>Ga0310811_10012998_pt1 | contig 10828 bp, 10 predicted proteins | sample YCmetagenome_FD_207642 | JGI IMG/M metagenome (GOLD analysis project Ga0310811, IMG submission 207642) | Soil microbial communities from experimental microcosm in Duke University, North Carolina, United States - YC | ecosystem: Engineered > Artificial ecosystem > Soil microcosm > Unclassified ...
CGGTCGGGCGCCACGACCTGGATCAGCGTGACGCCGCGGACCTCGGGCACGATCGGGTTCCCCAGCCGCCCGGTGCGGACGGCCTCGGCGGTCGTGGAGGACTGATGGCGTGCGTCGAGCCAGACGGTGTCATTGAACGCCTGACGGGTCAGCGAGCCGATCAGCAGTCCTGTGGGCCCGATCAACAGCACCGCCAGAAGACTGACCAGAACGGTGATCCGGCCGCGGATCGACCGCAGCCGCGTCAGTGGTGACCGCTCAGGTTCGAGGAGCGAAACAAGGCTGCGCACCGCATCCTCCTCACACGTGATCGCGACCCCGAGATGTTCGGGGCGCTGCGGTGGTGAGGGTTGTCGGCCGCCCAGGGCCCGACTCTGCCGATCTTGCGCGGCGATTGGAGCGAACTCCGGTGGCCGTGGATCCGTCTCCGAGACGGACCCGCTGCTGAACACGCTAACACTTGACTTGAATTGTTCAAGTAAAAGAACTACCCCAGTTTATTGGCGCGGGCATGCCTGGGGAAGGCCGGGGAACCGCGCCGATTCCGCGCGGCGTGGCGGGGAACTCGTGCCGGGTCCTGATCGTTGCAGACGTTGGCGGAGCGCCGAGTCCCTTGTGGGCACGGCGCTTCGTGGGCACCATCCCGAATAAGCCGCGCAAGAGGCTGAGCAGCGAGTCGCGTCCCGGAGGCAGCGATGGAGAGCAGAAACCCGATATTCAGCCGGCGTGGGTCCACCGGTCAGCAGCAATGGACCTCGGCGACCCCGAGTGTGCAGCAGCTCGACGCCATGTACGGCGCGCCGTCGTACGCTCCGCCGACCTCGCGCCCGATGACCATCGACGACGTCGTGGTGCGCGGCTTCATGACGCTCGGCGCACTGGTCGTCGCCGCGGCCGTGTCGTGGTACATGGACTTCGGTCCCGGGATCGCCATCCCGGCGATGCTGGTGGGGCTGGTCCTCGGCCTGATCGTCTCGTTCAAGCAGAGCACGAACCCCGCGCTCATCCTCGGCTACGCGCTCTGTTACGGCATCGCGATCGGCTACATCAGCCACGCGTACGAGTTGCGCTTCAACGGCATCGTCCTGCAGGCGGTGCTCGGCACGATGGTGGCCTTCGGCGGCACACTGGCCGTCTACGCACTCAAGATCTTCCGGCCGACGCCGAAGGTCACCAAGTTCGTCATCGCGGCCGGTTTCGCGTTCGTCGGCCTCGCCCTGCTCAACCTGGTCGCGGGCTTCTTCGTGGACGGGGGCCTCGGTCTCCGCACCGACAGCCCGCTCGGCTGGCTCTTCAGCGTCGTCGCGATCCTGCTCGGCTGCTTCTTCCTGCTCCTCGACTTCGACCAGATCGAGAGCGGCGTCCGGGCGGGCGTCCCCGAGCGGTACTCCTGGCTGATGGCCTTCGGCCTCACGCTGAGCCTCGTGTGGCTCTACCTGGAGATTCTCCGTTTCATCAGCTATTTCACAAACAACGACTAGCCTGACGAGAGACAAGGGCACTCTTCTTTTCCGAAGGGTGCCCTTTTTTTGTCCTTTAACAGGATGTGCCGTCACGGTGCAAAATTTTCGATCAACAATCTGTAACAAGTTGATGTCTGCGGGGGTCTTGTCAAGCACGGGCTGGTGATGCACTGTGACACAAAGCAGCCCGATCCGTGGAGGTGCCCATGTCGTTGAACCACTCACCGGAGACACAGACAAAGCTGATCGCACGCGTCCCGTCCATCACCGGGCGCGAACTCCCCGAGTGGTTCCAAGCCATCGACAACGGTCCGTCGTTCCTCAGATGTGATGAGCGGGCCGCCTGGCTCGCCGATGAACACGGGCTGAGCCACGGCTACGCCGCAGCGATCGTCCTGGAGCACGAGCGGCGTCGTCGCTTCTAGGAAGTGACCGGTCCCGAATCCCTGCGCCCGCACCGCCTCGGTGTGGGCGCATCATTGTGTTCATGGATCTCGATGAGGCGCGTGAGTTCGTGAAGAACAACCATCGCGCGGTCATGTTCACCTGGCACGCAGACGGCCGCCCCCAGACGTCACCGGTCACCGTGGGGCTCGACGAGGACGGATATCTCATCGTCAGCAGCCGCGAGACCGCGGCGAAGACCCGCAACGCCCGCAAGAACCCCCAGGTCCTCCTCACGGTGATGAGCGACGCCTTCTACGGCCCCTGGGTCCAGATCGAAGGAACCGCGCAGGTCGTTTCGCTGCCGGAGGCCATGGACGGCCTGGTCGCGTATTACCGGGGCATCAGCGGTGAGCACCCGGACTGGGACGACTACCGCGAGGCGATGGTGCGGGACAAGCGGGTCCTCATCCGGGTCGAGCCCACCAAGGCCGGGCCCGACCACCACGGCTGACGCCCCGCCACGGCCGGCTCGCCCAGCATGGCTGACGCCCTGCCACGGCCGGCCAGGACAGTTGCTGCGGCCCCGCCGAGGCCCGGCCCCGCGGAGGGGGATCCCGGACGACTCCGGGATCCCCCGCGGCCGTCTAGGCCAGACGCTCCAGGACCATCGCCATGCCCTGGCCGCCGCCGACGCACATCGTCTCGAGGCCGAGCGACTTGTCGTGGAACCGGAGGCTGTTGATGAGCGTCGAGGTGATGCGCGCGCCGGTCATCCCGAAGGGGTGACCGACGGCGATCGCGCCGCCGTTCACGTTGAGGCGGTCGAGGTCGATGCCGAGCTCCTGGTAGGACGGGATCACCTGGGCGGCGAAGGCTTCGTTGATCTCCACGAGGTCGACGTCGCCGATGGCCATGCCCGCGCGGCCGAGGGCCTGCCTGGACGCCTCGACCGGCCCGAGCCCCATGATCTCCGGAGACAGCCCGGTCACACCGGTCGAGACGATCCGCGCCAGCGGCGTGATCCCCAGCTCGGCCGCCTTGGTGTCGCTCATGACGATCACCGCGGCCGCGCCGTCGTTGAGGGGGCAGCAGTTGCCGGCCGTCACCGTGCCGTCGGGCCGGAAGACCGGCTTGAGCTGCGAGACAGCCTCGTAGGTCGTGCCCGCCCGCGGGCCGTCGTCCTTGCTCACCACGGTGCCGTCGGGCAGCGTGACCGGGGTGATGTCGCTCTCCCAGAACCCGTTGGCCAGGGCCTTCTCCGCCAGGTTCTGCGACCGCACGCCGAACTCGTCCTGCTCGCGCCGGGAGACGCCCCGCAGCCCCGCGACGTTCTCCGCGGTCTGGCCCATGGCGATGTAGACATCCGGGATGGCGTCGTCCTCGCGAGGGTCGTGCCAGACCGGGGCGCCGCCCTCGGCGAGCTTGTCGGTCCGGGACTTGCCGTCCAGGAAGAGAGGGTTGGTGGTGCCGGGGAGGGAGTCCGAGCTGCCCTTGGCGAACCGGGAGACGGTCTCGACGCCCGCGGAGATGAAGACGTCGCCCTCGCCGGCCTTGATCGCGTGGAAGGCCATCCGGGTCGTCTGCAGCGACGACGAGCAGTAGCGGGTGACCGTGGTGCCCGGCACGCCGTCGAGGCCGAGGAGCACCGAGACGACCCGGCCCATGTTGAAGCCCTGCTCGCCGCCGGGCAGGCCGCAGCCCAGCATGAGGTCGTCCACGTCGTTCGGGTCGAGCTGCGGCACCTTGGCCAGCGCGGCCTGGACGATCTGGACCGCAAGGTCGTCGGGCCGGATGTCCTTCAAAGATCCCTTGAAGGCGCGGCCGATCGGTGACCGCGCAGTTGCCACGATGACTGCCTCAGGCATGTGACTCTCCCTGTTTCTCCGGCCACCGCACTCAGGGTTCGGGCGGCCCTCCTCCGCAGGAGGTTACCCCCCGGTACGGCTTCCGCCACGCCCTGGGGCCACGCGAACAGAACTTTGTACCGGAGGAGCGAGGGGTGCCGTGCACACTGGTCATCCGTACATGCCGGGAGTGGTGGCGGTGCCGTCGTTGACGGCGTGCAGGGCGCCCTTCTCGTCTCGCCACAGGCGCCAGCCGTTCTGGCCGCCGGTGAACCACGCGGGCGGCGCCGCCGACGATGAGGTCCTCTTGCCGGTGGCCAGGTCGAACTCGCAGAGGGCGGCGATCGCGTAGAACCCGGGGGTCACGCCGGGAAGGGGCAACGGACGTGGGTCCGTGGCACAGAACGACCAGCCGGTCGTGTCCTTCACCGGGCTCGACTCACCCGTCTTCAGGTCGAAGGCCGAGCCGGGGGCGTCGTGCTTGAGGAACCCGAGCTTGTCCATGGCCGGAGGGAACGCGAGCCACCAGCCGGAGCCGGGCACCTGGGTCGGCGTGATCTGCCCGAGCACGCGTCCCGTCTCCCCGTCGAGCCGGGCGAAGCCGCCGTACTGTCCCTGCTCGTCCACCGGCCTGACCACGGGTGCGAACGCCGGGTTGCCGCTGGGGTAGACCCGGACCACCGAGGGGCGCATCCAGTCGACGACGCCGTCGTCCAGACGCACGGAGAACAGGCCGAACGCCGAGGTCTGCTTGGTGTCGGGGCTGGTGTAGGGCGCGACGTAGCCCACGAGCTTGTCGCCGGTCGCGCCGAACGACCAGCCACCGGACAGGTCGACGCCCTGGCCGAGGGCCTGCTCGATCGGGAGTTGCCAGACGACCTTGCCCGTCTTCAGCGAGTGCGCCTCCAGGACGGGGTGTGAGGCGAGCCGCAACATCACGACGTTGGTCGTGTCCGACCATTCGACCTCGGCGATGCCGGGGAGTTGCCACTGGGTCCTGCCGGTCTGCGGATCCAGGACCACGACCCGGGCCGTTTTCAGCGAGGTGTTCTCCGACAGGCAGATGTAGGGCCCGCAGCGCTGCGGGCCGAAGGTCGACTCGATGGGACGGGCCCACTTCTGCTTGCCGGTCTTGGCGTCCCTGGCCACCACGGTCGCCTTGATCCGGGTGGTCTTGGGGGCGGTGCCCGCGGGATCGACGGCCACGACGACGGCCTGGCCCTTGCCGGTCTCCACTGTGGCCGGGGCCTGCACGCCCATGCCGGGCAGCCGGCCGGCCATCGTCGCGGGGGTGGCCCAGAGCTTCTTGCCCGTGGTCAGGTCGAGGGCGACGGTCTCGAGGGCGCCGTTGGTCCGCATCGAGGTGGTCGCCGCCACGCCCGCCCCCGTGGTGACGCGGCTGACGGCGTTCACCTGGACGTTCGACCAGGCCTTCGACGGGCTGTCGGCGGTGTCGCTGCTGGAACAGGAGGTCAGAGCCCCGCCGGCCAGGAGGGTGGCTGCGGCGAGAGCGAGAGGAGGTTTCACGTGAGGCCGGGTCATGTCACTCCTACAGGGGGTGATGGCCTGACCGCGCGGGGTAACCGGCTCTAGCCGCTCGTCATCGGCCCAGGTTTCCGGCGAAGCAGCGCCGCCCATCGTCCGTGGGGGCCGACCGCCCGGCCGGCCACATGGGTCGCGGTGACCTCGGTGCCGGGTTCCTCCACGGCCATTGCCGCCAGAAGGTATTGCGATCCTTCGACGCGCACGGGTTCTGGCCCGGGCCACAACCCCAACGCGGCGCATACAGACGGTAGCACTGCGTACGCGGCTTGTGAGTAACCTCGGGCAGATGGATGAAAACGATCTGGTCCGAACATCTCTGCCGGGTTGGTCTCGAATTCGGGCCCGAGGAGGTCCGCGAAGGCCACGGTCCTTCCACCGGCCTCGACGACGGCGACCGTCTGGGCGGCCGCGAGCTGCCGCGACCACCGGCGGGTGACCCACCGGAGGGGCTGCGCGATCGGCCGGACGGTTCCCAGGTCGGGGCAGGTGCCCACGACGACCTCCGCACCCGCGTCCGTGAGTCGGCGCACGGCCTTCTGCAGGTGCCGTACGGCACGGGCGGGAAGGGTGGCGGTCGTGACGTCGTTGGCCCCGACGAAGACGACGGCGATCTCGGGCCGGTCTTCAAGCGCCCGGTCCACCTGGACGTCCAGGTCGGCCGACGCCGCTCCCGACAGGCCGAGGACGCTCAGCCGTACCGGCCGCTCGGCGACGGCGGCCACGCCGCGCGCGATGATGACGGCCGGGGTGTCGGCGGGGTCGGTCAGGCCGAGGCCGACCGACGTCGAGTCCCCGAGGACGGCCATGCGGATCGGCTCACCGGGATAGGTGTCGCCGTAGACCCCGTCGGAGTCGGGTCCGTTGAGACCGTGCGGCTGGCCGACGATCCGGCGGGCCACCGCGGCCTCGGCGATGAGCAGACCGTAGGTGACCGCTCCCAGTGCGGTCAGGCCGCCGCCGCCGAGTGCGGCGGCCGTGGCGATTCGTCGCGCGGTTCGCGCCGCGCCGGTCGTCCAGATCACCCGCTCTCCCCACGTCACGGTACGGTTTGAAATTGAAACTAGCCGAATCCCGGCCACCCCCTCGGGACCCCGGCTCCTGGCAAGCTGACAAAGCTTCGGTAAACCAAGGCGGTCTTCGCGGTGCGGGTACACGACTCGCTGGTCGAGCTTATGGGGAACACCCCTCTCGTCCGGTTGCGCAAGGTCACGGCTGGAGCGCCTGCACAGGTGCTGGCCAAGGTGGAGTATTTCAACCCGGGCGGCTCGGTGAAGGACCGGATCGCCGTACGGATGATCGAGGCCGCAGAGCGGAGCGGCGCCCTCAAGCCCGGCGGGACGATCGTGGAGCCCACCTCGGGCAACACCGGCGTCGGGCTGGCCATCGTGGCCCAGGAGAAGGGATACCGCTGCCTGTTCGTCTGCCCGGACAAGGTGGCGCAGGACAAGATCGCCGTGCTGCGGGCGTACGGCGCGGAGGTCGTGGTGTGCCCGACCGCCGTCTCTCCGGACCACCCGGACTCCTACTACTCGGTGTCCGACCGGCTGGCTCGTGAGACGCCGAACGCGTGGAAGCCCGACCAGTACTCCAACCCGGAGAACCCGGCGAGTCACTATCACTCGACCGGCCCGGAGATCTGGGAGCAGACCGAGGGAAGGATCACCCACTTCGTCGCGGGAGTGGGCACCGGCGGGACGATCAGCGGGACCGGGAAGTACCTCAAGGAGGTCTCCGGCGGCCGGGTGAAGATCATCGGAGCCGACCCCGAGGGCTCGGTGTACTCCGGCGGCAGCGGTCGTCCGTACCTGGTCGAGGGCGTCGGCGAGGACATCTGGCCGATCACCTACGACACCACGATCTGCGACGAGGTCATCGCGATCTCCGACAAGGACTCGTTCAACATGACCCGGCGCCTGGCCCGCGAGGAGGCGCTCCTCGTCGGCGGATCGTGCGGCATGGCCGTCGTGGCGGCCGTCCAGGTGGCCCAGGCGGCGGGACCGGACGACGTGGTCGTCGTGCTGCTGCCCGACGGCGGCCGCGGCTACCTTTCGAAGATCTTCAATGACGAGTGGATGGCCGACTACGGGTTCCTCACGACATCGAGCGACGAGGGCCTGGTCGCCGACGTCCTGAGCCGCAAGACGCCGGGCCTCCCGGAGTTCGTGCACGTCCATCCGCACGAGACGGTCGGCACGGCGATCTCCATCATGCGTGAGTACAGCGTGTCGCAGCTCCCGGTCATGAAGGAGGAGCCGCCGGTCATGGCGGCCGAAGTGGTGGGCTCGATCGTCGAGCGCGACCTTCTGGAGGGCCTGTACCGGGGCAAGATGCGCTCCGACGACCCGATCGAGGGCCACATGTCGGCGGCCCTGCCCATGATCGGCTCGGGTGAGCCGGTGGCCCGCGCGGTGGAGGCCCTGGAGAAGGCCGACGCCGCGGTGGTCCTCGGCGACGGCAAGCCCGTCGGCCTGCTCACCCGGCAGGACCTGCTGGCCTTCCTGGCCGGGCGGTAGCCGGGCAGCGGCTACGCTCGACGGCATGAACGAAGGCTTCGAGACTCTGGCCGTCCACGCGGGCCAGGAGGCTGACCCATATACGGGTGCGGTCGTGCCACCGATCTATGCCGTGTCGACCTACAAGCAGGACGGCGTCGGCGGGCTGCGGGCCGGCTACGAGTACAGCCGGTCCGCGAACCCGACCAGGACCGCCCTCGAGGAGGCGATCGCCGCCGTCGAGGGGGGCGCGCGCGGTCTGGCGTTCGCGTCGGGCCTGGCCGCCGAGGACACGCTGATCCGGACGGTCTGCGAGCCCGGTGACCACGTCCTGATCCCCGACGACGCCTACGGCGGCACCTACCGGCTCTTCTCCAAGGTCCTTTCGAGGTGGGGGCTGAGCTTCGACCCGGTGACGCTGGGGGATCTGGACGCCGTCCGCGCCGCCGTACGGCCGGAGACCAAGGCGATCTGGGTGGAGACGCCCACCAACCCGCTGCTCGGCATCGCCGACATCGCGGCGCTCGCGCAGATCGCCCACGAGTCGGGCGCGGTGCTGCTGGTGGACAACACCTTCGCCTCGCCGTACCTGCAGCAGCCGTTGGCGCTCGGCGCGGACGTGGTGGTCCATTCGACCACCAAGTACGTCGGGGGCCACTCGGACGTCGTCGGCGGGGCTCTGGTCGCCCGATCGGCGGAGGTGGGGGAGCGGCTCGCCTACCACCAGAACGCGATCGGAGGGGTGGCCGGGCCCTTCGACGCGTGGCTGACCCTCCGGGGGCTCAAGACGCTCGGCGTCCGGATGGACCGGCACTGCGACAACGCCGAGCGCGTGGTCGACCTGCTGCTGTCACACCGCAAGGTGACCGAGGTGCTCTACCCCGGACTGCCCGGGCACCCGGGACACGAGATCGCGGCCAAGCAGATGCGGCGCTTCGGCGGGATGGTCTCCTTCCGGGTCGCGGGCGGCGAGGAGGACGCCGTCGCGATCTGCGGCCGCACCCGCCTGTTCACGCTCGGCGAGTCGCTCGGCGGGGTCGAGTCGCTGATCGAGCACCCGGGCAGGATGACGCACGCCTCGGCGGCCGGGTCTCCGCTCGAGGTGCCCAGTGATCTGGTCCGTCTGTCGGTCGGCATCGAGACGGTCGACGACCTCCTCGCCGACCTGACGGAGGCGCTTTCCTGACGAGTCCGGCGATCCGGCCCGCGATCAGCACGCCACCGCCGTCTCGGCGTCGGCGGGCTTCGCGGGCCGGGCCAGCCACCTCTCGCTGAGCAGGGCCGCGAGGGCCACGGAGGTCAGGAGGGCGCCGGTGAGCGCCACGCTGCGCGTTCCCGGCCCGTCGATCAGCACTCCTCCGAGCAGCGAGCCGGAGGCGATGCCGACGTTGAAGGCGGAGCTGATGCCCGCGGAGGCGATGTCGGTGCTGCCCGGGGCCACCTGGAGAGTGCGGTTCTGGATGGCCGTCGCCAGTGCGCTGAACGACAGGCCGGTCAGGCACAGCGCCACGGCCGCAGGCGGCCGGGCCGTGCCCAGGGCGTACAGGCCGAGCAGGGCGCCGGTGATCACTATGAGCGGCACGATCAGCGCGGCCCGCGGGCGCCGATCGAGATGTGCCCCGACCACGATCGTGCCCACGACCCCGGCGACGCCGGAGGCGAACAGCAGCGAGCCCAGTGCCTGCGGGGCGAATCCGCTGACCTCCTCCAGGTAGGGCGTGATGTAGGTGTAGGCCGTCAGGAATCCGGTGACGCCGATCACCGTGGCGGTGACGAGGAGCGCGTACCTCCGGGCGTCGGGCGCCGAGCCACGCGTCGGCTCGACGCCTGCGGCGCTGACGGCGGGCAGCAGCGCGATCAGCGCGACGCAGGTGACGAGGGCCAGGACGGCCATCACGACGAACGAGACCCGCCACCCCGCCTGCTGGCCGAGCCAGGTCCCGGCGGGCACGCCGAAGACGGGGGCGATCGAGTTGCCGATCGCGAGGCGGGCGACCACGCGTCCCTGCTCCTTCGGAGGGAACAGCCCGATCGCCGTCGTGGCGACGACCGACCAGAAGAGCGCCTGGGTCAGCGCGGTCAGCAGCCGGGCGGTCAGCAGGACCGGATAGCTCGGCGCGACGGCGGTGAGCAGCGTGCCGATGATGAGCGCGCCGAGGGTCACGGCGAGGAGCGTCCGCCGCGGAACCCGCAACGCGAGCCGGGTGAGCGGGATCGAGGCCAGCACGACGACGGCGGCGTAGCCCGTGACGATCAGGCCCATCTCCGACGGGGTCCGGTGGAGGTCGGCCGCCATCACCGTGAGCAGGCCGATCGGGAGAAGCTCGACGGTGATGTAGATGAAAGTGGCCATGCCCAGGGCCACCAGCGCCCAGGTCGCCCGGTTCCCGGTCGTCGGCGCGTGGTCCGAGGCCACGGTCGCCACCTTTCTGTTCAGCGGCCGCGGATTCGCCGGGGCCGCCCGTCAGGGGTTGAAGAACACCATCAGGAAGAGGATCACCAGCCAGATCAGGGCGGTGAGGCCGGAGAGGGCGGCGATCCGCCCGGTCTGCACCTTGGCGTCGTCGACCGGGCTCTCCGTGAGCAGCGCCTGCATGGCCGACCGCTGGTCGCGATCGATGATCACCAACAGGACCGCCGCCACGATGAACAACGTCATGGCGACCGACAGGTACGGCTTGGCCAGAGCGCTCCGCCCCAGGGCCAGTCCGAAGAAGAACACGCCGAGCGTCAGGAGGCCGAAGAGCCGGGTGGACCGGTTGAGGTACTTCAGGACGTTGACGTCGCGAGCCCGGATGTAGCGGGGCGTCACGCTCGTCACCGCCGTCAGCGGTCCGATAGCGAAGATGGCGAAGCCTATGTGCAGCCACAGGAGCAGCTTGTCGAGAAACGACATGTCGCTGAGGCTATCGTCTGGTTGATCGAAGTGGGAGGACGATGACGCGACGACGTCACTTGCGGCCACGGGGGCGACCGTGGACGCACATCTCGTACATCACACCCGTGACGACCATCAGGACGACCAGGCCGACGGCGGCGAACATCTGGGCTCTCCCTCCACGAGGCGTGGAACGGTCAGCACCGAAAGTGGGAAGTC
>Ga0310811_10012999_pt1 | contig 10828 bp, 10 predicted proteins | sample YCmetagenome_FD_207642 | JGI IMG/M metagenome (GOLD analysis project Ga0310811, IMG submission 207642) | Soil microbial communities from experimental microcosm in Duke University, North Carolina, United States - YC | ecosystem: Engineered > Artificial ecosystem > Soil microcosm > Unclassified ...
GTCCGCATCAACGGGTTTGGCTGCGGACGGACGCTCGGCGCGTTCCGGACGCTCCGGACGCTCCGGACGTTCAGTCTGGTCGGTTCGTTCGGTCCGCTCCGCACGTTCGGCACGCTCCGCACGCGGGGCGCGCTCTGCACGCTGGTCACCACGGTCGCGCCGTTCCTGGCGCTCGCCACGCTCGCCGCGCGGCTGACGTTCGGCGCGCGCATCGGCTGCCGGCATGTCGACATCGGCGCGTTGGTCGCCACGCACTTCCTGAGCGCGCTCAGCCCGTTCGCCCTTTTCGGCGCGTTCGAGGCGCTCACCGCGCCCACGACCTTCGCGACCTTCGCGATTTTCACGACCTTCACGGCCTTCACGACCCTCGCCGCGAGCACGCTCATCGCGTCCTTCACGCTCGTCGCGGCGTGCGCGAGTGCTGTCGCCGGCGCGAGCGGCTGCTTCCCGAGTGCCGTTGGCCGCCGCACCGTCACGACCGCCCTGTGCTTGCTGGCGACGGCCGTTGCGGTTGCGCTCTGCGCCGCGTTGTTCGCCACGCTCGCGTTGCGTGGAGCGCGCGGCCGAGGTGTCGACCGGCGCGGCTGGCGTGGCGGGTGCCGGGGGCGCGCCGGAGAACATGCGTTTCAGCCAGCCGATGAAGCCGCTGCCGCCGGTCGCTGACGCGACGGCTGGCGTTTGCGGTTGCGCCGGCGTTGCCGCTGCGGGGCGGGGCGGGGCAACCGGCGCCGGCTGCTCCGGCGTGATGCCCTTGACCGCGGCTTCCTGCTTCGGCTTCGCTTGCGCGTCGCGCTTGCTGTAGCCAGTCTCCGATTCGAGCTCGCGCGCGGCTTCCTCGGCTATGCGCCACGATGCACGCGGCTCGTCGAGCCGCGCATCGTCGTGGCGCAGGCGCTCCAGCTTGTAGTGCGGCGTATCGAGGTGCTTGTTCGGAATCAGCACCACATTGACCTTGAAGCGCGATTCGATCTTGTTGATTTCCTGGCGCTTTTCGTTCAGCAGGAAGGCGGTCACCTCGACGGGCACCTGGCAGTGGATCGCCGCGGTGCTTTCCTTCATCGCCTCTTCCTGGATGATCCGCAGCACTTGCAGCGCGGACGATTCCGTGTCGCGAATGTGACCGGTGCCGTTGCAACGTGGGCAGGTCACGTGGCTGCCTTCCGACAGGGCCGGGCGCAGGCGCTGACGCGACAACTCCATCAGCCCGAAGCGCGAGATCTTGCCCATCTGGACGCGCGCCCGGTCGTGCTTGAGCGCATCTTTCAGCCGCTGTTCGACTTCGCGCTGGCCCTTTGCCGACTCCATGTCGATGAAATCGATCACGATCAGCCCGCCGAGATCGCGCAGACGCAGCTGGCGCGCGACTTCGTCGGCCGCTTCGAGATTGGTGCGCAGCGCGGTTTCCTCGATGTCGGCGCCCTTGGTCGCACGCGCCGAGTTCACATCGACCGCTACCAGTGCCTCGGTGTGGTCGATCACGATCGCACCGCCAGACGGCAGCGGCACGGTACGCGAATACGCGGTCTCGATCTGGTGTTCGATCTGGAAACGGGAGAACAGCGGGACGTCGTCGTGATAGCGCTTTACCTTGTTCAGGTTGTCGGGCATCACGACTTCCATGAACGCGCGGGCCTGATCGTGTATGTCTTGGGTGTCGATCAGGATTTCGCCGATATCGGGCTGGAAGTAGTCGCGAATCGCCCGGATCACCAGGCTGGATTCCAGGTAGATCAGCAGCGGACCGCGCGTGCCGCTCGCCGCCGCTTCGATCGCGCGCCACAACTGCAACAGGTAATTCAGGTCCCACTGCAGCTCTTCGGCGGAGCGCCCAATCCCCGCGGTGCGGGCAATCATGCTCATGCCATCGGGCAATTCGAGCTGCGCCATCGTTTCGCGCAACTCCTGCCGGTCGTCGCCTTCGATCCGTCGCGATACACCGCCGCCGCGCGGATTGTTCGGCATCAGCACCAGGTAACGGCCGGCCAGCGAGATGAACGTCGTCAGTGCCGCGCCCTTGTTGCCGCGCTCTTCCTTTTCGACTTGGACGATCAGTTCCTGGCCTTCGCGCAATGCATCCTGGATGCGCGCGGAGCGCAGATCGATGCCGTCCTTGAAGTATTGCCGCGCCACTTCCTTGAACGGAAGAAAACCGTGGCGATCTTCGCCGTAATTGACGAAACAGGCCTCCAGCGACGGTTCGATGCGGGTGACGACCCCCTTGTAGATATTGCCCTTGCGCTGTTCGCGCCCGGCGGTTTCGATGTCGATGTCGATGAGTTTCTGCCCATCGACAATGGCTACGCGCAGTTCTTCCTGCTGCGTAGCGTTGAACAGCATGCGTTTCATTGAACGGCTCCAGTGCGGCTGCGAGCGTCGTTCGGCATCGCGAAAAGATGGCGAACGACGGCGGCGCGCCGCCCTTTTTGTTGTCACAAAAGCACGCTGGAGCGGGAGTCTTGGCGAGGAGAATTGCCCTGCGGCGACAGCCTCATGCCATGGCGGGACCGACAGCAGCGTCGGAACGGCCGGGCGAAACTGCGCTAGGCGCCTGCGAATGGGAAAACAGAGGACGGTCTTCGCGGCACTTCGCCAACACGCGAAGTCACGCGAAAAGCCGCGCCAACACGCGGCGACCTGCACCGGCAACTCGCGCCGCACAGCGCTCACCGAGCGCTGCGGTCCGCCGCCGCAAAAGGCGGGAAGCGGCGCGGCCGCCGACTGTCGTGCCATCGGGCTTTGCGCGACGTTGCGGCGGCGGCAATCCGACCGTAAGGCCAGTGCCGCAGGCGCCCATCGTTACACCGCCCGGTGTCTCTGCTTCTCGCGTGCGCAGCGTAGGTTCGCCAAAAACCGGCGAGGCGCTGCCGCACGTCTCATTCGCCATCGGGCCAGCCAGCACCCCGCGAAATCGATGCCGTTCGGGATGTCAGGCTGGCCGCTACAAATTCTTTATGACCAAATCACCGCTGCCGATAAATCGTCAGCGAGGCCGAACCCGCCTGTGGGCGGCATCCTTGCGTCGATTGACGACCTGCGTGCAACTCGTTGCTCTTTCCTTGGGCGAGCAACCGGGCCTGGGCGCAAGGTAAAATAATGGTTTAGCGCTTGCACCTGAAACAGCCTGTCCGACACCGTTAGCTTAGCCGGCGGCGCTGGGCTGTTGGGCAAATTATATTCAGAATGAATGAGTTAGGCAAAAAAACCCCGCATAGCGCAGCGCCCGGCCAAGTTTCGGTGCTGACGGTCGGTGATGAAGCGGCCGGTCAGCGGATCGACAACTTCCTGTCGCGCGTTTGCAAGGGCGTGCCGAAAAGCCATATTTACCGCATTCTGCGCAGCGGCGAAGTCCGCGTGAACAAGGGCCGGATCGATGCGTCGTACCGGCTTGCCGAGGGCGATGAGGTGCGCGTGCCGCCGATGCGCATGGCGTCGCCCGATAGCGATGTGGACGCCAGGCGCGCGCCGGCTCCGCCTGTCGCATTCGAGGTTTTGTACGAGGATGACCACCTGATCGCCATCAACAAACCGTCCGGTACCGCGGTGCATGGCGGCAGCGGCGTCAGTTTCGGCGTCATCGAGCAGATGCGGGCGGCGCGGCCGCAGGCGAAATTTCTCGAACTGGTGCACCGGCTGGACCGCGACACGTCCGGCGTGCTCATGCTGGCGAAGAAGCGCGCGGCGCTGGTCGGGCTGCACAGCCAGATCCGCGAGAACCGGCTCGACAAGCGCTATTTCACCTGCGTCGCCGGCTCGTGGCAACCCGGCTGGGGGCATCGGCGCGCGGTCAAGGCGCCGTTGCAGAAGTATGTGCTGCCTGATGGCGAGCGGCGCATGCGCGTGCAGGACGATGGCCTTGCCTCGCACACGGTCTTCAACCTGCTGGAACGCTTCGATGTCAGCGGCGGTCGATGCGCGGGACCATTCGCGCTGTTGGAGGCCGAACTGAAGACCGGCCGCACCCATCAGATCCGCGTCCATCTGCAGTCTCTCGGGCTGCCGATCGTGGGGGACGACAAATACGGCAATTTCGCGTTGAACAAGGAACTTGCCCGCGCCGGGGCCAAGCCCGCGCTCAAACGCATGTTCCTGCACGCGCACCGTCTGCGTATCATGCATCCGGCGAGCGGCGCGCCGCTCTCCTTCGACGCACCGTTGCCGGCTGACTGTGCGCGCTTCTTGCAGCAATTACGGGATCTCAGTGCGTATGGCACGCCAGCAATTTGACTTGATCGTCTTCGATTGGGACGGGACACTGATGGATTCGACGGCGCACATTGTGCGCAGTATCCAGCACGCGTGCCGGGATCTGGGCCTGCCGGTGCCCGACGACGAATCGGCCAGCTATGTGATCGGCCTGGGGTTGCGCGACGCCCTGCACATCGCGGCGCCCACGCTCGATGCGGCGGACTATCCGAAGTTGGCCGAGCGTTACCGGGTACATTTCCTGACCGGCGACCCGCATATCGAGCTGTTCGACGGCGTGCGCGACATGCTGGCGGAGCTGCGTGACGCCGGCTATCTGCTGGGCGTCGCCACGGGCAAGAGCCGTGTGGGCTTGAACCGCGCCCTCGACGCGACGCATCTGACGTCGATGTTCGACTGCACGCGTTGCGCCGACGAGACGTTCTCGAAACCGCATCCGGCCATGCTGCACGAACTGACGCGCGAATTGGGCCAGGATCTCACGCGTACCGTGATGATCGGCGATACCACGCACGATCTGCAGATGGCGTCGAACGCGGGCGCGGCAGCGATCGCCGTCACCTACGGCGCGCATCCGGCGGCCGAACTGGTGAAGCTTGAGCCGAGGTTCTGCGCGGACAGCGTCGCCGTGCTGCAGGGCTGGCTGCGCGACTATGCCTAGCATCGGGGGCGCGACGCACTGGATCGATGCGAATCGCGTCCGCGTTTGCGCGTCCGAAGACCTGTTGGAACGCGGACCTGGCATGCGCCGCGACGCCTGCGTCGCCGGCAAACCGGCAACGGTATTCTTCGTGCGATACGTAGGCGCTGCCTATGGCTATGTGAATCGTTGCGCGCATGTGCCGATGGAACTCGACTGGGTCGAGGGGCAGTTCTTCGAAAGCGCCGGCTTATACTTGATGTGCGCGACGCATGGCGCGATTTACGCGCCCGACACCGGACGCTGCGTAGGCGGCCCGTGCCGTGGCGCGCGGCTGCGTGCGCTGCGCGTCGAAGAGCAGGATACGCCGGATGGCCGCGCGGTGTTCTGGCTGCCGGACGGCGACGTCCAGCCGGTCGGCACTTTTCTCCAACAGGCTTGAATTCACCCACACGCAGGCTGCATGGCTGATCAACTACCTCCCGAGTTTCCTGGCGTTCCGCCCTCACCCACCGAACGGGCCGCCGGAGTTGGCGGCGACGCGCACTGGGAGCGCGACGCGCTGGAGCGAATCGCGCTAGCCGCGATTCGCGAGCAGCGTGCCGGGCGGCGCTGGCGCATTTTCTTTCGCTTCGCGTTTCTCGTCGTATTGGCCGTGATCGCTTGGGAACTGTTCTCGGTGAGCGGCGATAAGGCGGTACCCACGGGCCGCCATACCGCCATGGTCTCACTTGACGGCGAAATTGCCGCCAACAGCGACGCCAGCGCCGAAAACATTGATTCGGCGCTGCAGAACGCATTCGAGGACACGCGTGCGGTCGGCGTGATCCTGCGCATCAACAGCCCGGGCGGTAGTCCGGTGCAGGCGGGCATCATCAACGCCGAGATCCGGCGCCTGCGTAACCAGTATCCGGCCAAGCCGCTGTACGTCGTCGTCGATGAAATGTGCGCGTCCGGCGGCTATTACGTGGCCGTTGCGGCCGACAAAATATTCGTCGACAAGGCCAGCGTGGTCGGCTCGATCGGCGTGCTGATGGACGGTTTTGGTTTCACCGGGCTGATGGACAAGCTCGGGGTCCAGCGGCGCATGCACACGTCCGGCGAAAATAAAGGCTTCTACGATCCGTTCTCGCCGGAAACCGACAAGATGAAGGAGCATGCACAGCGGATGCTGGACCAGATCCACGCGCAGTTCATTGCTGCCGTACGCCAGGGACGCGGCAAGCGCTTGAAAGAAACGCCCGACATGTTCTCAGGCTTATTCTGGACGGGCGAAAAAAGCGTCGAACTGGGCCTGGCCGACAGCTACGGCGATACCAATTACGTCGCTCGGGAGGTGCTCAAGGCGCCGGATATCGTCGACTACACGGTTAAGGAGGGCCTGACCGATCGTCTTGCGCGACGTTTCGGGGCCTCGGTGGGCGCGGCCGCCATCCATGCACTGGTGGCCGGCGCCAAGTTCGACATGCGCTAGCAACCGCCCCGGCTAGCTCGCGAGCAATAAGAAGATCGCTGGCCGTTTGTGGAGTTCGAGTTGCTGACGCGGCCAGTCGGCGGCACTGCGCGTGACGATCTGCTCAGTCGGCAGTGTCAGGTCGACCGCGATGGAAATCAGTGTGCTCGGCGCGCAAGTGGCAGTCAGCGTGTCCAGCATCGCGCGGTTGCGGTAGGGCGTTTCGATGAAAATCTGCGTTTGCCTTGCGCGCCGCGATTGCTGTTCCAGTTCACGCAATCGCTGCGCGCGTTCGGCCGCGTCGACCGGCAGATAGCCGTGGAACGCAAAGCTTTGCCCATTCAGCCCGGATGCCATGAGCGCGAGCAGGATCGAGCTAGGCCCGACCAACGGCACAACTCGAACGCCGCGTTCATGTGCGCGGCGCACCAGCAACGCGCCCGGGTCGGCCACCGCGGGACAACCGGCTTCGGATACCAGACCGCCGTCGATCCCCGCGAGGATTGGGGCCAACAGCGCATCGATCGCCGCGGCTGGCGTCTTAACGTTCAACTCGCGGATCTCGATTTCCTGAAGTGGCCGTGTGGTGCCGACTTTCTTCAAAAAAGCGCGTGTCGACTTGGCGTTCTCGCCGACGTAGTACCCCAGTTGCGCGGCGATCGCGCGCACCGACGCAGGCAATACGGCGTCCAGCGCCGCCGCATCCGCCTCGCCAAGCGCGTTCGGTACTAGATAAAGTGTGCCGTTCATGGTCGTTTCGTCATGCATGATTGAACAGCGAGAAGCGTGCGCGCCCGAGCATCCGCGTCAACTCGATCAGCGGCAAGCCAACCAGCGCGGTCGGATCGGCACTGTCGATTGCATCGAGCAGAGCAATCCCGAGACCCTCGGATTTCGCGCTGCCGGCCACATCGTAGGGCTGTTCGGCTTGCAGGTACGCTTCCAGGTCGCTATCGGGCAGATGGCGGAAACGTACGCGCGTGATCACATCGGTGCATTGCGTGCTGCCGTCGCGCGCATCGAACAGACATAGCGCGCTATGGAACTCGACTTCGCGGCCGCGCATGGTTTGCAACTGCGCCAAGGCCCGACCGTGATCGCCGGGCTTGCCGATCTGCCGTCCATCGACCGTGGCGACCTGGTCCGAACCGATCACCAGTGCCCCAGGCGCCTGCTCGCCGATCCTACGTGCCTTCGCCAGAGCGAGACGCAGCGCAGTGTCGGCAGGCGCTTCGCCGGGCAGCGGCGTTTCGTCGACGTCGGGCGTTGCGACGTCGAACGGCACGCGCAGGCGCTCGAGTAGTGCGCGACGATAGGGCGAGCTAGATGCCAGGATCAGGCGGGGATTCATTAATGAGCGAGGTGTAGTGATGGACGTGGATCGCGGAAACTTGCGTTTTCACAGCTTAAGTATTTGACGCGTAACAATAAAACGGATAGTATCCTGGGTTTTTCGTCGGTTGCTCAGCGCGGCCGTGTCGGCGAATCCGGCGGCGGCCCACGCAGCCGCGGGAGCGCACATGATGCAGAACGCTGTGATGCAGAACGCGCTGTAATGCAGGACGCTAGGAGTCAAGCACTGTGAGTCAACACCCTGGCAAGCCAATTTCGCTGGACCCGCGTGCGCTTGACCTGTTCGAGTTTGCGCGTCAGGGGCACCATGCGTCGGGCGAATTGCGCATCGAGCAACTGCCGCGGATGTTAACCGAAGTGGCCGCTGACGCGCCAGCGTGCGCTGATTATGACCCGGTGCTGCGGTGGCGGGCAGAGGGCGGTGTGGCGCGCGCCTTGGGACTGGATGGCGGCGAAGCGCAGGTCGCTAGTCTGCGACTCTCGGTGCATGGCGCTGCCTGGCTGGAATGCCAGCGTTGCCTCGAAGCATATCGCCAGCCGCTCGAGGTCGAGACGCACTATCGGATAGTCGAGAGCGACGACGAAGCCGACGCGATGCCGCTCGATGACGACCAGCCCGAAGCAGTGGTCGGTTCGCGCCGCTTCGATCTGATTGAATTGATCGAGGAAGAATTGTTGCTGTCGTTGCCGCTGGTGCCCAAGCACGATGTCTGCCCGCACATTCACGAAAGCCTCGTGACCGGCGCGGCCGGCGAACGGGCGCGGGACTGGATCGAGGACGAACAAGCGGACGGGGACGACGCGACGGATTCGCCGCGCCCCAATCCGTTCGCCGCGCTCCAGGCGCTAAAGCGCGATGACGGGGATGGAAACGAGGGTTCGGGCGGCGGTCCGGCTTCCGGCGCGCCGCACTGAGTGAGTAGGCGCGTGCCGCGGCCGGCCCCGTGCCACGACGTGGCGGTCAAGGACGGTGTAAGCGGTAAGAACGTGGTGGAACGTGGTTTGGTCGTGCGCTATGCGCGCCGGCCATTGGCCAAATGGCCGATGGCGGTCGTGGTGCGGACCTGTGTTAAAATTCTCAAAATTCTTAGGAGTTGTCATGGCAGTCCAGCAAAACAAGAAGTCGCCGTCGAAGCGCGGCATGCACCGCTCGCACGATTTCCTGAGCGCGGCGCCGACGGCAGTCGAGCCGAGCACGGGCGAGGTGCACCTGCGGCACCACATCAGCCCGAATGGTTACTATCGCGGCAAGAAGGTCGTCAAGACCAAGAACGATTGAGTGCGCGGCGGCCAAGAGCGCCCGCGGTTATCGCTACAGAGCGGTCCAATTGCTTTGGTTTAACGAAAAAAGCGGCATTGACCTGCCGCTTTTTTGTGTCTGAAATTTGTCGCATCCCATGACCGTGAAAATCACAATCGACTGCATGGGAGGCGATCACGGGCCGTCCGTGACGGTCCCCGCTGCGGTCAGTTTCATGCGTTCCCACCCGGACGCCGAACTGATTTTGGTCGGCCTGGAAGATCCCATTCGCGCGCAGCTGAAAAAATGCCATGCGCTGAACTCGCCCGCGCTGTCGATCGTCGCGGCGACCGAAGTGGTCGCGATGGACGATTCGGTCGAAGTCGCGCTACGCAAGAAGAAAGACTCCTCGATGCGGGTCGCATTGAACCTCGTCAAGGAGGGTCGTGCGCAGGCGTGCATTTCGGCGGGCAATACCGGTGCGCTGATGGCGGTGTCCCGCTACGTGCTGAAGACGCTCGCCGGCATCGAACGCCCCGCGATCGCGTTCGCGCTGCCGAACCAGCGCGGCTGCACGACCATGCTGGATCTTGGCGCCAATGTCGATTGCGAGCCGCAGCACTTGCTGCAGTTCGCCGAGATGGGCCATGCGCTGGTCTCCGCGATCGAAGGCAAGGAGCGTCCGACGATAGGTTTGCTCAACATCGGCGAAGAAGTCATCAAGGGCAACGAGACGATCAAGCGTGCCGGTGAACTGCTGCGCGCCAGCACGCTTAATTTCCACGGCAACGTCGAAGGCAACGACATCTACAAAGGCACCACGGATGTGATCGTTTGCGACGGCTTTGTCGGCAACGTCTCCCTGAAGACTTCCGAGGGGCTGGCGCAAATGCTTTCGGGTATCATCAAGGAAGAATTCGGCCGCTCGTGGCTCACCAAGCTGATGGCCGTGCTGGCGCTGCCGGTGCTCACGCGTGTCAGGCGTCGCGTCGATTCTCGCCAGTACAACGGCGCCGCTTTGCTCGGGTTGCGCAATCTGGTGATCAAAAGCCATGGCTCGGCGGATGCCTACGCGTTTGAGTGGGCGATCAAACGCGGGTATGATGCGGTCAAAAATGGCGTCCTGGAGCGGCTTACGCACTCGCTCGAGGAGAATGCCGACCCGCTTGCACGCGCTCAGGCGGCCTTGGGCGGCGCCCCCAATCCAGCCGACATTTCAGTGCTGGGCGCACGCGCCGGAGGGTCCGCCGCGCCCGCGTCAGAACCGTTTGCGGCGATTTCCTCGAAGGCATGATGGCTCACCCCAATCTTTATTCCCGCGTGCTCGGCACAGGCAGCTACCTGCCGCCCGGGCGCGTCACCAACCAGGAACTGGCCGACCGTCTCGCCCGCCAGGACATCGAGACCAGTGACGAATGGATCGTCGCGCGCACCGGAATCCGCTCGCGCTATTTCGCGGAACCGGATGTGACGACCAGCGACCTCGCACTGGTCGCGTCCCAGCGCGCCATCGAGGCGGCCGGCATCGATCCGCAGTCGATCGACCTCATCATCGTCGCGACCTCGACGCCCGATTTCGTGTTCCCGAGCACGGCCTGCCTGTTGCAGAACAAGCTGGGGATTACCAACGGCTCAGCGGCGTTCGATGTGCAGGCGGTTTGTTCGGGCTTCGTGTACGCCTTGGCGACGGCCGACAATTTCATCCGCAGCGGTGCGCACCGCACCGCGCTGATTGTCGGCGCCGAGACGTTCTCGCGCCTGCTGGATTTCGAGGACCGTACCACGTGCGTGCTGTTCGGCGACGGCGCCGGCGCCGTGGTGCTCGGTGCCTCGGACCAGCCGGGCGTGCTGTCGAGCGCGCTGCACGCGGATGGCAGTTACGCGAACATTCTTTGCACGCCGGGCAACGTCAGCCGTGGCGTGGTGCAGGGCAGCGCCT
>Ga0310811_10013001_pt1 | contig 10828 bp, 12 predicted proteins | sample YCmetagenome_FD_207642 | JGI IMG/M metagenome (GOLD analysis project Ga0310811, IMG submission 207642) | Soil microbial communities from experimental microcosm in Duke University, North Carolina, United States - YC | ecosystem: Engineered > Artificial ecosystem > Soil microcosm > Unclassified ...
GGTGGTGGTGGTGGTGGTGGGGGACACCGGCATTGATCATGCTCAATCCGGCCGGCCTTCTGATTGCCGCCGCAACGCTGCTGTTGCCGCTCACCGCAGCGGCTCAGCCGGCGCCGCCCGCACCGCCTGCACCGCCCGCAACCGCCGCACCTGCGCCGTCGCCTCCACCGACCCCGGAAGCTGCGGCTGACGCCAGGCTGAATGCGCTACAGGCGCAGCTTCACATCACCGATGCGCAGATGCCGCAGTGGAAGGCGTTCGCCCAGGCGATGCGCCAGAACGCCAGCAGCACGGACGCGCTGTTCCGCCAGCGCGCCCAGAGCGTCACCAACATGAGTGCGCTGGATAACATGAAGTCGTACGCGCAGATCGCCCGTGCCTATGCGGACAGCACCCAGGCACTCGCGGAGGCGTTCGAGCCGCTATACCTCGCGCTCAGCGACCAGCAGAAGCGCACGATCGACACGCTGTTCCACAGCGAGGCGGCGAAGAACGCGGCCACCCAGCCGGCGAAACCATAATCTCCGCCGATCAGTAGGACCGGTAATAGCCGTAGCGCGGCGGGTAGTACCCGTAACCGCCATAATAACCGGCGTACGGATAGTACGCCGGCGACGCATAGTACCCATACGGCATTTCGGGCGGCGGGCCGTAGGGCTGAGCCTGGTAAACCGACGCCTCGTTTCGCGCGATCTCATTGTGCGCGGTCCTCGGCGGCTGGCGCGGCGGGGCGTGCGTGACGGCGACACGAGGCCAGGGCTTCGGGTTCGACGCTACCGCGGTGGCTACGTGGGGGCGAAGCTTTGGCAAAGCCCTGGCAGTCGGGGGGGCGGCGGCCACGACCGGCGCGGGCGCCGGGGGCGTCACCGCGGCAGCGACCGGTGGTGCCGGCGGCGGCGTCGCATCATGGGTCGCTTCGGCCACCACGACGGGCTTGGGCGTCGCCACCGCCTCCATCGCCGCATGCCGGCGATGGAGCTCCTGATAGGCGCTCGCGCCGACCCCGCCGACGACAGTTACCGCGCCCAGATAGTACGCCAGAAAACCGCGCAATGTCATGACTGGACACCTCCGTTCAGACGACTCGATGGCCACACGCCCAGGATAAGCTGCGGCATTGCGAACAGCCAGCGATACTCGTAGTCGGTCACTTCTCGCGTGGTCGCCGCGGAAACATCCAATCGGGTGGCAGGACGACTTGCTAGTTCAGCCCATGCCGCCAATGAGGCACTGACTGCCAGACAGCCACCCGAGGAGAACTTCCGATGCGGATGCACAAGACCGTCAATGACCTGACTGCCAACACCAGGCAGGCTACGATCGAGCTGCTGAACGCCAGGGTGGCCGACGGGATAGACCTCGCGCTGTTGACCAAGCAGGCGCATTGGAACCTGAAGGGCCCGCAGTTCATCGCCGTACACGAAATGCTCGATGGTTTCCGGACCCAGATCGATGAACACGTGGACACCATGGCCGAGCGCGTTGTCCAGCTCGGCGGCACCGCGCTCGGCACCACACAGACGGTTGCGAAGGCAACTTCGCTGGCACCGTATCCAACCAATATCTATGCCATCAAGGACCACCTCGCTGCGCTGATCGAGCGCTACGGCGCGGTTGCCAACACGCTGCGGAAGAACATCGATGAAGCGGATGAGGCTGGTGATGCCGACACCGCGGACATCTTCACCGCGGTGTCACGCGATCTCGACAAGTCGCTGTGGTTCCTAGAGGCGCACGTTCAGGAGAGTGCCTGAACTGCCGGCAACCGCTGGTTGCCTACCCCGCCGCTTGAGACCCGGCACGGCTAACGCGCGGCGTCTGCCTTGAGGTCCGTGGCGTCCGTTCGCTGACCCGCGAGCTGCTTGTCCTGACCGGCGGAGCGCTGGGCATTGGCGGGCGGCAGTGAACGCGGACCGCAAGTGCCACGCCGCGGACCGGCGAGATACGGACCAAGGATCTGCTCGACCTGGCACGCGGTGTACGGGTGGGGCGATCGCCTGGCCGGTTGCCGGTGGACGTTGAGCACGGTGACCTTTCCGTTGGCGAGCTGTAACCGTAACGTGCCTTGGCGGATCGCGCGCATGTAAAGTGGTACGCTCCGGGGAGTACCGTGCAGCACATCGGCGCCGACCATGGCAACGCGGTCCCGGTACTCGGCGGCCAGAAACGACGTGTGCGAGTGATAGAGGCCGACAGCGAGATCCCAACTTCCGCCCGCCTCGCCGCGATACAGCTCAAGGAGAAGCCGGGCCGCATAGTCGGCGTTGGCCACGGGATCGAAGGCTTCCTCCAGCGAGGCGAAGGCGTGCGGGTGGTAGTAGAGATCGACCTGCATGCAGCCGACATCAACGAAATTATGGCGGGCCGCCTGCGATTTCATCCAGGCTATAGCGGCTGCCTTGCTGTCGACGAACAGGCCCATGCCATCGGCGTCGATCGTCCAGGGCCATGGGCGCGTATCGGCGAGCGACGTGATTGGCCGGCCGCTCTCGACGCGCGCGATCGATGGCAGCAGCTGGTGCGGCAGTTGATAGCGTTTTTCCGCCCGCAGGAGAGCCGCGTCGCAGAGCGCGCTTTGGCGGATGAGCCAGTTGGGTTGGGCGATCAGGACGTCACCCGGCGGGGGCGGCTGTGCCTGGGTGGTCTGGTCGCAGAAACCGGGCACCGGGATCAAGCTGGCGACGATCACGGGCAGCACGCGATACCATGGCGATCGCCTTCGTCGTCGGGGCGACTGTGCTGTCATGATGCCAGGAATACGACGGTCACAGCCATCATACCAAACTCGACAGCGACGGGGCGCCTGAATTGGCTGTCTTCGCACCTTTCACGTCTTTCTGACCAGGGACAACACCGTGCCCGATATCCTGCCGATCGAACCGGAGCAGCAGCCCGCGGTTCTCGCACTCAACAACCGGCACGCCGTCGAATTGTCGTGGCTGGAACCGCGGCAACTGGACCACCTGCTGCGGCAGGCCTTTCATGCACGCCGCATCGGAGAGGTCGATGCGTTCCTGCTCGCCGTGGAGCAGGGTGCGGACTACGACAGCCCCAACTACCAGTGGTTCCTGCAGCGCTACCAACGCTTCGTCTACATCGACCGCGTTGTCGTTGCGGCTGCGGCACGGGGACGCGGCTATGCGCGGAAGCTCTACGATGACCTGTTCCGTCGTGCAGCAGACGCCGGCCACGAGCACGTCGTATGCGAGGTCAATGTCCAACCGCCCAATCCGGCATCGGATTATTTCCACGCTGCCCTGGGATTTGCCGAGGTCGGCTCTGCCACGATCCACAACGGTGCGAAATCGGTGCGGTACCTCGCACATGACCTGCTTACGCCAAGCGCCAAAACGATTGACTTTCAGGCCTCGCGATAACCAGGGTTAGACCCTGGCCACATGTGGTTGGCATTGACCGGGCATTTCCGGCCGCACCGGCTTTGCGAAAGATGCAATCCCAGTCGGCAACCATTCGACGGAGATTGCCGGGTTGATCCTCGGGTCAAGCCCGAGGACGGCAATGACGGGAGGGGGCGTCCGTTCCGATTGGCAATCCATCGGGCCGCACCGCACGGTTGGTGCATGCATCAACAAGTCCTCAACGCGGACGCAGTGTTCTGATGTGCGGTCGCGCATGGCGCCAATGGGAGATCTGGCATGTCTGAATTCCTGTCGTTCGATGCGTTCATCACGCCGCACATCATCCGCATTGTGTTCGCGCTGGGGTTTTTGCTGATCGCGCTCGGCGCACTGTTCCGTGTGGTTTACGGGCTGTGGGCGTTCAGAATCTTCGGGGCGTCATCCTGCCGTTGGTCGGGCATGCATCGTTGCGCTGCTATAGCGGATCTATTGCGAACTGATCCTGGTGTTCTTCGATATGCGCGACAAGCTGGCCGATATGGCGGCGTGCCCGCGCGTTTAGCTGCTCAGCTTCGCCAGGGCGTTCCAGTCGAACGACACGCCGTGGCCTGCACGTTCCGGAGCAAGTGCGTTGCCATCGCGGATGACCAGCGGTTCGGCGATGTAGCGGTCGAGGCCGAAGCCGTGCACCTCCAGGTAGGAGCGGTTTGGCGCCGCGGCCAGCAGATGCACCGTAAGGTCATGTACGCCGTGTGAGGTGAGCGGCAGATTGTACGCCTCGGCGAGGTGTGCCACCTTCATGAAAACGGTGATGCCGCCGCAATTGGTGACGTCCGGCTCGGGAAACGTCACGCCGCCGGCTTCGATCATCTGCTTGAACTCGTGCAGGGTGTGCAGATTCTCCCCGGTCGCTATCGGCACGCCGCCATCGCGCACGATACGCGTGTGGCCGGCGATGTCGTCAGGGATCGTCGGTTCCTCCAGCCAGATGAGATTGGTGTCCCGGAATGCGCGAGCGGCGCGGATCGCCTCATCGACCGTCCAGCGCATGTTGGCATCTGCCATCAACGGAAAGTCCGGACCGAGATGCGAGCGCATGGCGCGCACGCGTTCGACGTCCTCGGACAGACGCGGACGACCGACCTTCATCTTGATGGCGCGAAAGCCCTTCCCGACATTGTCGTCGGTCTGCCGCAACAGAGCGTCCAGCGGGAAGTCCAGATCTATGCCCCCGGCATAACATGGCACCGCCGGATCGAAGCCACCGAGCAGCCGCCACAACGGCGTTTCGAAGCGCCGCGCCTTCAGGTCCCATAGCGCGATGTCGCATGCCGATACCGCGAGGCTCACCGAACCGCCACGGCCGCCATAGTGCAGGTGCCACCACATCTTCTGCCACAGCGCCTCGATGTGTTCAGCTTCCGCGCCGATCAGGACGGGGCGCAGGCGATGGTCGATCAGCGCGTGCACCGCGGCACCTCCGGCACCGACCGTGTAGGTGTAGCCGACACCCTCCGCACCATCTGTGTCGCGCAGGCGAACCGTGATCAGCTCGAAGTGGGTGATGGTGCCGTGGGTGGAATCCGATAGCGCTACCGGCAATGCGATGCGGTGCAGACCCGCATCGAGCGTTGCGATCTTCATTGCGGCGCGATCCGTTGCACGCTGCCGCTGTTGCCGCCCATGTAGGGCCACAGCACCTCGGGGATCAGGATCGAGCCGTCGGCCTGCTGATGGTTCTCCATCACCCCGATCAGGGCGCGTCCTACCGCGATGCCGGAGCCGTTCAGCGTGTGCACATGGGCAACTGTCTTGCCATCCGCGGAGCGGAAGCGCGCGTTCATGCGCCGCGCCTGGAAGTCGCGGCAATTGGAGCAGGAGCTGATTTCGCGCCAGGTCTGCTGGCCGGGGAGCCAAACCTCCAGGTCGTAGGTCTTGACGGCGCTGAAGCCGGTGTCCCCGGAGGAAAGCACGACGCGGCGGAATGGTACTTCGAGCAGCGTCAGCACCTTCTCCGCGCACCGGGTCATCCGCTCGTGCTCGTCAGCGCTCTGGTCCGGATGCGTTATGGAAACCATCTCGACTTTGCGGAACTGATGCTGGCGCAGCATGCCACGGGTATCGCGTCCCGAGGCACCGGCTTCCGAGCGGTAGCAGTCGGTCAGCGCGGTCATGCGCAATGGCAGGCTCTTCTCGGCGACGATGTCGCCGGCAACGGTGTTGGTCAGCGGCACTTCGGCCGTTGGGATCAGCCAACGGCCGTCGGTGGTGCGGAAGTTGTCCTCGGCGAATTTTGGCAACTGACCGGTGCCGTAGAGTGTAGCGCCGTTGACCAGCGAGGGGACGACCATCTCGGTGTAGTCGTGTTCGCGGGTGTGAAGGTCGATCATGAACTGGCCGAGCGCGCGTTCCAGCCGCGCCAGCGCGCCACGCAGCACGACAAAGCGGGCACCAGCGAGTTTGGCGGCGGTCGCGAAGTCCATCAGGCCAAGCGCTTCGCCCAGTTCGAAATGCTGCTTCGGTTGGAAACCTAGATCGCGAGGTTCGCCGTGCTGGGAGTGGACGACGTTGGCAGATTCGTCCGGACCGTCAGGGACGTCGGGGTCCAGGGTGTTCGGGAGGCTTTCGAGGATACCCTTGATCCCCTCTTCCATTACGGCGGCCAGCTTTTCCAAACCTTCGGTATCTGCGCGCAATGCGGCGGCTTCGGCTTCCAGCGCTGACGTATCGGCGCCGGTACGCTTCCCCTGCCCTACCTCGCGGGCAAGAGTGTTGCGACGCGCCTGTTTCTCCTGCAGCGCGGTCAACGCGGCGCGGCGTTCTGTATCCTTCGCGAGCAGTTCCGACGACACCGGCGCCAATCCTCGCCGCCCAAGTGCGGCATCGAAGGCGGCGGGATCAGCACGGATGGCTCGGATGTCATGCATGGCTGCACCATTCGCTCTATCCGTCATGGCAAGGTTTGACCCGACCACCCTCGCACTAAACGTTGCGGCAGGATGGCCGGGTCAAGCCCGGCCATGACGGGCTTGCTTTGGGGTTGCTACTGGGTTGCTACGTGGCCGCTACGGGGTGGCTCCAGGGTCGCTACGTGGTTGCTCCAGGGTGGCTACGCTACGGGCATCAAACCTCGACTGGCTTCGGTTCCACCATCCTCGCCGCAATGATGGAGATTTCGTAAAGCGCGATCAGCGGTACCGCGAGGCCGGTCTGCGTGATGATGTCAGGCGGCGCCAGGATCGCGGCGATGACGAACATTCCGACATAGGCATAGCGGCGGAACTTCCGCAGTCCCGTCGACGAGATGATGCCGACCTTGGCCAGCAGCGTCAGCAGCACCGGCAGCTCGAACGTCAGGCCGAAGGCGAAGATCAGCTTCATCACCAGGTCGAGGTATTCGCTGACCCGCGGCAGCAATTCGATCGGCACGCCGCCGCCGCCGGTCGGGTCCTGGAAGCTGGCGAAGAACCGCCAGGCGAACGGGAACACGAAGTAATAGGCGAGCGCGGCGCCAGCGAAGAACAGCACCGGTGTGGCCAGCAGGAACGGCAGGAAGGCGCGCTTTTCCGAGCGGTACAGGCCGGGCGCCACAAACAACCAGATCTGGTTGGCAATGATCGGGAATGCAATGAACGCGCCGGCGAAGAACGCCACCTTGATGCGCGTGAAGAACGCCTCGTAGAGCTGCGTGTAGATCAGATGTGGGTCGGGGCTGCCCTGCTCGCGCAGCACGGTTGCCAGCGGTTCCGCCAGGAAGAAGTAGATCTTGTTGGAGAAGTAGTACGAACCCATGAAGCACACGATGAACGCGCCGGCGGACCACATGAGCCGGCGCCGCAGCTCCATGAGATGCTCGAGCAGCGGCATCGGCTTGTCATGGATCGGATCCTCTTCCTCGATATCGGCCATGGTCAGTGATCTCGCGCCCGGCGTTCCGCCACCACGTTCGGCGGGATGAAGGCCGGGGCGTCCTGATCGGCGGCGCCATTGGGTCGAGACGGGAGCACCAGGTTGGGCGGCACGAATGCCGGTGCCTGTGGTACGCACGGCGCCGGCGTTTCCACGGGCGGCGCTATTTCCGCCACGGCCGGTTCACTGACCGTGATCTCCTCCACCGATGTCGCTGTGGTCGCCGTGGGGAGCGGTTCCAGCGGGTTCGACGCGAAGGTGCTCCGCAGCGATCCGTCCGCGTCGATCGTGCGCTCAAGCTCGCCCTTGATATCGAAGTTGCGGATCTCGTTGATCGAGGCCTTCACTTCGTGCAGGTCCGCCTCGCGCACCATCTCATCGACGTGGGTCTGGAACTCGGCGGCCATGCGGCGCGCCTTCTTGATCCACGCGGTAACGGCACGGATTGCGACCGGCATGTCCTTCGGCCCGATCGCGATCAACGCGACCACGGCGATCAAGGCGAACTCGGACCAGGCGAAATCGAACATGCTGTCAGTTAGCAGCGGTCAGTGGTCAGTGGCCAGTGGCGTGGGCCGCTCTTCCACGACCCCCTCCCTGCCCCCCGGGTCAAGCGCCCGGGGGCCAGCCTCCCCCGCTTCGCCGGAGAGGGATTCTGGCGGCGGGTCGGCGGGTACTATCGAGAGGGGTTCGAGCAGCAGGTCCTCGCGGCGGGGCAGTTCACGTAGGTCCTTCAGGCCGAATTGCGCGAGGAAGTGCGGCGTGGTGCCCCAGAGCGTCGGACGACCGGGACTTTCGCGGCGGCCTTTGGGGGCGACCAGATCGGCTTCCAGCAGCGAGTCGAGCGTCTGCTGCGATAAGCTGGCGCCACGAATCTCCTCGATCTCCGGGCGGGTGACCGGCTGGTGGTAGGCAATGATCGCCAGCGTCTCCATGGCGACCCGTGGCAGGCGGCGGGGTATCTCGATCACCTTGCGCAGCAGAGGCGCAAGGTCCGGGGCGGTACGGAACTGCACGCCGCCTCCGGTCTCCACCAATTCCACGCCTCGGCCGGCATAGCGTTCGCGCAGCGCAGTGAGCACGGTGTCGGCGTCCATGTCATCGGGCAGGATCTGCGACAGGGCACGGGCACCAACTGGCGTCGCGCTGGCGAACACCAATGCCTCGGCCAGGCGCAGGGCTTCATCCTCGGTCATGCGCCCTCCTCTACTCCGGTGGAGGCGCGGCGCACCAGGATGGGACCGAACGCTGTCTCCTGGCGCAGCCGCACGGCGCCCTCACGGGCCATTTCCAGCCCGGCCAAAAGCGTGCTGGCGAGCGCGCCGCGGCGTTCCAGCGGGCCGCCGAGCGTGGGCGGCAGGAACTGATCGAGGCTGGTCCAGTCAGGCAGGCTGCCGAGCAACGCCGCCAGGCGCTGCAGCGCTTCCTTGACGCTCCACAGGGTCACGGGGCGCGGCTGGTAGCGCCTGGTGCCGGAGCGGCGGCGCGCGGCGGCGAGATAGGCACGGACCAGGGAGGACAGATCCAATGCAAGGCGGGAGCGATCGATCTCGGTGTGATCCTCGGGGGCGCCGCGGGCAAAGATGTCGTGGCCGAGCTGCGGTCGGGAGGCAAGCCACACCGCGGCGGCGCGGATGGCCGACAGGTCACGCAGGCGGGATGCCAGCACGTCGGCTGCAAGCTCAGCTTCCTCGATCTCGGCGGCGTCGGGCACCAGCAGGCGGGATTTCAGCCAGGTCAGCCAGGCGGCCATCACGAGCCAGTCCGCCGCGAGCTCCAGGCGCACTCGGCGGGCGCCCTCGATCACCGCGAGATACTGTTCGACCAGCGCCAGGATGGAGATCTTCGCCAGGTCCACCTTCTGGGTGCGCGCGAGGTCAAGAAGCAGGTCGAGCGGACCCTCGAACCCATCTAGTCGCAGGACCAGGCTGTCGGCCTCAGATGTGGACATCACCTGCGCCGATAGCATGCCCGGACAGGCGAAGCAGCAGTTCGATCGCCCAGGGCACGATCGTCTGGAGTGCCTGATGGAACGGATCGAAGCCGGGGATCAGGTATGGCAGCAGGAACACGACCAGAATGACGAGCACGATCCCGAAGCGTTCCAGCCGCGCCCAGGCGCGTGCCAGGTCCAGCGGCAGCAGGCCGACCACGATGCGTCCGCCGTCCAGCGGCGGGATGGGCAGCAGATTGAACAGACCCAGCACCAGGTTGGTCAGGATGAAGTAGAACAGGAACAGTCCGACGATGGGATGCTCCGAGAGGGAGGCATCGAGGTAATCGAGCCCGCCGCCAACCATGATATCTGGCCGGGGCATCAGCAGCGCGCCCACCCAGGCCAGGAAGAAGTTCATCGCCGGACCCGCGACGGCCACCGCCGCCATGCCGCGGCGCGGGTCCTTGAACTTCCAGGCCGACACCGGGACGGGCTTGGCCCAGCCGAACATGAACAGCACCCGGCCAACGGTCAGCAATTGGAAGATCAGCAGAAAGCCCGGCAGGATGATCGTGCCAACACGATCGACGTGGCGGAGCGGATTGAGCGACAGGCGGCCGGCGCGACGTGCGGTGTCGTCGCCGAGCGCTAGCGCCGCATAGCCATGCGCGGCCTCATGCAGAGTTATGGCCAGGATCGCGGGGATCACGGCCAGGGCCAGCTGAAGCACCAGGCTGCTCACGTCAGGAGCCGATCCCGTTCGGTTGCGATCGCGGCTTCGTCGAGCGGGATGCGGCGCCGTGCCGCGAGTGCCCGGGCGGCTGCCATGCGAGCCAAGGCTGCCGCGGTGAGCGGTGGACAGCGCGCCAGCACGTCGGCAGTAGGTGCCAACTCGCCGCTGCAATAGAGCGCCACGTCGCAGCCAGCGGCCAGCGCCTGGAGCGCGAGGTCGGCAGGCGTGCCGGACAGCGCCTTCATGGCGATATCGTCGGTCACCAGAACTCCTTCAAAGCCGATACGGCCTCGGATGATCGCGCCGATCACGGCCGGGGACAATGTTGCCGGCAGCGCCGGGTCCCAGGCGGGATAGACGATGTGCGCCGACATGGCCCAGGGGAGGTCTGTGTTCAAGGCAAACGGCAGGATATCGGCCTCGAGGTGGTTCGCCTCGACGCGAGGGAGTGCGAGGTGGCTGTCGACACGGGAGCGACCGTGGCCGGGGGCGTGTTTCACGACCGGCTGGACGCCGGCGGCGAGCAGCCCGGCGGCGTAAGCGCGGCCCAGCCGGGCGACGGTGGCGGGGTCTTCCGCGAATGCGCGATCGCCGATCGCCGCGCTGGCGCCGGGGATGACGAGGTCCAGCACCGGTGCGGCCACCACATCGAAGCCGGCTCCGCCGCATTGCAGGCCGATGAGCGCGCCGGTGAGCCAGGCTGCGCGGAGGGTTCGCAGCTTCGCAGCGGGGGGATGGGCACGCCAGTGCGGCGGTCGCAGCCGCGCGACACGGCCACCTTCCTGATCCACCATCAACACGGCATTCGGTGGCAATAGGTGGCGGAGGGTGGTGGTGAGAACGCGCAACTGGGTCGGCGACTGGACGTTGCGGGCGAACAGGATCACCCCG
>Ga0310811_10013002_pt1 | contig 10827 bp, 7 predicted proteins | sample YCmetagenome_FD_207642 | JGI IMG/M metagenome (GOLD analysis project Ga0310811, IMG submission 207642) | Soil microbial communities from experimental microcosm in Duke University, North Carolina, United States - YC | ecosystem: Engineered > Artificial ecosystem > Soil microcosm > Unclassified ...
TCGCCGACGTGCACGGCTGGAACCGCCGGACCTCAGTGAAAAAGGAGGGCTCAAGGACGGCCAGCCCCAGCGGAGCGACGAGCGGCTCTTCATGCAGTTCATGGCGTTCGGCTCCAGCCGCGGCGCGGCGACGATTGGCGCGCACCTGCAGGAGGCTCGCATCCAAGGGGTCGTGTACGAGGACTTGAACGACCCGACGGGCGTCGGAATCCTCACGCTCTCCGCGCGGCCGGACGCATTTCTCGATCGTGTGCGGCCGGCGCTCGTGAGCGGTCCCTGCGCCAGCCTCGTTCAGAAGCCTGAGTTCACGATGTTCGGCCGCACCTACTCGCTCGGTTACGAGCCGGATCTGGCCGACGCGCTGGTCCATCGTCCCACGCGCACCGTACTCAATCCGGAGTGGCCCTGGGCGATCTGGTATCCGCTCCGGCGCAGCGGAAGGTTCGCGCAGCTCGACGACCAGGAGCAGCGCACCATTCTGCGCGAGCACGGCGCGATCGGCATGACGTTCGGCGCGGCGGACTACGCGCACGATGTCCGGCTCGCGTGCCACGGCCTCGACCGCGGCGACAACGACTTCGTCATCGGCCTGATCGGGAAGGAGCTCTTCCCGCTCTCCGCAGTCGTCCAGGCCATGCGAAACACGCAGCAGACGTCCTTGTATCTCGATCGCCTCGGCCCGTTCTTCGTCGGCCGCGCCGTCTGGCAATCTCAGGAATAGGTCTCTTCAACTCCCAACTCCGAATTCCCAACTTGAGTGTTCGAGAAGTGGGAACCGGGAGTAATTGGGAATTGGGAGTTGGGAATTGGGAGTTATGTCGAGACCCTCTGCAGCGCTTTCGTCATATTCGCTGTCAGCTTCTGCGGCGTCCGGAAGTAGCCGGCCCACGGGTCGATTCGCTGAGAGGCGACGCGTTGCGGAACGGTCGTGACGGTGAACGACGCCGCGTCGAGTGATTCCTTCAGTTCTGTCCACGCGAGCGGCACCGACACGGGGGCGCCGTTGCGCGAGCGCGTCGAGAACGCCGCGATCGACGTGTTCGTCCGGTTGTTGCGCAGGTAGTCGACCAGGATCTGCCGTTCACGCCCGCGTTTGCCGAACTGCATCGTGAACAGCGACGGGTCGTGCCGCACGAGCGCCTCAGCCAGCGACCGCGCGAACTCGAGGCATGCATCCCATTGCCGTTTGCGTGCGAGTGGAACGACCACATGAAGGCCTCGCCCTCCGGTCGTCTTGACCCAGCTTTCGAGATCGAGCGAGTGAAGCATGTGCCGCACCAGACGGGCGGCATTGACGACGGTTTTCCAGGTGATGCTCGCGCCGGGGTCCAGATCGATGACGATGCGGTCGGGCAGTTCGACCTTGTCGTAACGCGTGTTCCATGTGTGAATCTCGAGGATGTCCATCTGCGCGAGCGCGACGATCGCCTCGGGCGATTCGATGACCAGATACGCGCCAACCTTCGTCTTTTCCTGGATTCGCACGCGTTTCAATTGCGGAGGCGCCCACAGTTTCGAGTGCTTCATGAAGATGCACTCGCCGGCGATGCCGTTCCCGCAGCGCACGAGCGTCAGCGGCCGGCCGTCGACGTGCGGCATCATCGCCGCTGCAACGCTGGCGTAGTACCGCGCCACGTCCAGCTTCGTGAGCGACGGTTGTGGATACATCAGGCGCTCGGCGTGCGTGATGGCAATGCCAAGTACCTCCGGAGTGGACGAGGATCCGGACTTCGCGGTGCGCCTGCCGCGCCTTGGCGACGCTGCTTTCGTCTGGCGTGCTGGCGATGGGAGCTTCGGTGCCGCCGGCTGTTCGCGGACGATCGTCCGAGGCGACTTGTCTGACCGGAGTCCCTGGAACGACGGATGCCGGATCCTTCCCTCGCCGGTCCATTCCGTGAACACGACTTCGCCGACCAGCCGCGGTTCGACCCAGTGGGCGTGCCGTCCGAGCCAACCTGCAGGCGGCGGCGAGAAGGCCGACTGCTTGACTTCAATCCTGTCGAGCGCTCGGCGAAGCTCACCCGCCAGTTTCGCCGTGAAACCCGTTCCGACCTTGCCGGCGAAAACAAGACGATCGCCGTCGTAGTACCCGACGAGGAGTGCTCCGATACCCTGGCGCGATCCTTCGGGGTCGGTGAAACCGCCGATCACGAATTCCTGCCGCTGCACGCATTTCGTCTTGAGCCAGCCGGCGCGCTTTCCGCTCATATACGGCTGGTCGCGGAGCTTCGAGACGATGCCTTCGGCGCCGAGCCGGCACGCTTCCCTGAACGCGTCCGGTCCGCTGGCGGCGATGTGCTCCGCGAATTGAATCCGCGAGCCCCGGACGATCCGCGAGAGCGCGGACTTGCGCGCTTCGAGCGTTTCCTGGACGAGGGGTCGACCGTTCAGGTACAACAGGTCGAAGACGAAATAGACGAGCGTCCCGCTCGAGTCGGTGCCGGAGTTCTGAAGCGCCTGAAAGCTCGTGCGTCCATCGGGCAGCACCATGCAGACTTCTCCGTCGAGCAGCGCCGAACGGACGTCGAGCTGGGCGGCGGCGCGGACGATGGCGGGGAAGGCGTGCGTCCAGTCCTTGCCGTTCCGACTGATGAGCGTGATCGTCAGTCCGTCGATTCGGCACCCGATGCGATAGCCGTCGTACTTCAGCTCGTGGATCCACTCACTGCCGTCGGGCGGTGTCTTCACGAGTTGCGCGAGCTGCGGACGATAGGGAGGTAAACGCATCAGCAAGTGGCTGCAAAGCTCATTGCTACATCCCACGATCGGCGGACGCTTTGCAACAACATCTTTGCGGAGGGAACGGTTGTGATGAGACTGCAAAGCATGGGAGCGATCGTTTTCGCCGCGGGCCTCGCCGCGGCAGGCGCCGGGTGCAGCCATGGTCCGTCGGCTTCTCAGGATCGAGCGAACACGCCGCCGGAGACTGCGACGGCGACCTCGTCGAACGTCCCGATGACGGCAACCGTTACGGGCTGTCTCGCCGCCGGTGATGCGGCAGATACGTTCGTGTTGAACGCGGCGCGGAGCGAAGGCGATACCACGAGTGCCACGTACAATCTGGTTGGCGCCAGCGCCGACGAGCTGCGAAGTCACATCGGCGAGCAGGTGAAAGTATCGGGCACGGTCACCTCCGGCGAGCAGGTGGCCGAGCGGTCGATGCCACAAGCACAGACCGACAAGACGAAAGGCACGACGGGAACGCCGACGGTGCAGACGCAGACCGACGTGCAGATCAAACGGCTGCAGGTCAGCTCGGTCTCGCCCGAAGGGCACAAATGCGAGGTGGATCGGGGCCGGTAGCCCAGCCACTTGGGCAGGAGGTCGCTTCCGGCCTCCCGTTATTTGGTGTCGCGTTTCTATAAAACCGGCAACCAGACCGATGGCCCATGGGTTGCTGACGAGTGCGCCGGAGCTGCCGATTTGCCCAGCATACGAGGCCGACGTCCCCGGCGCCTGTCACCCGAAGAGCGCAAATCGCTGACGCACGGCGATTTCTGGATACCCGAGGAAGAGCGGGAGGTCTACCGGCGCGCGCTCGTCGCGCTCAACGAGGCGCAAATCCCGTATGTCGTGGCCGGCGCGTACGCGATTTACGAGCATACCGGCATCTACCGCCAGACCAAGGACCTCGATCTCTTCGTCGAACCGTCCGCAGTCGTGCCGGCGGCGCGCGCGCTGCACGCCGCCGGGTTCGTCATGCGTCTCGAAGATCTCCACTGGCTCGCGAAGGCCACCGTCGGAGACCGCTTCGTCGACATCATCTATGGCATGGGCAACGGGATCGCATTCATCGACTCGTCCTGGCTCGAGCACAGCCGTCCGGGCGTGCTCGCGGCACAGGCGGTTCGCATCGCACCCGCGGAAGAACTGATCTGGCACCGCCTCTTCATCAGCGAGCGGCATCGGCACGACATGTCCGACGTCGTTCACCTCATCCTCTGTATAGGCGATGCGATCGACTGGGAGCGCCTCGTGGTCCGTGTCGGGCAGAACTGGCCGCTGCTGCTCGCGCAGCTGCAGATGTTCAGTTACGTCTACCCCGGCTACCGGACGAACGTGCCGAACTGGGTCATGGAGCAGCTGATCGAACAGGCGCGGGCGGATATCGGAAGGGACGAGGAAGACGCCGACGTCACGCGCGGGACGCTGATCTCGCGGTTCAGCTTCGCCATCGATGTTCGCGAGTGGGGCTTCTCCGACCCGCGGGGCGAACTCATCCGCCGGGCCCGCAGCCAGCCGGTCATCCGCGAAATCGCCGAGTCGGATGTCTGGGACGAACGCAACGAGGAGCGCGCCGACACCAGGGAAGAATAAGAGGATCACGTCAATTCCCAACTCCCAATTCCCAACTCCCAATAAAAAGTGAACTAAACTTTTTAGCCCCTCATTACGTCAAAGCCTCTATCAGACACTCTAGTAGAGGACACCGTGACGCTCAGGAAATCGCGCAATGCACCCGGCCCCGACCTGCTGCAGGGCACGCTCGACATGCTGGTGCTCCAGACCCTCCGGCTCGGAGCGGCGCACGGGTACACGATCGCGCGTCTCATCGGCCAGCGCTCCGATGAATTCCTCCAGGTCGAACAGGGGTCGCTGTACCCGGCGCTCAACCGCCTGGAGGACCGCGGCTGGATCGATTCCCACTGGGCGATTTCCGAGAACAATCGCCGCGCGCGGTATTACACGCTGACGCCGAAAGGGCGCCGGCAGCTCCAACAGGAAACCGAACACTGGCACCAGCTCGTGAAGGCCATCGGGGCGGTGCTGAGTCCGATCGAGGACTGACGTGCGCCGGTTCTTCCGCCGCGGACGTCTCGACAGTGAACGCGCCTCGGAGATCCAGGCGCACCTCGATCATCACGTCGACGATCTGATTGCCCAGGGCCTCCCGCGGTCCGAGGCGATCCGCGAGGCCCGCCGCCGGTTCGGCAATCCTCACGCTATCCGCCAGGAGATCTACGAGATGAACAGCCTTCCTGTGCTCGAGCCCTTCATCCGGGATCTGCGGTACGCGTTCCGCATGCTCCGGAAGACGCCCGGATTCACGTTCGCGGCGGCGGCGACGCTGGCGCTCGGAATCGGCGCGAACACCGCGGTCTTCAGCGTCGTAAACGCGCTGCTGTTCACGCCGTTACCGTATCCCCAGCCGGACCGTCTCGCGCTGCTTCAGTATCACACCCGCAGTCCCAAGTCCGGCGACAACCGCGACGTCGGTTCGAACGGCCGGATGTGGTTCGCGGTCCGCGATTACACGTCGACGATAGACGCGGCAGTCTTGGGAGGCACCGCGGGCGTGAACCTCGTAGCCGGTGACCGCGCCGCGTACGTGCAGCAGCAGCGCGTGAGCGCCGGCTACTTCCATGTCGTGGGTATTCCACCGCTGATCGGGCGGGAATTCACGCGCGACGAAGACGTCCCCGGGGGACCCGCGGTCGTGATCCTGAACAATTCCTTATGGAAGACGATGTTCAATGCGGATCGATCGATCGTGGGCCGGACCATACAGCTTCGCGGGGAGTCGTACACGGTGGTCGGGGTGCTGCCGGAGAACTTCCCGGTCACGCAGCGCAGCAGCTTCACCGGCGGCCAGGGGGTCGATCTGTGGACGCCGCTGCGGCCGTCGACCAACGGTGAGGGCGGCGGCATCAATTACACGGTCGTCGCGCGTCTGCACGACGGCATAAATTTGGCGCAGGCGCGGGACGACGTGCGCAATGCGTCGCCGCACGCCTTCCAGCACGTGGATCCCGGCACGCTCGCCGAACTGGATCTCGTGCCGATGCAGCAGGCCATGACCGCCGGCATTCGAGAGCCGCTGATGATGTTGTGGGGTGCCGTCGCCATTGTGCTGCTGATCGCCTGCGTCAACATTGCCGGGCTGCTGCTCGCTCGCGGTGCGACGCGAACGCGCGAAATCGCGACGCGGATGGCGCTTGGCAGCGGGCGCCGGGCCGTGATCCGGCAGCTGCTGGTGGAAAGCGTCGCGCTCGCGTCGATCGGCGGCGCGCTCGGTCTCGGAGTGGGCTGGCTGGTACTGAACGCTCTTGGCGACCTGGCGGCCCAGACCTTCGACCTGTGGCAACCGCTGGCGCTCGACGCCCGGGCCCTTGGAGTCACCGTCGTATTCGCGCTCGGCACGAGCATCATCTTCGGTCTCGCGCCGGCGATCCAGGCGTCCCGGCTCGATGTGCGTGCCGGACTTGGCGAGGGCGGCACGCGGGCTGTCGCCGGCGCGTCGAACCGCTGGCCTCGCCGCGTTCTCGTCATCGCCGAAGTCGCTCTTGGCGTCGTCCTTCTCATCAGCAGCGGCCTGCTCGTCCGGACGTTCGTGCATCTGCGCGGCCTTGCTCCGGGCTTTGACGATCGGAACCTCGTGACTGTCAGCGTGTCGTTGCAGGACGCGCGCTACAAGGATCCCGTTGCCGTGCAGGGGCTCTTCGACGAAACACTGCGGCGGATGCGCGGCATCCCTGGAGTCGAAGGCGCAGGTGTGGGGCTCGGGATGCCGTACACACGGCTGCTCAATAACGGGATGCGCCGGCTGGACGGACCCGAAGTGGACCCGCCAGACAGCGGGCAACTGACAAACGAGACCTATGTCACCCCAGGATTGTTCGAAGCCTTGAAGGTGCCGGTACGTCAAGGTCGGGTGTTCGCCGACTCCGACGGCGCGTCCTCGGCACCGGTTGCCGTCGTGAACGAAGCGTTCGTTGCGCGGTACTTCAAGAAGGACCGTTCCGTCCTCGGCCGGCACCTGGCGTCCGGGAAGGAGGTTCGCGAGATCGTCGGCGTTGTCGGCAACGTGGAGCAGGGCTCCGCCGGGTGGGGAGACTTCGAACCGATCTCACCGCTGCCATGCCTGTATATCCCGGTGTCGCAGACGTCGAGCGCCTTCCTCACCCTGGTTCACACGTGGTTCCAGCCATCATGGGCGATTCGGACGTCGATGCCGTTCGAGACTGTAGTCCCGAAGGTCCGCGAAGCGCTCCAGTCCGTGGATCCGCACCTGCCGATTGCCGAAGTGAATACGATCGACGATCTGCGCGGAGAGAAGCTGGTGTCGCAGCGGTTCATGATGATCCTGGTGGCGGGTTTGGGCCTGCTCGCACTCGTGCTGTCGGCAGTCGGCCTGCAGGGGCTCATCGCGAGCAGCGTCAACGAGCGGACGCGGGAACTCGGCGTGCGTCTCGCGCTCGGCGCAACGGGTTCGCAAGTCATGGGCGACGTGGTCGCCCCGGGCCTGATGCTCGCCGCGATCGGCGTCGTCATCGGCAGCGCCGGCGCGCTGGTGAGCACGCGGCTGATGCAATCCTTCATCTGGGGCGTGACGCCGACCGATCCGCTCACCTTTATAGGTGTCGTCGCGGTCCTGCTCGCCGTCGCGCTGCTCGCGAGCGTGATCCCGGCGCTGCGTGTGCTGAGGCTCGATCCCGCGAAAACGCTCAGAGCTGAATAACTCGCAGCTGCTAAAGCGTCTTCGTTCCCATGTCGACGGCCGGTACAGGCAGAATGCCCCGCTCGATGTAGATCGGCCGGACGATCGCGCGCAGCGAGGGCAGCTTGCCGGCAAACCACAGACCGGTGATCACGCACACGGCGCCGCACAGGCCTATCGTCGTCTCGGCGCCGATGCGGTCGGCGACGACGCCGGCGAGCAGGCTGCCGATCGGGGCGCTGCCGAAGAAGGCCATCGTATAGAAGGCCATGACGCGGCCACGGACGCGGTCGTCGACGAGCGTCTGCAGGACCGTATTCGTGGCCGCCATCTGCAGGATGAATCCCGCGCCCACGATCGTCAGGACCGCGGCAGCAGCGAGCTCCGAGCGCGAGACCGAGAATCCGATGAGTCCGGCGCCGAACGCCAGCGTCGCGTACATCACGACCTGCCCAAGTCCGACGACGGACGTCCGTTGCGCCAGATAGAGTGCGCCGGCGAGCGCGCCCACACCGCTCATCGTCATCAGAAAGCCCAGCGTGCTGGGTCCGCCGTGCAGCACCTGCGTGACGACGGCCGGCATGAGCACGGTATACGGCATGGCCATCGTGCTGACGATGGCCAGCACGAGCAGGGCGGTGCGAATCGGCACCGAATCGAGGACGTATTGCCAGCCGTCGCGCAGGTCCTGCAGGACGTTCGCTTCGACCCGTTCGGCGTGCCCGCGGGCGGTCACGTGCATGGCGACGAGTGACGCGATCACGAACAGGTACGACACCGCGTCAATCGTGAAGCACCAGCCCTCCCCGACCGCAGCGATGATCGCGCCGCCGATCGACGGCCCGATGATGCGGCTGCCGTTCACCATCGACGAATTCAGCGCGATGGCATTCGCCATGTCGGCGCGATCCTCGACCATTTCGACGACGAAGGCCTGCCGCGCGGGAGTGTCGAAGGCATTGATGAAGCCCTGGCCGACCTGGAGCAACAGGATCTCGGTCACGGTGATGCGTCCGGAGAACGTGAGCGCTGCGAGCGCGGCCGACTGCAGCATCGAGAGGATCTGCGTCATTATCAGGATCCGCTGCCTGTCGGCCCGGTCGACGATGACGCCGGCGAACGGTGCCAGGACGAGCGTCGGCACCTGTCCGCAGAATCCGACCACGCCCAGGAGCAGTTCTGATCCTGTGAGGCGATAGACGAGCCAGCTCGTCGCGATCCGCGTGATCCACGTGCCGATGAGCGAGACGCTCTGGCCGCTGAAGAAGAGCCGGTAATTGCGGTGCCGCAGCGCCCGCGTCATTCGCGCTCGAGCTTCCATAGTCGACCTTGAATGCAAATGGACCACCGGGCCGCGACGTCAGGGAACCTTCCTTGCAGTTCCCGGCCGAGGTGAAGCGCACGATCGACATCTCGCCGGCGGCGATTGCCAAGGTGCTGGCCACCATCGTCCTGGTGTGGTTGTGGCTCAAACTCTGGCCGCTGCTGATCGTACTCGTGATGGCGACCGTGCTCGCCATCGCGTTCGAGCCGCTTGTCGCGTGGCTGTCGGCCCGGCGCGTCCCGCGCGGCCTCGGGGCGTTCGGAAGTGTGGTGATTTTCGCGGGCGTCATCGTCGCGTTCTTCTGGATCGCCGGATCTTCGCTCATGAGCCAGGCCCACATGCTGGGCGGCCGGCTCACGCAGGTCGGGCAGGCCGTCATGGCGCGGTTGCCGGCATGGCTGAGTTCCGCTCTCGAGAAGCGCGGCGTCGCGCCGGATGTGTCATCGCTCGGCGCGTATGCGCTGACAGGCGGCAGCATGCTGGCGACGGCGGTCGCCGGCTCGCTCCTCGCGTTGATCCTGACTATCTATTTGATCATCGAAGGCCAGGAGACGTACGCATGGCTCGTCGCCTATGCGCCACCGGCCCACCGACCGCGGGTACACCTGACGCTGCGGGAAGCGCGCAAAGCGATTTTCGGCTACGCCGTCGGCAACGCGGCCACGTCGCTGTTCGCGTTCGTGGTGCTCCTCATTTCGCTCGCGCTTCTGCGCGTGCCGGCCGCATTTCTTCTCGCCGTGATCGCGGGGGTATTCGACTTCGTTCCGGTGATTGGCTTGTTCTGCGCGGGGATCCCCGCGATCCTGCTGGCGCTCACGAAATCCGCGACCCTCGCCCTTGTCGTTGCCGTCATCTACGTCGCGGAACACGTCGTCGAAAACTACTACGTTGCTCCCCGGGTCTACGGCGATCGGCTGCGACTGTCCAACCTTGCCGTCATCGTTGCGCTCGCAGTGGGCGCCGAGATCGGCGGCGTCATTGGCGCCGTCCTGGCACTGCCTTTTGCGGCGCTGTACCCGGTCATCGAGAGCGTCTGGCTGGCAGAGTACCTGGGGCGTGCCACTACCGAGGCGCATCGTCGGATCGAACACCACGACAACGAACTGTCCGAGCGGGGGGTGCGCAAGCGCCAGCGCTGAACTGGTTCGCCGCTTGTTGCCTGATGTATGCTCCGCGCGGCGGCACGCCGGTTGCCAACGCAAGGGGATTCGGTGTCGGCGGCGTGCATCGTGCCGTGTATACCCGCGGTATTCTGCGGGGGTGCCGCTGCATGAGCCTGAATCCAAACGTAATTTCGTAGTGGTACATCCAACAAATCGTAACGGGCGGCGTTTTCGTGGAGGAAACTATGCGTAGTAGGGGTGGTGTGGGTCTGTGCCTGTTTGCGCTCGTGATGCTCACCGCGCACGCAGCGTTTGCGCAGGTACAAACGGGGAGTATCCTCGTAAAGAGCGTCGACGAACAGGGCGCCGTCGTTCCCGGCGTGACGGTCACAATTAGCAGCCCGGTGCTCGTGTCCGGCACCGCGACCGGGGTAACGGACTCCGCCGGCGTCTACCGCTTCGTCTCGCTGGCGCCCGGCACATACAACATCAAAGTGGAGCTCTCCGGGTTCCAGGCCGTCGACCGCCAAGGCGTCGTCGTCGGCGCCGGTGCCACCACGCCCGTCGACTTCACCATGAAGGTCGGCAGTCTGAGCGAAACCATGACCATCAAAGGTGAGTCGCCGACCGTCGACACGACGAGTGCGAACGTGGGCGTGCACCTCGATTCGAAGATCCTCGAAACGACGCCAGCCGGTCGCGACATCTGGTCGATCGTCGAGTACAAGGTTCCGGGCCTTGTCATGGATACCCCCGACGTGGGTGGTAACCAGGGCGGCCTCCAGCGCGGCATCACCGCCCGCGGTACCGGCAACGCGCAGAACACGCAGATGCTGAACGGCGCGAACGTCGGCGATCCGGCGGCCATCGGCTTCGCGGGTTACTACTACGACCCCAGTTCCTTCCAGGACGTGCAGGTATCGAGCGGTGCCAACGACATCACCGTCCCGACGGGCGGCGTG
>Ga0310811_10013004_pt1 | contig 10826 bp, 8 predicted proteins | sample YCmetagenome_FD_207642 | JGI IMG/M metagenome (GOLD analysis project Ga0310811, IMG submission 207642) | Soil microbial communities from experimental microcosm in Duke University, North Carolina, United States - YC | ecosystem: Engineered > Artificial ecosystem > Soil microcosm > Unclassified ...
GCCAGCCTCACGACCGTGGACGGCACGACGCTGGTGAGCGCAACCGCCGTCGCGCTCCGGACCACGCCGATCCTGCCGGTGGCGCTGGGCGCTGACGAGACGCCGCCACCACCACCCGAGGCCTCGACGCCGTTCGAGTTCATCTTCTTCAGGGAGCCCGTCGCGTATCACCGTGCCGTCGAGGCGCGACTGGCGCGCGGCGCGTGGGGCAAGGGCCCGGTGGCCGTGTGGGTGCGCACGCTCGTGCCGCTGGTCGAGGGTGAGACGACCTCCCGCCTCCAGCGCGCGCTCATCCTGGCGGACTCGGCGAGCGGCGTGGCCGTCGTCATCGACCACGCCCGGCAGACGTTCGTGAACGCCGACCTCACGGTGGCGTTGCACCGGGCGCCCGAGGGCGAGTGGATCTGTCTCGACGCCGCCACGATCGCCGAGCCCCACGGCGTGGGCCTGACCAGGGCGCGCCTGTGGGATCGGCAGGGCGCGATCGGCGTGTCACTGCAGAACTGTCTCGTCGACGTGCGACCCGCCTGACGCCCGCTACTCCTTCAGCGCGCCCCCGACCAGGCCGTGCACCAGCCAGCGCTGGAGCCCGACCACGATGATGATCGGCGGCAGGCTGGCCAGGATGGACGCCGCCGCGATGTCGCCCCACGGGATCTCGAAGACCCCCGGGAACAGCGCCAGTGCGACGGGCACGGTGCGGCTGGCCTCGGTGGCCGTGAAGGTGAAGGCGAACAGGAACTCGTTCCACGAGGCCAGGAACGTGAGCAGCGCCGCAGAGGCGACGCCCGGCGCGATCAGCGGCAGCACGATGCGCCCGAGCGCGCCGAGACGGCCGGCGCCGTCGAGGAACGCGGCCTCCTCCACCTCGATCGGGATCTCGCGGATGAACCCGGCGATCAGCCAGATGAGCAGCGGCAGCGCGAACGAGGTGTTGGCCAGCACCAGCGCGGTCCACGTGTCGCGCAGGTCGAGGGCTCGCAGCAGCAGGTAGAGCGGACTCACCGTCGCGATCTGCGGGAACGCGGTGCTGGCGACGATGGCCAGCAGCAGCACCCCCTTGCCGGGAACCGGCAGCCGCGCGAACCCGTAGGCGGCCGGCACCCCGAGGGCCAGCGCCACCAGGGTCGTGATGGTCGCGACGGCCAGGCTGTTGCCGAGCGCGCGCGGCATGACGCTGCGCTCGACCACGGCCTGGTAGTGCGCCAAGGTGGGCCGGGCCGGCAGCGGGCTCGTCGTGCGCAGCAACTCGCTGTCCGGCGTGAACGACGTCCGCACCTGCCAGAAGAACGGCGTCGCCCACACCGCTAATAGGATCAGGATGGCCAGGTCCCCGCGGCGGGCGCGCGTCGTCACGCCGTCAGCCCCTCGCGGCGGAGCGCGCGCAGGTACCCGGCGGCGATCGCCATGACGACGACGAAGATGGCCACGCTGATGGCCGAGCCGAACCCGAGCTGCAGGGTCTGGAAGAGGCTGCGATAGGCGAAGACCGTCAAGGTCTCGGTGGTGCCGGCCGGCCCGCCGCCGGTGAGGACGTACATGAGATCGAACGCCCGCAGCGCGTCCAGCGTGCGGAAGAGCAGCGCCACGAGCAGGATGGCGCGGAGCAGCGGCAGTGTGATGGACGTCAACATCGCGACCCGGGTGGCGCCGTCGACGCGCGCGGCCTCGTAGATCTCGGGCGGGATCGTGAGCAGGCGTGCGTAGCAGAGCAGCGCGACGAACGGCATCGTGCGCCAGACGTCGGCGAGGATCAGCGCGGGCAGCGCCAGCGCGGGATCGCCGAGCCAGTTGAAGGCCCGCCCGCCCAGCAGCAGGTTCACCAGCCCCGCCGAGGGGTGATAGAGCCACTCGAAGAGCTTCGCGGTGACCACCGAGGGCAGCGCCCACGCCAGCAGCAGCAGCGACAGCGCGACGCGGCGGCCGGCTCGCTGCCGCCACAGCGCGAGCGCGACGATCAGCCCAAGCGCCAGCTCCAGCGCCACCGACGCGACGGTGAACGCGACAGTCACGCGCGCCGCGTTCCAGAAGCGCGGATCGCTCACCAGGAACGCGAAGTGCTCGAGGCCGACGAAGCGCGAGATGCCGAAGATGGGGATCCGCTGCTGCAGTGACAGCCACAGCACCCAGAGTCCCGGGTACAGCGCCAGCGCTGCCAGGGCGACCACCGCCGGCGCCACGAAGGCGATACCGGCCCGACGATCGGCGCGCTGGCGCCCCGTCATCTGAGGTGACTCACCATGTACTCCAGGCGGCGGCGGGCATCGGCCAGCGCGCGCTCCGGCGTCTTCACGCCGACCAGCGCCGCCGAGAACTCCGGCTGCACGGTCGTGGACAGCATCAGGTAGTAGGGCGTCACCGGGCGGGGACGACCGCGCAGCGCCAGATCGTGGAATGCCGGCATGAACGGATGCGCCCGCACCGCCGCGGGCTCCTGGTAGAGCGCCACCCGTGTGGGGTAGAGCGCCACGGCGGGCGCCGTGAGCGCGCGCTCGCCCTCGTCGCTGGCCAGGAAGCGGATGAGCGCCACGGCCGCCTCCGCATGGCGCGTGCGGCGGTTCACCGCGAGGTGGAAGCCACCGGTGGCGCCGACGCCCTCGGCGCCGTCGCGATGGCCCGGCAGCGGCGCGATGCCGACTCGCCCGCGCACGGGCGAGTCGGGCGCTTCGAAGAGGTCCATCGCGTACGGCCACGAGCGGAGGAACACCGCGTGGCCGTCGCCGAACGCGCGGCGAGTGAGCTCCTCGTCGCCCGCGGTGACCCACGACGGGCTCACGCCGCGATCGAGCAGCTCGCGCATGAAGGTCAGGGCGCGAGCGGCCCGGACGGGATCGGGCAGGACGCGATCGCGCTCGTCGATCAGCGAGGTGCCGCTGGCCCACAGATGCTCGAGCGTGTTGACCACGAGGCCCTCGTACTGCTTGCCCTGCCACAGCACGCCGTCGAGCTTGGAGTCGCGCTCGCCGGCCCGGATCTGCATGGCCTGGGCGACCAGCGCCTCCCACGTGCGCGGCGGCGTGAGGCCGTACTTCGCCAGCAGATCGGTGCGGTAGTAGAGGACGCCGACGTTCATGTTCCAGGGCAGCCCCCACACGCGCCCGCGCCAGCTCGCCGCCGCGGCGGCGGCCGGGAAGTGCGGCGCCAGCTCGGCGGTCGTGACCCACGGCGAGAGATCCAGCAGCCAGCCGGCCTGCGCGAACTCCGGCACCCAGATGAGGTCGAGCATCAGCACGTCGAAGGTCGGCGTCGCCCCCTCGAGGTTGATGACGTAGAACTGGTGCTGCTCGTCGCTGGTCCAGGTCAGCGGCTCGCTCTTCACGGTGACGCCGGGGTGGCGCCGCTCGAACTCGCGGAGCAGGCCGGGAATGGGATCGCTGGGGCCGAAGATCTTGGCGTGCTTGAAGACGAGCGTCACCGCGCCGGGCGCGGCCGGGCGCTCGGCGCAGCCGCCGAGGGCGAGCAGGCCGGCCAGCAGCGCGATCGCGAGTCGAGCGATCACGGCGCCCGCAGCAGCCGCGGGAGCAGCTCGCCAAAGATCGTCGCGCCGAGGCGAAAGGCGTCGGGCAATGTCGCGGCCGCGCCGGGCGCCCGGCTCTCCCTCCACCACTGCGCCACGTGCTCTTCCGACCGGAAGAAGTTGAGCGTGTGTCAGAGCGCGGTGCACGCCTTGCCCCGCAGGTCGCCGCGATCGCCGATCCAGGCCATCACGCCCTCACCGTTCCGCGGACCGGTCGGCGTCATCGCCAGATCGATCGGCTCCGCGCAGTGGTGACAGGCCGCGCGCACGGTCACCGGCTGGCCGAGCAGCGCCGGGATGCCGAGCGCGTCGATGGCGCAGCACGCCCAGCGCTGGCGACCGTCGGCCAGCACCGTGACGAACGCGGTCGGCGTGGCCGACCAGGGATAGGCGAGCACGACGCGCCCGTCGCTCAGGTAGACGAGATCGCGCGCGTCCAGCTCCTCGACGGCGGCGCGCGGGTGATCGAGCGAGGCGACGTCGATCGGCGCGCCGTCGGCCACCAGCCGCGCCAGGATGTCGTGCAAGGCGGCCCGGGCGGCGGCACCCAGCGTGGCGCGATCCGCCCACTTGGCGACGAACGTCACGTCCATCAGCTCGGCGGCGGTGCGGCGGGGGAACGCCGGCGCCGCGACGGCTCGCCCTCTCGTCTCGTCGCGCGTCATCGGCTCCTGGATATCACGAGACTGTCCCGTCATCGCACTCGATCGAGCCGGGTCAGGGCGGCGGCGATGTCGATGCCGGCCCCGAGCACCGGGGCCATCGGATCGCCGTGCGCCTCGAGCCGCGGCGGCACCGTGCGGATGGTGAGCTTCGTCGGATCGAGCCGCTCGGTCACCTCGTCCCAGCGCAGCGGGCACGACACCGGAGCGCCGGGCAGCGGCCGAACCGACAGCGGTGCCACCACCGTCTGGCCCGGGCCGTTCTGGCCGAAATCGACGTAGACCTTGCCGCCGCGCGTGCGGATGATGCGCGCGATCGTCGAGATCGCCGGCACCGCCTCGACGGTGAGCGTGGCCAGCAGCCGGGCGAACGTGCGCGTCTCGTCGTAGGTGTAGCGCGCGCCGAGGGGCAGCAGGATGTGCAGGCCGGTGGCCCCCGAGGTCTTGGGGTAGCTCGGCAGCTCCAGCGCCGTCAAGATTTCGCGCAGCGCCAGGGCCACCTTCACGACGTCGGTGAACGGTGCGCCCTTGGGGTCGAGGTCGATCACGACCCAGTCCGGCCGCTCCAGCGCGGCGACGCGCGAGGCCCATGGGTGCAGCGGGATCGTGCCGGTGTTGGCGACGTAGCGCAGGGTCTCGACGTCGTCCACGACGAAGTAGTCGATGTCACGCTCGACGCCCGCGGCATGGATGCGCGCGGTGTGCACCCAGCCCGGCGTCCACTCCGGCGCATCCTTCTGGAAGAAGGACTTGCCGGTGATCCCGTCGGGATAGCGGGTGAGCACCACCGCCCGATCGCGCAGGTAGGGTAGCAGCCACGGCGCCACGCGCTCGTAGTACGCGATGAGGTCCGACTTCGTGTACCCCTCGGCGGGCCAGAAGACCTTCGTCGGGTTCGTGATGGTGACGTGGCGGTCGGCGGGCGGCGGAGCGGGCGCCGGTGTCCCGCCGTTGCCGGCGTTCCGGCGTCGCGACACGACACGCCGGGCGGCCCGTCGGTGGCCCGGCGCGGGCGGGACGTCGGACGTCTCGCGAGCGGCCGGCGCCTGGCGCGGCGGTAGCTCGCGGCGCACGGTGCGCGCGTCCTTGTCGTCGCGCAGGCCCAGGAAGCTCGGGTGGCGGATGCCGCCCTCCTCGGTCCACTCGCCGAAGCGGACCTCGGCGACGAGCGTCGGCTCCACCCAGTGATGACCGCGGCCAGCCGGCATGCCAACGTCGAACGGCGAGCGCTCACGGGTTAGCGGCTTCAGCCGATCCCACACGAGACGGAACGCCGTCTCGTCGAAGCCGGTACCGACCTTGGCGACGTAGACCAGCCGGCCCGCCTCGTCGTACACGCCGAGGTGCAGCGCGCCGAACCAGCCCCGCGAGCCCTGGGGGTCCGTCCAGCCGCCGATCACGAACTCCTGGCGGAGGTGACACTTGATCTTGACCCAGTCGCGCGTGCGCCCGCCGACGTAGCGGCTATCGGCGCGCTTGGCGATGATGCCCTCCAGCCGCTGCTCCGCGGCCGCCTCGTAGAAGGCCTCGCCCTGCTCGACGACGTGGGCGCCGTGGCTGATCACGCCGCGCGCGGGCAGTGCCAGGGCCAGGCCGGCCTTGCGCTGCGAAAGCGGCAGGTGGCGGAGATCGTGCCCGTCGAGCGCCAGCGCGTCGAAGAACACCGCGGTCACCGGGTAGGTGGAGCGCGCGCGCTCGACGTCGGCCGCGCTCGTCAGGTGCATGCGGTTCTGCAGCCGCTGGAACGACGGGCGGCCGCTCTCGTCGAGCGCCACCACCTCGCCGTCGAGGACGAAGCGCGTCAGCGGCAGCGCCCGGAGCGCCGTCACCACCTCCGGGTATCGCGACGTGAAGTCCTGGCCGGCCCGGCCGTGCAGGGTCACGCGCGCCCCGTCGCGAGCGGCCAGGACGCGCACGCCGTCGTACTTGATCTCGAAGAGCCATCCGGCGCCGGAGAACGGCGCGTCGGCCGACGAGGCCAGCATCACGGGCTGCGTCGCGGGATCGACGTCGCCAGCCGGCGCCTTGGCCAGCTGCGCGCGCAGCGCCTCCACGCGCGCCGAGCCGTCGCGGATCTCCTCGACGGTCAAGCCCGAGAGCACCGATTCGGGGAAGCGCTCGGTGGCCTCCTCGGCGCCAGCGTAGGCGTCGGCCTTCTTGAGCATCAGCCAGTCCTTGACGTTGTCCTTGCCGCCCATGCGCGCGAGGGTCCAGCGGCCGCGCAGCTTGATGCCGAAGAAGTCGACGTCGAGGCGGCCGCTCGCGAGCTGCTCGAGCGGCGCGCCCTCCTTGACCAGCCGATACCAGCCGCGGTCCCACACGATGACCGCGCCGGCTCCATAGTTCCCGGCGGGGATGATGCCCTCGAAGTCCGCGTACTCGACGGGATGGTCCTCGACGTGGACGGCCAGCCGCTTCTCCTCGGCCTTGAACGAGGGCCCCTTGGGAACAGCCCAGCTCTTCAAGACACCGTCCATCTCCAGGCGCACGTCGTAGTGCAGGCGACGGGCGGCGTGCTTCTGGACGACGAACATCCGGCCCTCGCCGCCGCGGGGCGCACCGAAGGGCTCGGGCGTGCGCGACGGGTCACGCTTCTTTCGGTAGTCGTCGAGAGGTACGGGCACCGCTATCCCTTGGATATTCCGGCGTTTGCCTGATGATAGGCGCCTGCGTGCTATCGTGCAAAACCTCGGCATAATGAAGCTCACAGGAGGGGCGCGATGCCGCCGCACTCGCTAGGCTCGGGAACGATCTCCTTCGGACTCGTCTCCATTCCCGTCCGCCTCTATACCGCCGCGTCCTCCGGCAACGTCTCGTTCAATCAGCTGCACAACGTGTGCGGCTCGCGCATTCGCCAGCAGACTTTCTGCCCCAAGTGCAACCGCACGGTGGAGCGCGCCGAGCTGGTGCGCGGCTACGAGTTCGCCAAGGACCAGTACGTGCAGGTGAAGGACGACGAGCTGAAGGCGCTGGAGGGCGAGGCCTCGAAGATCATCGACATCAACGAGTTCGTCCCGCTCGCCGAGGTCGATCCGATCTACTTCGAGAAGACGTACTACCTGGGCCCCGACAAGGGCGGCGAGAAGGCCTATCGGCTACTGACCGACGCGATGGAGAAGGCCGGCCAGGTGGCGCTGGCCAAGTACGTCATGCGCGGCAAGGAGAACCTGGTCCTCATCCGCGCCGCCCAGAACGGCCTCATGCTGCACACGATGTACTTCGCCGACGAGGTGAGGAACTTCGACGAGGTCGACAAGGGCCAGTCCGCGAAGATCAAGGAGGGCGAGCTCGACCTCGCCCTGCAGCTCATCAACGGCCTCTCGAGCGAGACCTTCTCGCCCGAGCGCTACACCGACGAGTACCGCCATCGCGTCCTGGAGATGGTGAACAAGAAGGCCGAGGGCCAGGAGATCACCATCGCCGAGGCGCCGGCCCCGCGCGCCCAGGTGATCGACCTCATGGACGCGCTGAAGGAGAGCCTCGCCAAGCGCGGCGTGTCGCCGGAGGACGCAACCGCGAAGAAGCCGCCGGCCAAGGCGGGCAGCGCGCCGGCCGCCGCGAAGAAGGCTGCCGAGGCGGCGCCCAGGAAGCGCGCGCAGGCCGGGCGGAAGTAGTACACCAACCTCTACGGTGTCTGAGCGCTAACCGCCCTTCAGCCGCGGATCGAGCAGGTCGCGCAGGCCGTCGCCCAGCATGTTGAAGCCGAAGACGGCGAGCGAGAGCGCGACGGCCGGCCAGATGGCCAGCCACGGTGCCGTGTACATGTGGTCGAGGCCGGCCAGCGAGAGCATCCCGCCCCAGGTCGGATAGGGCGGCGGCACGCCCAGCCCCAGGAACGAGAGGCTCGCCTCCGTCAGGATCACCGTCGAGAGCCCGGTCGTGGCCACGACGATGATCGTCGGCAGGGTGTTGGGCAGGATGTGGCGCATCGCGATGGCCAGATGGCCGGAGCCCATGGCCCGCGCGCTCTCGATGTAGGTGTACTCCTTGATGCCGAGCGCGACGCCGCGCACCACCCGTGAGTTCTGGATGCCGAAGGCGACGCCCAGCACGATCGTGATGTTCCACACGCTCGGCCCCACCAGCGACATGATCGACATGAGCAGCAGCAGCGGCGGGAACGCCATCCAGGCATCGACGCCGCGCTGCACGAGCATGTCCACCCGCCCGCCGAAGTACGCCGACAGGATGCCGACGGCGGTGGCGAGCACGCAGCCGATGACGATGGCGCCGAAGCCGACGTAGAGCGAGATGCGCGCGCCGTACATCAGACGCGTCAGCAGGTCGCGCCCGAGCTGGTCGGTGCCGAGCCAGTGGGCACCGCTCATGACGATGAAGCGCTCGCGCAGGCTCGTCTGGGCGAAGCCGTAGGGCGAGAGCCACTCCGCGCCGACGGCCGCGGCGAGCATGACCAGGACGATGGCACCGCCGATGGTGCCGAGCGGCTTGCGCCGGATCATCTGGATCCACACGTCGAGGTACCAGGGCCGCGCGCGAGCCGGCGTGGCGCGCTGGGGCAGCGTGGCGTCGAGCGGTGGCGTGGCGATGCTCATCGGTACCGGATGCGGGGATCGAGGAAGGCGTACGAGAGATCGATGGCCAGGTTCAGCGCCACCACCATCGCGGCGATGATCAGGTTGACCGACTGCACGACCGGGTAGTCGAGCTTGCCGAGCGCCTCGAAGAAGAAGAGGCCCACGCCGGGCAGCCGGAAGATCGACTCGATGATGACCGAGCCGCCGATGTAGAGCGGCATCTGCAGCCCGATCAGGCTGATGACCGGGATCATCGCGTTCTTCAGCGCGTGCCGCAGCACGATGGTCCGCTCGCTCAGTCCCTTCGACCACGCCGTGCGGATGTACTCCTGGCGGAGCACGTCGAGCAGCGCCGAGCGCATGATGCGCATGATCGGTCCGGCCCGGGTGACGCCGAAGACCAGCGCCGGCACCAGCATGATCGTGAGGTTCTGCAGCGGGTTCACGGTGAAGCCCACGTACGTGTAGACCGGCGTCCACTTGAAGTAGATCGACGGTACGACGACCACGACGACCGCCAGGCCGAAGTACGGGATCGACAGCGCCAGGATGGCCAGGATGCGCCCCACGTAGTCGGTCATGGTGTCCTGGCGCACCGCCGAGAGGATGCCGACGACGACGCCGATGACGACCGAGACCAGGATGGTCAGCAGCGCCAGCTCCAGCGTCACCGGGAAGCGGCGCACGAACTCGTCGAGGATGGGCTGGCGGGTCCAGTAGGAGTGGCCGAAGTCGCCGCGCAGCACGATCCCGCCGATCCAGTCCAGGTACTGCACGTACACCGGCCGGTCGAGGCCCAGATCGTGGCGGAGGGCGTCGAGCGTGGCGGCGTAGCCATGGCCCTCGACCATGCGCGTGACGACGTCGCCCGGCATGAGCCGCATGAGCGCGAAGACGATCACGCTCACCAGGAACAGCGTGGGAATCGCCAGCGCCAGACGCCGGAGGACGTACGGCTTCACGCGACGCTCATCCTCGCGCGACGCCCCTCATCACGCGAAGCCCGGCGGCGGCCTGAAGCCGCCCAGCACATCGGCCAGACGCCCGGCGACGTCGATCGACGTGGCGTCCTCGAGGTAGGGACCGACGACCTGGATGCCCACCGGCAGCTTGTCGCGCGTGAGCCCGACGGGCGCGGTCGTGGCCGGCAGGCCGGTCAGCGTCGCGAACGAGATCCAGAACGACAGGTCCATGTAGTCGCGCGAGCCTTCCGGCGTGGCCAGGCGCCGGGCGAACGTATCGGGCGTCGTGTCGTGCGGGAACGCGGCAACGAACGTCGTCGGCAGCAGGAACGCGTCGTGCGTGCGGAAGTACGCCTGCCAGCGGGCGCGCGCCGCCATGCGCCGGCTGCTGGCGATCGCGTAGTGGCGGTGGGGGGCAGTGAAGGCCAGGGCCAGGCGGGCCAGGTGCGAGCCGTCCTGGTTCTCCGCACGCTTGCGCAGCGCCTCGAGCTGCTGATCGTTCGCGCCGACGGCGTACACCGAGTACAGCAGCGTCAGGTAAGCCTCGTACTGCTCGGCCGGCTTCACGTCCGCCGGCCAGCCCTCCTCCAGCGTGACGCCGGCCTTGCGCAGGCCGTCGACCACGCGCGCCAGGACCTCACGCACGTCGGAGGAGACGGGGCACGCCGGATCGTCGAGGACGAAGCCGATGCGATAGTCGGTCAATCGTGTACGTCGTGCCGGCGGCATCGTCCATCGGTACGCGCGCGCCTCGTCCTCGTCGGGTCCGCCCATCACCTCCATCGCGGTCAGCAGGTCGCCCGCGCTGCGCGCCAGCGGCCCGACGACCGGCAGGACGGGCGGCGGCCCCTGGACGCCCGGCGGCGGCGGGATGTGGCCGCGCTGGGGGATCACGCCGATGGTCGGCTTGTGGCCGTAGACTCCGCAGAAGTGCGCGGGGACGCGGATGGACCCGCCGATGTCGCTCCCCGGCTCGAGGAAGCTGAGCCCCGCGGCCAGCGCCGCCGCGCCGCCGCCCGTCGAGCCGCCCGGCGTGCGCTTCACGTCCCAGGGATTGTTGGTGGTGCCGAAGATCGCGTTGGTGCTCTGCCAGTCGGCGGCCAGCGGCGGCACGTTCGTCTTGCCGAGGAACACCGCGCCGGCCGCGCGC
>Ga0310811_10013005_pt1 | contig 10825 bp, 9 predicted proteins | sample YCmetagenome_FD_207642 | JGI IMG/M metagenome (GOLD analysis project Ga0310811, IMG submission 207642) | Soil microbial communities from experimental microcosm in Duke University, North Carolina, United States - YC | ecosystem: Engineered > Artificial ecosystem > Soil microcosm > Unclassified ...
CGGCGGGTTTCGGAAAAGCGCGCGATCAGCGAATCGGTTTTTGCGGTCAGGAATACCACCTTGACGTCGTGGCCTTGCTCTCGCAGCCACGCAATATCAGCTGGCAAGCCGACCAATGAGCGTGCGCTGCGTGCATCCATCGCGACTGCTAGCGCGTCGCCCTGTTCTTCGATACGGGCGGCGACCAGCGCGCGCAACAGCATCGGCGGAAGGTTGTCGACGCAAAAATAGCCGGCGTCCTCCAGTGCATGGAGACCGACCGATTTGCCGGAGCCGGAAATGCCTGTGATCAGAATGATGCGCATGGCGGTCATCATACCGCAAGCGCATGCGGTACAAAGTCGACGATCCTATTCGGGATCGCTTTCCATCGCCTTCTGCTGGCGCACGATGAAGTCCTTCAGCGTGTCGATGCCCCGCATCTGCAGAATGGTATTGCGTACGGCAGCTTCCAGCAGCACCGCAAGGTTGCGGCCGGCTTCGACCGGGATCACGACCTTGCGGATCGGCAGGCCCAGAATTTCTTCAGTCTGCGAGGTCATCGGCAGGCGTTCGTACTGTTCTTCCATCGTGTTGCGGCGGACCAGGTGCACGATCAGGTTCAGGCGCATCTTGCGGCGCACAGCAGTTTCGCCAAAGATGGTCTTGATATCGAGCAGGCCCAGGCCGCGCACTTCCAGCAGATTGCGCAACAGCGCCGGACAGCGGCCTTCGATCATGTTCGGCGCGATGCGCGCGAACTCGACCGCGTCATCCGCTACCAGTCCGTGGCTGCGCGAGATCAGTTCCAGGCCCAACTCGCTTTTGCCAAGACCGGACTCGCCGGTGATCAATACGCCCACGCCCAGTACATCCATGAAAACGCCATGCATCGTGACTCGCTGTGCGAGTTTCTTCGACAGATAGACGCGCAGGTAATCGATGACCTGCGCGGCTGGCAGCGGTGTGGAAAACAATGGGATGTTCTTCTCGTCGCACTCGGTCATGATTGCCGGCGGCGTTTCAAGACCTTGCGCAATGATGAATGCGGGCGGCGAACCGGCCACCAGTTCAGCTGTCTGGTCGGCGCGCGAACGCGGCGACAGGCGCTTGTAGTAATCGATTTCCTGGTGGCCGAAAATCTGGATGCGGCCAGGATGGATCAGGTTTAGGTGGCCGACCTGGTCGGCAGAGGACGTGGCGTCGCCCGAAATGCGGCGCTCGCCGCCGGAGAAGCCGGCAAACCATCCAAGCTGCAGCGTTTCGCGGTTGTCGTCGTATAACTGCTGGATGGTCAGCGTGGTCGATGAAGGCATGTTTGAGGCGCGAAAGGCCGCGCTGGATTAAAGAGCGCCTTGCAGGCTGGGTTGCCAGGTAATCAGGCGAGCGTGGACCGCGGCAGCATCTTCGGTTGTCGCCAGCATGTGGCGGAAGGATTCGTCCGAAAACATTTCTGCGAGTTCCGACAGGATTTCCAGGTGCTGCTGCGTGACGTTATCCGGAATCAGCAGAAAGATCAGCAGGCTGACCGGCTGGCCATCGGGAGACTCGAACGGAATCGGCTGCTTCAGGCGCACGAAGGCGGCCAGCGGTGCTTTCAATCCCTTGATGCGGCCATGCGGCACGGCGACACCGTGGCCGAGGCCGGTTGAGCCGAGTCGTTCGCGCGCGAACAGATTGTCGGACACGACCGAACGGGCGATGCCGCAATTATTTTCAAACATCAAGCCGGCTTGTTCGAAGCTGCGCTTCTTGCTTGAGACATCCAGATCGAGCACAACGTTGGCAGGGGGGAGAATCTGACTCAGATGGTTCATTGGTGCGACGCACAAAAAAGGATCCTGCGCGGATTATAGGCTTATTTTTTTGGGATAAGGCCTGAAACGGACAGGCGCAGTGTCTCTGTTCGCTCCGACTGTTGTGCAATGGACGCGCTTTGTTAAAAACGTTTCATGGTTATTGGCATCCTTGCACTGCGCAGATTCGGACTCCGGTCCACACGCGAAGTTCGATCGGTTTGAAGTCAAAACGTGTACTGCGTGAGCTACCGCACCTTATTGCCGCGCGCCGCGCATATTGGCTGGCGGCTGGCCGGTACTGTAATTGCTGCGCCATGGATTGATGTCGAGTCCGCCGCGCCGAGTGTAGCGTGCATAGACGGCCAGCTTTTGCGGTTTGCACTGGCGCAGGATATCCATGAAGATGCGCTCAACGCACTGCTCGTGGAATTCATTGTGTTCGCGGAAGCCGATCACGTAGCGCAGCAAGCCCTCGTGATCGATCGGTGCGCCGGCGTAGCGGATCTGCAGGCTGGCCCAGTCCGGCTGGCCGGTCACCAGGCAGTTCGATTTCAGCAGATGCGACACCAGCGTCTCTTCGATCGGCGCTTCCTCATGGTTCGCGCGCAATACGGAGGCATCCGGCATATAACGGTCGACTTCGATGTCGAGTCGGTCCAGCGACAGCCCTTCCAGTTCGGCCATCTCTACCTTGTCGAACGCGTCCGGCGTAGTCAGCGCGATCTGGATGGCCGCGCCGAAACCTGCCGACAGATCGGCGCGCAGCAGTTCAAGCAGCGCTTCGGTACCGCCGAGCCGGGTCTGGTTGAACGAGTTCAGGTAGAGCTTCAGCGATTTTGATTCGATGATGTTCGGCGTATCGGCCGGCACCATGAAGCGTGCGATCGCGACCTGCGGCTTGCCGCGCATGTTCAGCCACGACAGCTCATAGGCATTCCAGATATCCATGCCGAAAAACGGCAGCGTGCCGCGTACGCCGAGTTCGTCGCGCTTGTCCTGGCGCGGAATCGAAAACAGCAGCGACGGTTCGTACTGGCTAAGGTAAGCCGACGGTTTGCCGAGCGGCGATGAAGACGGATCGTGGGAAGCGGTCATGAGCGATTGTTCAAGCGGGCGATGCGAGGGATGAGAGCGGATTGTAATCCCGATGTGGCGCCGGCGTTGCTGGCGAAGCGAAATGATCTCGGCAAGAATGGCAGGTTCCGTCTCGTGTCATTCCCGCCTACGCGGAAATGACGGAAGAGAAATTGTGCGTGCCGAAGTCAGTGCAAATCGAGTGCGGCCAGCTCGCGCGCAATCTCGTTGACGTCGGTCGGCCGCACCAGGCGCGCGAGCTCCTCGCCATCGCGAAAGAACACCAGCGTCGGCCACAATTTGATGCGGAACGAACGGCCGAGCCGGCGGCCTGGACCATCTTCGATCTTGATATGGCGCAGTTGCGGATGCGAGGCAAGCGCCTTCTCAATCAGCGCTTGCGCGCCGATGCAGTGCGGGCACCATGGCGCGCCGAACTCGATTACGGTCGCGCCGGTTAGTGCGTCGACTTCCGCACGCGACGGCTCGACCGCTGCATAAACGTGATTCATGGACATGGCGATTTTCCTGGAGTATCGATAGGAAAGGCGCGACGGCGCGAAGTTCCGTGACCGTCTGGCGGCTGCCTGCTGCGTTACAGGAACAGCTTGTAGGCCGGGTTTTCCGTCTCGTCCCAGTGCCGATAGCCGAGGCCGGCGAGGAAGGCGCGGAAGTCCTTCATTTCCTTCTTCGGCACCTGCAGGCCGACCAGGATGCGGCCGGTATCGCCGCCCTGATTCCGGTAATGGAACAGGCTGATATTCCAGTTCGGCGCCATGCTGGCGAGGAAGCGCATCAACGCGCCGGGGCGCTCTGGGAATTCAAAGCGGTACAACAATTCATTTTGCGCCAGTTCGCTCTTGCCGCCGACCAGATGGCGGATGTGGCCTTTCGCCAGTTCGTCGTGCGTCAGGTCCAGCGTCTTGAAGCCATGCTTCTCGAAATTCTTCGTGATACGACCGGGTTCGTCGCGGTCGGCGATCTGGATGCCGACGAAGACGTGCGCCTTGCTGGCGTCGCTGATGCGGTAGTTGAACTCGGTTACGTTGCGCGGACCGATCAGTTCACAGAAGCGCTTGAAGCTGCCGCGCTCTTCCGGGATCGTCACGGCGAACACGGCTTCACGCGCTTCACCAAGTTCCGCACGTTCGGCGACGAAGCGCAGGCGGTCGAAATTCATGTTGGCGCCGCTGGCAATGGTGATCAGCGTTTCGTTCTTCAGCGGCTTCTTTGTTTTTTGCGATCGCTCGATGTACGCCTTCGCGCCGGCCACTGCCAGTGCACCGGACGGCTCGAGAATGCTGCGCGTGTCTTGGAACACATCCTTGATCGCGGCGCAGGCAGCGTCGGTATCGACCAGGATGATGTCGTCCACGTATTTTTTTGCGAGACGGAAGGTTTCTTCGCCGACCAGCTTGACCGCCGTGCCGTCGGCAAACAGGCCGACATCCGGTAAGGCCACGCGGCGCCCGGCTTTCAGACTGCGCGCCATTGCGTCGGACTCGACCGATTGCACACCGATGATCTTGATCTCGGGGCGCACCGCTTTCACGTACGCGGCGATGCCGGCGATGATGCCGCCGCCGCCGATGCCGACGAAGATGGCGTGGATCGGCCCCGGATGCTGGCGCAGGATTTCCATGCCGATCGTGCCCTGGCCGGCGATCACGTCCGGATCGTCGAAGGGATGCACAAAAGTGAGCTTCTGCTTTTTCTCCAGCGCCAGCGCGTGCTGGTAGGCGTCGGAATACGATTCGCCATGCAATACGACTTCGCCGCCGCGCGCTTTCACGGCGTCGATCTTCACTTGCGGCGTGGTGGTCGGCATCACGATGACTGCACGGCAGCCGAGTTTGGCTGCGGACAGCGCGACACCTTGCGCATGGTTGCCGGCCGAGGCGCAGATCACGCCGCGCTTCAATTGCGCCGGCGTCAGGTGCGCCATCTTGTTATAGGCGCCGCGCAGCTTGAAGCTGAACACGCTCTGAATGTCCTCGCGCTTGAAATAAATCTGGTTGCCGTAACGCTTGGAAAGCGTTGGCGCCAGTTCCAGCGGCGATTCCACGGCAACGTCGTAGACGCGCGCGGTGAGGATTTTTTTCAGATAGTCGGTCGTCATAAGGGCACGGTAATGAGCTGCAGATCGAAAGGCCAGGCAGCGAAGCCGCTCATTATAATGGACGCCCTTTGGACGGAGGCGCCGCTCCCGCGTGTGAGCGCGCCTTCGATTGCCCACGAATCGCAAGGCATCATGATCGAACACGCTATCCAGTGGCTCCTTGCCACGCTCGCCGTGCCGGAAGTTGGCCTGTGGTCCGTCTTCATTGTCAGCGCGGCTTCCGCCACCCTGCTGCCGATCGGTTCCGAGCCAGCGGTCTTCGCCGTAATCAAGGCCAATGCCGCGCTGTTCTGGCTGGTCATGCTGGTCGCGACGGCCGGCAACACGCTCGGCGGCGCCGCCGACTATTGGATGGGAACCGGCGCCCGCCGAATGTTCGCGGAGGAACGCGGCACGCGCTGGTTCGGCTGGCTGCAGCGCTTCGGCGCGAAGACTTTGCTGCTGTCCTGGTTACCGGGCATCGGCGATCCGCTATGCGTGCTGGCCGGCTGGCTGCGTCTGCCGTTCTGGCAATGCGTCGCCTACATGGCGCTCGGCAAGTTTCTGCGCTATCTGACGCTGACTTGGCTGCTGCTGTTCGTGCCCGACGGGTTCTGGCAATTCCTGATGCGTCTTTTCTGAGTTTTTTCCTCTGTCTGAGGGCGGTTTCGTACCAACGGCGCATGGCGCAATCGGCTAGAATGCGTCTTTAGCGTGAGATCGCACGACCCTAGATGAACGCCCCAGCACACCTCCAGACTCTCCTGGCCGACGCGCCCGATGGCGATACGCCGACCCGTTTGCGTGAAATCCCGTACAACTACACCTCCTTCTCCGACCGCGAAATCGTGATTCGCCTGCTCGGCGAGGAAGCGTGGGACTTGCTCGCCGATTTGCGCGGCGAACGTCAGACCGGCCGTTCCGCGCGCATGCTGTACGAAGTGCTGGGCGATATCTGGGTGGTGCACCGCAATCCGTACCTGCAGGACGACATGCTGGATAATCCAAAGCGTCGCCAGGCGTTGATCGATGCGCTGAACCATCGTCTGGGTGAGGTCGACAAGCGCCGCAAGCTCGATCTCGCGTCACACGGTGATGAAGCGTCGCAGCGCCGCGCCGCGGCGGTCGAAACGCTGGTGCAGGCGGCCTGCAAGGCTGTCGCCGACTTCGGCGAGGAGTTCCGCAATACCTGGGACCTGCGCAAGCGCACGATGAAGGTGCTGGGCCGCTATACCGACAAGGACAACATCAAGTTCGACGGCATGTCGCGCGTGTCGCACGTGACCGACGCCACCGACTGGCGCGTCGAATATCCGTTCGTGGTGCTGACGCCGGATACCGAGGACGAGATGGCCGGCTTGGTCAAAGGCTGCATCGAGCTCGGCCTGACCATCATTCCGCGCGGCGGCGGCACCGGCTACACCGGCGGCGCGATTCCTCTGACGCCGATGTCGGCTGTCATCAACACCGAAAAATTGATCGGTCTGTCGGCCGTTGAAATGACGCGCCTGCCGGGCGTTGATCGTGATTACGCGACGATTTATTCCGGCGCCGGCGTCGTCACCAAACGCGTGGCCGATGCAGCCGAGAAGGCAGGCTTCGTGTTCGCTGTCGATCCGACTTCAGCCGAAGCATCCTGTATCGGCGGCAATATCGCGATGAACGCAGGCGGCAAGAAAGCCGTGCTGTGGGGCACTGCGCTCGACAACCTCGCGAGCTGGCGCATGGTCGATCCGAACGGCGACTGGCTGGAGGTCACGCGCGTCGAGCACAACCTCGGCAAAATTCACGATGCACCAGTCGCAAAATTCAAGCTGGAATGGACGCACCCGAGCGAAAAGGGCCGCAACCGCAACGAGCCGTTCAAGACCGAGATGCTGGAAATTCCCGGTCGTGTATTCCGCAAGGAAGGCCTCGGCAAGGACGTCACGGATAAATTTCTCGCCGGCTTGCCCGGCGTGCAGAAGGAAGGCTGCGACGGCTTGATCACATCGGCGCGCTGGATCCTGCACAGGATGCCGAAATACACGCGCACTGTCTGTCTGGAATTCTTCGGCCACACGCGCGACGCGGTGCCCTCCATCGTCGAGATCAAGGATTACCTGGACGGCTTGCCCGCGCAGGGTGGCAAGTTTGAAAGCGTGCGCCTGGCTGGTCTTGAGCACCTGGACGAGCGCTATCTGCGTGCAGTCGGCTATGCGACCAAATCCAAGCGCGACATGCTGCCGAAGATGGCCTTGTTTGGCGATATCGTCGGCGACGACGAGGAAGCGGTCGCGATTGCAGCCTCGGAAGTGGTACGCATTGCCAACACCCGCGTCGGCGAAGGCTTTATCGCCGTCAGTCCAGAAGCGCGCAAGAAATTCTGGCTGGATCGCGCGCGCACCGCAGCGATTTCCAAACACACCAATGCGTTCAAGATCAACGAAGACGTCGTGATTCCCCTGAACCGCATGGGTGAGTATTCGGACGGCATCGAGCGCATCAACGTCGAACTGTCGATCAGGAACAAGCTGCAATTGCTGGCCGAATTACGTACCTATTTCCTGACCAGTCATCTGCCGCTGGGCAAGAGCGACGACGCGGATGCCGAAGACATTCCGGCCGCCGAGTTGCTGGAAGACCGCGTCAAGCAGGCCGAGCAGTTGCTCGAAGACGTGCACATGCGCTGGTCCTATTTGCTATCGAATCTCGACAAGAAGCTGAGCGACGAACAGGATGAAATCATCGCGCTCGGCGTACAACCCCTGCACGGCAGCTTCAACGAGCGCCTCGCAAAGCAGCCGGACGCCACGCTGTTCGACATCATCCAGGACCGCACGGTGCGCGTGTCGTGGAAGACCGAAGTGCGCGCGCAACTACGGCAGATTTTTGGCGGCGTCGCCTTCCGTCTGATCCTCGACGAGGCGACTGCGATCCACAAGCGGGTGCTGCGCGGCCGTGTGTTCGTCGCGCTGCACATGCATGCCGGCGACGGCAATGTGCACACGAATATTCCGGTCAACTCGGATCACTATCAAATGCTGCAGGATGCGCACGAAACGGTGGCGCGCATCATGGCCTTCGCGCGTTCACTGAACGGCGTGATCTCCGGCGAACATGGCATCGGTATCACGAAGCTGGAATTCCTGACCGAGGCAGAGCTCGCGGATTTCCGCGCCTACAAGCGCCGCATCGATCCGGAAGGCCGCTTCAACAAGGGCAAGCTGATGGACATGCCCGAGTTCAGCTCGGACTTGCGCAATGCCTATACGCCTTCGTTCGGCCTGATGGGCCACGAATCGCTGATCATGCAGCAGAGCGACATTGGCGCCATTGCCAACAGCGTCAAGGATTGCCTGCGTTGCGGCAAGTGCAAGCCGGTCTGCACCACGCACGTGCCGCGCGCCAACTTGCTTTATTCGCCGCGCAACAAGATCCTCGCGACTTCGCTGCTGGTTGAAGCCTTCCTATATGAAGAACAGACACGCCGCGGCATCTCGATTCGTCATTGGGAAGAATTCGAGGATGTGGCCGAGCACTGCACCGTCTGCCACAAGTGCGTGACGCCGTGCCCGGTCGATATCGATTTCGGTGACGTCTCGATGAACATGCGCAACCTGCTGCGCAAGATGGACAAGAAATCCTTCAATCCCGGCACCACGGCCGCGATGTTGTTCCTGAACGCGACCGATCCGTCGACCATACGGGCGACACGCCAGGCAATGATCGGCTGGGGATACAAGGCGCAGCGCACGGCAGCCGAACTGCTGAAAAAGGTGGCGAAGAAGCAGACCAAGGCGCCGCCGTCGACACATGGCAAGGCGCCGGTGCGCGAGCAGGTGATCCATTTCATCAACAAGAAAATGCCGGGCAACCTGCCGAAGAAAACGGCGCGCGCACTGCTCGACATCGAAGACGACAAGGTTATCCCGATCATCCGTAATCCGCAGACGACCACCGCCGACAGCGAAGCGGTGTTCTATTTTCCGGGCTGTGGCTCCGAGCGTCTGTTTTCGCAAGTCGGACTTGCGACCCAGGCAATGCTGTGGGAATCCGGCGTGCAAACCGTGCTGCCCCCGGGTTATCTGTGCTGCGGCTATCCGCAGCGCGGCACCGGCGACTACGACAAGGCCGAGAAGATCATCACCGACAATCGCGTGCTGTTCCACCGCATGGCAAACACGCTGAACTACCTCGACATCAAGACCGTGGTCGTGTCCTGCGGCACCTGCTTCGATCAGCTGCAGGGCTACCAGTTCGACAAGATATTCCCTGGCTGCCGCATCATCGACATCCACGAATACCTGATGGAGAAGGGCGTCAAGCTGGAAGGCGTGAACGGTGTGCGCTACATGTATCACGACCCTTGCCATACGCCGATGAAGCTGCAGGACCCGCTGAAGACGGTGAACGCGCTGATCACGATGGACAACGGCGGCACCATCGGCAAGAACGACCGCTGCTGCGGTGAGTCCGGCACCTTTGCCGTGACGCGTCCGGATATCGCGACGCAAGTGCGTTTCCGCAAGCAGGAAGAGATGGAAATGGGCGCGGCCAAGGCGCGTGCCGACGGCTTTACTGGCGAAGTCAAGGTGCTGACCTCTTGCCCGTCCTGCCTGCAGGGTTTGTCGCGCTACAACGAAGATTCCGGTACCACCGCCGACTACATCGTGGTCGAAATGGCAAAACACCTGCTCGGCGAAGACTGGCTGCAGAACTATGTCGCCAAGGCCAACAATGGCGGCATCGAGCGCGTGCTGGTATGAGTTTTCAGTTATGAGCACGCAATGCGAACTGTGCCGTGAAGACGGCGGCGAAGTCGTCTATCGCAACGACAAGCTGCGCGTCCTGCTAGTGGACGATGCCAACTATCCCGGTTTTTGCCGGGTGGTCTGGAACGCGCATGTCAGCGAAATGACGGACCTGGAACCCGCCGACCGGTCCGTGCTGATGCGCACGGTATGTCAGGTCGAATCGGCATTGCGCGAGGTGCTGCAGCCCGAAAAAATCAACCTGGCCAGCCTCGGCAATATGGTGCCGCATCTGCACTGGCATCTGATTCCGCGCTTCCGAGATGACGCGCATTTTCCTAATCCGATCTGGGCGTCGGCGACACGGCAGACGCCGGTAGAGGTTTTGGCCGCACGCTATGCGTCGCTGCCAGCTTTGCGTGCCGCCATTGCACGGCATGCTGCCTGCGAAGGCTGATTGCACGATCAGCAGACGGCGAGCACGCGTAATTCAATAGAAAGGCAAAACATGACTGCTTCCAAACAGGCACCGCAACCGACTGGGCTGACGCTGCGCAAGCAATCGCGCGTGCTCGAAATCGAATTCGACGATGGCGCGGCATTCTCGCTGCCCTTTGAACTGCTGCGCGTATATTCGCCATCGGCCGAAGTGCGCGGCCACGGTCCGGGGCAGGAAATCCTGCAGACCGGCCAGCGCAATGTCGAGATCACCGCGATTGCACCGATCGGTAATTACGCGGTCAAACCGGCTTTCTCCGATGGCCACGACACGGGCATTTATTCCTGGGATTATCTGTATCACCTCGGCAGCAACCGTGACAGCCTATGGGAAGACTACCTTCGCCGTCTGGAAGACGCCGGGTTTACCCGTGAATCAGGGCGCGACGCCCCGATGAATGCAGACGGCGGCCACGGGCACGGAGGCGGCTGCGGCCATCATCATTAAAGCCTTGCCTCGAAGAATCATCACAAATTCTTCACATTTATCTAACGTATGTATAATAACTAGCAAACGCCATGACCAATTCCACACATTTCGGTTACCAGACCGTCGCGGAAGAAGAAAAAGTCCACAAGGTTGCCGAGGTATTCCACTCGGTGGCCGGCAAGTACGACGTCATGAACGACCTGATGTCGGCCGG
>Ga0310811_10013006_pt1 | contig 10825 bp, 9 predicted proteins | sample YCmetagenome_FD_207642 | JGI IMG/M metagenome (GOLD analysis project Ga0310811, IMG submission 207642) | Soil microbial communities from experimental microcosm in Duke University, North Carolina, United States - YC | ecosystem: Engineered > Artificial ecosystem > Soil microcosm > Unclassified ...
TGCACCTCGACGTGCTCGCCGCGCCCGGCCAGGCGGGCGGGCGCACGGCGATGAAGGAACGCAACGTCATCGGCACCATGCAGCTGCTGGCGGCCTGCCAGCGGGCGCCGTCGGTGCGCCGCCTGGTGGTCAAGTCCTCGGCCGCGGTCTACGGCTGCGCGCCGCGCGATCCGGCGCATTTCACCGAGGATACCCAGCCGCACCGGCCGCCCCGTTCGGGCTACGGCAAGGACTGCGTCGAGGTCGAGGAGTACGTGCGCGGCTTCGCGCGGCGCCGTCCCGACGTGTCGGTGACCGTGCTGCGCTTCGCGGGCCACCTCGGCGACGGCGTGCGCGGCCCGTTCTCCGACTACCTGGCGCTGCCGGTGCTGCCCACCATGGCGGGCTTCGACCCGCGGCTGCAGTTCGTGCACATCGAGGACGTGGTCCGGGCGCTGCGGCTCGCCGCCTCCGGGGCGCACCCGGGGGTCTACAACGTGGCCGGGGCCGGGTCGCTGACCCTCTCCCAGCTCGCCCGCCGGCTCGGCAGGGCCACCGTGCCGCTGCCGCGCTTCGCCGCCCCCTGGCTCGGCCGGGCGCTGCGCCAGATGGGCGTGGCCGACTTCACCGGGGACCAGTTGGAGCTGCTGACCTACGGGCGGGTGCTGGACACCACCCGGATGACCGAGCGTTTCGGCTTCACCCCGCGCTACACCACCGCTCAGGCGGTGGCCGAGCACGCCAGGACCGCAGGCATCAGGCCGCTGATCCCGCCGGAGGCGGTCCGCGGCGCCGAGCAGCGGCTGATCACGCTGCTGGAGAAGCACGCGCAGGACGGTGGGCACCGTGGGTGAGCCGAACTCCGCTGCCTGGGAGCGCCGGGCGGCGCGCGGGCTGGCGTTCCTGCGCCGCCGGATCACCGGGGAGTACGAGGTCGACGAGTTCGGCTTCGATCCCGATCTGACTGAGAACGTGCTGCTCAACGTCATCCGGCCGCTGTACGAGAAGTACTTCAGGGTCGAGGCGCGCGGCCTGGAGCGGGTGCCGAACGACGGCGGCGCGCTGATCGTCGCCAACCACTCCGGCACGCTCCCGCTGGACGCGCTGATGACCCAGATCGCGCTGTGGGACCACCACCCGGTCGGGCGGCATCTGCGGATGCTGGCGGCGGACGTCGTGTTCACCATGCCGTACGTCGGGTCCTACGCGCGCAAGGCCGGGCACACGCTGGCCTGCAACCCGGACGCGCTGCGGCTGCTCGGGGCGGGCGAGGTCGTCGGGGTGTGGCCGGAGGGCTTCAAGGGGATCGGCAAGCCCTTCTCCGAGCGCTACCGGCTGCAGCGCTTCGGCCGCGGCGGCTTCGTCTCGGCCGCGCTGCGCACCGGCGCGCCGATCATCCCGACCGCGATCGTCGGCGCCGAGGAGATCTATCCCAAGATCGGCGACATCAAGCCGCTGGCCCGGCTGCTCGGACTGCCCTACGTCCCGGTCACCCCGACCTTCCCGTGGCTGGGCCCGCTGGGCCTGGTCCCGCTGCCGTCGAAGTGGTACATCGTGTTCGGCGAGCCGATCGACACCTCCGGATACGACCCCGCCGAGGCCGACGATCCGATGCTGGTGTTCAATCTCACCGACCAGGTGCGCGAGAGCATCCAGGACACGCTCTACCGGGTGCTGCTGCAGCGTCGCTCGGTTTTCTTCTGACCGCGGCTCAGGGGCTGGGAAGAACCACATGATCAAGACCGCTGCCGTGTCGGCGGCCGTACTGCTGGCCGCCGCCGCGCTGGCCGGCTGCTCGTCCACCGCTCCGGCGCCGGACGGCGAGAACAGCGCGGTGCTCGTCGACAGCGGCAGGACCGGCGACGTCGACTGGAACCTGTGGGCCTGGGAGGACTCCGGCCAGCTGTGCATGGGGATGGGCAACCGTTCGGGCCCGTACACCTCGCGCAACGACGTCGCCGCCGGCGAGATGGCGGGAAGCCAGTGCGGCTTCAACGCGAAGACGCAGGGCAGGACGTACTACGTCAGCGCCTCGAACGGCACGAACGGCCCGCCGACCGTCGCCGTTCTGTTCGGCCCGGTGCCTTCCGCCGCGGTCTCGGTGCAGCTGACCAGCAAGGTCATGCTGAAGACGCAGGCGCTGCCGAGCGGCGCCGGGCTGCCCGCGGCGAGCTACTGGGTCTGGGCCGGCCCGTATCAGCTGCCGGCCTCCGACGGCGCGCTGCTCGCCGTCCCGAAGCCGCTCGACGCGCACGGGAAGGCCGTCGCCTTCAAGTCCTACTGACGGATCATCCGAACGGTGGCGGCGCGCACCGCGGCCCGTCCGGGTACCCGTGCTCCAGCTCTGGCGCTAGTTCGTCGGCGAGGAGCTCGCCGACGAACCTCCGCCGAGATTGACGTCGATCTCGGGCAGGCCGAGCACGCTGGGGATGGTGACTCCTATCGACGGCAGCACGTTGCCCCCGACGGCGACGCTTATCGTCGAGCTCGACTTCGGGCTGGCGCTCGCCGAGGTGCTGGAGGACGACTTCGCCGAGGACGCGGATTCGCTCGCCGTGTCGCTCGCGCTCGCGGAGCCGGTGGCCGTCGCGGAGCCGGTCGCCGAGGGCGCGGCGGCGCTCGCGTCGCCGCCGCCGGGCTGGCCGGCGGCGCCGGTCTGGCCGAGGCCCTGGCCCTGCGCGTGGTTCGCCGCCTGCTGCGCCGCCGCCTGCAGTTCGCGCGAGTACTGGTCCATCAGCGCGACGATCTGCGGGGGCTGCGACTGCAGGACCGGCGGCATCCGCCAGCTCAGGTCCTCGACCCTCTGACGCTCCGTCAGCAGGAAGTCGGACAGCGCGTGCAGAGCCGTCTGGTCGCCGTCCTGCCGCACCTGGGACAGCAGCAGGTTCCCGCCGTTGGTGATCATCGTGTGCAGGTCGCTGAGCGTGTCCTTGAGCAGCTGCTGGGTCTGCGAGCCCGGCTGGTCCACGTCCGGGCGCTGCAGCAGCGCGTCGATCTCGCCGAGCCGCACGTCCGCGAGGTGCAGGTAGTCGCGGCCCTGGTCGGTCGGCGAGCCGGACAGGGACAGCTGCAGCGACTCGAAGATCTTCTTGGCGTTGTACAAGGGATCTCCCGGAACCGCTCCGGCCGAGGCGATCGCGATGCCGCCGACCGAGCCCGTCGCCACGGCCACGCCCACCCCGGCCGCGAGTAGCCGGCGGCGCCAGGACGCGGAGATGCCGACGAACACGCCGGCCTTCGTGTCGGCCGAATGCCGGGCCCCGCCGCGGCCGCGGCCGGCCCGCTGCGCGGGCACCCGGGAGCCGGAGCGGCGTCCGGCCGCCGCGCCCTCGGCCACCAGTGTCGGCGCCTCGGCGACCAGCCGGGCGCGCAGCGCGTCCCGGAAATCCACGCTCGGGCCCGGCACCGCGTACGCGGCCGTCGCGACCCGCTCGGCCAGCGCCACCAGCGACCCGACCGCACCCTCGCCGCCGCCCCCGTGCGCTCCGTGCGGACCTCTGCCGCCGGCCGATCCGTTCACGCGCCCCGCGGCGTGCGCCCCGTCGCCGGCGCGGCCGACCTGGCCGGTGTGGCCGTCGGCGCGGCTCGCGGCGTGTGCTTCCACCAGCGCCGCGAACTGCTCGGCCTGCTGCCGGTCGTTCATCGCGCCTGCCACCTCCTCCACTGCTCCCGTTCCGACCCAGGCCGAGCCCGGACCGCCCCCGCCCGCATCGCCGAGCGCGGAGGTTCGTCACCGCGTTCGACACACGCCGGGCGGGTTTGGTTGTGCCCGGGACACCCCGAGACAGTCCCAGGGCCCCCTATTTCACTCGTTCGAGTGGAACTCGGACGGGCAGGGCGACCGGGACACCGCGGCGTCACCCCCGATAACGAGCGGGGGCCACCCGGAGTTACGGAGACGGGCACGCAGCGTGCCTTCCCGGCGCGCCGTACCCCGGCGTCCGGGGGCGTGCACAGGGCGGATCGGCGAAGCGGCCGGTCTATTCGGCCGGGTGCGGCGCTCACCGAAGGTCCGCCGGCAGCAGCCGGGCGAGCGTTCGGATGGCGCGGTACTGCAGGGTCTTGATCGCGCCGTCGTTCTTGCCCATGATCCGCGCGGTCTCGGCGACCGAGAGCCCGTGCAGGAAGCGCAGCGTGACGCATTCCTGCTGTTGGCTGTTGAGCTGTTTGACCGCGTCCAGCAGGGCGCGGTTGGAGAGGTAGGCGAGTACCGACTCCTCGGGGCTGGCCTCGGTCTGGTCCGAGTCGAGCATCTCGCCGGTGGGCACCTCGAGGCGGTGGCGGGAGGACTTGAAGTGGTCGGCGACCAGGTTGCGCGCGATGGTCACCAGCCAGGCACCGAAGTCGCGGCCCTGCCAGGTGAAGGTGGAGATCCGGCGCAGCGCGCGCAGGAAGGTCTCACTGGTGAGGTCCTCGGCCAGCGCCTTGTTCGAGACGCGGTAGTAGATGTACCGGTAGACGGTGTCCACGTACGCGTCGTAGAGCCTTCCGAAGGCCTCGCCGTCGCCCTCCTGCGCCCGCTCGACGAGCGCGAGCATGCGCGCGGACTCCGCGTCCGGGCGCGGCGGCTCGGGCTGGCCCGTCGGCCTCGGCCCGGTGCCCCCGCGGGCGGGGGGCGCCGGCGGGGAGCTGACGGCCGCGCCCGCGCTGAGCGGCCGGGGCGGTTGGGGGACCGCCCCGGCCGTCATCGCGAGCACGGCCGCTCGCAGGCCGCCGAGGCCTAAGCGGTCGGCGCTGACGTCTCGGTGCACAAGGCTCCAGGTGCTCGGGTGCGCCGTTCGGCACGGCTTGTGACGCTTGTAATACTGCATCGACAAGCCGTGCGGTTCCGGTGCGCACTGCCTCGTCTCCGTCCGGGCGTCCGCGTGGGCTGCTGACACCGGGCGGCTCGTTCCGCTCGTGGTCGGTTGGACCCCGCGTCCAGCGTGATCCGATCACCCATAGTAGGCGGACTGGACCCCGCTGTGTGCGGCTTTGACGGCAATACCCACTCGCGCGTTGACGATGGTGATGAACCGTCAGGACGAGATACGAGGATACCCCTTAGTGACCGGATCACTACGGCACGTCGTCATGACTTCGTCCGTGCGCGCTTGGCCAGAGCGACGCCTGCGGCCACCGCTCCGGTCGCGGCGCCGGTGATGGCGGCCGGGGGCAGCGAGGCGCGCAGCAGCTTCGTGCCGGTGCGGTAGTCGGTGACCGGCCAGCCCTCGGACTCGGCCCGCTCGCGCAGCCGGTGGTCCGGGTTGACCGCGTGCGGGTGGCCGACGAGCGTGAGCATCGGCAGGTCGTTGGCCGAGTCCGAGTACGCGTGACAGGCCGTCAGGTCGTAGCCCATCCGCTCGGCGAGCTCGTGCACCGCGGCGCCCTTGGCCGGGCCGTGCAGCGGCTCGCCGATCAGCCTCCCGGTGTACTTGCCCTCGACCTCCTCGATCCTGGTGCCCAGGGCGCCGTCCAGTTCGAGCCGGTCCGCGATGATCTCGGCGAGCTCGATCGGCGAGGCGGTCACCAGCCACACCGGCTCGCCGCGGCGGCGGTGCAGGTCGGCCAGGGCCTTGGTGCCGGGCCAGATCTTCTCGGCGAGGTAGTCGTCGTATATGTGCCGGCACAGCTCGCGCATCTCGCGCGCGGTGTGCCCGGCGGCGAGCGCCAGCGCCCGCTCGCGGGTGCTGGTCACCTGGCCGGCCCGCTCCCCGCGAAGCCGGAAGACGGCCTGGTGCCCGGCGAACCTGGCTATGTCGAGGGGGCTGACGAAGCGGGCCTTCGCGAAGCCGCGGGCCACGTGGAACAGCGAGGCGCCGCGGATGAGGGTGTTGTCGAGGTCGAAGAACGCGGCGGCGGTCGGCCGCGGGCAACGGACCACCGGTAGCGGCGACTCCTCGGCGGCCGCGCTGGGAGCAGGGCGCACTGTCACCCTCATGACCCTACCGGGAGATCGCGGCCGCGACGTTTCCGCGACGAGAAGGGCGGCGGGCGCGCAGTCGACGCCCACGTCACGCGGGGGTGAGGGGGAGTGAGAAAATCGACCCATGGACGACACCCGCATCACGCTCATCGGCAAGCCGGGCTGCCACCTGTGCGACGCGGCCCGCGAGATCGTCGCGAAGGTGGCCGCGGATCTCGGGGTCGGCTGGGTCGAGTACGACATCAACGCCGACCCGCGACTCAAGGAGGACTACTGGGACCTCATCCCGGTGACCCTCGTGGACGGCAGGCGGCACGACTTCTGGAAGGTCGACGAGGCCCGGCTGCGGGCCGCGCTCGGCGGCTGACGGGGCCTCAGGCGGCCCCGCGGGGCCGCGCCGCCTGGGAGCGGCCTGTGACTTCAGTCGCACGTCCGGCGGGTCCAAGGTCCTTCCCGGACGTTTCCGCAGGTCGGATGGGGTATAGGGGGTTGATGGGGTAAACCGGAGATTTCTAACAATTCGGTCAGGAACTTTGTGCGTGCCTTCACAAGGTCCTACGCTTCTCGTGAGTGCTGAGGAAGTAACAACAACCGCTCACCCGGCTCGCAGTGTTACCGCCTCATACACCTATTCACTCACAGTTCCACCGAGCGCGACCGGGAGCAGCATGGCCAGCATGAGCAGTCCTGGTATGGCCGCCATCCCCGAGGCGACCGTCGCACGGCTGCCCGTCTATCTGCGCGCCCTGCGCACCCTGCAGGACCGCGGCACCGCGACCGTCTCCTCCGAGGAGCTGGCGGGCGTCGCCGGCGTGAACTCGGCGAAGCTGCGCAAGGACCTGTCGTTCCTCGGCTCCTACGGGACCCGCGGCGTCGGCTACGACGTCGAGTACCTCATCTACCAGATCTCCCGCGAGCTGGGCCTGAGCCTGGACTGGCCGGTCGCGATCATCGGCATCGGAAACCTCGGCCACGCGCTCGCCAACTACGGCGGCTTCGTCTCCCGCGGCTTCCGGATAGCGGCCCTGTTCGACGCCGACCCGCGGCTGTCCGGCAACCGGGTGGCCGGCCTGGTGATCCGGCACGTCGACGAGCTCGACGAGATCATCGCGGAGCTCGGCATCTCCATCGCGGTGATCGCCGTGCCGCCGACCGCCGCGCAGTCGGTGGCCGACCGGCTGGTCGCCGCGGGCGTCACCTCGATCCTCAACTTCGCCCCGACCGTGGTCACCGTGCCCGACGGGGTCGACCTGCGCAAGGTGGACCTGTCCATCGAGCTGCAGATCCTCGCCTTCCACGAGCAGCGCAAATCCGCGGACGGGCAGCACCCGCGGGGCGCGCGAACCGTCCGCAGCGCGCTGCGCGAGGATCCGGTCAACCCGGACCCCGACGCGGAGCAGGCGGAGGTGCGCCGCCCGGCGGAGCCCCCGATCCGGCAGCGCTCCGCGTCCGAATTGAATGAGGTGCAACCGGCATGAGTCTCCTGGTCATAGGACTCTCGCATAGAACCGCACCGGTTCGGCTGCTCGAGCAGACCGCGCTGACCGAGGAGCTTGCGGTCAAGCTGCTCGGCGACGTGGTCGGCTCCGAGCACGTCTCCGAGGCCGTCGCGGTCGCCACGTGCAACCGCCTCGAGGTCTACGCCGAGGTCTCCAAGTTCCACGGCGCGCTCGCCGAGATCTCGGAGCTGCTCGCCCAGTACACGACCGTGCCGAGGGACGTGCTCACCCCGCACTTCTACGTGCACTACGACGACCGGGCAGCCTGGCACATGTTCACCGTCGCGTGCGGCCTGGACTCGATGGTGGTCGGCGAGCCGCAGATCCTCGGCCAGCTGCGCACCGCGCTCGCGCTCGGCCAGCAGGTCGGCACCGCGGGCCCCGTCCTGAACGAGCTGATGCAGCAGGCGCTGCGGGTCGGCAAGCGCGCGCACAGCGAGACGGCGCTGGACCGGGCCGGGCAGTCGCTGGTCACCGCCGCGCTCGACCTGGCCGTCGGCGAGGGAGCGCCGGCCCCGCGCCGCGCGGTCGTCGTCGGGGCCGGCTCGATGTCCGCGCTGGCCGCCACCACGATCCTGCGCCGCTACCCGGAGACCGCGCTCACCGTCGTGAACCGCACCCCGGAGCGGGCCGAGCGGCTGGCCGCCGCGGTGAACGGCACCGCCGCGCCGCTCTCGGAGCTGCCGACGGCCCTCGCCGACGCCGACCTGATCCTCTCCTGCACCGGCGCCACCGAGCTGGTGCTGACGGCGGACCGGTTCTCCGCCGCCCGGGCCGGCTCCGAGCAGCCGGTCACCCTGATCGACCTGGCCCTGCCGCGCGACCTCGACCCGGCGATCGGCCGCCTGGCCGGGGCAGGGCTGATCGACCTCGAGCTGATCGCCGAGGCGCAGAAGGCCGCGACGGCCGAGAGCCCGGGTGACGACAGCCTGGAGGCGGTCAAGGAGATCGTCGAGGCCGAGCTCGAGGCCTACCGCAAGCTGCGCACGGCGAGCACCGTCGCCCCGACGGTGACCGCGCTGCGGTGCATGGCCGCCGAGCTGGTCTCGGCCGAGCTGAGCCGCTTCCACGGCCGCACCTCGGGACTGGACGAGCGCACCCGGGCGGAGGTCGAGCAGACCGTGCGGCGGGTCGTCGACAAGCTGCTGCACGAGCCGACCGTGCGGGTCAAGCAGCTCGCCGTGGCCGACGGCGGCGTCACCTACGCGCAGGCGCTGCGCGAACTCTTCAACCTCGATCCCGGCACGGCGGTGGCGGTCAGCCGCGCCGAGCCAACGGAGAACCAGTGATGACCAGGACCCTCAGGCTCGGCACCCGGCGCTCGAAGCTGGCCATGACCCAGTCCGGCATGGTCGCGGCGGCCCTGACCGCCGCCACCGGGCACGCCGTCGAGCTGGTGGAGATCACCACCTACGGAGACACCTCGCAGGCCACCAACGAGCTGCTCTCGCAGATCGGCGGCACCGGCGTGTTCGTCAACGCGCTGCGCGAGGCGCTGCTGCGCGGCGAGGTCGACTTCGTCGTGCACTCGCTCAAGGACCTGCCGACCGCCGAGGCCGAGGGCCTGTCGCTGGCCGCGGTACCGGAGCGGGAGGACGTGCGCGACGTGCTGGTCGCCCGGGACGGCCGGAAGCTGGCCGATCTGCCCGCCGGCGCCCGCATCGGCACGGGCTCCAACCGCCGCGCCGCGCAGCTGCGGATCGCGCGCCCCGACCTGGAGGTCGTCCCGGTGCGCGGGAACGTGGACACCCGGGTCGGCTTCGTCGAGTCCGGGAAGCTGGACGCGGTGGTGCTGGCGTACGCCGGCCTCAGCCGGCTCGGCCGGATCGCCGAGGCCACCGACCTGCTCGACCCGGCGGACTTCCTGCCCTGCCCGGGCCAGGGCGCCCTCGGGGTGGAGTGCCGCGCGGACGACGCGGAGATGCGCGGGCTGCTCGCCCCGCTGGACCACGCGCCCACCCGGGCCGCCGTGGTCGCCGAGCGCGCGCTGCTGGCCACGCTGGAGGCGGGCTGCTCCGCCCCGGTCGGCGGCTACGCGCTGCCGCGGCACGACGACGAGCGGGAACTGATCGTGACCGGGATCGTCGCCTCGGCCGACCCGAACCCGACGGGCGCGCCCGCCAGCGTGCGCGGCTCGTTGACCGGCCCGGTGGAGCAGGCGGCCCGACTGGGCGCCGAGCTCGCCGACCGGCTGCTGGCGCAGGGCGCCGCGGCCTTGATGACTCAGCAGCTGGGAGAAGCACAGTGAGCGCCGTTCGTACCATGACCGCGACCGTCCCGGTCGGTGGCGGCACACTGACGCCGCTGGAGAAGATCGAGGGCGCGCTGGACGGCGCGCCGCTGCCGGTCCCGGCCGAGCGGCGGGCCGAGGAGGCCGAGGCGCACGCGGCCGAGGCCGCCGCGCCGCGCCCGGCCCACCAGGCCCGGGTGAGCTTCGTCGGCGCCGGCCCCGGCGACCCGGACCTGCTGACCGTGCGCGGCGCGGCCGCGCTGGCCGAGGCCGACGTGCTGGTGCTCGACCAGGCGCTCCTCGAGCGGTTCCGGCCGCTGGCCCGCCCCGGCGTGCGGGTGATCGAGCTCGGCGGCGCGGACGGCGCCCCGGCCGCGCCCGGCCACTCCTGCTGTCCCGAGCAGGTGCTGCACGCGATGGCCGAGGCGGTCGCCGAGGGCCGGCACGTGGTGCGCCTGCTGGACGGCGACCCGGGCCTGTTCAGCCCGCTGGAGACCGAGGCCGCCGCGTGCGTCAAGGGCGAGGTGCCCTTCGAGGTCGTGCCGGGCCTGGCCCGGGCCACCTCGGTGCCGATGTTCGCCGGGATCCCGCTCAGCCGCGGCTCGATCGGCGACGTCCGGCTGCTCTCGGCCCCGCACCCGCTGGCCGGCGAGGATTTCACGGCCTGGTCGGACTGGCACCGCCAACTCGGCGAGGCCGGCGCGAGCGCGTCTACGCTGGTGCTGCAGGGCGTCGGCGACCGGATCGACGAGGTGGCCGCGGAGCTGCTGGCGGCCGGCCGTCCCGGCGGGACGCCGGTCGCGGTCACCGTGGACGGCTCGCTCACCTCGCAGCGCACCGTGACCGGCTCGCTGGACCGGATCACCGCCGCCCTCAAGGCCGAGCGGGTCTCCTGCCTCGGCCCGAACACCGTCGTCGTGGTCGGAGCGGTCGTGGAGCAGCGCACGGAGCTGTCCTGGTACGAGAGCAAGCCGCTGTTCGGCTGGCGCGTGCTGGTGCCGCGCACCAAGGAGCAGGCGGGCGCGCTCTCCGAGCAGCTGCGCCGGTACGGCGCGGTGCCCACCGAGGTGCCGACCATCTCGGTCGAGCCGCCGCGCACCCCGCAGCAGATGGAGCGCGCGGTCAAGGGCCTGGTCACCGGCCGCTACGAGTGGGTCGCGTTCACCTCGGCCAACGCGGTCAAGGCGGTGCGCGAGAAGTTCGAGGACTACG
>Ga0310811_10013007_pt1 | contig 10825 bp, 11 predicted proteins | sample YCmetagenome_FD_207642 | JGI IMG/M metagenome (GOLD analysis project Ga0310811, IMG submission 207642) | Soil microbial communities from experimental microcosm in Duke University, North Carolina, United States - YC | ecosystem: Engineered > Artificial ecosystem > Soil microcosm > Unclassified ...
TTCGTCTCCTTCGTCCGCGAAACCGGCGCCATCCCCGCCGTGCTGCTCGTCACGGCGGTTGCGCGGCTTCAGGGCGAAGCCGGCGGTCTCGTCGAGATCGGCATGTGGGTGATCCTGCTGACGCTGATCCTCGCGCCGCCGCTCACGCCTTACGTGGCACGCAGGCTCGGCGTCGCGGATTAGGCGGCGAGATCGGGATAGAGGCTGGACAATGCCCGCCGGGCACGCTGCTGCTCGCCGACCACGGCTTCGGCCGCGCTGCACAGATCGCCGCGGCTTTCGCCGGCACGGGCTTTCTGCGTAAAGCCGCGCGCCGCCTGCGTGACGGCGATCAGCCCAAGCCCGCCCGCAGCGCCCGCGATATCCTGCGCCAGGCGGCTGGCGTCTTCCCATTTCTCTGCCGTACAGGCCTCGGTCAGCCCATGGCAAAGTAGCTCCGCGTTCTCGATATAGGATTGCAGGATCGAGAGCAGGGCGTTCAGTCCGACCGATTTCTCCAGCGACGCGAACGCCATCGCATCGATCGGCGCCAGCTCTTCCGGCTCCGGATCGCAAGGCACGTCTTCCGTCTGCCGCGAACGCTCGCTCAGCGTCTCCAGCACCTGGAACAGCTCCTGCGCGCTCGCCGGCCAGCGCAGCACCTCGCTCGCCGTGGCCGGTGCGCGCTCGCCGCGGCCGAGCAATGCGAGCACCGGTGACGACACCCCCGGCGCCGCCGCCCAATTGTCCGCGTCGCCGGCGCGCACGATCACCGCATGGAACGGCGTCCGCACCGATTGCGCCAGCGCGTCCGACAGGCTCGCCGCGATCTGCACGTGATTGCCGAAGGGGCGCAGCAGATTGGCGATCTGCTCGTCCATCGCATCGTCGCGCGTGAAGATCAGGAAGCTCTGCTTCGACGGCGGCACGGCATTCTCCGCCGATCCGCCCTGCACGCCGTGATGCTCGCCCGACAAGGGCACGGTGAACCAGAAGGTCGCGCCTTCGCCCGCCGCCGAGTCGAAGCCGATCGTCCCGCCCACGCCCTCGACGAGGCGCTTCACCACCGCGAGCCCGATCCCCATGCCCTGCTGGCGCCGCGCATAGGAGGCATCGCCCAGCGTGAAGGGCTTGAACAGCATCGCCGCGGCTTCCTTCGCCACGCCCATGCCGGTGTCGATCACCGAAAAGCGCACGAGATCGCGGTCGGCCTCGGCGCGGATCTCGACGCCGCCGCGCTCGGTGAATTTGAGGGCGTTGTCGACGAGCTTGAGCAGCGCCTGGCGCAACCGCCGTCCGTCGATCGCGACATGCGGCAGGTTCGCCGGCGCCGTCACGGTGAGGCGCAGCCGCTTCTCCCAGGCCCGCGGCTGCAGCAGCCGTCCGACCGCGCGCACCGCCAGCACCGGATCGCTGTCTTCCAGCGCCGCATCCTCGTTGCCGTCGCGCGACAGCGCGATGACGTCGTCGAGCAGCATCTGCAGGCCCTTGCCGGCCTCCAGCATCACCTTCACATGATCGCGATGCGGCTTGTCGAGCTCGGCCCGGTCCAGCAGCTGCGCCATGCCGAGCAGCGCGTTCAGCGGCGTGCGCAGCTCATGGCTGATATTGGCGATGAAGGACGACTTCACCCGTCCGCTCTGCTGCAGCGCATCGCGCACCGCCTCCAGCTCCGCCTTCTCGCGCGACAGCCGCGTCACCAGCCCGAGATTCTCGAGCTTCAGGAAGATGCTCTCGTCCAGAAGCCGCGCCATGCCGTTGCAATAGGTGAACAGCACCGCGCCGAACAGCGACACCAGCATCGCCGTCAGCATCTGATAGAGCCCGCCCGCCATCAGCAGCACAGCGACCAGCGGACCGAGCGAGAACAATGCGTGCAGGAGATAGGCCGGGCGATAGGCCGAGCGCGCGATGAACTCCGTCGCCGTCATGCCGAGGAAGGCGAGAACCAGATAGGCCTGCGCCGGAAACGATCCCGGCATGAACCAGAACAGCACGCCCACGCCCCAGCTCGCGCCGGCGATCGCGGAGACGAAGGTATAGCGCCACGCCCAGAAACGCGGATCGTCGTCCGGGTTGCGTCTCTTATAGGCGGTGGTCAGCTGCTCCGCCGCGATCACCACCGCGATCTGGATCAGCAGCGGCATCAGCGGCAGCCAACTGGGCGTATGCCCGTCGAACATCGTCGCCGGAATGCACAGCGCGGCAAAGGGCAGCGACAGATAGTGCCGCCCGAGTGCGTACAGGATATCGATCCGCCCGGCGAAAACCGCGCGCCTGTCCTGCATCATGTCGGTGTTAACGGTCATTGACGCTTTCCCGGTCTGAGCCTAGCTTCGGCGCCCTTTCCCAACACTTAAATTGGGTATCTCCCCATGTCGCCCGGCTCGCAGCCGTCCAATCTCTCTCCCTATGCCGCCGAAGCGCGCGCCTGGCCTTTCGAGGAAGCGCGCAAATTGATGGCGCGGATCGAGAAGCGCCGCGCCGCCGGGGAAAACGTGGTTGAGATTGTGTTCGAGACCGGCTACGGCCCGTCCGGCCTGCCGCATATCGGAACTTTCGGCGAAGTCGCGCGCACGACCTGGGTCCGGCATGCCTTCAACGCGATGTCGGATATTAAGACGCGATTAATCGCAATCTCCGATGACATGGATGGATTGCGCAAGGTGCCGGACAATTTGCCGAACCAGGCGATGCTCGAAGCCAATCTCGGCAAGCCGCTGACCGCGATCCCTGATCCCTTCGGCACCCATGCGAGCTACGGCGCGAACATGAACGCGCGGCTACGTGCCTTCCTCGACACCTTCGGGTTCGAATACGAGTTCCGCAGCGCGACCGACATGTACAAGTCCGGCGCTTACGACCAGGCCCTCCTCAACGTCCTCGCGCGCTATGAAGAGGTGATGAAGGTCATGCTGCCGACGCTCGGCGAAGAGCGCCAGCAGACCTATTCGCCCTTCCTCCCGGTCAGCCCGCGCTCGGGCAAGGTGCTGCTCGCCAAGGTCGTCTCCTACGACACGCAGAAGGGCACGATCACTTATATCGAGGAAGACGGCAGCGAGGAGACGGTCCCCGTCACCGGCGGCCATTGCAAGCTGCAGTGGAAGCCCGATTTCGGCATGCGCTGGGCCGCGCTCGGCATCGACTACGAGATGTACGGCAAGGATCACCTGCCGTCGCAGCCGCTCTATGACGAGATTTGCCGCATCGCCGGAGGACGCCCGCCCGAGCACCTGGTCTACGAGCTCTTCCTGGACGAGAACGGGCAGAAGATCTCCAAGTCCAAGGGCAACGGCCTCACCATCGACGAATGGCTGACCTATGCGCCGCGCGAGAGCCTGGCGCTCTACATGTTCCAGAAGCCGCGCGTCGCCAAGCGCCTCTATTTCGACGTGATCCCCAAGGCGGTCGACGACTACATCGACCTGCTCGAGCAGTACCACGCGAACGAGACCAGCGAAGCGCAGCGTATCGAGAACCCCGTCTGGCACATCCACAACGGCAATCCGCCGGCGGAGCGCTATCCGGTTTCTTTCGCGCTCCTGCTCACCCTCGTCACCGCGTCGAACGCGCACAATCACGACGTGCTGTGGGGCTTCATCCGCGCCTACGCCCCGCACGCCTCGCCGGACGCCAATCCTGGCCTCGCCAGGCTCGCCGATTTCGCGATCCGCTATTTCGAGGATTTCGTGAAGCCTTCGAAGAAGTACCGCGCGCCGACCGACAAGGAACGCGCCGCTTTCGCCGATCTCGCCGCGCGGTTCGAAGCGATGGGGGACGAGCGCGATCCGAAGACGGTCCAGGATGTCGTCTACGAGATCGGCAAGGCCCACAAATTCGATCCGCTGCGCGACTGGTTCGCCGGGCTCTACGAAGTCCTCTTCGGCCAGAGCGCCGGCCCGCGCTTCGGCTCCTTCGCCGCCCTGTTCGGCGTGAGGGAAACCGCGGCGCTCATCCGCCGCGCGCTGGCAGGCGAGCTGGTGAAGGCGGCTTGAGCGTCCTGGGGATTACTTCGTCGTCGGCGACGGCACCGTGACGTTCAATGAAGCGCTCGGCTGGCTGTGATGGCCGAAATACATGAACGCACCCGCGCCGATGACGAGGACCAGAAGCGCGCCCACGATCACGCCGAGCAAGGAATTTCCACCACCGCCAGCATTGTCGGCCACTGTCACTCTCCCTGATGTCCGCCCCCGAAGCAGGAATGACAACGGCCCATGCAGAATCCGGTTCCGCGCCGGCGAGCTTGGCGAGATCTACTGACTCGCCCAGATGATCCGGTGCATGAACGCGATCTCGGTCGTCGCGAAGCTGCGCAGCTCGAATTCCGGATTGAACGACTTCAGTTCGATGCGCTGCGCCGTCGAGCGCGCCAGCAGCTTGGCCATCACCTCGCCGCCATGGGTCTTCACCACCACGCGGTCGCCGCGCCGGATGCTTGCCGCGGGCGAGACGACGATGCGGTCGCCGTCGCGATAGACCGGCTGCATCGACTCGCCGGCGATCTCGAGCGCATAGGCATGCTCGTCGGCGAGTTCCGGAAACGGGATCTCGTCCCAACCGGCGCCGGCCGGGAATCCCGCATCGTCGAAGAAGCCGTTCGCGCCCGCCTGGGCGAAGCCGATCAGCGGCACTGCGCGGCTCACCGGTTTGGTGCCGGCGTTCTCGCCGCTTATCAGCGCGATGAACTCCTCGAGCGTCGAGCCTGTCGCTGCAAGCACCTTCGACACGCTCTCGGTCGAAGGCCAGCGGAGCTTTTCGTTGGCGCCGCCGCGCTTGCTCTTGTTAAATGTCGTCGGGTCAAGCCCGGCCTGCTTGGCAAGTCCGGATGCCGAAAGCCCGTGCCGCGCCGCCAGCGCGTCGATGGCATGCCAGATCTGGGAATGCGTCAGCATGCGTTTGCCTTGTTACGAGGTGCCTTGTTAAGAGATGTAAGAAGCTGGTCCGCCCCGACGGGTAATTCTTCCTAGAATATGTTAATGGTAGGAATTACCACTTCAATCTGCAACCGGTCCAGAGGTCAACTGTCATGATTCTTGGCGCTGCGACCGCCCTTCTCCGCGCTTTTCCAGCCGAAACCGCCCATCGGGCGACAATCGCGCTGACGAAAAATTTCGCGCCGCTGCTTCCCCGCGCCGCCGCGGATGACCCGCGCCTCGCCGTCGAGGCTTTCGGCCTGCGCTTTCCCAACCCCATCGGTCTGGCCGCCGGTTTCGACAAGAATGCCGAGGTCCCTGCCGCGATGGCGCGTTTCGGCTTCGGCTTCGTCGAATGCGGCACCGTCACGCCACGTCCGCAGATCGGCAATCCGCGTCCGCGCCTCTTCCGGCTTGCCGAAGATCGCGCCGTCATCAACCGCATGGGCTTCAACAACGAAGGCATGGAAGCCGCCGCTGCCCGTCTCGCCGCGCGCCGACGCAATGGCATCCTCGGCATCAATATCGGCGCCAACAAGGACTCGGCGGATCGCATCGCCGATTACCGCCTCGCCTTCGCGCGCCTCGCGCCGCTTGCCGACTACGTCACCGTCAACGTCTCCTCGCCCAACACGCCGGGGCTGCGCGGCCTTCAGAACAAGGATGAGCTCACGGCGCTCCTCTCCGCCGTGCTCGACGAACGTGCAAAGCTTTCGCGCCGCATGCCGGTCCTGCTCAAGATCGCGCCCGATCTCGATCTCGCCGCGCTCGACGACATCGCCGCCGCGACCGGCGCCATTGACGGCATCATCGTCTCCAACACCACCATCGCGCGTCCGGCGACGCTCCGAAGCGCAAACGCGAAAGAGCAGGGCGGTCTCTCCGGTGCGCCGCTGTTCAAGCCCTCGACACGCATCCTGCGTGAGATGCGCGCCCGCACGCAGTTGCCGCTCGTCGGCGTCGGCGGTATCGCCGGCGGTGCCGACGCGTATGAAAAGATCAAGGCCGGCGCGACGCTCGTGCAGCTCTATTCCGCGCTCGCTTATGAAGGTCCTGGCCTCGTTACGCGCATCAAGCGTGAATTGCTCGCCTGTCTCGCGCGCGATGGTCACGCTTCCGTCGCGGACGCTGTCGGAAAACCCTGATCGCATCCGCACAGATTTGCGGCGCTCTGCTCGCGCAATGTGCATTCAGCATGCTGCGATTTCGCGCGCTTCGCCGCGTGTCGTCGCATGGCGCAACCGCCTGATCTCATGCACAATCTTGTTCATTGGGGTTGGCGTTGGGGCACACGGCGATGCATACGGCCGGTTGGTTGGACGTTTGGCATTTGGTGATCGGGATCGTCGCGCGGCAGGAGCCGTTCGTCGCGATCATGCTGGCAACGCTTGCGGTTTTCGTCGTCGTGATGGCCATCGAAGGCGTCCGCACCAGCCTCCTTTCGATCTGGCGCGCCCATCGCGCCGCCCCCGAAGCCGTCACGCTCGCCCCCCCGCCCGAGGCGCCGATTGCGCTCGCGGCGCCCGCGCTTGAGCCGCTGGCCAAAAATAATTCTTCGACCTTCTCCGCCCGTCTCGCCGCCGCACCGGCGCGCAGGCCCAAGCCCTTAACCTTGTCTCCCCGCCAATTCCGCAGCCCGCGGCCCAAAATCCGGCGTCATGCGCGCCTCGATTTTTCGGCGTTCACCTTGGTGCCCGAAAATACGGCAGCCGCTCCTCTGGAGCTGCGGGACGCGATATAGTTTCCCCACCTGTCTTGGGGGGAATTCATGCAGGAAGATTTCGGCAAACTCGTCGTGCGCCTCGGCGTCGGCGGACTTCTCTTGTTGCACGGCGTGCACAAGCTTCTCACCGGCATCGCGCCGATCAAGGCGATGGTCGTCGCCCATCATCTGCCCGACCTGCTCGCCTATGGCGTCTATCTCGGCGAGATCGCGGGTCCGATCCTCGTCATCCTCGGCATCTTCAGCCGCGTCGGCGGCATCCTGATCGCGATCAACATGATCGTGGCCATCGTCCTCGCGGGCATGGGCAGCATCGCGATGCTCAACGGCTCCGGCGGTTATGCGCTCGAGCTGGAGGCCTTCTATCTGCTCGGCGGTCTCTCGGTCGCGCTGCTTGGCGCGGGCCGTCTCAGCCTGCGCATCGGCGGCAGTTGGAACTGACGCTCACTCCGCCAGGAGAAAGTGTCCACGCAATGCGGCGACGGGTTTGCTCTCGTCGTCCTGCCACATCTGCGCATGAACATTGACCACGCGGCGTCCCTGGCGCGCGAGCCGCGCGCTGGCGAAGCTCGTCACCGCCTTAGCGCTGCGCAGATAGTCGATGGTGATGTCGACCGGCTTCGGAAACGTCGTCGCCTTGGTGGTCCACACCGCCTGCACGATCGCCGCGGTCTCCAGCAGCGAGCCGATCACGCCGCCATGGATCGCCGGCAGCACCGGATTGCCGATGATCTTGTGCTCGAACGGCATCTCGAGCAGCACGCTCTCGCCCGCGACGCGGCCCTTCAGCCCCAGCCAGGCGCAATAGGGCACCGCAGCCAGCAGCTCCGCGATGTCGAGGGTCCGGCCTTCCCGTGCCGCGCGCGCCAGAAGCTCCATCGTCAGATCTTTATCTCGGTGATGATAAACGTACCCGTGGCCGAGGCGACGATGTCCTCCTCGCCGTCCTGGTAGGCCCGGCCGCGCGCGAACACGATCTGGCGCGTGACCTTCACGCATTCGCCGATCACGAAGACATCCGCGTTCGGCTTGGCTGCCTTCATGTAGTCGATCCGAAGGTCGAGCGTCGCGACCGAGCGCATCTGCCCCGGCAGCCCCGAGATCGCGCCGACCTTCGATCCCGCCGCCATCCCGCAGGCATGGTCCAGCATCCCGGTGATGATCCCGCCATGGACGACCCCGGTATCCGGATTGCCGACGATGAACGGCGCATAGGGCAGGCGCATCCGGTTCCAGCCCGGCTCGGCCTCCAGCACCTCGGCCCCGACCGCCTGAAAGAACGGCGCCCCGCCCTGGGCCATCATGAATCGCTGGAGTGTCTCGCTCATAGGCCGAACCTATCGGGTTGCCGCCGCGGCCTGTCAAACCGCGCTTGAAGAAGCGCCTGCCGCCTCCCACATCCCATGTGTGAGCTCGGCCTGACGGCCGGCTTTTGCGCGTCCGATCCGCTCTAAAGCGGAAAGCGCCCCCAGCATCGAAAAGTCGAAAACAGTAGGATGTGGTCCAGCGCAGCATCGCCTACTATATATTGTATATCGCCTCCCGACCCGAAAATTGACGGCGTGTCACGAAACGTTAGAGTCCGTCCCCGTCACATCATCGGATTCGAACACCCAGCATGGACACCCCCCTGCCCAAGGCCGCGCCGGCGCCTCGCTCCGCCCCGCTCGGCAAGCGTGAGCAGACCAAAGCCCAGAACCGCGAGTTGATCCTCGATGCCGCGCGCCAGGTCTTCGCCGAGCTCGGCTTCGGCGCCGCCACGGTGCGCGACATCATCCGCGCCACCCCGCTCGCCTCCGGCACCTTCTACAATTACTTCAAGTCGAAGGAGGAGATTTACCAGGCGATCCAGGACGACGTCGCCCTCGCCATCCGCCCCCGCCTGCGCGAGGAGCGGCTGAACGCCAAGACCGTCGAGGAGTTCATCTCCTCCACCTTCCGCACCTTCTTCGAGTTCGTCGCCGAGGATCAGGTCAACTTCCGGACCATGCGCCACAGCGCCGACACGACCCGCTTCCGCGTCGACACGCCTGAGACCATCGCCGGCTTCGAGGAACTGCGCGAGGACCTCGAGAAGGCGATTGCCGCGGGTCTCTTCCCGCCCGTCGATGCCGACTACCTGATGGCCGCCATCGTCGGCGTCGCCTTCGAGTTCGCCGAGCGCATCGCCCATAGCGAGCCGCGCGACCCCGCCGCCGCGGCGGCCTTCGCCACCGCGCTCTTCCTCGGCGGCATCCGCACGCTGCCAGTCGCCCAAGCTGCCGGCACGGCCTGACCATGAAGGCCATCGTCTGCCGCGCGATCGCCGATGACATCGGCACGCTGAAACTCGAAGACGTCGCGCTGCCGCCGCCGAAACCCGGCGAATCCCGCATCCGCGTCCGGGCGGCGGCGGTGAACTTCCCCGACATCCTGACGGTGCAGGGCAAGTACCAGCACAAGCCGCCGCTGCCCTTCACGCCCGGCACCGAAGCCGCCGGCGACGTGATCGCAATCGGCGGCGGCGTGACGAATGTGAAAGTCGGCGACCGTGTGATCGCCGGCGGCCTCGGCTGCTATGCGGAAGAGATGCAGGTTCCTGCTGCGGGCCTCCGCCTGATCCCGAACGGTGTCGGCTATGCCGAAGCCGCCAGCTTCACCGTCGCCTATCTCACCGCTTACGTCGCGCTGGTCCGCCGCGCGGCGTTGCAAGCGGGCGAATGGCTCCTCGTCCACGGCGCCGCCGGCGGCGTCGGCCTCGCCGCTGTCGATCTCGGCAAACATCTCGGTGCGAAAGTCATCGCCACCGCATCGAGCGATGCCAAACGGGCCTTCCTCAAAGAATACGGCGCCGACCTCGTTCTCCCATCATCCGGCTTCCGCGAAGCGGTGAAAGAGGCGACCGGCGGCGAAGGCGCGAACGTGATCTACGACCCCGTCGGCGGCGACGTCTTCGACGAATCCACCCGCTGCATCGCCTTCGACGGCCGCATCACCATCATCGGCTTCACCAGCGGCCGCATCCCGTCGATCGGGGTGAACATGCCGCTCATCAAGGGCTACTCGATCATGGGCGTCCGCGCCGGCGAATACGGCCGCAAATTCCCCGAGAAGGGCCGCCAGAACATGTTCGCCATCACCAAGCTCCTCGCAGAAGGCAAGATCCATCCCCACATCCACGCCCGCTACCCGCTGGAGCGCGCCGTCGACGCGATGCGCACCCTCGAGACGCGCGAAGTCATCGGCAAAGTAGTGATCGAGCCGTGAGCTCTGGTGTACTTGCTCTTTTCTAGAACATCGCCATGATTGCAATTGTATTTTTATGCAATTGAGTGTCGTGTCGTGGCTGAAACTGATAAGTCCAAAGAGCCAGCAGAAGTCTTACCCGCCGTTGGCAATCCTCTCGTTTTTGTCAGTCACGATAGCCGCGACGCCGATTTGGCGGAGGCATTCGGCAAGCTTTTGAAAAGCGTTAGCTCGGGAATGATCAAGACATTCAGGTCGTCGGATAAGAAAGGAGCTGATGGCATAGACTTCGGAGAGGAATGGTACAAACGCCTTATGACTGCGTTGCAGTCCACTTCTGATGTCGTGTGTCTTTTCACCGAGCGAAGCATTGATCGACCCTGGATTCTTTTCGAGGCGGGCGTTGCAAAGGGAAAGTTAAATACGCCGGTTATCGGGTTGGCGTGTGGAATTCCCTTGGGCCGAATTTCGGCGGGGCCATTCTACCAATTTCAAAATATGGACGACAGTGAAGAAGACCTGATCAAGCTGATCAATCAGCTGGCAAAGCGGGTTCCAAATGTGGAGCTGGATGCTGATGTGGTGAAGGGGCAGGTGTCAGCATTTAGAGCTGCAGAAACGGAAATCCTCAAGAAACTATCCCCTTCGTCAGGGGCTAAAGCCAAAGATGCTGTGGAAGAAAATCCAATCGCAAAGCTTTCGGAGGAAATGAAGGCGCTTCCTTCCCGCGTCGCAGAACGACTGATGGACTCCGACGAAGTATTTGGTCGTAGGAGAAGGATGCGCCGGTTTCATCCCATGATGCTCGATGATCTCATGCACATGACCGGGGATCCTACGGATCCAGTTTCGATACTGATGGCTGCGAGCTTGATTCGAGAAGACGCTCCATGGCTGTACGAAGTTTCGATGGAGGTTTATCGAGCAATTAAGTCGGAAGATGCAGCAACGGTTCAGCGCGAAATAGAGCGCCTAAAGCATC
>Ga0310811_10013008_pt1 | contig 10825 bp, 8 predicted proteins | sample YCmetagenome_FD_207642 | JGI IMG/M metagenome (GOLD analysis project Ga0310811, IMG submission 207642) | Soil microbial communities from experimental microcosm in Duke University, North Carolina, United States - YC | ecosystem: Engineered > Artificial ecosystem > Soil microcosm > Unclassified ...
TTGCGGCTAATTCTATTTTTAACGCCAATTAGTCTGCCTGTTGGTACTTGTGTGGATCGTCCTGTTTGGTAGTCCAATTCTGCCTTGGTTGGCTTTACTTCTACCCCCAAACGATTAAGCGCCTCTTTAGCAAGAATAGGTAGATTTTGGACCGGTAGAATTTCGCCTGTTAAAGACGATATTTTGGCTTTGGCATAAAGTCCATAGCCGATTTTGAGAATCTTTCCTTTTAGGGTCAACTGCCGCAAAGCTCTGCCTACTTGATCGTATTCCCCTAGATCAGTAAAATCTTCACGCAAAACCACACTGGATTTCATTCGGGAAATCCGGGTGAGAATCCTGGCTTCAATTGTTTTGCTATTTTTCATTGATTAATAGTGAATTGCATCTACAAAAATACGACATTTAATTGGTGCAAAAATACGACATATTTTGACTATTTCACAATTAACCTTGTTGGCATTTCACGTGAAGGCAGCTCTTTTCCTTTACATGAAATGTAAGATGATCAAGTTATTTTTGCAATATATCATATGGGAAATTATATCTTTGCTTAAGCTTTTCACGAATAATATTGCAAAATGTCACAGGCATCGACAAATCTGCTTCTTAAACAAATAGCCCGCTCCTTCTCAGGACTTACTCTCCGTAATGGCCTGGAACTGAAAAAAGAAGGCTTTATTCCGGTTCTACAACCTAAAGACATCCTGAAAGGAGAAGAACCGGCCCAACCTCTCTATCTCGACCATTATCCACCATCAATCCAAAAACACTTCCTCTCGGATGGGGACATCCTTCTTGCTAATAAAGGCACAAAGTTCGCAACTTATCTTCACAAAGGCGACATTCCTTGTATTGCCTCTGCTTCTTTTTTTGTGATCAGAGTACAAAAAAATTGTTTGGCAGAATATCTTCATTGGTATTTGGAACAGCCAGTGGCAAAGGATTATTTTCTCAAAAATTCAGTCACTTCGACCATACCGTCCCTCAGCAAAAGCGTCTTGGATGATCTCCCTGTACCCCTTCCTCCTTTGTCTATCCAGGCATCCGTTGTTGAGAAACTGCGACTCCTGAACCAACAGGAAAAAATATTAGCGGAAATGCTCCGTAAGACCCGTGAATTTCGGGACGCCCATGTTTGGGATGTAATAACAAATGATCTGAATAAAATCTTATGAATAACTCCGCTTTTTCCCACTTATTACAGATCCATGCGCACCTGTTCAAGAAAAAGGGTTTTACGGACCAGGATTATCTGGATGCTGTAGTCACAATTGTTTTCTGGGCATGCCTCTCCAACAAGGGCCCAAAAAGAAACCTGCTCTGGATACATTTACCGCATGAGCTTTACCTGGATGCAGTAGTAAATGGTATGAGAGAGGAGGAAGTTAAGCAACAGGCAGAATCTTTCATACATTTTCTTGACTCTCAGTTTGAATTCAACACTTTTTTAGCCGGCAGTGCTTCCATCACCAATATCGATCCTGATGTATTGTTGTTATTAGCCCAATCATTACACTCTTACTTTTCAGAGGATTGGGAATGGTCAGATCCATTCATTGAGGAGCTCTTCCTTTCAATAGAAAGTTTCTTTGCCGAGAGGCTGGAGATACCTCATACCTATTTCACGCCTCATCAGGTGTGCAAACTCATATCAGGCTTTTTTCCGCCATCGGAGCAACGAAATGCCTATGACCCCTTTTGCCGCGATAATTCCTTATTGTTGTCTTGTTTTACGGGTTATAGCCAACGTGTCAGTATAATGGCGAACGCGGATAATAATTTTAACGGAAAGATTGCCCGGCTGAAAAGTATAATGGCAGGATTTGCTAACGATAAAATTATGGTAAGGAATATCTACGATCCTGATTTAACCGGTCGGAGCTTTGACCTTATCCTGACCAATCCCCCTTTCGGAGGAAAGACCGATCCGGATCTCCGTTACACGAATCCTGGTATATGGTCATATAAATTTTCCGGAATCAGCTCTGAGGTTGATTATCTGGCACATGTGATGGATCATATGGGCGCCGAAGGCAGAGCTGCCGTTATTGTTCCTGTTGGCCTCTTATCCAGTCATGGGAAAAAAGCATGGCTGCGGGAAATGTTAGTGAATTCTTGCATTCTGGAGGCCATTGTGTATTTACCCCGTTGGATATTTCATAAGAACGGCGTAATGACGGCCGTGCTTATTCTTGACAATCGCAGACTGGACAGGGAAATTTTAATGCTGAACGCCGCCGGCCTGGGTACACATGAACGGAATCGGCACACCCTTTCAGATAAGGACCTGGAAGTCTTGAGAAACATCTATAATTCCTTCAGGCAGGGACATAACCCCAACAACTTAGGGCATAATGATATACAGATCACAGTAACAAAGAGCACCATACAACAGCTCGGATTTGACCTCCAGTTTCAGACCTATCTTCCCACGCAGGTCGATTACGCGACTAATCGGCCAAAAGCGGCAGAGGTTTGGAAAGACTTAGCTGACCTTCAAAGCGAGCTATTTGAATGTAAGAAAAAGATAGACCATCTTATTTCAAAGAACCCAGCATAACAGCAAAATTTATGAACAGAGAAATTTGGAAAATCGACTTTTTTGGGGAAATGCAGCCAACCAATTGGTTATGCTCCAAATGTTTTATCGGCTCTTTATTTCCCAAGTCAAAACCTGTTCTCATTGGAGATGATCGATTTATTGCTCATCTTAAATGCTCTCATATCGATTGCCGTAAAGAATATGGCTGCCTCGGTGAAGTACGTTTTTTTTCTTCTTCCACAAGGACAGAGGTATCCAAGATATATTATGGCGCCAAATACAAACAATTTTACCCCCTACACTTCACTCCAATCCTACAATTGTTCCCGGTTAATTCCTCCGTTCCGCAATCCGTGGTCACCTCTCTCGAACAATCCTTTGATGCATTCTGGAAGGACACCTGGTCATCTGCCAATGCCCTGAGGCGCGCTTTGGAAAAGCTACTTGATGAACTGGGAGTGCCCATGGCAAAGGCATTACACCAGCGTATTGAAAGCTCTCAGGGCTACGGATTGGATCATACGCAACTTTTTTCTGCTATCAAATTAATTGGTAACACGGGAAGTCACGGAAATCCTCTCATCAAAGACGATCTGCTCGATGCTTATACGATCTTTGAGCACTGCCTGGGTGAACTTTATCGCTCTGGGGATAAAAATTCCGCCTTCCGCCTCGCGCAAGATATAATCACCCGCCAGGGGGGGCGCCTGAAAACTTGACCTTCCCCTGATATATCACCAGAAAATTTGAAACAAAAAAAATCCCGGGATAAACCCGGGAATCATTGCATGTGACTACAATGTTGACAGTGAAAAACGTAATTATTTTGGTTCCGGCATTACGTAAAATTGATTGAACAGGAATTTAAACGTTCCGTGCGTCTGGGCGCGAAAAGTAATTTCAGGACCGAAGGCGTATAATTTTCCCTGTCCCACCGATGCGACAAAAGCGGCTACTCCATCCTGTAAGTAAGCCTGTCCCCAGGCCCATCCGCTGCGCAAGGGTTTGTTATTGGCAAACCAGGCGATGGGTCTTACGATACCTTTCGAATAGGCATCCGGCGTAATGGTGAAAACGGGACTCTCATCAAAATAAACATCTGCATTCCCGCCCATTCCCCAGCCCGGCTGGCTGCTGGAATCTACGCTCACCCGCAACAGGCTGCCCGGGATATAAAACTTCTCTCCCGGCAATTTTTTCTCTTTTCCATTGTTGAGCTCCACCAATGCGTCACGGACGGGTAGTCCCAGATGAAAGGCCAGGCTGCAGCTGGAACCGATGGTAACAATGTGGCCACCCGCCTCCAGGAATTTCTTTAATTCGGGGATTGATTTTTCCACGGTGATACGTCCCAGTCTCGGGCGGTATTCTGCCGGGATCTCTTCCGGTTTGGGCTCTCCTCTTCCCCGGAAGCCTCCCCGGCCACCGGTCTCCGTAGTGGCGGCAGGAATGGCGCCGCTTACAAAAAGGATCACATCGTATTTCGACCGTAAATTACCCGCGTCGATATCCTTTGGATAAAGGATGGTGACGGGGAAATGATATTGTTCCATGATGTATCGTTCCCAGCCGGAGGGGATAGAGCCGCCATAGTTATCCCACAGCGCGATGCGGGCCGGTTTGAGGGGGCTGAGTGTGCCGGGACGCCGGGCAAGCGTGCCGACATTGATGCCCAGCTCGGCGGTCTCTTTTTCCAGAATCTTTTCTGCTTTGGATGAGGCCGGGATGTAGAATGCTCCGGGGGAAGGTGCTCCGCCGGCAGCCGGGTGTGCATCAGCCGGGGTCACCGCCGGTGTCATACCTGTCGCCGGGATCCTGAACACCTCTATTCCTTCTTTCATCAGGTCATTGGCGGCAGTGTACGATTGATTGGCGCGGGCATCCAGCCAATACCCTTTAGCAGGGGCGCCATTGTTGAACTGTCCTGCGACGGATAACAGCTCTCCATAGGGCACCCGCTCAAAAGGTCCGTCAAATCCATCCAGGACCCGGTCGAACCGTACGCCCATCTGAAAGGCCAGCGTCCAGCCGGCGGCGTCATAAGGTGCTACCGGGGGACCGCCGGGGTAGAGGAAGTCATTGGGATGATCCTGTGGTTCGAACATGTCCAGCACATGGGGGCGGAAAGCCTGGTTGGTCTTGACGACATACGAGCCTTTGGGATATGTTTTACCGGCTACGGTGAAATCGGCGGTGGCCTTCTGTACCAGGATGCCTGTTCGGATCAGCGCGTTCAGAAATCGGATGGCCGTGGGAAGATCGGGCTGATCGGCGGGGATGATATAACCCCTGGGGTCCCGCAGGGCGGGGTTCTTCATCACGCTGTCGAAATATTTAGCGGGAATGGCATTCGGATCGGGCCGTTCGCCCGAAGAGGAATCGGTATGGGCCTGTGAAGAGTCGGCGCCCGCAGCTCCTGCCGGTCCGGCGCCCGGACGTCCACCGGTTTTACCGGCCTGTGCAGAATCCGCCCCCGCCTGTCCTGCCCCTGCTTGTCCTGCCCCTGCTTGTGCCGCCCCCGCCGCTCCTGCCTGCCCGGCAGCACCCCTTCCCCCCCGGCCTTGCCGGCCCGCAGCCACCGCGCCAGGTTTTGGTGCGTCCGCATAGAGCTGGCTGATCTCGGCAATACGTTTGGGAGAGAGGGTCCAGTTATCCCGCTCACCCCTTTCGATGGAATTGCGTCCCATCTTATAGATATTGTACAACAGCTCGTCCCGGTACCGGACTGCATAATCCAGCACAGCATAGTTGAGGGAGACGGAGTAATCGATGGACTGGCGGAAATACCATTTCCGGGGAGTGACCGGATTGGGGGTCGCTCCGTTAGGAATAAGACGTTGCGGTATCAGGGGTACATCGGAGGGATTGGGGCCGCCGATGATCTCGGTCAACAGGCCGATCATATTATGGAAATAGGTAGTCGTGCGCAACCCCCCGTTATACCAGGTGGAAAAGCTGGAGCCGCCGCGTTGGGTATAACCCGGTTTGCCTTCGATGTTAAGACGGTTGTTCATGGCGGCGCCTACGGCGTCGATGCTGGTGATGATCAGCGGGTCAAATACATAATTGAAGGGGTCCCGGTAGGGAGGTCCTGCGAGTATCGAGCCGGCAGGCCCTGCCTGGTGATGGTTGTACATGATCTGGGGCAGCCATTCGATGAATAGCTGGCGGCCGATATTCTGCGTTTCCTTCAGGTTCAGCATGAAGAAATCCCGGTTGTTATCATGCCCTGCGTATTTTTCATACAATACCGGCACTCCTTCCAGGCTGCGTCGCTCCGGGCGTGATTCGCGCATATACCAGTTGGATACCAGCTCCTGTCCGTCGGGGTTGACATGGGTCAGCAGGATGATGACGTTGTCCAGTATCCGCATGGTCTCGGGGTCTTTGCGGCTCAGCAGCTGGTAAGCGGTCTCGATCAACTGGTGAGTGGCCACGACTTCTGTGGCATGCAGGCCCCCGTCGATCCACACGACGGCTTTGCCTTCAGCAGCCATCGCATGGGCCTGTTCATCGGTCAGCCCTTCGGCATGGGCCAGTTGCCGGGATATATTTTTATAATGATCCAGCTTTTGCAGGTTTTCGGGAGAGGTGACGATCATCATAAACTGACCACGACCCTCTTCCGTTTTGCCGATCTCCAGGAGACGGGCCCGGTCGGAGGCGGCGGCCAGCTTTTTAAAGTAGGCCTCTGTCTGGGTGAACGTGGCTAACTGATAATTGTCTCCGATAGAGAAGCCAAAATGTTCTTTGGGACTGGGAATGTTTTGCGCCCGGGTAATACCCGTGATGAGAAAAAGGAAACCTATCCATAAAGAGTAGCACCTCCGCCTTTGGCGTTTTTTGAATAACATGTGTAGCAGTTTTGGTGATGCCGCAAGGCATGAATTAATGAAAATATTAATAATTAGATTTCTAGCGGAAAAAATACATAAACGGCTGTTTTTGCTGAGAGAGTGGGTGAAACGTATTATCACGGATGCTGCTGCAGATAGGCCAGCGCCTCTTCCGCGTGCCGGCTGCCTTTCAGGGATGAGCTATAGGTAAAGACTATCTTCCCCATCTTATCCACGACAAAGGTCTTACGCCCGGTCATAAAGAACTGCCGGGGCACCCCGAATGCATTCAGCACCTTATTACCGCTATCGCTCAGCAGGGGATAGGGAAGCCGGTCGTTGGTCTGGAACTTTTTATGGCTCTCCACGGAGCCGCCATTGATGCCGATCACCACAGCCCCGGCCTTGACCAGGTCGGCATACCGGTCGCGGAAGCTACAGGCTTCTTTTGTACAGACCATGCTTTCATCTTTGGGATAAAAGAAGATCACCAGGCTGTTCCTGCCGAGGTGGTCCCTGCTGTTGAACCAGTTCCCGTCCTGGTCGCGCAACGTGAATGCCGGGATCGTGTCGCCTGTCTTTAATTCCCTGTTTTTGCCATTGTCCTGGCAGGAGCCCAAAAAAGAAAGAGTCAGGAATACCTGCGTGATGAAAACAAACTTCTTCATGATGGGGCAAAGTTAGTTCTTACCTTTAAGGATGCAATGGAATCATGAATTTACGAAAAGAGTTGGGGTTAACTATCCTATTGTGCAAGCACCCATGTTGGGAGTGACAACCCCGGAAATGGTCGCCGCGGTGTCCAATGCCGGTGGCCTGGGTTCCCTGCCCGTGGGCGGCCTTTCTCCGGAGAAGACCCGTACGCTGATCCAACAGACAAAGGCGTTAACGGACAAGCCTTTTGCCGTTAATTTTTTTGCCAACTCCATTCCTCATTTCGATTGTGACGAGGCGGATGCCATGCAGGAGTTCCTGGAGAAATTATGCGCTGAATGGCAGATCCCTTTTCAACGGCAGGACATCAGCGAGTTCCGGTTTTATTCTTATGAAGACCAGGTCCCTGTGCTGTTGGAGGAAGCGACAACGCTTGTCAGCTTCACCTTCGGGATCCCGGATGGGGCCAGTATCCGGACCCTGAAAGAAAAGGGGGCGCTGCTCATCGGGACGGCCACGTCGGTAAAAGAAGCCAGCTTGTTGAAAGAAAACAACATCGATATGATTGCGGCGCAGGGCATTGAAGCTGGGGGACACCGGGGGAGTTTCCTGGAGGAAGGTCCCTTACCGTTAGTCGGTACGATGACGCTGGTGCCGGAGATAGTGAGACATACCGGGCTGCCCGTCCTTGCCGCCGGGGGCATCCGGGATGGAAAAACGATCAGGGCCGCGTTTGCCCTGGGAGCCGTGGCCGTTCAGGTTGGCACCGCCTTCATCGCCAGTGAGGAGAGTGTCGCCATCCCTTCTTATAGGGCCGCGTTACAGGTTGCAGCGGATACAGACGCTGTTCTGACCAGGGCTTTTACAGGCCGCTGGGCGAGAGGGATCGGGAATAAATTAATGGAAGCCGTTGAACAGTCCGGCCTCCCCATCCCCCCTTATCCGATACAGAATAGCCTCACGATGCAGCTCCGGGAGGCGGCGCGTAAAAAAGATAACAAGGAGTTTGTCAATCTTTGGGCAGGACAATCCGCATTTGGAACGGAGACAGGGCCTTCCGCCGCTATTTTCCGTCGGTTGGTGCAGGAGGTGGAAGCGGAGGTATAGAAGGTCACTGGCCAGTATTCCCCGCTGGGCGCCAATATTTCAGCTTGCCGCTATCATGTCTGGATGCGCGCCGTCAACTGCCGAAAATAGTACTATCCAGGAAATGATTCCGGAACTTGCCATGGGGATCATACCGGGTAAGCAGCTGGATAAATGCCGGCAGTTGTGTATACAATTCTTTCAGCCGGGAAGGCGGCATGGTAAAAAGTTTCCCCCAGTGCGGCCGGGCGTTAAAAGGGGCCAGCTCTTTTTCGATGAGGGGCAGCAGCCGGCTAACAGCGGGCCAGTCCTGCTTCCAGGTAAAATGAATGGTTACACAGGGCTGCCGGTAACAGGGGCTCATCCAAAGATCATCGGCGGCGACCGTGCGTATTTCCGTGATCAGCAGGTGAGGACTTATTTCTTTTCCCATACGGGCGATGGCCAGCATGGCTTCTACGGCGTGCTGATGAGGAACGAAGTATTCGGATTGCAGCTCTTTGCCGCTGCTGGGGGTAAAGCCCATTTTGAAATGCGGCAGCCGGTCATACCAGGGACCGGGGACCCCCATTTGTTCGGTGCAATTCTCGGCGGAGAGATCGGCAATGGGGTGAAGGTTTTTGGTGGCGCGAGTAGCTCCGAAAAAGGAAGGGGCTCCCGCAATGGGCTGCGTTGTCCCCGCCGATCCGGTCGCTCCAACCGGTGCCGGCGCCCCCGCTGCATCCATGCGGCTTTTTATCCAGACCTCATTCAGATACTCACTGGCCCAGTCCGTGAACAGGCTGACACTATAACCGGCCGATACGATCTCCTCGAAATGATCTTTTAGCTGTTGCCAGGGAAGGTGTTCATATACATCCTGCCTTACTTTATAAGTCGGCTGGATGTCAAGCGTAACCTTGGTTAATACCCCGATGCCGCCGAGACCGATGACGGCAGCCCTGAAGTCTTCCCCATCTTTTGCCCTTGACAGGTGATGAACCTCTCCGTCCGCGGTGACCAACTCCAGGGCGGTGACGGCGGTAGACAGGCTGCCATTTCCCACCCCGGAGCCATGGGTGCCGGTGGTGACAGCGCCTGCTACGGAAATATGGGGCAGGGAGGCGAGGTTGTGAAGAGCAAAGCCTTTACTGTCCAGCCAGGGGCCCAACTGACCATACGTGACGCCCGCCCCTACGGTAACGGTATGCGTGGCGGGATCCAGTTCCATCAGCGGCGGAAGACCCCTGAGGGAGATAAACCGGTCCGTGCTGTCGGCTATGCGATTGAAGCAATGCCGCGTCCCCAGCACTTTTAGCTTATTGTATTTTTTCACGAATTCCCTGACTTGTTCTATGGACGCGGGAGCGTACAGGTTGCTGGTACTATATTCGATATTGCCCGCCCAATTTTGTAACTTTTCGCCTTGTTCCCAACTGGTCATAGGCGAAATTACGGTACCCGCTGCTAACGCAGCCGACAATTTGAGAAAGGTGCGTTTTTTCATTTTCAGATGGCTTTATGCTAAGCTACTGGAAAAAGGCGTCCTGATATAGAAAAAAAATGCCCTGCCCCTGTCCTAATTTCGGCTCGCCGATTGACAAGCTATCATTATTTACTAAAAAACATTGTTATGAACCAGTTTCTGATCATTGTAAGAGGTAGCGATCACGCCGCAACGTCCCCCGAAGAAATGCAACAGCGCATGGCCCTTTTCGGAGAGTGGGTCCAGAAAGTATTGGACGGCCGGTATGTTTCGGGGGCGCCCCTTGAGGAGACAGATGCCCGGCTGCTGAAGAGCAAGACCGAGGTATTCACCGACGGGCCTTTTATCGAGTCCAAGGAAATGATCTCCGGCTACATGGTTATCAACGCGAAAGATATTGATGAAGCCGTAGAGCTTACCAAGCTAAATCCCCTGCTGGGAAAATTCCAGCTGGAGGTGCGCAAGCTGAAACCCATGATGTAAAACCCTTGATGTTAAATTTTATGTAACCATTTTTATGTCATCCCAGGATCAACCATCCTATCAGGACCGGGACGCAAGGGGTTTGGTCGACCATCTTTTCCGCCATGAGGCGGGGAGGATGGTCGCCATTCTGACCCGTCTGTTCGGGATCCACAACCTCGAGCTGGCGGAAGACGTCCTGCAGGATACCCTCCACCAGGCGCTGAAGGATTGGAGCCTGGGCGGCATCCCGGATAATCCGGCCGGCTGGCTGATGGTGGTTGCCAAGCGGAAGGCCATCAATATCGTAAGGCGGGAAAGACATCTCCGTAATTTTGCCGCTGATATGGATGGGCTGCTAAAATCCGGATGGACGGACTGTTACACCATGGACCAGATCTTTCTGGAAGATGAAATAAAGGACAGCCAGCTCCGGATGATCTTTACGTGCTGTCATCCGGCCTTACCGGCAGAGGCACAGGTTGCCCTCACCCTGAAAACATTGTGCGGCTTCAGTATTTACGAAATTGCCTCCGCCCTGCTGACCAGCGAGTCCAATATTAATAAAAGGTTATACCGGGCCAAAGAGAAAATACGGACCGAGCAGATCGACTTTGCCGTTCCCTCCCGCAGGGACCTGTTTGCCCGGATGGATGCCGTCCTGCTGGTCATCTATCTCTTATTCAATGAAGGGTACAATGCTACCGGTGACAATCAGGCCATCCGTAAAGATATGTGCCTGGAGGCGCTGAGGCTGGCCATGTTGCTGACCGAGAA
>Ga0310811_10013010_pt1 | contig 10823 bp, 7 predicted proteins | sample YCmetagenome_FD_207642 | JGI IMG/M metagenome (GOLD analysis project Ga0310811, IMG submission 207642) | Soil microbial communities from experimental microcosm in Duke University, North Carolina, United States - YC | ecosystem: Engineered > Artificial ecosystem > Soil microcosm > Unclassified ...
ATCGCGGTGCTGTCGGCCATGTTCTCCCGCGAGTTTCTGATCGACCTGCGCCAGGCCCACAAGGACGGCCGGACCCCGACGGTGGCCGATCCGGCGCACACGCCGTGACCGCTGCCGATCTACTATGGTGGCTTCCGATCCGGGGGGCATGATGCTGGAAAAGCTCGACACCGGGGTGGCACATCCGGCCCGGCGCTACAACTACTGGCTGGGCGGCAAGGACAACTTCGCCGCTGATCGGGAGTCCGGCGACCTGCTGGCGAAGTCCTACCCCGCGGCCCGGATCGCCGCCCGGGCCAACCGCGCATTCCTGCAACGGGCTGTGCGACACCTCGCCGGTGAAGCCGGCATCCGCCAGTTCCTCGACATCGGCACCGGGCTGCCGACCGCCGACAACACGCACGACGTGGCACAGCGCATCGCCCCGGATGCACGAGTCGTCTACGCCGACAATGACCCGATGGTGATGGCGCACGCCCGGGCCTTGTTGACCAGCACGCCGGCGGGGCGTACGCGATACATCGAGGAAGACCTGCGCGAGCCGGAACGGATTCTGTCCCATCCCGATCTGGTGGAGACACTCGATCTCGATCGGCCGGTGGCGTTGATGCTCGTCGCGGTCGTGCATTTCCTGCCCGACCAGGCGGCCGCGCGGGATGTCGTGCAGACGTTGCTGCGTGCGCTGCCGTCGGGCAGCTATCTGACGATGTCATGCGCCACGAAGGAGTTCCTCACCCCGGACCTGGCGGCCAACTGGGACGAGACGCTGCGCACCGGGAAGTCCGATGTCCATCCGCGCGACCGGGCCGCCTTCACCGAGTTCTTCGCCGGACTCGACCTCGTCCAACCCGGCATCGTCGCGGTGAGCGAATGGCGGGCGGACCCGGACGCCGAGGAGCAACCGGCGCCGGTCGATGCCTCGATCTTCGGCGCCGTGGGGAGGAAGCCCTGACGGGGGCCGGTTCACTCGGGAGCGCGGGGTAGGAGCGGCCGTCGCGGGGTAGCCGCGGGATCCGTGAGAACCGATGCCCAGGTTTCGCTCAAGCCGGCCCTGGCGGTCGCCATCCTCCTGGCCGGCCTGGGCGTGCTCTCGACGCCGGGCCGGACGCACGCCGCCGAGCCGCACACCGGCATCCAGGTGCGCGACGGCCGGCTCGTCGAGGCCAACGGCAGCGACCTCGTGCTGCGCGGCGTCAACCACGACTTCATGTGGTACCCGGACCAGAACGGCTCGTTCGCGGCCATCAAGGCGGCGGGCGCCAACGCGGTGCGGGTCACCCTCGGCATCGGCCACCAGTGGCGGCGGGCCCCGGCCCGGGAGGTGGCAACCGTCGTCGACCTGTGCCAGAAGAACCGGCTGATCTGCATCTTCGACGCCCACGACACCGCCGGCTTCGGGCAGGACAAGAAGGCGGCACCGATGGCGGAGGCGGTGCAGTTCTGGCTCAGCCTGCGCGACACGATGGTCGGCCACGAGGACAACGTCATCGTCAACATCGCCGACGAGCCGTTCGCCAACGGCACCGGGTGGCCGTGGGTGCAGCAGACCTCCGACGCGATCCGCCAGCTGCGCGCCGCCGGCTTCAGGCACACGCTGCTGGTCGACGGCCCCGGCTGGGGTCAGGACGAGTCGTTCGTCATGCGCGACAACGCCGAGCGGGTTGTCGCCGCCGACCCCACCGGCAACACCGCGTTCGACATCCACATGTACGGCATGTTCAACACCGCGGCGAAGGTCAACAGCTATCTCACCTCGTTCACCGAGCGCCACCTGCCGATTCTCATCGGCGAGTTCTCCAGCCAGCACCAGTGGGGCAAGCCCGACGAGGACGCCATCATGGCCTACGCGCAGGCACAGCACCTCGGCTACCTCGGCTGGTCCTGGAGCGGCAACGACAAGCAGTTCAGCTACCTGGACCTGGTGAACAACTTCGACGGCAACAGCCGCACGGCCTGGGGACGGCGGTTCATCGACGGCCCCAACGGCCTCGACACGGACACGCGAGAGGCGACGGTGTTCCGCAACAGTTTGGCCAGTGCCGTCGTCGACCCCAAGAACCGCGCCCCGCGGGGGCTGACCGTCACGGACGTGACCTCGAGCAGCGTCCGCCTTGCCTGGCAGCGCCGCCCGGACCGGATCGGCGGCACGACGTACCAGGTGATGGCCATCAGCGGCGCGGCCGAGACACGGGTCGCGACGACCAACCGCCCCGCCGTGACCCTCAAGGGCCTGAAGGGCGCGACGGAGTACACCTATGCCGTCTATTCCCAGAACCTGCTCGGCAAGCGCTCACCACGCTCGGCCATGGTCGCCGCGGTCACACCCCCGGCGCGCTAGCGGATAAGGAGGGGTGACTGTGGAGATGACCCGGTTGGCGAACGAGTCGAAGGAGTACCGCGCCGCCCGCGAGGAGCTACAGCTCGCCGAGATCGACCTGATGCGCCAGCGCGAGCGGGTGGCCGAGTTGCGCCGCGGGCTGCCGACGGGGGCGGTGGTCGAAGATTATGTCTTCGAGGAAGGCCCGGCCGATCTGGAAGCGGGGGACGAGCCCGTCCGTCAGGTCAGGCTGAGCGAGCTGTTCAGCGGGCCCGATCGACCCCTGATCGTCTATCAGTTCATGTACGGCAAGGCCCAGCGCTCGCCGTGCCCGATGTGCACGATGTGGATCGACGGCTTCAACGCCGTGGCCGACCATGTGACCCAGAACGCCGACTTCGTTGTCGTGGCCGCGGCCGACGTGCCGACGCTGCGGTTCCACGCCCGGGCTCGTGGGTGGGACCGGCTCCGGCTGCTCAGCGCGGGCGCCGGCACGTTCAAGTACGACCTGGCCAGTGAGGACGAAGCGGGAGCACAGGAGTCGACCATCTCGGTCTTCACGCGGGACGCCGACGGGACGGTACGGCATTTCTACACGAGCCATCCGTGGATGTCGGCCGGCGTCCGTGAGCGCGGCGTCGACCTGCACAGCCCGGTATGGCACCTGCTCGACCTGACGCCGGCCGGGCGGGGCGAGTGGTACCCCGAGCTGCGCTACGAGCGCTAGACGTCGTAGTACATGGCGAATTCGTACGGGGTGGGGCGGAGCAGGACCGGGTCGATCTCGTCGCTGCGTTTCCAGGCGATCCAGGTCTCGATCAGGTCCTGGGTGAACACGCCGCCGTCGAGCAGGTACTGGTGGTCAGCCTCGAACGCGTCGAGAACCTCGGGCAGCGAGCCGGGGGTCTGCTCAACGTGGGTGATCTCGTCGGACGGCAGATCGTAGAGGTCCTTGTCGATCGGGTCCGGCGGTTCGCTCTTGTTCTTGATGCCGTCGAGGCCGGCCAGCAGCATCGCCGAGAACGCCAGGTAGGGGTTCGCCGCCGGATCGGGTACCCGGTACTCCACCCGCTTGGCGTTCGGGTTGTCGCCGGTGACCGGGATCCGGGCGCAGGCGGAGCGGTTGCGCTGCGAGTAGACGAGGTTGACGGGCGCCTCGAATCCGGGGACCAGGCGGCGGTACGAGTTGACCGTCGGGTTGGTGAACGCGCACAGGCTCGGAGCGTGGCGGAGCAGGCCACCGATGTACCACCGCGCGGAGTCCGACAGGCCGGCGTATCCGGCCTCGTCATAGAACAGCGGCCGCCCGTTCAGCCACAGGCTCTGGTGCGTGTGCATGCCGGAGCCGTTGTCGCCGAAGAGCGGCTTGGGCATGAACGTCACCGTGTGGCCGGCCGCCCAGGCGGTGTTCTTCACGATGTACTTGTACAGCTGAAGGTTGTCGGCGCAGTGCAGCAGCGGCGCGTACCGGAAGTTGATCTCCGCCTGACCGCCGGTGCCGACCTCGTGATGCGCCTTCTCCACCGTGAAGCCGGCGTCGATGAGGTGGGAGACCATCGCCCCGCGCAGGTCCGCGAAATGGTCGACCGGCGGCACCGGGAAGTAACCGCTCTTGTACGGGGTCTTGTAGCCGAGGTTGCCGCCGGGCTCCTCCCGGCCGGTGTTCCACCAGCCCTCGACCGAGTCGATGTGGTAAAACGCCTCGTTCGCGGCCGAGGAGAACCGGATCGAGTCGAAGATGTAGAACTCGGCCTCCGGGCCGAAGAACGCCGCGTCGGCGATGCCGGTGGCGATCAGGTAGGACTCGGCCTTTCTGGCCACGTTGCGCGGGTCGCGGCTGTAGGCCTCGCCGGTGATCGGATCGTGGACGAAGCAGTTCACCGCGAGGGTCCGCTCCGTCCGGAATGGGTCGACGAAGGCGCTCGAGATGTCGGGGTACAGCACCATGTCCGACTCGTGGATCTTCTGGAAGCCCCGGATCGACGAACCGTCGAAGGGAATCCCGACGCTGAACACGCTCTCGTCGAACGAGTCGGCCGGCACGTTGAAGTGCTGCATTGCGCCCAGCAGGTCGCAGAAGCGTACGTCGACGAGCTGGATGCCCTCGGCGCCGATGTACCGCAGCATTTGCTCGGAATCGGTGAACATGGGCCCTCCCGGTGTCAGCGCGCGCGGCCGATCTGGTCGCGGCGGCGGTCCGGACAGTCCCTTCACCTCAACAGTACAAGTGGCTGGATATCGCACGATGTTGGACGGCGGGCACAGCTGCGGCCGGCGAGGGAAGCGGGCCAAGAGCCTTGTGTCGGTGGGCATGGTGGCCTGGCCACCGATCGGCCATCCCGGCCAGGCACGACCGGTGGAGGGCGGGACAACTGCCGTCTTCGATAGAGTGACTGGGGGTGCATCGACGAGTACGCAGCGCTAAGGTTGCGCGACGCGACGGCGCGGGGGAGCAGCCAATGCCCGATGACGACGACCAACGGAGTCTTGTCCGTCCGTACATCCGTCGATACGAGCAGACGCGCGCGCGGAACTCGCCCGAACCCGTCCCCGAGGGCCCACCGGAACCGGCCGCCCCGCCTGCGCAGAGCGACCCGGCGCCGCCTTCGCCCCCTGAGACCGAGGCCATAGAGGCCATCGAGGACACCGTGCCGCCCGCCGTGACGGTTCACCGCGGCCGGCGACGGGTGCTCCTCACCGTGGGCTGCGGCGCGCTGGCCTTCGCGCTGGCCGCCGTCGTGCTGGCCGCCGGCGTCGGCGGCCGGTCGGGAGAGCGCGGTTCGGACACCTCGACGGGTGAGGCGTGGGGGGCCGGCCGGCTCGACACAGCCCGCACGCCGAGTCCGTCCGCCGGCCCGAGTGCGCCCCTGGCGCCCGCAACGTCGACAACCCCTTCCGACACCCCGTCCACCAGCCAGTACCGGTCGCCGGAACCGGGATCGGTCGACGGCCCGGAGCCAGGTGCTCCCGGCGTTCTCCCGATGCCGCCCACCCCGACGGCACCTTCAACAGCGCCTTCCACGGCACCTCCGACGGCACCTCCCACGACACCTCCCGCCGCGGTGAGCCGAACCGGCAGGATCACCAGTGCCGGCGGGCTGTGTCTCGATGGCGCCGGCAACGACGACAACAACGACAGGCTCCGGCTGCGGGATTGCGACGGCACCGAGGGTCAACTGTGGACCGTCGCCGGCGACGGGACCATACGGGTTCAGGGCAGATGCATGCAGGCGACGCCGGGCCTGGTGCGGCTACGCGACTGCGACGGTGATGCCGGCCAGCAGTGGCGGCTCGGCACCGCAGGATCCCTGGTCAATCCCGCGTCGGGGCTGTGCCTGGGTAGTCCGGCGGGCGGCCTGGGCCGTGGAACCCCGCAGCACGTCGTGGCATGTAACCAGTCCGACGCGCAGCGGTGGACGTTGCCCTAATGGCACTCACTTCGCGAACTGCCACAGTTGGTAGTCGTTCGTAGTGGGGCAGAACAGGGTCGTAGTGCTCCACGAGCAACCGTCCGGGCGGACAGTCACCGTGCCCAGCTTCTTCTCGAGCTTGGTATCGAGATCGAGCCCGCTGATCGTCGCCGAGACCGCACCCGCGACCGGGTCCGCTGACACCAGTAGCGCACGGTTTTCGTCGACGGCCACCACCGAGCCCTGGTACGAGCCGACCACCGCACCTGACCGGGACAGCACGACGGAGCCGTGCGCCGGTTCCTTTTCCTTGCGGGTCGTCACGATCGTGTACAGCTCGCCGTACTGGCCGAGGAACTGGGGCGGTTGGGTGGGGTCGGCGTCGGGCACCGGCGTCCGGAACTCCTGTGTGCCGCGCAGCGTGTTGTACTGCGCGAACTCCCGGGTCGACGGGTCGGTACCGATCTGGTCGATCACGCAGACCGAGCTGCTCTGCCGGCACCCGCCGATCCAGAGCGGCTTGCGGTTCGCCGGTCCACGGAACAGCGTCTTCGGGGTCGCGCTCGATCCGCCGGAGCCGTAGCCCCCCTCGACGTAGCTGACCGGGTACTCCTCCTGCGGCGACGCGAAAGCGACGTCGTTGAGGTGCATCCGGCTCACCGGCGCCCCGTCGGCGACGCCGGTCGCGATCTTCTTGGGCTGGTCCGCACCGACCTGCCAGACCGCGCCGCCGGCCGTCACCAGCACCGGCTGCGAGACGACGCCGGCCGGCTCGAACAGCTGCCAGCCCGCCGGCAGCGGGGACCCGGACCCGCCCGGCTTGCCGGTGGCCGAGCTGAGGTACGTCATCGTGTTGCTCTGCCGGTCGAGCCACAGGACGGCCGGGGCGTTGTCGGGGTACGTGCTGCCGGTGGGCGCCAGGATCCCGTCCGCGCCGACGGTGGTGGCCCATTTCGTGCCGTCGACGTTGTTGACGCCGACGAGTTGCCGCTTGCCGTTCTCCGGTTCGGCGAGCACGACCACGAAGTCGCCGAGCACGTAGGCACGGCTCCACTTCGCGGCGCTGCCGGCCTTCTGCCGCTTCAGGGTCTTGGTGGCCAGGTCCAGCGTCGCCACGTCGACCTCGCGGCCGACCTGGGTGACCGCGTGGGCCTTCTTGGCGGTCAGGAACGCGTCGGCGTAGGCATCCGGCTGCATGCCGTCCACCGGGATCGTCCCCGCCTGCGCCAGATCCTGGAACGTGCTGCGCGGCTTGACCAGCGTGTAGACGTAGTACAGCCCCCCGCCGGCGCACCCGGCGACCAGCAGGAGCACCGTCAGTACCACCGGCCAGGCCCGGCGGCGGCGCTTGCGCCCGGCAGGCGGTGGCGGCGGCGGGTACGCGGTCATCGACCTGGTCATCGGGGACATCGGGATGGCCGAGACCGGCATCGACGCGGCCGGTGTGGCGGACACCGGCAGGCTGGGCAGCGGCATCCCCGACACCGGCAGGCCCGTGACCGGGGTGCCAGTGCGTGGATCGATCATCGCCGGCTGCACGGCCGGCATGTGCCGCGCCTGCGGCGGCACGGCGGGCATGCGCTGCGACGGCGGCCCGACCGGCCCGGCCGGCGCCGGCCGGGTGGTCCGCGCGATCGTGGCCATCAGGTCGGCGAGCGCCCCCTCGGCGACCGGCAGCTCCGGCTGCTCCAGCACGGTCGGCGCGATGCCCAGCTCGGTGTGCAGCGTCTGGGCCACCAGCGGGATGCGGCTCGCCCCGCCGACCAGGAACACGACCGACAGGTCGGCCGTGCTCAGCCGACTGCGCCCGACGGTGGCGGCCATCTCGGCGACGCCGCGCCGGATGAGCGGCCGGGCCAGCTCCTCGAGCTCGTCCCGCGTCACGTGCAGCGAGCCGCTCACGCCCGGCACCGCGACGGTCGCGACCGTCGTGCGGGAAAGCATCTCCTTGGCCGCGCGCGCCTCGTCCCAGAACTGCCGCCGGTGCCGCCGGTCCAGCTCGTTCGCCGGCGCCGAGATCTGCCGCCATGCCTCGGGCGCGCTCAGCTCCAGCTGCCGCCCGAGGTGGCCGACCAGCGCGGCGTCGATGTCCAGGCCGCCCAGGTCCTCGGCGCCGCCCCAGCCGACGACGGCGAAATCCGGACCCTCCCGGCGCACCAGCGCCACATCGAGCGTGCCGCCGCCGAAGTCGAACACCGCGATCGTCGCGCCGGGCGGGACCGGCCGGCGTATCACGTCGGTGAAGTACCGCGCCGCCGCGACCGGTTCGGGCAGCAGCCGGACCTGCGGCCAGCCCGCTCGCGCGGCCGCATCCTGCAGGGTCTGCCGGCGGAGGCTGCCCCAGGACGCCGGGTACGTCAGAACCGCGGCCGGCAGGAACCCGACCGCCTCGGCGGCCGCCCGCGCGACGGCGCGCAGGACGGCGGCGAGCAGGTCGGCGACGGCCAACTCGCGGCCCCCGAGCAGGACCGCGCCGTCGTCGATGCGCCGCTTCGGGTTGGGCTCGTACCCGCCCGGGTCGACCTGCGCCATCCGCTCGGCGTCGCGGCCCGCGTGGATGTTTCCCTCGCCGTCGACGTAGACCGCCGACGGCAGCACGGGGCGGCCGTCGACCAGCAGGGGCCGAGTGCGCCCGTCCGGCCAGCGCAGGATCGCGACCGTGTTCGAGGTACCGAGGTCGATGCCGACCGCATAGCCCGTGCCCGCCACCGGTGCTGTCACGCGGAGGATCGTACGCGGCCGGGTTCTTCCGGACCGGCCCGTCGTGCGCTGGTCAGGTCCCCAACGCCTAGGCCTGCCACAACCGGATCGGAGGGAGCCACCGTCGATGGATCCGCCGCCAATGGCCGCCGGCTCACGGCACTGTTCGACGGGTTATAGCCGCTCCTCGCAGGGCGATGTCATGTCCGCCGGTCGTAGGCTGTCGGGGTGAGTCCGAAGAGTCGCGGGCGCCCGGCCGGCCGAGGCAAGGCGAAGACCCGCCGTCAGGAGCCCGTCCGGTCGTGGCGGCCCCCCCACCCCCGCGGGCGGGCCGCCCACGATCTGCTCACGTACACCGATCCGCTCGACGTCGAACAATGGGCGTCCGGCTGGCTCGGCCAGGCCTGGCTGGCCGCCCCGCTCGACGACAGGGAGCCCGAGCGGGCCCTCTGCCTGGAGGTCGTCGGCCGTTGCAGCACCCGCCCGTCGGCGCACGGGCTGGCCGCCGTGGCGGCGCTGCGCAGGGTCGCCCCGCCGACCGAACACACGCTGCTCGACGAGACGATCGACATGCTGCGGCAGTCTCAGCCGGCGCCACCGTGGCTCGACGCGGCATTCGCCCCGGTGCGGGCCTTCCGCGCCGTCGACGTGTACGACAGCGAACGGGTCCTGTTCATCGAGTACGGCACGCACACATTGTTCGCGGAGATCCTCGCCACCGGCGGGACGCTCGTGGAGAAGTTGTCGTTGCTGCAGGTCGGCGCAGCCGAGGCGTGGGACGGGGTGCGGGAGCCCGGCGACGTGCCGATGCCGATCGAGGAGATACCTGTCGCCGACGCGTTGGCCGACCTGGCCGACTCGCTGCGGTACACCGACATGGTCTGGCCGCGCCACGACGACGAGGACTTCGTCGACCTGCGGGCGCTCGCGTGGGCGCGATCCCGTGTGTACCTGCCGGAGTGGCCGGAGTTCGAGCCTCTGGCGGACGAGGAGCGGGCTGCACTCGTCGAGGCGTTCGTCGAGCTGACGACGGATTCCGAGGCCTACCGGAGCCTCGCGGACCTCTTTGTCGACTACGGCGACGGGTACCTCAACAACCGCCCGCTCGGCTGGTGCCCCGACGCGGTCGCGATGTTCCTCGCCGACTGGCTACCGAGGAAGGCGTTCCTGGACGCGGACGAGCGGATCGCCCTGCCCGACGCCCTTCGTAGCTGGTTGCGGTTCGCGCTCGAGCGCCGCGGCGTTGCCGACGAGTGGATCACGCCGGTGACCGCCATGGTCGACGAGTGGCTGCCTCAGTTCGAGCACGCGGTCGACGACGAGACGTCCTGGGGGCCGGCGAAGCAGATCGCCGCCGAGCTACAGGCCCGCGGCATCGACCCTCGGGACAAGGACGCCGTCGACGGGGTGATCGGCCAGCTCAACGCCGAACGCCTCGCCAACCGCCTCCGTGACCCATCGGGTGGTTTCTGACGCTGGCAGCGCCAGCTTCAGCCGGTCGGCCGGATGTTGTTGTTGAGCCGGAAACGGTTGCCGGGGTCGAAGTCCCGCTTGACCCGGGCCAGCCGGTCGAGATTCTCGCCGAACGCCGCGTGCCTGCTCGCGCTGTCCAGGTCCGGGTCGCTGTTGAAGTTGAGGTAGGTGCCGACCGCCGAAGGCAGGTCGTTCACCTCGTTGAACGCATCCCGCACCCACTGCACGTCGGCCTCGGTGTCGGCGGCGTCGGTCCAGTTGCCGTCGATGCTCACGATGTACGCCGCGCTGCGGTCGCCGAAGGCGGTGTCGTGGATTCCCGGCCGCTGCACGGCGCCACCCATCTGCGGCACGTGGACCATGGTCTGGGGGTGCGGCCGCTCGAGTCCCCGGCGCAGTACCACCTCGAGCACGTCGTCGCCGAGTTCGCGGACGCCTACCGACTTCCAGTAGCTGAGCAGCTGCCCCTTCGGGAACATCCAGTCCAGGATCCGCTGTACGTCCCGGAACGGCATGGGGCCGGTGAGATCGGCGAGCGGCGTACCGAACTGGCCGATCGGCCTGAGGATCTCCGTGGCTTCGTCGGGCGGACCCGCGTACACGGCCGCGGTGATGAACACGTCCCGGTTGTGCACCTCCGGCGGCAGCAGCGGCGAGGCCGGCATCGACCAGAACATGGCCCGACCGGTGACCTCGTCCGGCAGGCCGGTCGTCCAGGCCCGCCAGGCCGGCAGGATCTGCTCCGCATCCTCCGCGGCGTACATCGCCAGCCCGTTCATGACGATCGGTCCGACCGGATGGGCATGGAACTCGAAGGCGGTGACGACGCCGAAGTTGCCACCGCCGCCGCGAAGGGCCCAGAAGAGCTCCTCGTGCTCGGTCGCGCTGGCCCGAAGGAGCGCGCCGTCGGCCGTGACGATCTC
>Ga0310811_10013011_pt1 | contig 10823 bp, 5 predicted proteins | sample YCmetagenome_FD_207642 | JGI IMG/M metagenome (GOLD analysis project Ga0310811, IMG submission 207642) | Soil microbial communities from experimental microcosm in Duke University, North Carolina, United States - YC | ecosystem: Engineered > Artificial ecosystem > Soil microcosm > Unclassified ...
CCTTTGTTCTTATACCGAGCGCGCGGTTGACCGCGACATACCGCTTTAGTGTGTCGACGGCGACGAATGGGTAGTTGATATACGGGTTCAGGACATTGCCCTGGTGGACATTCATGACATTCGCACCCTTGGCGAGCGCCTCCCGCCGCCAGCTATCGACGGGGGGGTCGGCCTGGAAATACCTCTCGTCCCAATGCGCGGGGTCAAGCAGCTTCAAGGGCGTGATCAACAGCCCGAAATTGAAATGGAGTACCTGTCCTTTTGCGAGACGTCTTTTTCCCGTGTAGGCGATGAATAACGCGTCCGGAGTCAAGGTCACGCCACCCGATCCGCCATTGCTCCAATCTTTATAAATCCCCGTTTTCTCCAAATTGGTAATCGCCCAGTCCGGTGTTTCGTTTTTGAGCTTGCACTGCAAACCCGCGTTCACATCGCCCATCCAGACCATGTTGTTGGCTTTGCTCGTTTCCCACTTCCAGTCCCAACGGTCCGGCCGCCTGCCGCCTTTACACCCCAGTCCCATCATATAGGTCGCCACGGAGGGGGCGTATGGGATTTGCAGCCGGAAGTCATCCAGGTCCATATCCTTCCTGGCGGTCAATGTCAGCTCGTAGTTGACGTACCCGTCACACTCCATCCGGGCGGAGACGGCCAAGCCGGCGTCTTCGCTCTCCAGTCGTGCAGACCACCTCGCAACTCCGCCGGCGCCTTCTTTCGTCACCGGCCCGTCGCCCTTCCAGCTCATGGTCTTGCCGCGGGAAATCGCCTTTACCTCTATGGCGCCGGCGAGTATATCCTTTGCCGGCCCTTCAGCCGACGCGTTACAACCCTGAAAGGAGCTGGTGATCCGTTCTGGCAGGCCAAAACGGTCAAACCATAGGGTCCTCCCGAGTATATGAACGGAATTCCCCCGGAGCCTTACCGGGGTATAGGGTTTGAAGACGCTGTCATCGATCCCCCTATCGGAATCGAGCCAGTCCAAACGGGCCAATCGGTAAAGGTCGCCATAGCCCCTGTCCTCCGACACCCCGTCCTGTACCCGCAAACGAATACCTATGGACCGGGGCGCTACGCCCTCCGCGTCGATAGCCGCGATCCCGCTGTACACGCCGGGTCTTAGGCTTTTCGCGAGGTCCACTCCTATCCACAAAGGCTGTACCTTTCCTTTTGCCACGCCGACCGTTTTTGTCAGCGGTTTCCCCTCCCAGTCTTTTCCGCCGGTATTGAAACACCTTATCGAGGCGGCTGGTATTCTGGCGCCGTTATCACCGGTCAAATCGGAAAACGTCAGTCGCAGGTTATGCAAGTTTTTATAGGCTGCGAAGACGGCCAGTTGAAAGACATAGAATTCGTTCCGCAGGGCGGTTCCATCAAAAGGCCCACCCTCCGTCCGCCCGATCCAGCACGAAGGGATCGCGTCTTCCATTCTCACCGGTTGTTTCCTGTCCCCGGGGAAGACCAGGAAGTCCTTGCCTTTGTTTACCGCAACGACACTGTCTGTCTCCCTTGCGGTGGCGATGACCTCCATGGGCTCGAATCTATCGAAGGCATCGACGGACTCGAAACGGAGGATCCTGGCGCCGGGAAAGGCCGCCGACCGGGACAGCCCTGCCGCCCAGACCGAGTCATAGGCAAGCCGCGCGTTTCGATAAACCGTATTCGGGAAATACCAGCTGCCCGTCATCCGATAGGGCATATAATAGAAAAAATATTCGCCTTTCCCGGTGGCCGGCTCGAATATAAAATCCCCCGCCTCCCTGTCGACCGCCAGCGCGTATACATGGGTCATCCGCCGGCCGGAGCTGGCATCCACGACAAACACGGCTTTACCCACCGGATCGTCCTCCCTCCTCCAGGGCAGGTGTACGCGGACCACCGGCGCGTCATCGTCTACTTCGACGACCGCGCGATGATTCCCCCATTGCTGCCTGTCCCAGGCGCTCTGCGCACGGAGCCCCGTGGCTCCCATCAGTAGTAGTGTCAATAAAACTCTTTGCATGATCTCCTATGAATTATACAATTCGACCGGGTCGATCTTGGGTATATCCAGGGCCGCCAGTTCACTGTCCCCGACAAACAGCAGTGGGAAGAACCGGCTGTCGAGCACGCAATCCTGGTCCATGTTCGGGAAGTATTTCAATGCTTCCGCTCTTTCGTAGTCCCGCGTATTTCCCCTCGTGCCATGCGCCATGGCGTTGAGCACCACGGCCCTCCTTGGCCAACCGGAGTGGTTGGCGTAAGAGCCATGCATGGTCAGCGGGTGGTGAAAGCTGCAGTATCCCCGTGGCAATTCGTTGGCCACTTTACGGTCGAAGGCACTGGCTTGTTCACCGGTCAGTACACTCCTTACCGCATCCATATCACCCGTAAGGCCGGTGACCGGGAGTAAACCCCACCGGTGGCTGCCGGGCACATAATACAAACAACCGTTCCCGGTGGTCGCTTCGTCCAGCCCGATCCAGCACGTCAGGTGATGCATCGGTTTTGTAAAGGTCCAATAGGAGAAATCCTGGTGCCAGGCCACCACCGCACCATGCCTCGCCGGTTTGCAAAACAGCTGATCGTGGAAGAACCGCACGGAATGCCCCAGCAACTGATACGCCGCCATCCGGTAGGCGGGCGACCATATCAGGTCGTGGAAACCAGGTGTTATCCTCCAGCCGCCGATGGCGTGGAACAACACATTATCCGGCTCCATGGACTCGTTATGCTCATAGTGATAAAATAGTTTTCGTTCGGCCTTCGAGGGGGATTGCAGTATGGCTACCTCCTTGTTCAATAAGTCGACCTGCCCGTCTGTAAGGATACGGATGCCTCTCACAAAACCATCGCGCCTGTAGGATTCGACTTGTTCATCGGTCAAGACATACCGTTTCCAGTCCTTCGCGCTCCGCGGTTGTTCGAACATCGCGCCGATGGGGTTCTGATGAACCGAAAGATCCAGGTTGTGCATGTTGTCTTTTTTAGTATCCCGTCGCTCGTGAGAGCTTCTTGAATAACACCGGGTTATTCCCATCGGCGTCCACGTGGTAAAGCTCCCACGTGTCCGCATCGATTTGCCGAAGGTGGAAGTACTGCGTGGGGTCCGCCAGGTCATTTTTTACCCACCCCGGAAAAGCGCCCGCGGCCCGTGCATTTTCCCACGCCCGGATGGCGGAGAAGATGGCGTATTTTTCCGGACACGCTTCCACGCTGGTTTGCCGGAGGTCCAACATATACGTTACGCCAACGCCCACCGAGACCGCCTCCAGGTTTTCAAATTGCCGGACCGTCGAGGAGCGGCCGGGGCCGCCGGTGATACCAAAGGTGGCCGGGAAATAATTCGCATAGGCCACATTGCGGATGTCCTTCCCCTCGATACCCCAGCTCCGGTGTACCTGGTCGTACATATTTTTCCCACCGCCCACGTTCCAGACGCTCTGGTAATGCCAGGAGCCCTCGCTGACGCCGGCGCCCATGATACGCAGATAGCCGATCCCGCCCTTGGCGGCCCTCTCGAACAACACGCGATGGAACCGTTTCACGGAATAAGTACCCATACCCTGGTCGAACAGGAATTCTTCGCCATCCCAATCAATATAGTGGATGCCGTTCTTTATACTGACGTCGGCGTAGTAGGCGGCGATAGAGTCCTGTAGGTTTATGTCGGGGATCAGACCGGCGTATCCGCCGCCACAGGATGCCTGCATCTTGTCTACGGGCGCGCCTTTTTCATGCACCGTGGCCTTGGTGCCCCAATATCCCCTGGTCACGTGTTGCAGGGCATACGGCGGCGTGTTGCTGACACCTTCATAGTGAATGAGCTCTTTCCCGATTTTAACGATGTTCAGCGACTTGTCGTGACCCTCTGCCGGGCCCGTCTCGTCCAGCCACCGGGGATCGGTTACGGTTATGTCCAGGTCCGCCGCTCCGACGTCCTTGGCCAGCGTTTTTTTCAGTAGCACGCACAAGCTGTCGCTGGGCGGATTCAAATCGCCCGTTCCCCGGCCCAGCGCGGTGGTCACCGTATGCCGCCCGATGTCGATGCCCAATGCATTTGCCATATCGGCGAATTGTTTATGGGTCTTATTACCCGCCGTAAAATGAAACGCCTCTCCGTCAATGTATCCTTTATCCGCCCTGTCCGGCCAGTAGAAGCCGATGTCTTCTGCCTGGATCGCCTTGAATCCCAGCTGGCTCACATAGGACACCGTGCTGTCGAAAAGCCGGCCGGATGTGGACACGTCCGGCGTATACCGCGCCGGGTCTTTTACCCATACCCGGCTCGCACTGCCGTTGACGGCATAAGCCGGGTACGGCAATCCCTCGCGCAACACGATGTTCTTGATGAGACCCAGCAACGCCACGCTGTCCGGGCAGCCATACAACGCAATGGAGGACCCCTTTATATCCACGGTGGGGACAGGTTGCACCTCCTGGTGGTTGGCGGCATTAGCCGCCAGTTGTGTTTTGGAGCTATCGAATACCATCCTCCCCTTCCGGCGGTCCCTGGCGTGATAACAGATCGATATCCGGCCCAGGTTGTCTATCGACGCGGCGTCGCCGTACAACATCCTGTAGTATTCCTCGGGATGGGAATAAAAGGCCACGTCATTTATCCCATCTCCCCCGATGGAAAAGCGTTGTCCCTCGTGCAACCCCGGCGGAAGCGGAAATCGTTTCGGATCGGGCGTATGAATGATGTATTCGAACTGGCCGAGGTCGGCGGGATCGGAAGCGGGGCCACCCATGGTGGTGTCGTTCAGCGCCAGGACGCCAATGGCGAAATTCCCTGTTTCGGTGGTGTCTCGGGCGACCCCGATGATCTCCCCGAACAAACCCGTTATGCTCGTATGGAAAGGTCCCCACTGGACGACGTCTATACCGTTCCGGGGCACGACATCCTGTAGGGTAAACTTGAAGTATTGTTTTTTTTCGATTGAAACCGTTACGGTCGCAACGGAACCGTTGGAATAGCGGAGTCTTGCGGTATTCCCCTTGTAGCTGGCGCCGACTGGGTAATAGTATTCATTTCTCCTGGAATCGTATAGGCACAACAGCGGGGAAGGCTTGTCCGCCGGGCTGAATTGCCGGTGGGGGACCACCGATGTATTCTCCATACCGTTGATGAAACCTTTGCTATTCAGGGTTATGGAAAAATACTGTGCAGTCAGTGTCCATTGGGCATCGACACGATGCCGGAGCGCTATAAAAATCAGCAGAAAGATTAGTTTTCCCCTTGGCGGCAATCGACGATTCATATGATCCTTTGCACAAGGATAATACATCGTACCGATCAGTTACTATACGAATCAAAATAGCGGTGGAATTAGACTGCGCAAACGGTTGCCTATGGGCCTATCGCACCAGCGCCAGCGCCCGCTGCTCCCTGATCGCCATCCCGCCCGCTGCTAAACACGCGCAAAAAAAAATTCTTTGGGGACTAAGGGTAAATCCATAGCCCCGTACTCCATGTACTAAATAGGCTTGTTATAATCATCTAAAAACCAAATTAGCTGCCATGTTGAAAAAGCGATTTGCAATGCTATTGCAGAGAAGGAGGATCCTATTCCTCATCCTTTCCTTCCTATGCGCCTCCCATCTTTCATTTGCCCAGGGAAAAATAACGGTAAGCGGTACTGTTGCCTCCGACAGCAGCAACGCGCCGCTGTCAAACGTATCCATAAAGATCAAGGGCAAAGCCGGCGGCACCACCTCGGACGCCAACGGCGTATTTACTATCAAAGTCGACAAAGGCTCGACACTGGTATTTTCCATCGTGGGGTATGAAGACAAAGAAGTCAGGATCGAAAGCGAAGCAACCGGGTTGTCCATCCGGCTTACCGCTAAAATCTCCAACCTGAGTGACGTGGTCGTCATCGGTTATGGTACGCAGAAGCTGAAAGACGTCACCTCCTCGATTTCTACGGTGAGCCTGAGCGATGAAAGACAGCGCCCCGTAGTGAACATCATGCAGGAGCTGGCGGGCAAGGCCGCGGGCGTACAGGTACAACAATTCAATGGCGCTCCGGGACAGGATTTCCAGGTCCTCGTCCGGGGTTTCACCTCATTAAGCGGCAATGCCAACCCGGTATACGTAGTGGATGGTATCGTGGGCTATAACATCGCCAGCCTGGACGTAAACAACATCGCCAGCATCACTATTTTAAAGGACGCCTCCGCAACCGGCATCTACGGCGTGGCAGGGTCTGCCAACGGGGTCGTTCAGATTACCACCAAAAAAGGCGTCAGCGGCGCCCCCCGCATCGACGTCGATTTTTCCAACAGCTACCAAACGGTCAACACAGAAGGTGCTCAACGGGGAGCAGCTGCACGCCTTGCAGATCGACGAATACGTCAACGCCGGGCGCGCCAGCGATACGGCCAGCATCCGCCTCCCGGCGGGCTGGCAGAACATCAACAACAACTGGCAGGACAAGCTCTTCCGGACAGCGCCCATCACCAAAGTAAGCGCGCGGGTATCCGGCGGGGGTCAAGGCGGCAACTATGCGCTTAACCTCGGGTATCTGAACCAGGATGGTATCATGCCCACGATCAGCTCCAAAAAGTTCTTTGTGGGACTGACCGCCGAACAAACCCTGAACAAATGGCTGACCATTGGCGGCAGGGCGGACTATGCCCGGCAAACCACCCATAACATGCCGGGCGGCACCCAAGGGACCACCGGTCATGGCGGCGGCGGATCGGGCGCCGTTACCGGGGCAGCCGTCGCCTATTCCCCCTATGTATCCGAAAAGGACCCCACGACCGGCTTCTTCGCGGTGGATAACAGTAACGGTCAAGCGATACCCAACCCGCTCGCGCAATTGTACGGTACTTCCGATATTACGACCTACAACATCATCAACGCGGAAGGGCACGCCGTCATCCATCTACCCTTTGGGATATCCTATACCAACCGGATCTCGGCCAATATCTCGGACAATTTCGAAAACATCACCCAGGACCCTACGGTTACGTCCGGCGCCAATGCCGTTGGCGGGACGGCCGATTACCAGACCTTCCAGAACTTCACCTGGCTTTGGGACAATATCCTGGAATTCAGCAGGTCGTTTGGTAAACATAATATAGACGTTATCGGAGGTCTTACCGCCCAGAAATATTCCACCCAGTATTCCGAAAACGGCGGAAGCGGTTTCCCCATCGCGGGTATTTATTCCATATCCAGCGCGGGGAGCAGGCCGACCACCCAGGACAATGGCGGTTATGATTACTGGTCGAAGTATTCGCAATATGCCCGGTTGATGTATAACTACGATTCCAGGTACCTTTTGACGGCGACCATTCGCAGGGACGGCGCCTCGCAATTGGGTATCAACAATGAATTCGCCGTCTTCCCGGCCGCTTCCGTGGGTTGGAGGATATCCAACGAGCAGTTCATGAAACACCAGACCATCTTCAGCGATCTGAAAGTGCGGGCCGGTTATGGGGAAACGGGGAACCTGCCCGCTTCCTTGTATCCTTCCTATAACGTGCTGAACGTAGCGGGCGGTCAATACACCTACGATGCGGGCGGGGCTTCTTATCCCGGTCTGGGGCTGAATGGAACGGCTGCCAACCCCAATATCAAGTGGGAGCAGACCAACCAGCTGAACATCGGTACGGATATGGCCTTCCTGAACAACAGGCTGCGCTTCACCGCGGACTATTACAACAAACACACCACCAATCTGATCTATACGAGCAACCTGCCGCCTTCGTCTGGCCAAAGCAACGTGGTAATCAACCTCCCGGGCAAGGTAGTGAACAACGGTCTCGAGCTCGCGGTGTCCGCCGATATCCTGGCCAGCGGGCCGATCCGGTGGACGAGCAACTTCAACGTTTCCTTTAATAAGAACGTCATCAGGGCGAATATCACCCCGATCTCCGGCGGGGGCATCCCCTCAGGCGCCGCTTCGTGGTTGAAGAACGGGTACTCCATCGGCTCGTTCTTCGGGTATATCTCCCAAGGCGTGGATCCGCAAACCGGCTATATCAAATATGCCGATCCCGACAAGACCGGCGCCGCCGAGAACGGCTTGTACCTCGGCAACGCGCTGCCCAAGGCGTTCGGCGGCTTCAGCAACGATTTCACGTATAAGAACTTCACGCTGGATGTATTGATCACGTACGCATTTGGCAACAAGGTGTTCAACGCCAACCGGTATGAAGAGGACGGCATGTACGACCTGACCAATCAGCTGGCCACCACGCTTGGCCGCTGGAGGAAGCCGGGCGACGTCACCAGCCTGCCACTCGCCATACTGGGTGAAAATGCCTCCAACCAGGCCAACAACCCCTATGAGAACGGTAACGACAACGTGTCGAGCCGGTACGTGGAAAACGGCTCCTTCGTGAGGTTCCAGAATATCGCCCTCTCCTACGATTTTACGTCTTTCAACTTTATAAAATCGATCGGGCTAAGAAACCTCCGCGCCTTTGTTTCGCTGGAAAACATGATCACGATCACCAAGTATTCGGGCTATTCTCCCGACCTGAACAATGGCGGTACTTCCCCAAACACGCAAGGCCTCGATTTCGGTACCTATCCGCTGGCCAAGTCCGTAAACCTCGGTTTGAATGTTGGTTTTTAATTTAAAAAGTTGAATACAATGAAAAGCAAGAATATAGTACTTGTCTCTTTGTCCGTTCTGTCGATGACGGCGTGTAAGAGAAGTTTTTTGACGCAAACGCCGCCGAACCAGGTCTCCAGCTCGTCCGTGAATACGCTGGCCGGTCTGCAGGAGATATCGAATAACTCCTTTGAGCAAATGGTTGACGCCGGTGGGCACTTTTACCAATGGTTCGACCTGGTGAATGAAGACGTCCGGTCGGATAACAGCTTTGACGGGCAGACCGACAACAACAGCAACGAGGCCGTGACGCAGTGCGACAACTTCACCGACAACGCCACCACCACCGACGGCCGCGGCTGGACGGAGCTGTATGGCATGATAGGCACTTGCAACCTGTTGATCGACGTCGCCGCCAAACCCAGCTCGGACCCCAAATTGACCGACTCGGCGCGGAATCAAATGGTGGGATCGGCGAAGTTTTTACGCGCCCTGCATTTTTTCAACCTGGTCAAGGCGTACGGCCCCGTCGTTCTGACGCTCCATACCTATTCGACGGATACCGCGGTTAGACAAGCCCGCGCCAGCCTGGCCGATTGTTATAAGCAGATCGTTTCCGATTTGACGGACGCGATCGGCGCCTTGCCGAATACCTACCCCGGCGTGGTAAATCAACATACCCGCGCCACGAAGCCCGCGGCGCAGGCGTTGCTGGCGAAGGTATACGCGCAGGAGGGCGACTATACCGATTGCCTGGCCGCGTGTAACGCGGTTTTGCCGCCGGCCTATGGGGGCACCGGTCTTGGCAGCTTCAGCCTGGTCGCCAATTTTGCCGACCTGTTCGATGACAACGCGTCAACCAATACCACGGAGTCGTTTTTCGAAATCCAGCACGTAGGGGGTACCAATGCGCCCACCCGCAACTTTGCGACCTGGCTGATCGCGCCCTCGGATTATAACCTGACCATCCCCGATCCGTTTACCAAGTTTGTTTGCCCCACCCAGGACCTGGTGAACGACTACAAGAACTCAGGGGACCTCGTGCGGATGAACGGCGTAATGGTATTCGAGAACGATTCGACGGTGTTCACGCCCGGGCGCATCTTCTTCGACAATCCCAACCACTATCCGACCAACGCCACGGCGCAGATTCCCTATCTAATCACACGCGGTCAGCACGTACAAGGCGGCTCGTACGCCGCCGGCGGCAGCCAAAGCGTCATCATCCTCCGGCTCGCGGATATCATCCTGCTGAAAGCGGAGGCCTTGAACAATACCAGCCAAACCGCCGAAGCCATTCCCTTAGTGAATGCGATCCGCGCACGGGCCCACCTGGCGCCGACAACGGCGACCACCCAATCCGATGTCGCGCTGGCGATATTGCACGAGCGTCGTTTGGAATTTGCGGGACAGGGGCACCGCTGGAGCGACCTGCGTCGCTTCGGCACGCAGTATACCGTCGACCTCATGAATAACTTCACGGACTACCTGGGTAACAAGCTGTATAACATTAACGCGAATATGCTGCTCTATGCGATCCCCATCGGGGAATTGAACAGCAACCCCGCCTGCACGCAGAACCCGGGGTATTAAGAGGCAGTTGGAGATTTTAATAGTTAAGGGCCCTGCAAACCTGGTTTGCGGGGCTTTTTTCACCCGATCAATCCGCTTAAATGGCCATCGTACTGTCAATCAATTGCTTGGTTTTGAAAGAATTTTTCCATATTAATTACCTCATTTTCAATTCCTTTACACGGAAACCTAAAAGTAGCCCACACGGAATCCTAGAAATAGTCCCCCGGGGCGCAAATTCTCGCTTCTAACCGACAATCATAGAAATTACAGAAGCCGGACGTATTCCCTAATGCGTGACAGGAGCCCGTCAAATGGTGGTTGACCTTTATAATAAAGAGCCTTTGTCGCGTCATAACGTTGGCGAAAATTTTCTTTAAGCTTTGGATCATTTAGAAGAAATGCCTCGTTTTCACTAATCGGAATGTCGAAATCTTCAGTGGGGAATCTTTTCTTTTTATGTTCAATATATTCTTCAGTACCAATAAAATCTATGATCCGTTGGTCGCCAAGCAGGGAATATATATCGTAGTATTGACGCATATAATTAGTGGTTACTTCGCCCGTCGTCATTTCTTTACGGAATTTGGTCGCGATAGTTTGCAGTTTTTCTACAAACGTGTACCTGGAATCATAACATATAATATCGACAGCCCGGTTGTCGATGATGTCCAAATCAGGTATCGTAGCTGCTCGGTC
>Ga0310811_10013013_pt1 | contig 10822 bp, 10 predicted proteins | sample YCmetagenome_FD_207642 | JGI IMG/M metagenome (GOLD analysis project Ga0310811, IMG submission 207642) | Soil microbial communities from experimental microcosm in Duke University, North Carolina, United States - YC | ecosystem: Engineered > Artificial ecosystem > Soil microcosm > Unclassified ...
GACCGTCCACGAACTCGCTGACGATGTAGGGCCTGTCGCCTTCCACGTCCGCGTCCAGCACGCGTGCCGTGCAGAACGCCGCGACCTTTCCTGCGTGCGCCAACTCCGCCGCGAACCGTGCGCGCGCTTTGGCGTCCCCGCTGAACCGGGCGTGCAGCAGTTTGACGGCGACAAGCTCGCCGTTCTCCCCCACGCCCCGGTACACCTGGCCCTGACCGCCCTCGCCGAGCAGACCGGCGATCCGGTACGCACCGACCTGACGGGGATCATCCGTGCGAAGCGGCTGCGACCCTTGCAATTTAATCCTCCACGGGCACGCGGAAACGGAGGCGACATTACCGGAGCCGGTGGTTCTTCCGACACGAAACGATCGTTAACGCGGATGGGATCCGGTCAATACGATCCCGTTCCGTACGGAAGCCCACTGGTGTGATTGCCGCTTCCGTCGTCGTGGCCGTCCGGAGGAAGTCGCGTCGGCTTCCAGGCCCACGAGCCATCCGCGTCCAGAGGGATCACGTCCACCGTGCCGAGCCCTCGCCGCACCTCGAGTTCGTCCGCGGCCGGGCCTCCCTGCAGGGCCACCGCGACGTCCGGCATCCCCCGGAGGTTCCCCTCCTTGTGCCGGGTCAGCGCGCGTGCCAGCACGAACCGCCCCGCGTCGGTCAGCGGGACCCTGCCGTTCGCGCGGGCGACCCGCCACGCGGCCTCCCCGGCGACCACGGCGACGAGTGCGATCACCGCGCTCAACGGCTGGCGCTCGAAGGCGGCCAGCACCACGACACCGCAGGCGATCCCCGTGGAGAGCCTCAGGAGCCGCCGGCTCCAGCCTGGAGCGCTGTAGCCGGGAGGCAGCAGCAATCTCTGGCGGGTGAGCCGCTCCGGCAGATCGGCGATCGCGGCGCCGCCGTACATCCCGGCGCACAACTCGCCGACGGTGAGACGGCCGTCGCGGGACGCCAGTGTGGTCACCGCGGCGTCCTCGACCGCGTTCGTCCTTCTGCCGGCCGAGGCGAGTTCGATGTCCCCGTCGCCGCCGAGCCGTACGGCCTTCGTCCGGACCAGGGCCGTCAGCGCCGTCAACACGACACGGCGCGGGCCGCCCGCGAGATAGGCCAGTTCGTAGAGACCTGGATGGCGTTCGACGGCGTCGCGCGGCACCTGGCGTGAACGGCGGCGCGCTTCGCGATCCGTCAGCACGAAGAGGACGACCGTGAAAGCGGAGCCGAGGGACAACAATTCGACTGACAGCTGCGACATCCGGTCACCTCGCGCCCGCTGCGAATACACCCCCACAACGCGCGCAGAATGCCGATCGGTTCCAGCTCCGGCGAAGCGCCGATTTCCGGTCGGGACCTTCAGGAGACTTTCGGAAGGACCATGAAGAGGCAGGGCGGCGGCCGGGCCGCCCATCGTGATGACGCCGTCAGGGGCGGCGCCCGAAAGCGAGGAACACGGGGAAGGCGAGGAACAGCCGGTCGGAGCGGGCGCGGTCCGCCTGCTCCGCGATCCATGCGTCCCGCTGCTCTCGCGCGATGACGCCCGACTCGTGTACGGCATGCGCGAGGCCTGCCAGCAGGGGAAGCATGAGCTCCCCGGTGAACACGCCGATGTGCGCCTCGGCGTGCACGTCCTCGAAGCCCGCGTCTCGCAGCAGGTTGCGATACCCGCGGGCGGCACGCGGACTGGGCACCAGGTCGGCGCGCGCGTGGACGATGGTCCGGGTCAGCGCGGGATCGGCGGAGTCGATGACGAGGGCGTCCCAGTCCTGCCCTATCAATACGACGTGCCCACCGGGGGCGAGAACGCGCCACGCCTCCTCCAGCGCTCGGGCCGGGTCGCCGATCTCGTGGAACACCTTCTCCGCCCGGTAGCCCGCGACCTCGCCGTCCTCGAAGGGCAGAGCACCGGCGTCGCCCGTACGGAAGTCGGCGTCCGGCCACCGGCGGCGGGCGATCGCGATCATCTCCGGGTTCATGTCGACACCGATCGCGCGCCTGCCCCGCTCGTTGAGCTCGGCGACGGCCCGGCCGGGCCCGCACCCCACGTCGGCGATGGGTGATCCCGTGCCGAGGAGCTCGTAGGACCTGGCACGCAGCGCGGCGGCCGCGGGCATCGTGTCGATCGCGTCGAGCATTCCGACGAGCGTCTCTGCCGGACCGGCGGCCGTCACGTCTGCTTCAGAGTTCTTGACCATGCACGCCAGGATGGAACTTAATGTCGACATGAAGTCAAGCGCGCTCATGACCATCGGCGACGTCGCGGCGCGTTTCGGCCTCGCCACCCATGTGTTGCGCCATTGGGAGTCGATGGGCCTGCTGTCGCCCGTCCGGGTGGGCGGGGACAGGCGACGCTACGGCCCGGACGATCTCTACCGGGTCGCGACGATCCTTCGGGCCAAGGAGGCCGGATTCGGTCTGGGCGACATCCGGGAGATGATCGACACCCCCGATCCGGCCACCCGGCGTGAGGTGCTCCACCGGCATCGTTCGGATCTCGCCCGCAGGATCGACGAGGCACAGGCGTCGATGGACCTCATCGATCACGCCCTGGACTGCGACCACGACGACTTCACCCGGTGCCCGAACTTCCAGCGGGCGGTCCTCCGACGCGTCGGCGCCTCCCCGCACGTCCCGCGGCCCTGACGTCATACGGCCGTGCGGGCTCGGCTCAGTCGTGTTCTTCGTACCGCTTCTCGAGTTCCGCGTGTTCGCCGAGACCGATCAGCTCGTTGAAATCCTCGAAAAGGATCATGTCGTCGAGCACGCCACGCGTGTCGCCCTTGGCCGCGAGTTCCTCCAGATAGGTCCTCAGCCCCCTCGCTGCGGCGAAGGCCGTGCCGAGTGAGAAGAGCGCGAGCGCGTAACCCATCTCCTCAAGCGCGCGGACGCCCGGCATCGGCGTGCGGCCGCCCTCTATCTGGTTGCTGAGCACGGGAACCGTGCCGCGGAAGGCCGCGCATACGCGCCGCATCTCGTCCTCGCTCTCGGGGGACTCGATGAACAACATGTCCGCACCGGCCTCGTGATAGGCGGCGCCCCGGTCGAGTGCCTCGTCGAGCCCCATCGTCGTGCGCGCGTCGGTGCGGGCGATGATCAGGAAGTCGGGGTCGGTGCGCGCGTCGACCGCCGCCTTGACCTTCTCGACCATCCGGCTCGCCGGGATCACCTGCCGTCCGAGCATGTGGCCGCAGCGTTTGGGGAAGGTCTGGTCCTCGATATGCATGCCCGCCGCGCCCGCCTTCTCGTACGCGCCGACCGCCCGGCGGACGTTCAACGGATTGCCGTAGCCCGTGTCACCGTCCGCGATGAGCGGCAGGTCGACGGCGTCGCAGATGGCGGAGACCCGCATGGCCATCTGCGTCATCGTCAGGTAGCCGACGTCGGGCGCTCCCAGCAGGCTGGCGGAGGTCTCGAAACCGCTGAGATAGATCGCCTTGAAGCCGAGAGATCGGGCGATCCGGGCACCGGTCCCGTCATAGGCGCCGGGGGCGACCAGGATCTCAGGCGCGCTCAGCAACTCCCGCAGCCGAGTCGTCCGCTTCATCGTCTTCATCGCCGGATTCGTCATCGGTCACACCGCCCTCGATCGCCGATACGCAGTGGCGGATCATCCGTATTTTCGAGGATATAAGCGCTGTTAAGACGACAAAGGGGTCAGGGTTCCTGTCCGGTCCGCGAAGGACGCCGAGGCCGGGCGCGGACGACGACCGATGTCCCATTAGGGTGCCTTGCGAACGAACATTAGGGAGAGGCAGCCGGTCGTGAACTCTGTGGATGTCCCGCCGAGCCGGAGTAGAACACGCAGGTACTCGGCCATGCTCGTCGCCCTGGCGGTCATCGTGGTGTCCCTGGTGGCCAACCTGTCCCCGCAGGAGCCCACCGCTCCGGCGCGCGCCGACGCGATCGAGCAGTTGGTCACCCTGCGTCCGGACGGCAGCGTCATGGTGGCCCGGCCCGGCGTGGTGCGCCCTGTTCTCGAGGTCTACGAGGACTTCCAGTGCCCCGTGTGCCAGGAGTTCGAGCGGGGGAACGGCAAGGTGGCCAGGCAGGCCGTGCTCCGCGGAGAGATCGCGTTGCTCATCCATCCCATGACGATCTTCAGCGAGTCGCCGATGCACGAGAACTCGCATCGGGCGCTGTCGGCCTCGTTGTGCGTCACCGACCCGGAGAAGTGGCTGGCCTACCACGACGCCCTGTACGCCGGTCAGCCGGAGGAGACGCAGGACGGCGGGTTCGCCATTGCCGATCTGGTGGCCCTCGCGGAGAAGACCGGCGTCCCCTCGGCCGACTTCGCGGACTGCCTCTCGTCCGAGGACACCTCCGACAAGGCCGACGAGATGTCCAGGGCGGCCTTGCGGGACGCAGTGCAGGGCACTCCGACGGTCCGGATCGACGGACAGGACATCGACTGGAGCGCCCCCTGGGGAGGCACCGAGCCCGACCAGGCCACCACGGTCTGAGCCTCCGGCGCGGGCGCTCCCCTACGCCGTGGCGCCCTCGAGATGATCGCCGGTGGCTCCGTCGATCAACTCCCGCAGGATGTCCATGTGGCCGGCGTGCCGGGCCGTCTCCTCGATCATGTGGATGAGCACCCAGCGCATCGACACCGTGGCGCCGTGCCACGCCGTGCCGACGCCGTCGATCTCGACCTCCTCGATGACCTTGTCCGCCGCCACCCGCGCCCGTTCGTAGAACGCCAGGATCTGCTCGGTCGTCTCATGCGCCAGCACGCGCAAGTCGGCGTCCTCGTCGTCCTCGTCGAACGGGAGCGGCTCGGTCTCACGGCCGAAGGTCTCGCAGAACCAGCCGTACTCCACACTGGCCAGGTGTTTGACGAGTCCGAGCAGGTTCGTCCCCGACGGGGTCATCGGCCGCCGCAACTGCTCGTCATCGAGGCCTCGCAACTTCCAGACCACCACGTCGCGGTGACGGTCGAGACTGACGTGCATGCTCTGCTTCTCGTCAGCGGTGTACGGCACTTGTCGCTTCATGGGCCGGACGCTAACAGCCCGCACCGACAGCCTTGACCGCCGGCCTCAGCCCGCGTCGAGCAGGGCGCGGACCCTCGGCACGACCTCCTCGGCGAACAGGCGGAACTGTGTGGCCGGCGCGTCCGTGGGCCAGAAGACGAACGTGTCGAAGCGCAGCCGGGTGGCCCAGTCGGCCAGGGTTTCGGCCCACATCTCGACGGGGCCGTTCAGCCCCTGACCACCGGTCTCGGGCCCGATCCCGCCGAGCACGTTGTAGATCCGGCGGATCCGGTTCGGGTCGCGACCGGCGTCCGACGCCGCCTCGTCGATGACCTCCTGCAGCGGCGGCACCTCGTCGGGCGAGATGTAGATGTTCAGCGGGCACACCCATCCGTCGGCCAGGTGACCGATGAGCCGGAGCATCCGCGGCTTCTGCGCGCCCACCCACAGGCCGATCTCACGGCTCGGCGGGGGTCCGGGCTGGTAGCCCCGGATCCGGTGGTGGTCGCCGAGAATGGCGAACGGGCGAGCCCCCCAGGCCGCCTTGATGATCTGCAGGGCCTCCTGCGTGGCCTCGACGTTCCCGGCGGGAGTCCGCGACGGGCCGCCCATCCCGGCGATGGCGTCCGCGAACGCCCCCGCGCCCACGCCGAGCTCGATCCTGCCGCCACTGAGCAGGTCGAGCGAGGCGGCGGCCTTGGCGAGCATCGCCGGCGGTCGCAGCGCCAGGTCGGCGACGTCGGGGAAGAACCTGATCCGCTCCGTCCTGGCGGCCAGATGGGTGATCAGTGTCCAGGTGTCGAGGAACCCCGGCTGGTACGGATGATCCTGGATGGCCACGAGGTCGAGCCCGGCGGCGTCCGCGATCCGAGTGAGGTTCGTGATCTCGTCGATGGCCGCTGCGTCGGGCGTGACCGACACGCCGAACAGGACAGGCGGGCGGGAACCGTTCACTGCCATGGCCACTTTCTCCACTTCCGCAACGACGGGTTGATCGACTTCTCCTCGAAGTCGAGATGCTCCAGCAGGTGTGTGGCCAGGTCGGTGAGCGCGCCGATCAGTGCCCGCCGGGTGTCGGCGTTCTGACCGTCGCCGAGCGCCTTCGCCAAGTCCTCGACCGTGTCCAGGAGGACGGCCACCTTCTTGTGGTCGGACTCCAGGCGGTCCACCGTCCGCCCGAGAGTGGGGTCGGCCCGGCGCAGGGCGGGGAACAACATCGCGCTCTCGGACTCGTGATGGTGATGGACGAACTGGCAGTACTGCAGGCAGTTGACGCGCAACTGCCACAACGGCCCCCGCGTCTGCAGGGAACGGATCGTCGTCGTGATGTGCGTGGACGAGGCGCCGGAGGCGACCCGGGCGGCGAGCTCCTGCACGGTCCGGAGATCCCGCCGAACCATGCCGTGAACCCAGGCGAGCTCGCGCACCAGATCCTCCCCGGGCGCCCCCGGCGAGACCTTGCGTTGAGTCATGCCGTTGACCGTACCAGATCGTTGAAGTGCTTCAACTATTTGCATTCTATCGATCATTGACAGTCTGTTAGCATACGGTCATGGCACTCGAGGACCTCCCGACGGGGACGAGCGGCACCGACCGGCTCGGGTTGCTGCTGGCCCGGCACGGAGGGATCACCAACCTCCGCATCCGTGACGCACTCGGCGTCAACGGGCTCACGTCGCGCCAGGGGATCGTGCTGATGAACCTGGCGAGCGCCGGACAGATGAGCCAGCAGGCACTCCTGGAGGCCCTCGAGGTCGACCCCAGCGTCCTGGTCGCGATCCTCAACGAACTCGAGCGCGCCGGGCTCGTCGAACGCCGTCGCGACCCCGCCGATCGGCGGCGCCACATCGTGGAGATCACACCGGCGGGGAGAACGGCCACGACTGTGGCCGAGGACGCGATCGCGGCCGTGGAGCGCGACCTGTTCGCCGATCTCGACGACGAACAGGTCACCCAGTTGCGCCGGCTCCTCTCCCGGGTCAGGACCTCGCCCAACGATCCGGCGTGCACAGAGGCCTGACCGCCCGGCGGGCCAGGACGTCGCGAAGGGCGCCGGAGAGAGCAGGCGGACGCACCCGGATGGGACCACGGTGCGCGCCGCCAACGCCGGCAGCCGCGCTCGCCGGAGCGCGGAAGCCGATGTGATCTCTTACCTGTCCCTTCTCCATGGCTTGCGAAATTCCTGGTGATCTGTGTCGTAAGTTCATTCAGTGACCCACTGTGTCGGAGTAAATCCAAAGAGCTACTTGTTGTCCGTGTTGCGGAATGACGTTCCCGCGTCGCTCGTGGTGTTCCTCGTCGCGGTTCCGCTGTCGCTGGGCATCTCGGTCGCGTCCGGAGCGCCCATCGCGGCCGGCCTCGTGGCCGCGGTCATCGGCGGAGTGGTCGCGGGCGCCTTGGGTGGATCGGTCGTCCAGGTCAGCGGGCCCGCGGCGGGGCTCGCGCTGGTCGTGGCCGAACTGGTCCACAAGTTCGGCTGGCGGGCGACCTGCATGATCACGTTGCTCGCCGGACTGTTGCAACTCCTGCTCGGCCTGGTCCGCGTGGCGAGGGCGGCGCTGGGCGTCTCCCCGGCGGTCGTCCACGGCATGCTCGCCGGAGTGGGAATCGTGATCGCGTTGTCCCAGGTGCACATCGTGCTGGGCGGCAAACCCCAGAGTTCCGCCATGGAGAACGTCCTCACCCTGCCGGCGCAGATCGCCGACCACCACGGCCACGCCGTCCTGATCGGCCTGCTCACGGTGGGTGTCCTGCTGGTGTGGAAACGGCTGCCGAAGGTCCGCGTCGTGCCCGCCCCGCTGGCGGCGCTGCTGATAGCCGCGGTGCCCGCCGCCCTGCTCGGCTGCCTGACCAAGATCGACCTCTCCGGCGGCTTCTCCTCGCTCCAGCATCCGCTGCTGCCGCAGGGCGAGTGGTTCGCCATCGTCTCGGCCGTCCTGCTCGTCGCCCTCCTCGCGGGCGTGGAGTCGTTGCTCACCTGTGTCGCGTCCGACCGGATGCACTCCGGACCGAGGGCGAACCTCGACAGGGAGCTCACCGCGCAGGGCGTGGCCAACGTCATCTCCGGCGCGTGCGGCGGGCTCCCCGTGGCCGGCGTGGTCGTCCGGACGACCACCAACGTCCGGGCGGGAGCGCGCAGCCGCTGGTCGACGGTCTTGCACGGCGTCTGGATCCTGGTGTTCGTCGTGGCATTCGGCTGGATGATCGGGCTCATCCCGATGGAGGCCCTCGCCGCGCTGCTGATGTTCATCGGCGTTCAGATGGTCAACCTCGGCCACGCACGCAACCTCCGCAACCATCGGGAGATGCCGATCTACTTCGTGACGATGGCCGGCGTCGTGGTGATCGGGCTGGCGGAAGGCGTCGCCATCGGCCTCGCACTGGCGGCGCTGCTCGCACTCCTGCGGCTCACGAGGGTATCGGTGCGGGTGCGGGAAGCCGACGGACGCTGGAGGGTCGCCGTCGACGGCTCGCTCACGTTCCTCGCCGTGCCCCGGCTGACCAGGTCGCTGGCCGCGGTCCCCGCCGGAGCGGCCGTCGACCTCGACCTCAACATCGACTTCATGGACAACGCCGCCTTCGAGGCGCTACAGGCATGGCGGCTGGAGCACGAGCGCGGCGGCGGCGGCACCGTCGACGTCGACGAGGTGCACAGCGAGTGGTACGTCAACGCGGTCAGCGGCACACGGACGTCGCGGGGAAAGACGCACATGCGCCACGACCAGTGGTGGCTGCCCTGGGCCCACCGTCGCGGCCGCCTCGACCCCGCTTGGCCGTCCAGCGCTCCGCCGGAGTCCGGACACGCGTACGGCGCGGGCGTCCACGACGCGGCGCCGTCGACCGACGTCGAGCGGGCGGACGGCGCGGCGCTGCCCGGCCTGATTGAAGGCGCACGGGAGTTCCAGCGGCGGACGGCGCCGCTCATGCGCCCGCTCCTGCACGGGATGTCCCGCGACCAGGCACCCTCTCACCTGTTCATCACCTGCGCGGACTCGCGGGTCGTGCCGAACCTCATCACCTCCAGCGGACCCGGAGACCTGTTCACCGCGCGCAACATCGGGAACCTGGTGCCCCGCGCCGCGAGCGCCCCGCCCGACGAGTCGGTCACTGCCGCGATCGAGTACGCCGTGGGCGTGCTGGAGGTGCAGACGATCACCGTGTGCGGGCACTCGGGATGCGGCGCGATGGCCGCGCTGCTGGGCAAGACGCCCGATCTCCCCGGGCTTCGCGGCTGGCTGCGTCACGGGACACTCAGCCTGGATCGTTTCCGGTCCTTCGAGGAGTCAGAGGCGGCAGAGGAGCCGGCGGGCCCGGACGGGGCGTCCGGCGGGAGCCGGCTCGACAAGCTCTGCCGGATCAACGTGATCCAGCAGTTGGACAACCTGCGCACCCATCCGCTGGTCGACGACCTCGTCCGATCGGGACGGCTCGAGCTGACCGGCCTCTACTTCGACATCGGTACGGCACGCGTGCACGTGCTCGACGACGACGGCTTCACTCCGGTTCCCGAGCGGTCCGTCACGGAGTGAGCGACGCGAACGTGGTCATGCGCTCGGGGAAAACGCATGACCACGTGACGCGCAGAGACTACCGAACCGGTTATCGGGTGGCTTACTGGGCGAGCCCTCCGGCAACCTGCACGCCCGACACCTGAGCGCCCTTGGCGCGCGCCGCCGCGGCGGCGGGCCGTACGTCAGGTCCGGGCAGGTTGCCGCTGAACGCGTAGACGACCGCCGCCGTGACGATGGCGCCGGTGTTCAGCGCGAGCGCCTTGTCGTTGATGTTGGCGACGGTGTCGCACGCCTGGTGGTAGCAGGCGTCGTAGGCCGCGCCCGCCGTCCCGCCGAACAGTGCCTGCTCCTCGGGCGTCTTGATCCCCTCGGCTCCCGTGAACAGGCCGCCCGAGGGAATGCCCACGGCGATGAACGGCCCGTAGTCGGAGCGCCCGTCGAAGTCGGTGCCCACGTGGCCCTGCCGGAGGGTGTTGAAGTACTTCTCGAAGAGCTTCTCGATCTCGTCGGAGCCGGCGGGACCCGCGGGCGAGCCCGTGGCGTCGGAGTCGTCCCCGTCGTAGATCTTGAGCGCGTAGTTCGGCGAGCCGACCATGTCGAAGTTGAGGTACAGCTTGATCTTGGCCGCGTCCGCGGGGGACAGGCTCGCGACATAGTGATCGGAGCCGAGCAGACCCAGTTCCTCCGCGCTCCAGAACGAGAAGCGCAGCTTGTTCCTGGTCGGGATCTTGCCGAGGGTCTCCGCCACCTCGAGGATCGCCGCGCTGCCCGAGCCGTTGTCGTTGATCCCCGGGCCGGCGAGGACGCTGTCCAGGTGGGCGCCGAGCTGGACCACCTTGTTCGGGTCGCCCCACTTGGAGTCGGCGATGACGTTCTGGGTGGTGCGGATCTCGCTCGTGGTGTCGGTCTTGATGCGCACCACGGTTCCGGCCGGGCTCGAGAGGTCCTCTCCGATGGTGAAGCCGACGCCGACCACGGGGATCGTGACCGTGGGCGCGCTCAGCGTTCCCTGGAGGGTCTCGGTGCGGCCCGGCTGGCCCTCGTTGAAGATGATCGCGCCCGCGGCGCCCGCAGCCTGCGCGTTCTCCGCCTTCACCTGGAAGTTGCAGGTGCCGCGCTGCAGCAGGGCGATGTTGCCGGGGGTGAACGAGGCGAAGTCCGCCGGCTCGCACCCCGAGGTGCTGCTCGGCGTGGGGGACGGCGGCAGCACCAGGTCGACGTTCTGCACGGTTCCCGTCACGTCGCCGGACCCCGAGTAGGTCATGGTCGCGAACTCCCCGACCGCGCTCCCGTCCGGAGGAGTGGGGGCGTAGGTCCTGGCGTCCGGAGAGACCTGCTGCAG
>Ga0310811_10013014_pt1 | contig 10822 bp, 7 predicted proteins | sample YCmetagenome_FD_207642 | JGI IMG/M metagenome (GOLD analysis project Ga0310811, IMG submission 207642) | Soil microbial communities from experimental microcosm in Duke University, North Carolina, United States - YC | ecosystem: Engineered > Artificial ecosystem > Soil microcosm > Unclassified ...
ACGACCGGCTCCTCGCCGGCCTTGGTGCTGGCGACCATCACCTGCGTGTCGCCGTTCGCCTTGTGCACGACGATGCTGCCGTCGGCGAAGTAGACCTTGTTCTTCAGGTAGACCGTGCCGTCGGTCTTGTCGATGATCGCGCCGTTCTTACCCTTCTTCGCCCTCGTGCCGGTCGGCTTGGCCGCCGCCTTCTCGGCGTAGAGCGAGGCGCGGTAGGCGGCGGAGGCGACGTCGAACGACGGCGTCGCATTCGGGTTGTCCTTCACCGCGCCGAGGCCGGGGCCGCCGTCGTCGGTGTTGATCGCCTGCATGCCGAGCGCGACGCCGCCGATCAGCAGGACCAGGCTGGCGGCGACGGAGGTGACCCGGGCGGCGGGAGTGAAGCGGCGGCGGGACGCGAGGTCGATGACGGCTGCGCCCCCACCGGCAGCGGCGGCCTCGGGGCGCTTGGGAGTGACCGGTTCGGCGGCGGCCAGCTCGGCCAGCGCGGCATCGATGCGGGCGGCGTAGTGCTCGGGCATCGGCCCGGGGTCGTCGGCGGCGAGGATCGCGCTCACCGACACCAGGAGGTCCGCCTCGGCCTGGCAGTCGGCACAGGAGGCGAGATGCTCGGCGACCGACGTGGAGTCGGCATCACCGAGAAGACCCTCGGCGTAGTCCGCCAGGATCTCAATCGGAATGTGCTCGTGGGTGTTCATGTCCGCCGGTCCGCTCCCTCCGCCGGCCCGGACTGGCCTGGCGGTCCCCCCGTGCTTTTCGCCGCGCCCCGGTGCAGAGGCACGACCTTGCCCTTGACCTCAGCTTCGACGTCGTCGGGGGCCTTCTGGTTCCCCGCCCGGACACCTTGTCCACCCGGTGGGTCACCGCCCTGGCGCAGATGGGCGAGAAGCGGTACAAGTCGGGCACGACCGCGGGCACAACGGCTCTTCACGGTGCCGGTCGGGACGCCGAGAATCTTCCCGGCCTCGTCCACCGGGTAGCCCTGGAGGTCGACCAGCACCAGTGCCGCGCGCTGGTCGGGGGGGAGCGTGTCGAGCGCCGCCGCGATGTCCATCGAGAGGTCGGCGCCGTGCGTGGGGTCCTCGGCGATCGCCACGTCGCGACCGCCCTTCTCCTCGTCCTCCTGCTGGTCGGGGAGGGGGACCGTCTTGCGGATGCTCTTGCGGCGGGCCCGGTCGAGGCAGGCGTTGACCACGATCCGGTGCAGCCAGGTCGTGATCGCGGAGTCCCCGCGGAACCCCTCCGCGGCGCGGTAGGCCGAGACCAGCGCGTCCTGGACGGCGTCCGCCGCCTCCTCCGGGTCCCCGAGGGTGCGCAGCGCAACGGCCCACATGCGGTCCCGGTGCCGGCGGACGATCTCGCCGAAGGCGTCAGGATCACCTTCGCGATGTCGTTCGAGGAGGATCCGGTCAGGGACCTCGGTCAGGTCGTGCACGAGCCTGGGGCCCCCTGCCGATGTCAGCGCTGATGGGTGGAGGTGTGGAGAGCAGTACCGGCTAACGGTACTCAACGAATCGCCGCTGGTCGGAACATCTGAACGGAGCCGTACCGGCGTCCCTCAGCCGCTGACGGTGACCTCGGAGATCCCGCCCCGGTACGTCGGGCCCGGGCCGGGGGGTAGCTGGGTGATCCAGATCAGGACGAAGCGGGTCCTGACCGGGCTCGTGAAGCGCAGCGTCTCCTCCTTCCCGGCGCCGGCCGCGGTGGCCGCGAGGGCGTACGCGGCCAGGCTGTCCGGGGCCTGCGCAGCGTTGACGCCCGCGGTCCGGATCGCGATCGTGGCGCCCTCGTCGGGCAGCCGGAGCTTCACCTGGCGCACGGTATGGGCGGCGCCGAGGTCGAGAATGAGGCCGACGCCGGCCTTGAGACCGCCGAAGGCCGGGCTGTTGTAGGCGACCGTCCGCCACGCCGTGCCCTGGCGGCCGTCGATCGCGAGACGGGTCTGGTTCGGGTTCTCCGAGCCGTTGCCCTGCGGCGGCGGGTCGAAATCCTGGGCGGCGACGACCTTCATCGCGACCAGGGGAGCCATCGGCTCGGGGCCGTCGGACTTGCCGCCGAGGCTCTCGGGGGCAAGCGCCCGGCCCAGCTGCCAGAGGAGCAGGACCAGGCCGATGACGAGCATCCCGACGACGGCGACCTGAGCCCCGCGGGTCGCGGCGGACGGTTTCCACCCGTCCGGCGTAGGCATCGGGGCGAGAATCCCGGTCACGACGGCCGACATGGCGCCGCTCGTCTCCGTGCCGGGTCCGCTCCCCGGCTGCCGGGGCCGCGGCAGCTGGTGGAGTTCCTCGACGAGGTCCTCGGGACTGCGCAGGGGAGTCCCGGACCGCGGATGCGGGTTGAGCAGGCGGTCGACGATCGCGTCCATCGCGTCCGGGACGCCGGCGCGGACCTGACGGGGCGTGCAGATCGCGCCGTGCTCGAAGGGCGCCGCGGGCAGGCCGAAGGCCTCACCCTCGGGCCAGCGCGCGGTCAGCGCGGCATAGAGGACCCGGCCCAGCCCCCGCGCGTCGGAGCGCGCCGGGTCGCCGGCGGTGGTCGAGTGCAGCGCCGCCTCGAGGCAGAGCCCGAGGATCTTCACGTGGCCGCCCGGAGCGATCAGGACGGTGTCGGCCTGCAGCCGGAGGTGGGACAGGCCGGCCGCGTGCGCGCCGGCCAGCGCCTCGGCGGCCTCCGTGATCATCAGCTGGGCGGCCTTCGCGTCGAGCGGGCCGTCGGTGGTGAGCACGTTCGACAACGTCCGTGCGTCCTGCTGCCACTCGTAGATCACGTAGGCGGCGTGCTCGCGGTGGACGGCGTCCAGGACGCGGAGGAACCGGGGGTCGTCGACGGTCGCCGCGGCCTGCGCGGCCGCGACCACGTCCTTCGCCAGCTCGGTGTCGGTCGCCAGGATGTGGATGCCGACCGGACGTGCCAGCTTCTCGTCGATGGCCCGCCAGGTGGACGAGGCGTCCGACTTCTCGATGCACTCCAGGAGCCGGTAGCGGTCGGCGAGGCGCGTTCCCACCTCCGGGGTGGTCACCCCACCTCACCGTCCTCCAGCCGGGGCGTGCCTTTCTCGGCAGCGGCCGTTCGCGCCCGGCGCAGGTCTTCGAACAGCCCCTTGCCGGTCAATGCTAGGTGTTTTGGCGCGCGCGGGTCGGGGAACGCGGTCAGCCGCGCCGAAGCAGGGGGCCCAGCAGTTGGGAGACCTCGGGCACGCGCATCCGGGTGGCGATCCCGATGTAGGCGAGCAGCATGACCCCGCCCCCGGCGATGACCGTGACGGCCGCCCCGACGCTGCCGGTTCCCCAGGTGCGGTAGGCGATCTCACCGATGATCACGGCCGGCACGGCCGCCAGCACCGAGGACACCAGCAGCTTGTCGTAGGTCCGGAGCACGCCACCGTCGAGCGGGCCGAGGTAGCGGCCCAGCCGGTGCGCGGACAGGGCCACCCCGACGCAGTAGGACGCGGCGTAACTCATCGCGAGCCCCACGGCGACCCAGCGGGCCGGTACGAACTCGACGGTGGCCAGGGCCAGGACGATGTTGGTCGCGGCAATCCAGATGTTGATCGTCACCGGTGTCCGCGTGTCGGAGAACGCGTAGAACCCCCGCAACAACTGGTGATGGACGGAGAACGGGACCAGCGCCAGGGCAAATGCCGCCAGCACGTAGCCGATGTACTCGGCGTCGGCGACGGAGGTGTTGCCGTGCCCGAAGCCCAGGACCGCCATGCTCGGGCCCAGGACCCCGAAGGCCACCGCCGCGGGGATCAGCGCCACCCCGGTCAGGCGCATCCCCCCGGCCAGGTCCTCCCGGACGTCGGCCAGCCGCCCGTCCGTGACCGCGCGCGCCATCCGCGGCAGCAGGGCGGTCACCACCGACACCGTGATCACGGCGTGCGGCAGCAGCATGATCAGGTAGGCCTTCGTGTACGGCGTGAAGCCGCGACCCGGGTAGCCCTGGGCGGCCGCCGTCTCCTCGATGCCGGTGGCGATCTGCACCACGACCAGGTAGGCGACCTGGTTCACCAGGACGAACAGCAGGGTCCAGCTCGCCAGTTTGTAGGCCTGGCCGAGACCGGTGCCCTTGAGGTCGAAGCGTGGCCGGTAGTGGTAGTCGGCCCGCCGCAGCACCGGGATCAGGGCGAGCGCCTGGACGACCACACCGAGCGTCGTGCCGATGCCGAGCAACCGGATCTCGCCGGCGCTGATCGTCTCGGTCGTCGGGTTCTCGCCGTGCGTGGCCGACAGGAACATCACGCCGGTCGCGATCACGACGAGGTTGTTGAGGATCGGTGTGAACATCATCGGCCCGAAGCGGCCCCGGGCGTTGAGCACCTGACCCAACATCACGTGCAGCCCGTAGAAGAAGATCTGCGGGAGGAAGTACCGGGCGAAGGTGACCGCGACGTCGAAGTTGGCCTCGGACCCTTCGCCGTGGGTGAAGGCGTAGGCGTAGGCCGAGATCACCAGGGGGGCGCACACCACCGCGGTGACGGTGATGACGAGCAGGACCATGCCCACCGCGGTGATCAGCCGGTCGGCGAAAGCCTGGCCGCCGTCGGGGTCCTCCTTCATCGACTTCACCAGTTGCGGCACGAACACGGCGTTGAGCACGCCGCCTGCGAGCAGGATGTAGACGATGTTCGGGACGGTGTTGGCGACGTTGTAGGTGACCGAGAAGGCCGCCGTACCGATCGCCCAGGTCAGCACGAGGTCCCGGACGAAGCCGGTCATCCGGGACACGACGGTTCCGGCCGCCATCACCGCGCTCGAGCGGGTGATGCTCGCCTCGGTGGAGCCCTCCGTCATGCAGAGCTCCTGGTGCCGCCGGTGATCATGGAGAAGATTCTGCCGACCGATGCCGCACCCGGCGCACGTTCCGCACGATCGCTGTCCCGAACAGCACGCTGCCGGCCGCGATCAGCACGACCAGGCCGACCTTGCCGAAGCTGGTGACGTTCACCCGCAGCTGGGTCGTGGGCCCGAACGGCTGCCCCGTCGCGTCGAGGAGCTGGACGTCCACCTGGGTGATGCCGTTGGCGGACGCCTCGGCGGGCACCTGGAAGGTCTGTTTGCGCCCGGCGCCGATCGTGATCAGGCCGGGATTCGTCACCGTGAGCCGGCTGCCGACGAGGGGACGGAGCACGGGGCGCACCTTGATGGACTGTTCGAGCGCGTTCTCGACCGTCAGGGGAATGGTGCCGCGTGTGCTCGACAGGGTCACGAGAGTGCGGCCGAGGATCCGGACCTCGCCGATGTCGCCGTTGATCCGGTCCACCACCTGGTTGGCATAGTCACGGCCGGCGACCCGGTTGTCGCGCCAGGCGGTCGAGATGGAGCCGAACAGCGCGCCGAGGTAGTCCGTCTCCAGCAGGCCGGGCCGGGCCAGCACCCGGAGGACCTCGGTCGCCGAGGTCGAGGCCTGGGTCATCCGCGCGACCTGGGCCGAGGAGAGCTCGGCGTCGGCGGCGGCGGGGGCGTAGGTCAGCCTGGCCCCGGCGTAGGCGGCCGGGACGTGGTTCTTGCTCAGCGCGCTGAGCGAGACCGTGCGGACCCACGGTGTGCGGTCGACGGTGTCGAGGAGCGCCCCGGACCACCCGGCCGGCGGGGCCCACCGGCGCGGCGGGGCGACCAGGATCGTCCGCGCCTGGTTCGGGCGCTCCAGCGTGATGAGGGCGGTCTCCGCGAGAAACCGCTGCATCGCCATGGCCTGCGCACCCGGCAGCGTCAGGTCTCCGGCCAGCGCATCGGACAGGCCCTGGTCGGCGACGAGGACCTCGAGCGGAGCCCCTTCGGCGTCGACACGCGCCCGGCCGGTGGGGGTGTAGGTGGGTTCGCGGTCGAACACCAGCGAGGCGCTGGACAGCACGACCGTCTTGGCACCGGCGCGGCGGAACGCGCCCAGGGTCTCGCTGTCGGCCAGCCCGCCCCACGGCCAGGCGACGGTGGTGTCGGACTCGCGGCCGAGGGCGCTCGCGGTGGCCGCCTTGGACCGGGCCACCGCGCGGAGAAGCTGCCCGGGGTCGCCGTGGTGGGCGAGGGCCGCCACGTCCGGGTCCGCGTAGGGGAGGGCCGCCACGCACGACGGTCCGGGGCAGCCGCCCGACAGGCGGCCGCGCGCGTCGGCGAACCAGCGCGCGGCATCGGGGTTCGCGTCGGTCTCGCTCGTCCGCCGGCCGTCCTGGGTCCGGTGCGGCTTGCCCATCGCCTGCGCGGTTTCGAGAAGCTCCGGGTCGAGCATCCAGGTGACCTGGACCCGTCCCGGCGCAGTGAGCAGGTCGGTGAGCCGGCCACCGGGGGTGAACTCGGTGGCGGTGGCCGAGTTGAGGAACACCCCGTGCGCGTCGCGGGCCGGGGTCGCGGCCAGGGGCCACAACCACGTCAGGCGGGTCGGCTCGTACTGCTTCTGATCGGGCAGATACGGCAGGAAGGTGGTGAGAGACCCCAGCCGGCGGACCGACTCACCGCCGCTCCCGCCCCGTCCCGTCGCCACGACCTCCAGCACGTAGACGCCGTTGCCGGGCAGCCCGAGGGCTTTGACCGGGACCGAGAGCTGCCAGGGCGCGACCTTCCCGGACGTGACGTCGCCGGCGAGGCTCGTCGTGCCCGGCACCGTGCGGATCGCACGGTCGGGGGCCGCCCCGCTCGCGATCAGGGCGAGGTCGCCCCGGCTGGTCAGGGGTGTCGAGCTCACCTGCAGGCCGATCTGCACGTCGCGGAAGGGCTCGCCGCCCGGGTGGACGAGGTTGCCGCGGATCGTGAGCCGTCCGCCCGGCCGCGCCGAGGCGGGAGCGATCGAGGTGAGTTCCAGCCGGGCCTCGTCCTGGGTCACGGCGGCCGTCGCGGTGCGGACGGCCGCGGACGGGGCCGCCACGGCGACGAGCGCCGGTGCCAGCGCGCCGACCAGCAGACTGAGCGCGGTCACCACGGCGGGGGCGCGTCGCCGCCTGGACTCGGCGGGTCGCCCCGGGCTCACGGTGTCTGCTCGGCCGTCTGCTCGGCGGCAGGTGCCAGCTGCTCCGGCAGCTTCGCCATCAGCTTCCGCTCGGTGTCGTAGGCGAGCCGTGCCGGAAGCTCCTCCAACGGGACCCAGGCCACCTCGTCCACCTCGACGTCGGCATCCGACAGCTCGCCGGACTCGGCCTCCAGGAGGAAGTGGTGCACGGTCTTGTGGATCCGTGCGCCACCGGCGACGAACCAGAAGTCGATCACACCCAGCTTGGCGAGGACGTGGCCCCGGATGCCCGTCTCCTCCTCGACCTCACGGATGGCGGCGTCCTCCGCGCTCTCGCCCTCCTCCAGGTGACCCTTCGGCAGGGACCAGAGCAGGCGGCCACGGCGATCGAACCGGCCGATCAGCGCGCCCTGCGGGACGGGGCCGCCCCGGTCCACGACGAGGCCGCCGGCCGACACCTCCGACACGGTCCGTAGCCGTTTGGACGGCGACGGCGGGGGTGGGGGCATCCTTCGATGCTAGACCGGCGGGATCGTCGCGGACCGGGCGTTGCGCCGGTCGCGAAGGGCATGTTGCGCCGCGCCGCGGCGCGACGGTCAGGGCTGCGAGACGGCGATGACCCAGTTCAGGTTGTTGCGCGGGAACTTCGCATGGCCGGTGTCGAGGATCGTGCTCGAGCAGTCGGAATGGATCTGAACCTTGGTCCACTTCACGCGGTCGCCCCGGCTGGCGTACTGGAACGTCACCTTCTGGTCCGCGCTGGAGGTGTACTGGGTCTTGTGACCGGTGGTCACGTCGACCACGTTCCGCGTCTTCGGCCACTTTGCCCGCACGAACTGGCGGATCGCCGCCACGTCCTCCGCGTCGGTGGTGTTGTACCGAGCGCTCAGGGTCGTGGCCTTCGTGATCTCGACGATGTGGGTGCCGGGCTGGTCGAAGCTGATCTTCGTCCCGCGGACGTTGTAGTAGACGCGCTCGTGCTGGCTGATCACGATCTTCTCGCTCTTGAGGCACGCGGCGGGCGCGGCGGAAGCGGCGGAGGCCGTGAACGGGGCGGCGAATCCGGCCGCGGCCAGGGCGACGGCGAGAAGGCCGGTGGAGGGGGTGGCGAATCGCATGGGTCGCTCCTTCGGGATGCGGTCCCCACAGCCTGACCCTCCGAACGGTCAGACCGCGGGATTTGGGAACGATTTGGCCGATCTGCGTGGCCCCCGCATCGTCACCTAGGCTGGCCCCCCGTGTCCCGAACCGCGTCGCCCGAACCGGCCGAGCCCTCGCCGGGGGCGCTCTCGGCGGTCCAGCGCCGTGCGGTCGGCGAGCTCCTGCGGGCGGCGCCGGTGGCCGTGGAGCTGGCCGAACGGTTCGCGGCCGCGGGGGAGCAGCTCGCGCTGGTCGGCGGTTCCGTGCGCGACGCCCTGCTCGGCCGGCTCCAGGAGGACCTGGACTTCACCACGTCCGCCCGGCCGGAGAAGACCAGCCAGATCCTGCGTGGGTGGGCCGAGCACATCTGGGACGTGGGCGCGGCGTTCGGCACGATCGGCGCCCGGAAAGGCCCGTTCCTGCTCGAGATCACGACGTACCGCACCGACGCCTACGACCGGACGTCCCGCAAGCCCGAGGTCGAGTACGGCGAGACCCTCGCCGAGGACCTGGTCCGGCGGGACTTCACGGTGAACGCGATGGCCGTCGAGCTGCCGGCGATCAGGTTCGTGGACCCGCACGGCGGGCTGGTGGACCTGGCCGCCGGCGTCCTGCGCACGCCGCGGTCGCCCGAGCAGTCCTTCTCCGACGACCCGCTCCGGATGATGCGCGCCGCCCGGTTCGCCGCCCAGCTGGGGGTCCGGATCGACCCGGACGTGCACCGGGCGATGACCGAGATGGCGGACCGGATCGAGATCGTGTCCGCGGAGCGGGTCCGTGACGAGCTCGTGAAACTCGTCTGCGCGGCACACCCGCGCCGTGGTCTGGAGGTCCTGGTCGACACCGGCCTCGCCGCCCGCGTCCTGCCCGAGGTGCCGAAGATGCGGCTCGAGATCGACGAACACCACCGCCACAAGGACGTGTACGAACACACCTTGACGGTCCTCGAGCAGGCGATGGCGCTGGAGGATGACGGCCCGGACTTCATCCTCCGCTTCGCCGCGCTGATGCACGACGTCGGAAAGCCGAAGACCCGCCGCAACGAGCCCGGCGGGCGCGTCAGCTTCCACCACCACGAGGTGGTCGGCAAGAAGCTGACCGAGTCCCGGATGAGGGCACTGCGGTTCGACAAGGCCACCACGGACGACGTCGCCCGCCTGGTGGAGCTGCATCTGCGCTTCCACGGGTACGGCACCGGCGAGTGGACCGACTCCGCCGTGCGCCGGTACGTCCGGGACGCCGGCGATCTCCTCCCGCGGCTGCACAAGCTGACCCGCGCCGACTGCACCACCCGCAACAAGCGGAAGGCCGCCGCGCTGGCCCGCTCCTACGACTCCCTCGAGGAACGGATCGCCGTCCTCGAGGAACAGGAGGAGCTGGCCGCGATCCGGCCGGCGCTCGACGGCAACGAGATCATGGACGAACTCGGGTTGCCGCCCGGGCCGCTGGTGGGCGAGGCGTACAAGTTCCTCCTCGAGCTGCGCATGGACCGCGGGCCGATGTCCCCGGACGAGGCGCGTGCGGCGCTGCGTGCCTGGTGGGCGGACCGGGCGGAGTAGCCCCGCCCGTCGGTGACCGGCTTGCAACCGGTCGGTAACGCTCCGGTACAGACATTTTGGTCCAATCGGTGCGTAGCCCGCTCGATCGGTCGTGAGGGTCATTCCGAACCGGTAACGGCCCCTGCCCGGCAACGGAGAACGCCACTTACGGTGCGTTGATCTATGCCGACTGACCTCGGCGAGGTAAGACATACAGAACAAGTCACCACCTGTGCTGGAGGAGCGACGTGAAGAGAACTCGGATGCGCGGACACAAGGTGGTGGCGGTGGCGGTCGCCGGCCTGCTGATGGCAGCCGGATGCGGCGGTGGCGGCGACGACGACAAATCCGCGGACGGGGGCGGTTCCGGTGCCGGCAAGGGCGAGATCGTCGTCCAGGGCTGTAAGCCGCAGAACCCCCTGATCCCGACCAACACCAACGAGGTCTGCGGCGGCGACGTCCTGGACCAGGTGCTCGCGAAGCTGGTGCGGTACAACCCGGCAACCGGGGAGATCCAGAACGACGTCGCCGAGTCGATCACGACGAAGAACAGCCAGCTCTTCACGATCAAGATCCGCAAGGGCCTGAAGTTCAGCGACGGGACCGACATCAAGGCCAAGAACTTCGTCGACGCGTGGAACTGGGGCGCCTACGGGCCCAACGCCCAGCTGTCCTCGTCGTTCTTCGAGCCGATCAAGGGCTTCGACGAGGTGAACGCGGAGAAGTCGAAGGTCAAGAAGATGAGCGGCCTCAAGGTCGTCAACGACTCCACGTTCACCGTCGAGACGAAGACGAAGTACTCGCCGTTCCCCAAGCGCCTCGGCTACACCGCGTTCGCCGCTGTCCCGGACTCGTTCTTCTCCGACGACGGCAAGACCTTCGGCACCACCCCCGTCGGACTCGGCCCGTTCAAGCTGGTTTCCGGTGACCCGAACCGCGAGTTCGTGCTCGAAGCCGACCCGAACTACACCGGGCCACAGAAGCCGAGCATCCAGAAGGTCACCTACCGCGTGTACGACACCGAGGACGCGGCGTACAACGACCTGCTCGCCGGCAACCTCGACATCGGCAACGCCCTTCCGGACGCGGTCAGCGCGAGCGGTGCCTTCATCACCGACCTCGGCGACCGCCTCATGGACAAGGCGGGCGGCCGGTTCTCCTCGATCAGCTTCCCGTCGCCCAAGGCCGACAAGTCCTACGAC
>Ga0310811_10013015_pt1 | contig 10822 bp, 12 predicted proteins | sample YCmetagenome_FD_207642 | JGI IMG/M metagenome (GOLD analysis project Ga0310811, IMG submission 207642) | Soil microbial communities from experimental microcosm in Duke University, North Carolina, United States - YC | ecosystem: Engineered > Artificial ecosystem > Soil microcosm > Unclassified ...
GTTCGCGCCCCAGACGATGAACGTCGGGCAGACGATCTCGCCGAGGCGGTCGCGGATCGGGTAGGCGCTGATCGCCCGCAGGCCCGGCAGCAGCCCCGGCCGCCCGGCGCCCATGATGAGCTCTGCAGTGATCGGCGCCGGCAGCCGGTCGGGGTGCGCGCAGACCGCCCCCAACAGGATCTTGCGCAGCCGCCGCCGGCTCGCCAGCGCCCGCGCGTGGGCGGCCGCGATCGCGCCCGGCAGCGTCACGAAGCGCTCCAGCGGCGTCAGGACCCGCAGCAGCGGCTCGATCGGCAGTGTCTCGGTGCTGAGCCCGGCGGCCGAGACGAGCACGAGGCGCTCGACGCGTTGCGGCGCCTGCAGTGCGAGTTCGGCGGCCACGAGCCCGCCCATCGAGCTGCCGACGACCGCCGCGCTCGCGATCCCCAGCACGGCGCAGAGGTCGTCGAGCAGCGCCGCGTAGCCCGCGATCGACGGGGCCTCCGATGGCGGTGAATCCGAGGCGCCGAAGCCCGGGAGGTCCAGCGCCACGACGCGATGGTCACCGGCGAACGCGCAGATCGTCTCCAGCCAGTTCGTCCACGATCCGCCCAGGCCGTGGACGAACAGCAGCGGCGGGCCGCTGCCGAGCTCGATCACGTTCACGCGCGTCCCCGCGACCTCGATCCAGCGCCGGTGCGCCCGCCAGTCGACGTCGAGCCAGCGCGAACGGCCGGACGGCCCGTAGACCTGCATGCAGGCGCGCCGTTCTTCTACGCTTGAGGAGGCCGTCACCCGTGCCGACAACGCTACAGAGCATGCGCATCGCGATCGACATCGACTCCACGCTGCACCACTACTGGAACGTGCTCAGCGACGCCGCGCGCCGGCGATTCGGGGTTGAGTTGCCCTACGAGGAGCAGCTGGACTGGGGCATCACGCGCCTGCGTGCCGATCAGCTGCACCTCTGCATCCAGGAGACGCACTGCGACGCGGCGATCCTGGCCGGCGAGCCCTATCCCGGCGCCGTCGAGACGGTCCGCGCCTGGCACGACGCCGGCCACGTCATCCATGTCACGAGCCACCGCGACCCGCATGCCCAGGCGGCGACAGCGCGCTGGCTCGAGCAGATCGGCCTGCCCTACCACGAGCTGTACTGCGCGCACGACAAGATCGCCCACTGCGTCAACGCCGGCATCGAGCTGCTCATCGACGACAGTCCCGAGAACCTCGCCAAGGCGATCGACCACGGCATCGCCGTCGCAACGATCGCGCATCCCTGGAACCGGGACCTGTGCGAGGTCGAGGACGTCGTGTGTGCCGACGACTGGGCGGCGCTCGGCGCGCGCCTCGAAGCGCTGCTGCGGCGCACCCGCGCCACGAGCTGAGCGCGCCCCGCGAGATCACCCTCGCTCTCACCGCAAATCGCCTGCACACCGGTGCAAATGACCGGAGGTGGCGTTACAGTGATCTGCGCTTCGCGCGTCGCTCCCCCGTCACCGACGTTTGTCCCGCACGCCCCTCATCGCCATCGCCGCCGTGCTCGTCGGGCTGCTCGCGGCCGCGGGCGCGGTCTACGCGTATGACGCCCGCCGCAGCGACGTCATCGCCAAGGGCGTGCGCATCGGCGGCGTCGACGTCGGCGGGCTGCACGCCCCCGCGGCGCGCGAGAAGGTCGCCACGCTGCTCGTCGAGCCGCTGAAGGCGCCGCTGGTCGTCAGCGCCGCCGGCAAGACCTATCCGCTGTCGGCCCGGGAGGCGCACCTCAGCGCCGACATCGGGCAGATGGTCGACACCGCGCTGCGGCGCAGTCGCGCGGGCGGCATCCTGGCCCGCACCTGGCGCGGCCTGAGCGGCGCGCAGGTGCACGCGAACGTCGCCCCCGACATCGCCTACTCGCGCCGCGCGGTGCAGCGGATCGTCGACCGCGTGCGCGTCGCGGTCCAGCGCGACCCCGTCAACGCGAAGGTGAGCTTCGCGCCCGACAGCGTCGCGATCGAGCAGGCCCGCAGCGGGCGTGCGATCGACGCGTCGAAGCTGCGCTCCGACATGGAGCGCGCGCTCGTGTCCGCCACGCACGACCGCGAGCTGAGCGTCGCGGTCCGAACGATCCCACCGCGCATCACCGGCGAGAAGCTCGCCGCGAAGTATCCGACGGTGCTGACGGTCGATCGCAGCGGCTTTCGCATCAGCCTCTTCAAGAGGCTCAAGCGCGTGCAGACCTACCCGATCGCCGTCGGGCAGGTAGGCCTGGAGACCCCGGCCGGCCTTTACACCATTCAGAACAAGGCCGTCAACCCGGCCTGGCACGTGCCCAACTCGGCCTGGGCGGGCAGTCTCGCGGGCCAGGTCATCCCCGGCGGCGCGCCGAACAACCCGATCAAGGCGCGCTGGCTCGGCGTCGCCGACGGCGTCGGGGTGCACGGCACCTCGGACCGCGGCTCGATCGGCTCCAACGCCTCGCACGGCTGCATCCGGATGCTCGTCGAGGACGTCGAGAAGCTCTACGACGAAGTCCCCGTCGGGACGCCGATCTTCATCCACTAGAGATCGAGCGGGCTCCGGGACGTTTCGCCGATGTCCTCCGGCGCGATCTCCTCCCAGCCCTGCTGCATGAGCAGGGCATGATGCGGGGAATGTCGAAGCACCAGCGTGCCGATGAACACGCCCCGCTCGCGCTTGCGCATGACCGCGTACCACATCGTCGACGCGTCGCCCGACCCCTGGATGCGCAGCCACGGGCGCGGCGGCGCGGCGATCGCATCGATGACGCCCGCCTCGACGAGCTGGCGCTGGGTCGCGACGGTGCCCTGAGCCGTGTCGATGAAGAAGACGCCCATCCAGGCCGAGGCTAGCGAGGACTGGCGCCGCGCCCTCGCGCGCTTCGACGAGGACCTGCGCCGCCGCGGCTCGGCCGAGAAGACGCGCAGCGCCTACGCCGCCGACCTGCGCCAGTTCGCGACCTGGGCCAGCTGGCAGAAGGTCGAGCCCGCCGCCGTCACCCACCGCCTGCTGCGCCGCTACGCCGCCGCGCTGTCCGAGCGCCGCTCGGCGCCCGCGACCGTCGCCCGCAAGCTCGCGGCGCTGCGCGCGTTCTTCGGCACCCTGCGCGAGCACGGCGAGATCGCCGCCAACCCCGCCGACCTGCTCGCCGCGCCCAAGCGCGCGCGCGAGCTGCCGACCGTCCTGGCGCCCGAGGCGATCAGCGCGCTGCTGGACCGCATCCCGGCCACGACGCCGCTGGAGCTGCGCGACCGCGCCCTGTTCGAGATCGCCTACGCCAGCGGCCTGCGCGCCGAGGAGCTCGTCTCGCTGAACACGAGCTCGGTCGACTTCGACGCCGAGGAGCTGCGCGTCGAGGGCAAGGGCTCCAAGACGCGCTTCGTCCCCGCCGGCGAGCCGGCGCTGGCGGCGCTCGCGCGCTACCTCGAGCGCGCGCGGGGGGCGCTCGCGCGCGGCGACGACGAGGCCGCGCTGTTTCTCAGCAAGTCCGGCCGGCGGCTGTCGACCTCCGACGTGCGCCGGCGGCTCAGCGTCTGGGCGCGGCACGCGTCGGCCCAGGGAGCGGTGCACCCGCACGCCCTGCGCCACTCGTTCGCGACGCACCTGCTCGAGGGCGGGGCGGACCTGCGCACGATCCAGGAACTGCTCGGCCACGCGTCGGTGTCGACGACTCAGACGTACACTCGGGTAGAGTCGGCGCGCCTGAAAACAGCGTATGCACGCGCCCATCCACGGGCGTAGGGACGGTATGGAGACCAACGTCAAATCGATCGAGCTGAAGGATCTATGGCGGCGCTACAAGCGCGATGGAGACGAACGCGCCCGTGAGCGCCTCGTCGTCGCCTACTCCCCGCTCGTGAAATACGTCTCCGGCCGCATGGCCTCCGGCCTGCCCGCCCACGTCGAGGAGGCCGACCTCATCTCCTACGGCCTGGGCGGCCTGATCTCGGCGATCGAGCGCTTCGAGCTCGAGCGCGAGATCAAGTTCGAGACCTACGCGATCACCCGCATCAAGGGCGCGATCATCGACGAGCTGCGCTCGCTGGACTGGGTCCCGCGCTCGGTGCGCGCCCGCGCGCGGGCGATCGAGCGCGCCAACACGAAGCTCGAGCACAAGCTCCAGCGCGCGCCGACCGACGAGGAGATGGCGGCCGAGCTCGAGATGTCGGTCACCGACTTCCAGGACGCGCTGCTGCAGATCTCCAACTCGACGATCGCCGCGCTCGACGAGCTGTGGACGGTCTCCGACGCCTCCGGCGACCAGGTCTCGCTGCTGGACACGCTGCAGGACCCGGGCGCGCCCGATCCCGCGGCGGTCATGGACCAGACCGACCTCAAGGACCGCATCGCCGACGCGATCGCCCGCCTGCCCGAGCGCGAGAAGCTCGTCGTCGCCCTGTACTACTACGAGAACCTGACCCTGCGAGAGATCGGCGAGGTCCTCGGGGTCACCGAGTCGCGCGTGTCACAGCTGCACACGAAGGCCGTGTTGCGCCTGCGCGGGCGCATGTCGGACGAGAACCTCACGGTCTGAGGCGTCCGCGCTGGGCGCGGTCGCAATTGCCTTCACGCGGTATTAGCATCGGCGCTTCCCCGAGGAGAGGAGCCGCGGCATGCACAAGCCTGCTGACCGCATTCGCAACGTAGCCCTGATCGGTCACCGCGGGTGCGGGAAGACGTCGCTGCACGAGGCGCTGCTGTTCGAGGCCGGTGCCACCAACCGCCTCGGCTCGGTCCTCGACGGCACGACGGTCTCGGACTCAGAGCCCGACGAGCAGGCCCGCAAGCTGTCGATCTCCGCCACGCTGAGCTCGTTCGACTGGGACGAGCGCAAGATCAACCTCCTCGACACCCCCGGCGAACCGAGCTTCGTCGCCGACGCGCTCGGTGCGATGCGCGTCTGCGAGTCGGCGGTCTTCGTCGTCAACGCCGTGATGGGCGTCGAGGTCTCCACCCGCCGCCTGTGGGCCCGCGCCGAGGAGCTCGACCTCGCGCGGATGGTCTTCGTGAACATGCTCGACCGCGAGCGCGCCGACTTCTTCCGCACGCTGGAGTCGCTCAAGGGCGCCTTCGGGCCGCACGTCGTCGCCACCGAGATCCCGATCGGCTCCGAGCACGACGTCTCCGGCGTCGTCGACCTCGTCGACATGAAGGCCTACCGCTACGAAGGCGACGGCCGCGACAACTGCACCGAGATCGCGATCCCCGACGACATGCGCGACATGGCCGAGGAGTACCGCGAGAAGATGATGGACGAGATCTGCGAGGTCTCCGACGCGCTCATGGAGCGCTACCTCGAGGGCGAGGAGATCGCCCACGACGAGATCGTCACGACCCTGAAGGACGGCACGAACCACGGCTCGCTGTTCCCGGTCGTCTGCGGCGTCGCCACGCGCAACCTCGGGACCAACCGCCTGCTCGACGCGATCGTCGAGGACCTGCCCTCGCCGGTGAAGCACGGCGGCCTCGAGCTCCCCGAGATCACGCTGGAGTCGCGCGAGGACGCGCCGCTGTACGCCTACGTCTTCAAGACCCGCGCCGACCCGTTCGCCGGGCGCATCAACCTCTTTCGCGTCTACCAGGGCGTCATGAACCACGACACCCAGGTCATGAACACGCGCACGCACCACAAGGAACGCATCGGCCAGCTGCTGGTCTTCAGCGGCAAGGAGTCCGGCCACGCCGACGAGTTCGGGCCCGGCGACATCGGCGCCGTGGCCAAGCTCAAGGAGACGCGCGCGGGCGACTGGCTCGCCGAGCGCGACGAGCCGATCTCGATGCCGGCGATCGAGCTGCCCGCGCCGGTGATGGCGTTCGCGATGGAGGCCCACGGCGACGAGGACAAGGTCTTCACGGCGCTGCGCCGGCTGCAGGAGGAGGACCCGACGATCGACCTGCACCGCGACGAGCAGACCGGCGACCAGATCATCGCCGGGCTGTCGCAGATGCACGTCGAGGTCATCACCGACCGCCTGAAGGAGCGTTTCGGCGCCGAGGTCACGCTCAAGCCGCCGCGGGTGCCCTACCGGGAGACGATCCGCAAGCCGGCCAAGGCCCACGGCCGCCACAAGAAGCAGTCCGGCGGGCGCGGGCAGTTCGGCGACTGCCACATCTCGCTCGAGCCGCGCGAGGCCGGCGCGGGCTTCGAGTTCGTCAACGCGATCAAGGGCGGCGTCATCCCGACGTCGTTCATCCCCGCCGTCGAGAAGGGCGTCGTCGAGGCGATGCGCAACGGCCCGGTGGCAGGCTTCCCGGTCAAGGACGCCCGCGTCACGGTCTACGACGGCAGCTATCACACCGTCGACTCCTCCGAGATGGCGTTCAAGCTCGCGGGCTCGATCGCGATGCGCGAGGCGATGGCCAACGCCGGCCCGGTGCTGCTGGAGCCGATCATGCTCGTGACGCTGACGATCCCCGAGGACTCCGTCGGCGACGTCATCGGCGACCTCAACTCGCGCCGCGGGCGCCCGCAGGGGATGGACTCCGTCGGCGGCGGGCTGACCGAGGTCAAGGCCGAGGTGCCGATGGCCGAGATGCTGACCTACGCCCCCGACCTGCGTGCGATCACCGGCGGCCAGGGCGACTACACGATGGAGTTCGACCACTACGAGGAGGTCCCCGCACACCTCCAGCAGAAGGTCGTCGCCCAGGCGACCGAGGAGGAAGCGGTCGGCGCCTGAGACGGGGCCCTGGGGGGCGAGTTCGCGGGTCGCCGCGCCTCTGAGAGGGCGTGAGCCGACCCGAGGAGGCGCAGTACGATGAGTTCGATGGCGGTGGCAGAGCCGATGACGGCCGAGGAATACCTCTCGCGTCCGTACGACGAGCGCGAGCGCGGATGGGAGCTGATCGGCGGCGCGATCGTCGACATGCATGACCCGCTGCTCCCGCACGAGCTCGTGTGCAGGGAGATCAACTTCGCGCTGGAGCTGTGGACGCGCGCGGAGGCAGGTCGCGGCCTCGCGATCCGGTCCATCGACGTCGGCATCGGCCCGCACGACGTCTACGGCCCGGACGTCCACTGGTACCGGGAGGACCGCGTCCCGCAGCGCGACTGCGGCCGTCCGTACCCCGTCCCCGATCTCGCGATCGAGGTCCGCTCGCCGAGCACCTGGCGGTACAGCATCGGCGCGAAGAAGAACGGCTACGAGCGCGCCGGGCTGCCCGAGCTGTGGCTCGTCGACACGGCCGCCGACGAGGTGCTGATCTTCCGCCGCTCGCGCCCGGACGCGCCGGCATTCGACGTCGCGCTGGAGCTCACGCGCGACGAGACGCTGACCTCTGCGCTGCTGGCCGGCTTCGCCCTGCCGGTCGCGACGATCTTCGCGGCGTAGACCATGTGGCCGCCCGAGGCGCTCGCGTTCCTGCGCGAGCTGGAGGACAACAACGACCGCGAGTGGTTCAAGGCCAATCGCGCGCGCTACGACGCCGACCTGCTGGAGCCCGCCAAGCAGCTCGCGGCCGCGCTCGCCCCGCTCGGCGAAGCGCACTTCTTTCGCCCCTACAACGACACGCGCTTCCACGCGCGGCCGCCGATCAAGGAGCAGCTCGGCATCGCGATCGGCTACGGAGCGGCCGGCGGCTTCTACGTCGAGCTGTCGCTCGACGGGCTGCTCGTCGCCGCCGGCCTGCACCGCCCGTCGTCCGATCAGCTCGACCGCTTCCGGGCGGCGATCGACGACGGCCGCCGCGCGAAGGCGTTCGAGCGCGCCGTCCAGACGGCGACCGACGCCGGCCTGGCGCTCGCCCCGCCCGCGCTCAAGCGCGCGCCGCGCGGCTATCCGCCCGACCACCCGCACGTGGACCTCCTGCGCCTGCGGCAGCTGACCGTCGCCCATCGCCACGAGCTCGAGCCGTGGCTGCACGAGCCGCGCTGCGCCGAGCTCGTGGCCACCCAGCTCGATGCCGCCCGGCCCCTCGTCGCGTGGCTGGGCAAGCACGTCGGCCCGGCCCTGGCGCGGCCCCGCCCAGGCTGACGCGGCGCTACGCTCCCGCCTGCATGGAGCGCAAGTCGATCACCACGAGCCGCGAGACGGTGCCCTGCGACGTCTGCGGCCGGACGCTGCTGCGCGGCGAGCACGCGGACGCGTTCATCGCCAACGGCTCGCGGCGGATGGTCTGCGAGCTGTGCACCGCCCGCGCCGCCAACGAGGGCTGGATCCGCGAAGGGGCCGACAACACGCTCGGCGTGCGCCGCAACGGCCCCCGCAGCGGCCGCTCGCTGCTGGAGCGGCTGATCCCGCGCCGCGACGGGGCGGCGCGGCCGGTCGCGGTCGTCCCCGCGCGCCGCCCGCCGTCGACCAACGTCGCGCGCGTCGAAGGCGTTCGCACCCGGCCCGCCCGCGGTGGCGAGGACGGCGCGCAGGCCGAGCCGCCCGCGCCCCTGGAGCCGGCGCCCGCCGCCGCCCCGCCGCCGTCGCGCGAGCCGCGCCACGTCCACGCCGTCCCGACCAACGCCGACCTCAAGATGGCCCGCGCGCTCGAGGTCTTCAACGTCAGCGCGCACCCGCGCCGGATCGCCGGCGTGGCGCGCTCGCTCGGCGTGCCCTACGTCAGCGTGCTGCCGTCGGACACCGAGGGCGCGATCGTCTCGATCGTCGTCGCCTGGGAGCTGTGCTGGTATCGCTACGAGGTCGACCTCGCCGACGAGGCCGCGGGCGTGCGCGTCACGGCGCAGGGCGCGGAGCTCTCGGAGCTGACGGCGGCCGAGCAGGTGCCCAACGCCGCCGCCGACGAGCGCGGCCGGCTGGTGCTGGCCGCGTGAGCGTCGCGCTGGCCGCGTGTACTAGGGTGGCGACCGGTTCATGAATCCTCTTGCGGTGCAGATGCCCCTCAGGACCGGTCAGTCGATGATCCCTTCCGCGGGTAGACGATGATCTACTGCGTCGTGCCCGAGGCGCTCGAGGCCGAGCTCTTCGACAAGCTCACGGAGTACTACGCCGACGATCCGAACGTCACGGTGATCGTCGATCGCCGCAAGTCCGAGCGCCGCGGCGCCGACGACGACCCGGCCCAGGTCGAGCAGCGCGAGACGCGAGATCGCCGCCGCCCCCGCGTGGCCGGCGAGTTCCCGCGCATGGACCCCGACTAGCCGGCACCCAGGCCGGTGAAGCTCGTCGTCCACGTCGATGGCGGAGCGCGCGGCAACCCCGGACCGGCGGCGGCCGCCGCGGTCCTGTCGGCGCCCGGCGGCGACGTCGTCGACGAAGCCTCCGAGACGATCGGCGTCGCGACGAACAACGTCGCCGAGTACCGCGGGCTGCTGCTCGGCCTGCGGCGCGCGCGCGAACTCGGCGCCGACGAGGTCGAGGTCGTCAACGACTCCGAGCTCGTCGCGAGGCAGATCACCGGGGCCTACAAGGTCAGGCACGCGGACCTCAAGCCGCTGCACCGTGCCGCGCTGGAGGCTCTCAGCGGCTTCGACGCCTGGTCGATCCGCTCGGTTCCGCGGGCCCGCAACGCCGCCGCCGACGCGCTCGTCAACCAGGCGCTCGACGCCGCGCGCTGAGCAGCCGGGGCGCCGCCACGCGTATGTAAGGATGCGGGAGAAGATCCTTTGACAAAACGCGTCTGGTTCGCGCACGGCGGACCTGGGCAAGACGCGCCCCGGGAAGGTGCGGCCGACACGGCAACGAGGAGGAGATGGCATGGCACAGCCCGTTGGTTTGCAGGTGACCGTCAACGGCCAGGCGCACAGCTCCGAGGTGCCACCGCGGCTACTGCTCGTCCACTATCTGCGCGACGTGCTCGGCCTGACCGGCACGCACGTCGGCTGTGACACGTCCAACTGCGGTGCCTGCACGTGCCTCGTCGACGGCGAGTCGGTCAAGAGCTGCACGGTGCTCGCCGTCCAGTGCGACGGCGCCGAGATCACCACGATCGAGGGCATGGCCGGCGCCGGCGGCGAGCTGCATCCGCTGCAGCAGGGCTTCTGGGACAACCACGGCCTGCAGTGCGGCTACTGCACGCCCGGCATGATCATGGCCGCCGCCGACCTGCTCGCCCGCCACGACGGCGACGGGCCGATCACCGAGGCCGAGGTGCGCAAGGGGCTGGAGGGCAACCTCTGCCGCTGCACGGGCTACGAGAACATCGTCAAGGCCGTCCTGGCGGCGGCCGAGGCCGGACAGGGGGTGCCCGCATGACGACCGTCGAGCAGCCGACCGGCAACTGGGTCGGACAGTCGCTGCGCCGCAAGGAGGACCCGCGCCTCATCCAGGGCCGTGCGTCCTACGTCGACGACATCACCGTCTCCGGGATGCTCTGGGCGGCGGTCGTGCGCTCGCCCGAGGCACACGCCCGCGTCGTCTCGATCGACACCTCCGCCGCCCGCGCGATGCCGGGGGTCCGCGCGGTCTACACCGGCGAGGACATGACCGACCTCGCCGCCCCGCTGCCGCACGCGTGGGCGCCGGCCGGCGTCGAGATCAAGGTCCCCGAGCGCTGGCCGCTCGTCCGCGGCCGCGTCTGCCACGTCGGCGACGCGGTCGCGCTCGTCATCGGCGAGGACCGCTACGGCGTCGTCGACGCCGCCGGCAGGGTCGAGGTCGAGTACGAGCCGCTGCCGGTCGTCGTCGACGTCGAGGAGGCGATGAAGGACGAGACGCTCGTCCACGAGTCGTTCGGCACGAACATCACCCACAAGTGGACGATGGGCGGTGGCGGCGACATCGAGCAGGCGCTCGCCGACTCCGAGGTCGTCGTCGAGCGGCGGATCGTCAACCACCGCACCGCGGGCGCCGCGATCGAGCCGCGCGGCTGCATCGCCGACTACCGCGCCGGCAACCTCACCGTCTGGACGTCGACGCAGGTGCCGCATCTCGTGCGCCTGTTCTACGCCGTC
>Ga0310811_10013016_pt1 | contig 10822 bp, 7 predicted proteins | sample YCmetagenome_FD_207642 | JGI IMG/M metagenome (GOLD analysis project Ga0310811, IMG submission 207642) | Soil microbial communities from experimental microcosm in Duke University, North Carolina, United States - YC | ecosystem: Engineered > Artificial ecosystem > Soil microcosm > Unclassified ...
CTGACTCCCGCAGCCAGATGCGCATCGCGGCGCCGGCATCAGCGGCGGCCTGGTCGAGTGACGATACGTCTTGTGCGGTGACCCGCAGTGTTTCGGCATCCTGGCGAAGATCGGCGGTGACCAGCACGCTGGTACCGCTGACGAGCAGGTCGCGCACACGTCCCAGCACTTCCGAGAACAGCGTGACCTCGCAGGAACCGGACGCATCGGTGATGCGCACCCACGCCATACGGTTGCCGGTGCGCGTCACACGTTCCTTCTGCGCGCCGACCACACCAGCCAGGCGAATGCGCGTCACACCGGACTGCGCAGCGGTTTCGACATTCATGCACGCTGTCGTGCCGAGGCGCCGCAACGCCTTCGCGTAGGCATCGAGCGGATGCGCTGTAAGATGGAAGCCGATGGCCTCAGCCTCGAAGTTCAAACGGTCCATCGGCGCCCAATCCGGCATGTCGGGCAGACGCAGTGTCTCGTTCGATACACCCGGCGCGGCACCGAATAGCGCAGTCTGCCCGCTTTCCTTTTCCTCCGCATTCGCCTGCGCGCGACGCAGGATCGATTCAGCGGCAGAGAACAGCCGGGCGCGATTCGACTCCAACGTGTCGAAGGCGCCAGCGCGGATTAGGTTCTCAAGCTGCATCTTATTGAGCTGCCGCGGATCGACACGGGCAGCAAACTCCGCAAGGTCGGTAAACGGCCGGCCGTCACGCGCCTGTTCCAACGCCTGCATCGCGGCCAGGCCCACCTTCTTTACCGCCGCCAGCGCATAGCGGATTGCCAGCTTGCCGTCGGCGATCCGCTCGACCGTGAAGTCGGCACCGGAGCGATTTATGCACGGCGGCTCGATGCGGATGCTCGCGCGTTCCACCTCTGCTCGCAGCACCGCAAGACGATCGGTGTTGCCAAGTGAAAGAGACATGCACGCAGCGAAGAATACTTCCGGATGGTTCGCCTTCAGCCATGCCGTCTGATAGGCGAGCAGTCCATACGGCGCTGCGTGGCATTTGTTGAAACCGTAACCGGCGAAACGCGCCATCAGGTCGAAGACTTCCTTCGCCTTCTCCGGATCGATGCCACGCTCGATGGCGCCCTTGGTGAAGATGTCGCGTTGCGCTTCCATCTCCGCGGGGATCTTCTTGCCCATCGCGCGGCGCAGCAGATCGGCGCCGCCCAGCGAATAGCCCGCCATCCGCTGAGCGATCTGCATCACCTGTTCCTGGTAGACGATGATGCCGTAAGTCTCGGCCAGGATATCGTGGATACTTGGATGCGGTGCTTCGGTAATACCGTTGTGCTTGCGACGGCAGTACTCGGGAATACTGGCCATCGGGCCGGGGCGATACAGCGCAACCGCCGCAACCAGATCCTCGAAGCGGTCCGGGCGCATCTGGCGCAGCATGTCGCGCACGCCCTGCCCTTCCATCTGAAACACGCCGCCGGCATCGCCCTTCGCCAGCATCTCGTAGGTCTTCTGATCGTCCAGCGGCAAACGATTGATGTCGATGTCGATACCGAGGCCACGCAGCAGATTCTCGGCACGTTGCAGGATGGTCAGTGTCGTCAGGCCGAGGAAGTCGAACTTCACCAGTCCAGCCTGTTCGACATGCTTCATCGAATACTGCGTGACCAGGAAGTCGGACCTAGGATCGCGATACAGCGGCACCAATTCCGTCAGTGGCCGATCACCGATCACCACGCCGGCGGCGTGTGTGCTGGCGTGGCGATACAGACCCTCGATCTGCAACGCGATCTCCAGCAGGCGCGCGACGGCTTCGTCCTCATCGCGCAACGCCTGCAAGCGCGGCTCACGGTCGATCGCCTGCTGTAGCGTCACCGGGGCGGCGGGAATGTTGGGGATCAGCTCGGCGACCTTGTTCACCTGGCCGAACGGCATGCCCAGAACACGGCCCACGTCGCGCACCGCCGCACGCGCCTGCAACTTGCCGAAGGTGATGATCTGCGCCACACGATCGGAACCGTACTCGTTGCGTACGTAATCAATGACGCGGTCGCGGCCTTCCTGGCAGAAGTCGACGTCGAAATCAGGCATCGACACGCGCTCGGGATTCAGGAAACGCTCGAACAGCAGGTTGAACTGGATAGGATCAAGGTCGGTGATCGTCAGCGACCAGGCGACGACCGAACCGGCGCCGGAACCGCGACCAGGACCGACGGGAATGCCGTGTGCCTTCGCCCACTGGATGAAGTCGGCGACGATGAGGAAGTAGCCGGCGAACCCCATCGAGATGATGACCGACAGCTCGTAATCCAACCGTTCGCGATAGCGGGCACGGTCTTCGGCGGCGGCTTCCGCAGCATCCATGCGGCGTTCGAGTCCCTCGAGCGCCATGGCGCGAACAGTCTCTTCCTCCGTGCTGCCGGCACGCACCTTCGGCGATATCGGCAACAGCGGTTTGCGCGTTTCCATCATCACCGCGCAGCGCCGTGCGATGGCGAGGGTGTTGTCGCATGCCTCCGGCAGATCGGCGAACAGCACGCGCATATCGGGCGCGGGTTTGAACCAGTGTTCTGGCGTGACGCGGCGGCGGTCGCGCTCCGATAGCAGGCGTCCCTCGGCGATCGCCAGCAACGCATCGTGCGCCTCGTACATATCGGGCGAGGCAAAGTAACAGTCATTGGTGGCGACCAGCGGGATACCCGCAGCATCCGCGAGAGCGATCAAGCCCGGCTCCACCGCGCGCTCGACTTCCAGGTTATGGCGATGAAGCTCCATGGCGACGCGGTCGGGAAACGCTTCCATCAAGCGTGCCAGCAGACGCTCCGCTTCCGGCTTCTGGCCTTCCGCCAGCAGGCGCCCGAGCGGTCCGGTAGCCCCGCCGGTCAGCAGGATCAGACCGGTCGCATGTCCCGCGATCACATCTAGCGGGAGTTGTGGTTTCAACCCGGGATCGGTGTCCAGGAAGCAGAGTGACGACAGGCGCTGAAGATTGTTGAGACCCGCCGCATCCTGCGCCAGCAACACTAGCGGCTCGGGGGGCAGACGCGGATTGTCGGCACGGGCCAATGCGACCTGGCAGCCCATGATTGGCTGGATGCCCTTCGCAACACAGGCCTGGCTGAACTCCAGCGCGCCGAACAGGTTGGCGGTGTCGGTGATCGCAACTGCAGGCATGTCAGCCTGGCGGGCGAGTGCCGGGATCTTATCCGCCTTGATGGCGCCCTCGCTGAGCGAGTAGGCGGAATGGACGCGCAGATGGACGAAATCAGCGTGGGGCATGTGTGCAGTATGTAGGGTCGGCACCGAGTCTGGCCAACAACCTTCCTCGCTGGAACATGACTTGCCTGGGCGTCCCATTTGTCGAAGCTGCCGACCAACCAAGGGAGGACACCGCCATGGCGAAGATCCTGGCAGCGCTCGCCGTGCTTCTACTGGCTCTGCACGCCGCCCACGCCGACGACACGACTGCCGCCGCCGAGGCGTCCAACATGCAGATCATCGGTCACAGCGATCTGAACGGCTCCGGCAAGGGCGGTGAGGGGCTGGCGATCAAGCAATATCCGGACGGCAGGCGAGTGCTGTACCTCGCCCATGAATCTGCCCCGATGTGCATCAGCGTGATCGATGTCACGCACCCCGAGCAACCCGCCATCATCACCCAGATCAAGGTCGAGGCAGAGTCGATCCGCTGCAATTCGCTTGGCCTCGCCGGCAACACACTGGTTGTCGCGCATCAAACGGAGAAGGCGGGACAGTCAGGCGCAGGGCTCGATGTCTATGATATTTCCGACGCGAATGCCCCGAAGAAGCTGTCGCATTTCGACACCTCCGGACCGCACTCGCGCGGGGTGCATTTCGTCTGGTTCACCGACGGCCACTACGCCTATCTTTCCACCGGTGCGCGCGACTTCACGCCGCACAATCCAAGTGACGATCAGTTCCTGATGATCGTCGATGTGTCGGACCCGCAGCGTCCGCATGAGACTGGACGCTGGTGGTTGCCCGGCACGCGCCAAGGCGACACCGCGCCACAGCCGCCTCGCGTATCGCCGTTCGATGCGGGGATCCGTATGCATTCCCTCGTAGTGCCCGCGGACAAACCGGATCGCGCCTATGTCGGTTGGATCGATGGCGGCTGGATGATCCTCGACATCTCGGACAAGGCACATCCCAAGCCGATCACGCACCGATCCTGGCAGTCGGCCGGCAATGGCTTTGCGCATACCGTGCTGCCGATCGTGTCGCGCGGCATTGCCATACAGACCGAGGAAGCGACCGAGGCGAAATGCAAAGATTGGCCGAAGCGCAACTGGGTGTGGGACATCAGCGACGAGCAGCATCCATTTCCGCTGGCGGTATTCCCGCCCGCGTACGACCAGGATGCACTGTGCAAAGCCGGCGGCCGCTTCGGCGCGCACAACATCGACATGAACCGGCCGATCGGCACGTCACGCACGCTGAATCAGACCGTCGTCGGCAGCTATTTCGGAGGTGGGGTCAGGGCTTATTCGATCAGCAATCCCAACCGCCCGGAGGAAATCGGCTATCTGGTGCCCAAGGCGCCGGCGGGGAATGCGACGCACACGATCCAGATCAACGACGTATATGTGGACGAGAATGGCCTGATTTATGCGAACGATCGGTTGATGGGTGGCCTATACATCATTCGCTACACAGGGTCAGTTCCGCTCAACTGACTCACGCCGCACGCAGCGTCACCGGAAGTTTGGCCAGCCCGCGCAGCGTGTTATTGAACCGCCGGTGGATGGGGCCGGTGATTTCGATCGATGCGGCCTTGTGCGCGAGCGAGCTCAGAATGCAGTCACCCTCCAACCGAGCCAGTACCTGGCCAACGCAGTTATGAATGCCGTAACCGAACCCGACATGTCCGGCATTACGGCGCTCGATGTCATAGTCGTCGGGCCGCTCCCACTTGCGAGGATCGCGATTGGCCGCGCCAAGGAACATCAGGACCTTCTCGCCTTCATCAATCGGCTGGCCACCCAGCTGCGTCTCCTGTGTCGTCGTTCGGAAGAAGGTCTGCACGGGTGATTCGAACCGTACTGCTTCCTCGAACGCGGCTCGTGCGAGCGTTGGATTGCCGCGCAGCTTACGGAACTGGTCGGGAAAGCGCGCCAGGCAATACACCGCAGCACCGATGCCGCTGACCGTGGTATCGACGCCGGCGGTCAGGATGGAGCGCACGACTATCGGCGCTTCCTCGGCAGTCAGCATGCCCGCATCGGCGGCAGCATGGACCGCAGCACCGAAACCGTCCGGTGAGAGAGCATCGCGCCGCGACTGCGCCTGCACCCAGGCGAGTACCGGTGCGGCGTCGCTCACCGCCTGCTCGAAGAACGCATTCCGCGGACCGAACGAATTGAACACCATGTTGCCGTAGGGCAGCAAATAGCGGCGGTTCTCGCGCGGCATGCCGACAGCGTCGGGGAACACCTCCAACGGGTACGCCTCAGCGAGTTCCGTCACCGCATCGAAGCTGCCGCGTTCCAGCAATTCGTCGATCAGCCGATCGGCTGCCGCAGCGAAACTCGCGCGCAGGCCGCGCATCGCCGCGGGTGACAACACGCTGTCCAGCACCTTGCGCGTGCGATCGTGCAGTGGTGGATCAGTCTCCAGCACCAGGCTCGGCAGGCGCCACGGTTTCTCCTTCTTGAAGTCGCTCAGGCCGGCGCCGCGTGCGGACGAATACGTGCGCCAGTCGTTCAGGACATCATACACCTCCTGATAGCGCGCCACCGCCCAGACATCGTAGTGCGTGAGCCGCACTACCGGACCGGCTTCGCGCAACGCCTCCTGCGCCGGATGCGGGTCGGCAAGATACGCCTCGGAAAACGGATCGAGGCCGGAGACCGGATAATCCGCCATAGCGTGTTCCTCCCTCCGTTACGCAGCGAACGGATTGCGGATGGTAAGCCTGCGATCGATGACATGACCATCCTGCATGTCCTCGGTACAGAGAACATCACAGCCTGCCTGTAGCGCCGCGGCAATGATCAACGCGTCGTATATACGATAGTCATCGCGTGCCGCAATACGAAGCCACCTCGTGCGTCGCGATCGTCAGCCCCACCGGATCAGGGCAGAGAACGCGGACACGATGGAGGGCCTCCGTCACTTCCTTCCCTGGGCGTCGAGCTTGCAACGAGCCACCGCGGCAAACTCGTTCAGCACCTGAGCGCTGACCACGCCGCCTTCGGTCAGCAGAGTCCACCTCTTGCATGTGCGGATCGTCCTGCTCTGCCACCTATATCAATACGTTTTGTGTCGAAGAACCGCTTACCTGGCATTCGCATCTTCGCGATCAAAGCGGAAACCAGGAGGCAGCGGACGACGAAGTTTGCGCAGGCGTGCCAGGGCCCTCTCACGGCTCTTGTCCCGGCTCACCTCGAATGTGCGCGCGCTGGCAATGCGAATCTCGATCTGGTCTCTTTCCTTGAGTTCCAACGCCTCGACAACGGTGGCTGGCAGTCGCACTGCCAGGCTATTGCCCCATTTAGAAATCCGCATGACCGGCTCCAGCTTCGGATATACGCATGGATAGTATTTTCGGCGATCCAGTCACGCGAGCGGCACGATTTTTCCCTCGCGCAGCGTCACGGTGCGATCCATGCGTGCGGCAAGCTCCGGGTTATGAGTGGCGATCAGGGCCGCGAGGTTCTCGCGCCGCACCGTGGCCAGCAGTTCCTCGAACACCACCGACGCGGTCGCGACATCAAGATTGCCGGTCGGTTCGTCCGCGAGCAACACATGCGGCGCATTGGCCAACGCGCGCGCGATGGCCACGCGCTGCTGCTCACCACCGGACAGCTTGCCCGGCAAGTGGTCCGCGCGCTGTTGCAGACCGAACGACGACAGCAGCGCCATTGCTCGCTGCGCCGCGACCTTGCGCGGTTTCCCCGCGATCATCTGCGGCAGTACGACGTTCTCCAGCGCGGTGAACTCACCCAGCAGATGATGGAATTGGTAGACGAAGCCGATCGTGTCGCGCCGGATCGCGGTGCGTGCGGAGTCGGCGAGCGTGCCGGCATCACGGCCATTCACAAACACCGATCCGCCATCAGGCTTTTCCAACAGTCCTGCCAGATGCAGCAGCGTTGACTTGCCGGCACCGGACGGCGCCACCAACGCGACGATCTCACCGGCACGCAGTGCCAGATCGGCACCAAGCAGCACGGGGAGCTCTCCGGCCTCGGTGCGATAGATGCGCCGCACGTCACGCAGGACGAGCGGGTCACTCATTCCGCAGCGCATCCACCGGATCGGTACGCGCGGCGCGCCAGCTTGGATACAGCGTCGCCAGCAACGAAAGCACCAGCCCAAGCACCACAACGCGCGCCACGTCCCCCCAATCCACCGTATCGGGCAACGCCGTCAGCATGAACACGGAGGAATCGAACACGCGCCCGCCGGTGATGTCCTCCACCGCGTGCTGGATCGCCACGATGTTGCGGCAGAAAACGATGCCGATGATTGTGCCAATCACAGTGCCCGTGACCCCGACGAATGCGCCGCACATCAGGAAGATGCGCAGTACCGCGAAGCTGTCGGCACCAAGGGTGCGCAGCACAGCGATGTCGCGTGTCTTGTCCTTCACCATCATGATCAGCGAAGAGATCACGTTGAACGCCGCGACCAGGACGATCATGCCGAGGACAATGAACATGGTGTCTTTCTGCACCTGCAGCACGCCGATGATGGTGTCGTTCGCGTGGCGCCAGTCGCGCAGCCAGACTTTCCGATCGCCAATCACCTGCCGCAGCGCGGGCTGCAGCGCATCCACATTGTCCGGGTCGCTAACGCGGATCTCGATGCCGGTAACGGCATCAGGCTTCTGGAAGAACGCCTGCGCCGCCGGCAGCGGCATGAACACCACGCTGTTATTGTAGTCGCTCAGCCCGGCGTCGAATACCGCCACGACCTTGTAGGCACGCACGCGCGGAACGGTACCGAACGCCGTGGCCGCGCCTTGCGGCGAGATCACCGTCAGCGAACCACCGATGCGCAGTTGATAGGACTGCGCCAGTCCGATGCCGATGGCGATGGCATCGTCACCAGTGAAATCATCGAGCTTGCCCGTCATGATGTGATCGCTCACCGGATGCAATGCACGCAGATCGTCGAGCGTCATGCCGCGCACCAGCCCGCCATGCGCACCGCCTCGATCGGTGGTCAGCAGCGCCTGGCCGTCCAGCACCGGCACCGCCGAGACGATACCCTTGATGCCGCGGACGCCTGTCAGCAGCGGCTGGTAGTTGTCGATCTTATCGCCGGCGTAGGCCTCGATGGTGATGTGGCCGTTGATGCCGAGGATGCGGCTTTCGAGTTGGGTCTGAAAGCCGCTCATCACGCTGGTCACCACGATCAGCGTCGCGACACCGAGCGCGATGCCGACCAGCGAAAACACGGCGATGATGGAGACGAAGCGCTCGCCCTTCCGCGCGCGCAGATAGCGGCCGGCAACGGCACGCTCGAAGGGACCGAACATGGTTACCGTGAACTCCCTCTCCCGCACAGCGGGGGAGGCTTGCCCCCGGGCGCTTGACCCGGGGGGTTGGGGAGGGGGTGTCGCGAGTAGGGCAACACCCTGCCCTCCCCCGTTTCGCGGGAGAGGGAATGTGAATACGCCATTATAGCTTCAACCTCCGCCGCGAGACTGCGGGGCGATTATCGCCAAAGCCTCCTCAGGAGAAAGCTCCCTGCGTTCTCCTGTCGCGCGGCGCTTCAACTCCACCTTCCCCGCCGCGGCACCGCGCGGACCAACGATGATCTGCCACGGGTGTCCCATCAGGTCAGCATCAGCGAACTTCGCGCCTGCACGCTCCTCGCGATCATCATACAGTGCGGTCGAACCGAGCTTCCCGTATAGCGTCTCGCACATCGCGTCACACGCCGCATCACCGCGCCGCAGGTTCAGGATCGCCGCCTTGAACGGTGCTATGCTGTCAGGCCAGATGATACCCGCGTCGTCGTGGCTCGCCTCGATCACCGCGCCGACCAGTCGCGACACGCCAACACCGTAGCTGCCCCCTTCGGGATGCACCTTCGAGCCATCCGCTGCCGTAACGGTCGTGTTCAACGATTTGGTGTATCTGGTGCCGAAGTAGAAGATGTGGCCGACCTCGATACCCCGACCTTCGCGGCGTCGCGCCGGCTCGACCTTTTCCCACTTCGCCGCATCGTGCTTCTCATCAGTCGCGGCGTACATCGACGTCATCAGATCGAAGAACGCCTGCAAATCACCGGCGTTATAGTCGAACTTCGCATTGACCCAATCGATGTCCTCAAACCCCGCATCGTAATAAACCTGACTCTCGCCGGTCGGCGCCAGGATGATGAACTCGTGACTCAGCTCGCCGCCGATGGGACCGCTTTCCGCCACCATCGGTATCGCCTTCAGGCCCATGCGCTGGAACGTGCGCATATACGCCAGCATCATTGTGCGATAGCTAACGACCGCGCCGGCGTAGTCCATGTCGAATGAATACGCATCCTTCATCAGGAACTCGCGCCCACGCATCACGCCGAACCGAGGCCGCACCTCGTCACGAAACTTCCATTGGATGTGGTACATGATCTGCGGCAGCTCGCGATATGAGTGCACCGACTGACGGAACAGATCGGTGATCATCTCCTCGTTGGTCGGCCCGTACAGCATGTCGCGCTCGTGCCGATCACGGATGCGCAGCATCTCCTTGCCGTAGTCATCGTAGCGCCCGCTCTCGCGCCACAACTCGGCGGGCTGGATCGTCGGCATCAGAACTTCCTGCGCGCCGGCGGCATTCTGTTCCTCGCGCACGATGCGCTCGATGTTTTTCAGCACGCGGAAGCCGAGCGGCAGCCACGCGTAGATCCCGGCGGAGGTTTGCCGCACCAATCCGGCGCGCAGCATCAGCCGGTGGGACGCAATCTGCGCCTCGGCGGGGGTCTCCTTCATCGTCGGAATGAAGCTGCGGGACAGTCGCATCGTGAACTGATTCCAGTTGGCTGAGGAGCGGCGACCGTAACCGGAGGGCGCCTGTCCCGCCACCCCCTGACGGCGCCCGCATTATTGTGCAACGCACAATGGTTTCACACGAAATAAAAGCTTAATAGCCACTCGATAAGTGAAATACTTCGTGACTCTGCCACGCGAACACGTTACCAAGCCGACGGTCCGGGTCGCCACCAGCGCGGGGCCAGGTTTGGGGAGGAAACGCCGTCACACGGCAGGTCGGAGGACACGGTGCCTCCTCCTGACCGTAGTGGCGTCCGCAGCATTCAATCGTAAGGCGCTGCAAACCATCCGTGACGAAAACTCACGTACGGACTGGTGATCAACAGGTAAGCGCCAAACCACACCACGGTCGCCACCAGCGTGGTGATGACCGCCTTTCGCAGAAGCTGCGGATGTTCGGGCGCGCCACGCCAGCCAGTCTGGTTGTCGGCGTCAGCCATCGGGTGCGTGCCCAGCGGCAGCACGCCGAACAACACGGTCCACCAGATCAGCACGTACAGCACAAGGCCGGTGAACCAGTTCATCCCGACTGCCGCCTAGACACGAAGCAGATGCACATCGACGAGGGGCCGCTTCTGCAACCGCCGACCAAGCGCACGCCGCAACGCCGCACGTGCGGCGTCGGTGAGCGCCGCATCGTCGCGACACAGCGATTGCGGCAGATCCTCGATGGCATTGGTGAACTCGGTCACCACGCGATCGAGTTCCGGATCGTCGGGCTCGAACAACCCCGGCGCACTGATTAGCGGCTCGCCGCGAAGCCGCCCGCCGGCGTCCACCGCCAGGCTGCCGACGACCACGCGATTGAACAGCATCCTCCGGCGCGCCGTCATGACACCACCACCCAG
>Ga0310811_10013018_pt1 | contig 10821 bp, 12 predicted proteins | sample YCmetagenome_FD_207642 | JGI IMG/M metagenome (GOLD analysis project Ga0310811, IMG submission 207642) | Soil microbial communities from experimental microcosm in Duke University, North Carolina, United States - YC | ecosystem: Engineered > Artificial ecosystem > Soil microcosm > Unclassified ...
GGCGGTTTTCCTCAAGCGCCTCATGCAGCAAGTCGTTGGTATTCGGCGCCAGGTCGCCACGGCGGCGATGCACCCGTTTGTACACAAAGGAAGTCAGGATCGGCGTCAAGATGGCGGTGACGATCACCGAGGCCGCGACCTGCACGGTGGCGGCGGGCGCGATCGCGGCATAGCTCGGGTCGGCCATGCCCACGGCTTTCGGCACGGCGGCGGCGTTGCCGGCGGTGCTGGAGGCAGCTGCCCCGGCAATGCCGGAACCGCCGAGCAGGATGTCCGCCGCGATGCAGACCGCGCCGGTGGTGACGAGCACGAACAGGCCGAGCAGGATGCCGGGCAGGCCGGCATGGATCACCGCTTCCAGATTGATGTTCTGGCCCAGCGTGAAGCCCATGAACGGCACGATCAGTGGCTCCTGCGAGGAGAAGAACTTGCGCAGATCCTCGTCGAGATTGCCGAGAATGGCGCCGGCGGCAATCGGAGCGATGACAGAGACCATCGTCAGCCAGGGAATATGCGCAAGGCCCGCGCCCACCAGCACGATCATGGTCACGAACGGACCGGTCTCGATGCTCTGCGGCACGTAGGTGCCGGCATCGTCCTTGTCGCCCATCACGCTGGTCAGTGCCAGGAACATGCCGCCATTGGTGTCGTTCAGGGCCGCCATCAGCGCCAGCGTGCTGTAGCCCCAGAGATTGCCCCCGAACAATTTGCCGACGGTGATAGCGACGAGGGCCGCGAAGCCAACCTTGGCAAAGAGGATGCCGAAACCGCGCTTGAGCATGCGCGGCGCGGTGCGCAACGTCATCTTGTTGCCGACGACGAACAGATACATGCCGAGGATCGTCGGATAGCCGGCGCCGCTGAGCGCCTGGGTAAAGCCGCCGATTTGCAGCAGATGAGGAAAGAAGGTGTTGATGATGATGCCGATGAACAGCGGCACCACCATCAACCCGCCGGGCACGCGGTTGACGAACTTATAGATTTTCATTGTTGTTTCGCTCCCTAAAGGTGTCGTTCCATCAAGACGGCATGGAGCGATCCCTGTTGGTGTGGGGGGATGTCAGGACGTCAGGACGTCAGGCCGCCGTGCCGGCCCCGGTTGAAAGCTCGTGGTTGGCCAGCATCTCCAGGGCTTTCAGCATGGCCGAATGGTCCCATCCGCCGCCGCCTTGCGCGGCGCAGGCGCTGAAGAGCTGCTGCGCGATCGCCGTGTTGGGCAGGCTCAGCTGCAGCGCCCGCGCACCTTCAAGCGCCAGATTGAGGTCCTTCTGGTGGAGCGCGATGCGGAAGCCCGGCGCAAAGTTGCGATTGATCATGCGCTCGCCGTGTACTTCCAGGATGCGTGAGTTCGCGAACCCGCCCATCAGCGCCTTGCGTACCTTGGTGATGTCGGCGCCGGCCTTGGAAGCGAACAGCAGCGCCTCGCTGACCGCCTCGATGGTCAAAGCGACGATGATCTGGTTGGCGATTTTCGTGGTCTGGCCGTCGCCATTGCCGCCGACCAGGGTGATGTTCTTACCCATTTTCTCAAACAAGGGCTTTACTTTTTCAAACGCCGCTTCGGGCCCGCCGACCATGATGGTGAGCGAGGCGGCCCGGGCGCCGACATCGCCGCCGGACACCGGCGCATCGAGATACTGGCAGCCCATGGCTTCGATTTTGCGGGCGAATTCCTTGGTTTCGATCGGCGAAATCGAGCTCATATCGACGACGATTTTGCCCGCGGACAAGCCATCGGCGACGCCGTTCTCGCCAAACAGCACGGAAGCCACCTGCGGCGTGTCCGGCACCATGAGGATGATGATTTCGGCCCGTGCGGCGACCTCTTTCGGCGAGGCGCAGGCGACGCCGCCTTGGGTCAGCAATTCCTGCGCGGGGCCGCTCGGGGTGTAGAGAAACAACGTGTGTCCCGCCGCGATCAGGTGCCCCGCCATCGGCTTGCCCATCACGCCCAAGCCGATAAATCCAACATTCGCCATAAAAATCCCTTTCTACTCTTTTTAGTCTTTCTACTTTTGCCTGTTTTCCGGCTGTCTCTGCGCCGCTAACCGGTGAAGGCGCGGCGGGAGATTTCGTTTGCCACCGCCACCAGGCGCGGGGCGATCAGCGCGAAGCGCGCCTGGTCCAGCTGCAGGATCGTGCCGACGGCGCTGATCGCCGCCACGACGTTCTGGCGCCGGTCGAACACCGGGGCGGCGACGCAGCGTATGTTCGGCACGTTCTCCTCGTCGTCAGTGGCCCAGCCGCGGGTGCGGACCAGTTGCAGATGCGCGTGCATGGCCGCTTGGCTGGTGATGGTGTGCGGGGTCGCCTGGACCCAGTTGATGGCCGCCAGAGCCTGTTGCAGTTCGGCTTCGGGCAACCAGGCCAGGAGCACTTTGCCCAAGGCGGAGCTATGCAGCGAAAAACGTTTTCCGACCCAGGACTCGACTCTGATCGGCTGATCGCATTCAATTTTCGAAAGATAGACCGCCTCGGACCCCTCGCTGACTCCGAGATGGCAGGTGAGTTGCAGTTCGCTGGCCAAGGCGCGCAGCAAAGGAAAGGATTCCGTCTCGACGAAACGGTGGCTGGCGGCGAAAGCGCCCAGCTCCGTCAGCTTCAGCCCCAGGACAAAGCCGCGATCGGGCCGCATGCGCAGCACACCAAGCCGCGAGAGCGCGCCCAGCAGATTATGCGTGCTGCTCTTCGGCAGGCCGAGCCGGCCATGAATGGTGGTGAAATCAAGCCCGGGATTTTTCGCAACGAGGTCGAGGATGGCAAAGCCGCGCGTCAAAGCCGGCACCACCGTGTCGCTATTGGCTTTTCGCGACGTCATCATCGCCACGGGCGCGCCGGGCTCCGCTGTGCCGTCCATTTTCTCTCCGCTTCCTCGCCGCCGTTCTTTTTTCGCCGCCGTTTTTTTCTCAGGCTTTTGTTCATTAATTTGAACAAAAGTTCTGTATTAGATCCGCCTTATCATGTGAAAAAAGTGCATGCAATGGAAAAAGCCTTGTCGTTTTCAGGCAAATTTCGCTGCGCCGCACAAAAACGGGGGAGAGTGCGGGCTGCCTGTCGCCGCGCGCGGGATATGGTATACGGTTCAACGAACCGAATTCGAGGGAGCACGATGACTGAGAAACGCGACGTGCAGCATCGGCTGGATGAGGCCGCCTCCGCCTGCGCGAGGGAGGGTGCGCAGCTGACGGAACTGCGCCGTGCGGTTCTGGGCCTGGTGCTCGAAGCCGACGGGCCGCTTACGGCGTATCAGCTGCTCGACAAGCTGAAAGAGACGCGCCGCAATGCTGTGCCCGCAACCATCTACCGGGCGCTGGAGTTTTTGCAGGAGCAAAGGCTCATCCATCGCATCGAAAAGCTGAACGCCTTCATCCCTTGCACGGAATCCGACCACCATCATCATCACGCCGCGCAGTTCCTGATCTGCCGGATGTGCGGCACGGTGGCGGAAATCGAGGATCACGCCGTGCTGCAGGCGTTGGAACAGGCGGCAAAGCGCCAGGGCTTTCGCCCCGGCAATGCGGTGATCGAGGTTGACGGCACCTGCGCCGCCTGCGCGGCGTCTTAGGGCAGAAAGCGGCGCAAAAACTTTCGTTAGTCTGGGCTGTACCCTCGAAACCACCACAGCCCAGCTCAAAGAAGTTTTTTGCTTCTTTTTTTCAAAAAAGAAGCGCTTCCTTACTTACGCCGTGCGCGCGGCGGCGCGGCCGCCGACATAGCAGATTGTGCCGAAGCTCCCGACAAAGAAGCCGACCGGCCAGTTGGTGAGGTAGGAGAGCGCGACGGCAACCCACACCGTCAGCAGCGCGATCACCACCGATAAGGCCATGGCCACCGGTGGTTTGCGGGTGAGCGAGCGCGCCGCCGAGGCTGGGCCGACCATCAGGCTGAACACCAGCAGGGCACCGACCAGCGGCAGGGCGATCGCCGTGGCCAAGGCCAAAATGCCAAGAAAGGCCACTTCCATGAGGCTGGCGTTGATGCCTCCGGAAGCGGCGAGGTCGGGGGACACAGACGTCAGTAGCAAAGGCCTGAACAGGACCAGAAGTGCGGCGATGCAGACGGCGGCGCTGATCGCCAGCGGTGGCAATTCGGCGCCGCTGATGCCGAGCACGTCGCCGAACAGCAGCGCATAGACGCCCTGCGCATATTCCGAGGTCAGGCTTAGAAACAGGGTTCCAAGGCCCAGCAGCGCGACCAGGCTGAGCGCGGTGGCCACTTCGTGCCGCTCACGCTGCGCCAGTTGGCTGATCCCCGCCACGCCAAGCATGGCGAACACCGCCAGCCCGGCCAGCTGGTTGACGCCGAGCAACGCGGCCGCCGCTGCCCCGGGAAAGGCGCTGAGCGGCAGAGCGTGCGCGGCGAAGGTGGCACCGCGCACCACCACGAAAAACCCGATACAGCCGGCCACCACCGCCACCAGGCTGGCGGCGATCCAGCTATTCACCATGAAGCTCGAAAACATGGGCCTACACCGCCCGGCGGCTGCGATCGGCGCCGCGCGGCATGAGCAGATAAGCGAGGCAGACCAGGGTCACGATGAAAAAGCTTACCGGCCAGCCGTGGCCGGGTGTCCAGTAGAAACTGTCATAAGCGAGCAGAATGCCCAGCGCCGTGCTGGCCAGGCCGATCGCGGCGGCGAGGCACATAGCGCGTCCGGGCCGGGCGGAGAGTTTCAGGGCCGCCGCCGGTGGGCCGACTAGCAGGGCGGTGGACAGGATGGCGCCGACCGTCATGGCCGAGAGCGCCACCGCCAGCGAGAGCACCAGCAGATGCAGCAAGCCGATCAACCGCACATTGATGCCCCGCATCTCTGCCAGCTCCGGATCGACGCAGCTGAGCAAGAGCGGGCGGTAGATGAGGCCAAGGATCGCCAGCCCGCCCAGCGCCACGGCCAAGGTCAACGGCACGGCACTGGCGGGAATGGCGAACATCGAACCGAACATCACCGCCACCGCCGCCCCGGTGGTGTTGCGCAGCGTGACGTCGAAATACAAAAACAAAGCAGACAGGCCGAGCCCGGCGCCGAGCACGATGCCGGTCACCAGATCGCGTTCTCGCACGCGGCGATTGCCCAAAAACTCCATCGCTCCGGCGGCCAGCACCGCCATGCCCAAAAATCCCAGCAGCGGATTCACCCCGAGCAGAAACGAGGCGGAGCCGCCGGCGCTGCTGACATCGGCAAGCGCATGGCCGGCGAAGGCATGGCCGCGCAGCACCGTGAATACGCCGATCAACGCCGAGACGATCGCCGCACTGCCGCCGACCACCAGCGCCGTGCGCACCGACTCATCGGCGAAGAATCCGGAGGCGAACAAGATCGACATCACGGAATCGCCGTCACATGCACCGGGTCGTGCGCCAAACCGGGCGGCATTTCGCCGGCCACCACCAGCACGCGGCCATGCACGCGGATCACGTCGATGTGGTAGCCGTAGAGCTTGCTGAGCACCGCGGTGCGCACTACGTCGGCGGTGGCGCCACTCGCCGCCTTGCCGTTGGCGAGGTAGACGATACGGTCCATGGCCGGCAGCAGCGGGTTCATGTCATGCGCCGAAAGCAGCACGGTGATTTTCTGCTCCCGGGCCAGGCGCCGGAGCAACTCGACCACCTCGGCGATGCTGCGCATGTCCAGATTCGCCAACGGCTCGTCCAGCAGCAGCAGGTGCGGCCGGCGGATCAGCGCATGGGCGATCATCACCCGCTGCTGCTGCCCGCCCGAGAGGCGCCCGACACGCTGGTCGGCGAAATCTTGCGCCTCCACCGCGGCCAGCATCTCATCCACCGCCCGGCTCTTGGCGTGCGAGGGCAGCGGCAGGCCGAGCCGGTGGCCGTCCAGCCCGAGGGCGACGAAATCGCGCGCGCGCAGCGGCATGTCCGGATCGAGCGCGAGCTTTTGCGGCACATAGCCGATCCGGCGGCGGTTTGGCGCCACCGGCACCCCCTCGAGCAGGATGGTGCCGGACTGTTTCCCCTGAAAGCCGAGAATGCTGCGCAGCAGGGTCGTCTTGCCCGAGCCGTTGGCGCCGATCAGGCCGCAGAATGACCCGGCCGCGAGGTCGAAACTAACATCCTTAAGAACGTCTTGTCCGGCAAAAGCGACGCTCAGGGACTGGACCGACAGGGCCGGAAAAATGCTCACGGAGCGTGGTCGCCTTGCAGTGTTTCTGTGGATTGGTGCGCCGTCACCGCGCGGCGCATCGCGTTTACTTCGGCCAGCATCCAACCTTGGTAATGGTAACCGGTCGGCATGGTCTCATAAACGCCGACCACCGGCACATCATGCGCTTTCGCCGCCGCCAGGAAGGAGGCGGTGAGCGGGTCGGTCACTTGCTGGTTGTACACAAATACTGCCACCTGGCGGTGGGTGAGGAGGTGCATCTCCGCGGTCACATCCTGCGGCGACGGGTCCGTACCATTCATGATCGCGGCTTGCAGGCTGAACGGGGTTTTGATGTCCGCACCCAGAGCCTGCAGCATGTAGTCACCCACCGGCTCGGTGACGGCCACCGGCACGTCGGGATGATGCGCCTTGAAGGCGGCAATGGCCTCGCGCCAGGGAGTCAGAGAGGCGTCGAATTTTTTCGCGTTGGCGGCGAACAGCGCGGTATGGGCGGGGTCGAGCCGGGAGAGATCCGCCGCCACCGCCGCGGCCACCGCCGGCATGGTCGCCGGATCGTACCAGAGATGCGGGTTGGGCGTGCTGTCGGGCAGGTCGCGCAATGTCTGCACGTCGATCACCTGGCGCCCGGCGCTGTGTGTGGCCGTGATCAGCCGGTCGGTCCAGCTATCATAGCCGAGGCCGTTTTCCACGATGAGGCGCGCGGCGGCGAGTTGCCGCGCGACGCGCGGGCTCGCCTCGAAACTATGCGGATCGGTGTTGGGGTCGGTCTCGATCGCCGTCACGCTCACATAAGGGCCGCCGACCTGGGCGATCACGTCGGCATATTCATTCTCGATGCCCACCGCCGGAATGCCGGCGGCAAAAGCCGGCCCGGCGGCCAGGACGAGAAAACCGGCGCCGGCCAGGGCGCCAAGGCGGCTGCGTGCGGAGAGAAACATCGGACCTCGGGGCGTTGAATGCAGTTGGAATGCTATAATGTATCACGCCTTGGGGCAGCAAGGTCGATTCAAGAGAAGGAAAGGGCCGCTTTTTGAAAAAAGCGGCGCAAAAACTTTTTTGACTTTGGGCCTGGGGCGGCGAAACCAGCACGGCTTCCCCTTAAAACAAGTGCCAGGACCAGAAGATCGGCACCAGAATGGCGGTGACGAGGGCGTTCACCCCTACGGCGAGCGCGGCATAGGCGCCCGCCTGTGGGTTGCGGCTGACCGCCTGTGCAGCGCCGATGCCGCTGCCGGCGACACCCGCGGTAAGGCCGAACACGCGGTGGTCGGTGATGCCGAGCCGGGTGAGCACGGGTTCGGCGATGACCGCGACGATGATGCCGCCAACGATCGCGAACACCGCCGCGAGGGCCGGCACGCCGCCGATGCGCGCGGAGATTTGCATGGCGATCGGCGTGGTCACCGCTTTCGGTGCCATCGACAGCGCCAGGACCTGGCTGCCGCCCAGAAGGCGCAGGATCAGCGGCGCGGAAATGGCCGCGCTGATCGCACCGGCGACCACCGCGACGCCGATCGGCCATGACTCCTGCGCCATGGTTTTCGCATGCCGGGCGAGGGGAATGCCGAGCGCCACCGTGGCGGGGGCGAGCAGCCAGGCGATCACGCCCCCGCCATGATGCATGTAGGCGGCATAATTCCGGTGGCTGAGCAGCAGCACGAAGATGACGACGAGCATGGCGATGAGCGTCGCATTGGCCGCCGGGTGTCGCGCCCGGCGGTTTACCGCCTTGCCGAGCGCAAAGGCCGCGATGGACAGCAGGATATAGAAGGCGGCGAGGAACAGCCGGTCCATGGCATTTCAGTCCTTATGAAGCGGTTCCGCCGCGGCGCCGCTTGATCAAGAGCTGCATGGTCACGGCGGTGACGATGAGGGAGAGCAGGGAGGAGATCACCAGGCTGGCGGCGACGCCGAGCATGCTGCCGCGCAACTGGTGAATATGCACCATGACGCCGACGCCGGCGGGGATGAAGAAAAACGCGTAATGTTTCAAAAAATGCTCGCCGCAGGCGATCACCGCTTGCGCCGCCGCGCCCTTATGGACCGTCAGAAACAGGAACAGCAGCACCATGCCGACGAGCGGTCCCGGCAGCGGCAGAAATTTCGCCGCGAGGTTACCGAGCCAGAGCATCACCAGCAGAATCGCGAAGCCGGCGGCGAGCCGCAGCACGGTGTTGACAACGCGCATGTTCATCGCGCGGGCCCGGCCGCGTCGGGTGCGGCAAAAAGCAGACAGGCACAAGCCTTGCTGTGCTTGCTCATCGAACTCTTCCTTGGTTTGGGACGGTGCCGCGCGCTCACGGAGAGGCGCGGGGCTCAACGCGCTCTTGCCGCGATTCATTCTGCCCTGGTAGCGTGGGAATGAGAAAATCAGTTTTGCGCGACAGGGTATGAATGGACCGGCTGACCCAGCTTCGCTACTTCGTGCGCGCCGCCGAGCTGGGCGGATTTTCCCGCGCGGCGCTGGAGGCGGGTGTTAAACCCAGCTCGGTCTCGCGGGCGATCACCGAGCTGGAGACGGAGCTGGGCGCGGCCGTGTTCAACCGCTCGACCCGGCGGCTGCATCTGACGGAGATCGGTGGCGCGTTTCTGCTGCGTGCCCGGCGCATCCTGGATGAGTTGGAGGAGGCCTACACCGCCGCCAGCGCCTTCAATGCCCGGCCGCAGGGGGTTTTGCGGCTGAATGTGCCCGGTGCCTTCGGCCGGCTGCATGTCTTGCCGTTCCTGCCGCAATTCGCCGCGAGGTATCCGGATATCCGGCTCGATGTCGCCTTCACCGACACGGTCGTCGACATCATCGAGAGCGGGACCGATCTGGCCATCCGTACCGGGGCCTTGCCGGATTCACGGCTCAAGGCGCGCAAGCTGGCACCGCACCGGCGCGTGCTGTGCGCGGTGCCGCAATTTCTGGCGGAACACGGGCCGGTTGAAAGGCCGGCCGACCTGTCGCGCTGCCCCGCCGTGCTGTTCAGCCGGCAGCTTGGCGACCGCTGGGTGCTGATTGATGAGGCGGGAGGACGCGAGGATATCATGTGCGCCGGCCGCTTCCGCACCAATGACAGCGAAGCGCTGCTGGCGGCCGCCCTGGCCGGTATCGGCATGGCGCTGCTGCCGAGCTGGATTGCCGGTCAGGCGTTGCAGACCGGGCAGCTGGTCCGCTTGCTCCCCCGTTATGAAGCGATGTTCACCCCGGAAGAGCGTTTCGTCTGGGCGATCTATCCGCCAAAACGCGTCGTCGCGCCGAAAGTCCGCGTGTTTATCGACGATTTCGCGGCGCATATCGGCGCGCCCCCGTACTGGGACCGCCTGAGCGCTTGAGCGAAGCGCGCATCATCCCGTTATTGGCTGGGCTGGCCGGTGATGGTGGGAATGGTCGTGGGCTGACCACGCAGGAAGCTCCGGATGGGCGGAGGCTGGACGCTGCCGCCGGTTATACCGGGCGTCATCGTGCTGTTGCCGGCGCCATTGGTCATCGAGGCGCCGGGCAGGAGTTGCCGCGGCGTGCCGTTGGGGTTGGTACCAAGCACGCGGTGGATGGACGCCCCATACATCGCTCCACCGTCGGAATTCAGCCCGCCATACACCTCACCGCCGGTCTGTGCCAAGGCGTTGCCCCCTAGGCCGAGGGTGAGACAGAGGGCGAGAAGCCAGCGTGACATGGAGCATCTCCTTTTTGTTCGCATTCATCTGGTTGGCGGGCAGGCGGATGCAAAGGTGTGGGGAAAAGATTTGCAGTAAGAAAAGCTGCCGCTTTTAAAAAAGCGGCGCAAAAACTTTTGCGCCTTGCGGCCTTGGGCGTGGAAACAGCAGGCCAAAAGCGCCTACGGTTTCACCTGCTGCAAATAGGCCGCGACCGGTCCGGTCACCTTCATCCGGCGCCATTCGGAGGGCGGCACCAGCCGGGCGGCGATGATTTCGCGATTGTCGAGGCGAAGCGGCGGCAGCTCAGCCGGGTGCCATTCAAAAATATGCACGGTTTCCTGCCGGCCGAGCCAGACGCCGGTGAGGCGCGCGACCGGAACGAGCGGCCCGGCCGAGAGTCCGGTTTCTTCGAACAATTCCCGCCGCGCTGCCGCCTCCGGGTTTTCGCCGCTTTTCACGCCGCCCCCGGGGAAATTCCAGGCCGTGCGATAGGAAGGGCGCAGCAGCAAAAGATTTTGCGCCACATAAATGGCAACCAAGGCCCCTTCATGACGCGGCCGGCGGAGGCTCCACCATAATATCGCACCCGTGAAGCCCACGCGGTAAGCCGCGCGCCAAGCGCGGTCCACCAGCGAAGGGCTTGCAGAAAAGCCCAGCCTGTTCCCCGCAACGCTTACGCTCATACTCACTCTGAACCGATCGCCTGAAATGTCCGCTGCAAAAGATGATCTCAAACATTGTCCTGCGGGGGGAATAGAGCGGAGGGGATGGTCATGGCAAGAATTTTCAGGTCGCGCCAAAACGACCAGTTCTTGATATATTCGAAGTCGAATTCGACGCGCTTGCGCAGTTTCTCTTCCGTATCGGTGTTGCCGCGCCAGCCGTTCACCTGCGCCCAGCCGGTCATGCCCGGCTTGACCCGGTAGCGCAGCATATAATCGGGCATGACCTCGGCATAGATGCGGCGGTCAGCCTTGGCGCGGGGCGCGTGCGGCCGGGGGCCGACCAGCGACATGTCGCCGAGCAACACGTTGATGAGCTGCGGCAGTTCATCGATC
>Ga0310811_10013019_pt1 | contig 10821 bp, 6 predicted proteins | sample YCmetagenome_FD_207642 | JGI IMG/M metagenome (GOLD analysis project Ga0310811, IMG submission 207642) | Soil microbial communities from experimental microcosm in Duke University, North Carolina, United States - YC | ecosystem: Engineered > Artificial ecosystem > Soil microcosm > Unclassified ...
CTCCTCAGTATCTATTATCTGGTGCCCTGGCTGCGGTGGAACCGCGGTCCGGGCGTCCCGGACCAGGCAATCCTGCTCGATATGCCAGGTCGCCGCGCTTATTTCTTCTGGGTCGAGATTTGGCCGCAGGAAGTTTATTACTTTGCCATCCTGCTGATCCTCGGCGCCTTCGGCCTGTTTCTGGCCACCGCCCTGCTCGGCCGCGTCTGGTGCGGCTATACCTGCCCCCAGACAGTCTGGACCGACCTCTTCATGCAGGTCGAACGCTGGATCGAGGGCGACCGCAACAAGCGCATCAAGCTCGACAAGGAGTCGTGGTCGCTCCGCAAGCTCGGCATCAAGAGTGCCAAGCATGCTGCCTGGCTGCTGATCGCTTTGGTCACCGGCGGCGCCTGGGTGATGTATTTCAACGACGCGCCGACGCTGCTGAAGGATGCCCTGCTCGGCCGCGCCTCATACACGCAATACGGTTTCATCGGCCTGTTCACCGCGACGACCTATCTCCTTGCCGGCTGGGCGCGCGAGCAAGTCTGCATCTATATGTGCCCCTGGCCGCGTTTCCAGGCTGCCATGTTCGATGATGAGACCATGCTGGTCACCTACGAAGCCTGGCGCGGCGAGCCGCGCGGGCATCTGAAGCAAGCCGTCGCCAATCCAAAGCTTGGCGACTGCATCGATTGCGGCCTCTGCGTCCGGGTCTGTCCGACCGGTGTCGATATCCGGGAAGGCCAGCAGATGGCTTGTATCGGCTGCGGTCTTTGCATCGATGCCTGCAATTCGATCATGCAGAAGATCGAGCGGCCGCTCAATCTGATCACCTATGATTCGCTCTTGAGCCAGGACCAGCGCGCCGCCGGCAAGCCGGTCCGGCGACGTTTCATCCGGCCGCGCACCATTGCCTATGCCACGGTCATGGTGCTGATCGGTGTCGGTACGCTGGCGTTGCTGGGCACGCGCGCCACCGTCGAGGTCACCGTGCAGGCCGACCGGGCGCCGCTTTTCGTGCGCTTGAGCAATGGCGATATCCAGAACGCCTATAGCGTCAAGATCCTCAACAAGCGACGCGACGCGACCCACTACCGGCTTGATGTCACTGGCATCGACAGCTTGCAGGCCAAGCTGATCGGTGAGGCCGCCGATACGGTCGAAGTCGATGGCGACAGCGTCGGTACGTTCCGCATGCTGTTGCGGAGCCAGCGCAACGCCGTACCTGAGAAGTCGACCGCCATCAACGTCAATGTAACCAATATCGAAACCGGCGAGCAGAGCCATCATGCAGCTATCTTCAGCAGTCCCGGCAAATAACCAGGGGCGCGGCAACCCGGCACCGCGCAAGGCGCTGTGGATCCCGGCGATCTTCGTCCTCGCCTTTGTCGTCATCATCGCCGTGAACACCGTCATGGTGGTTCTGGCGGTCAAGACCTTCAGCGGCCTGGAGACCAACAATGCCTATGACCAGGGACTTGGCTACAATACCACTTTGGCCGAGGCGGCGCAGAATGACAAACTCGGCTGGCATGCCGCCATCGCCTTCGCTGCCGATAATGTGGATGCCCGGATTATCCAGGTGACGATGACCGATGCGACCGGAACGCCGCTGCCGGATCTTGACGTCAAGGCGATCTTCGTGCGGCCGACCAATGCCGGGCTGGACGAGGTCGTGCAATTGAAGCCACAAGGCCACGGCCATTACCAGGCGAGTTTCAAACCCAGCGCCCTCGGCAACTGGGATCTTCGCCTGAGGGTGGAACGTGGCGGCACCAAATGGCAGCATAACCAGCGGATCGACCTGCAGTGAACGCACTGATCGACATTGCCGTTCCGGTGCAGTCGGCCTGCCTGCATTGTGGCGGTCCGGTGTCGGCGGGCGAACGCTATTGCTGTGTCGGCTGCCGGTCGGCGCACCAACTGGTCGGCGAGTTGGGCCTCGATCAATATTACCGCCAGCGGCAATTCGACCCAGCGCAGCGCCGGCCGCGGCCGGAAGTGGATCGCCAGGGTAGCGACCTCTCGGCTTGGGTCACGACAGATGAGAGCCAAGCCGGTCGTACCCCTCAGGCGCATCTCAGCATGATGGTGGACGGGTTACATTGCGGCGCCTGCGTCTGGCTGATCGAGCAGGCTCTGTTGCGGCAGCCCGGTGTCATCACCGCCCGTGTGTCCCTCTCTACCCGACGCCTGAGCCTCGCCTGGCAACCAGCGGCAACGAGTGCCGAACATCTCGCCACGGTCGTTGAATCGCTCGGTTACCGACTGGTGCCGGTGGCACCGGATTGCCTGCGCAACCGCGATGAAGCCGAATTGAAATCGCTGTTGCAGGCCATGGCGGTGGCCGGCTTTGCCGCCGGCAATCTCATGCTGCTCTCGGTCTCGGTCTGGTCCGGCCATGGCGACATGGCGCCGGGTACACGCGACCTCTTTCATTGGATCTCGGCGCTGATCGCCATCCCCGCCGTCGGCTATGCCGGCCGGCCGTTTTTCAAGAGCGCCTTAAATGTGCTCCGGCACGGCCGCACCAATATGGATGTGCCGATCTCGCTCGCCATCGTCCTGGCGCCGAGCATCAGCCTCTATGAGACCTTCACCGGCGGTGAGCAGGCCTATTTCGATTCCGCCGCGACCCTGCTGTTTTTCCTGCTGATCGGCCGCTACCTCGATCTGCGCGCCCGCCGCCTCGCCCATAGCTCCGCCGAGCAGCTGATGGCGCTGGGTGGCGAGGCTGCAACGCTGATCCTGGAAGATGGCAGCCTACGGGATATCCCGGCACGCGATCTCAAAGCCGGACAGTGTGCCCTCGTTCATGTCGGCGCCCGCATTCCCGCCGACGGCACCGTCACGCAAGGCGAGAGCCAGCTCGATGTCAGCCTCATTTCCGGTGAGTCGATGCCGGCGAAGGCCGGACCGGGTGCCCATGTCTATGCCGGAACGCTCAATCTTGTCGCGCCGCTGACCATCGCCATCGACAAGGTCGGCGATGCCACCTTGCTCGCCGATATCAGGCGCTTGATGGAGGCGGCGGAATCGCGCCGCAACCGCTTCATCCGCATCGCCGATCGCATCGCCCGTTATTATGCCCCCTTCGTGCATGCGACCGCGCTGCTGACCTTCCTCGGCTGGATCACGCTTGGTCATCTCCCTTGGACCTCGGCCCTGCTCATCGCCATCGCCGTCCTCATCATCACCTGCCCCTGCGCCCTGGCTTTGGCCGTGCCGGTCGTGCAGGTGGTGGCCAGCCATCGCCTGCTCAAGGCCGGTATCCTGCTGAAATCGGCGGATGCACTGGAACGGCTCTGCCAGGTGGACAGTATCGTCCTCGACAAGACTGGCACCCTGACGGTTGGACGATTGGAACTGCAGCCCGGTTATGACCCGCAGGCCTTGGCGATCGCTGCTCGCATCGCCGCCAACAGCAAGCATCCGCTCGCGCGCGCCGTGGCCCGCGCCGGCGGCGACCTGGTGCCGGCCGCACCGGTCACCGAGATACCCGGGAAAGGCCTGGAATGGGCTAGCGCCGATGGCATCTGGCGGCTTGGCAGTGCCGCCTTTACCGGCCAGGCGGACGATCACTCCAGCGACCATGTCTTATGGCTGCTCGATCCCGGCGGCAAGGCCGCCGCTTTCCATCTCGCCGATCCCATCCGGCCCGACGCGGCGGCCATTGTGGCGGAACTCGCCAAGCTCGGCTCGATCGAAATCTGTTCCGGCGACCGCCCGGCGCCAGTCGCCCATCTCGCGCAGCGAGTTGGCATCTCCACCTGGCATGCCTTGCAGATGCCGGCCGATAAGGTTCGCCGCCTCGAAGAACTGCGCGCCGCCGGCAAGCATGTGCTGATGATCGGTGACGGGCTCAATGACGCGCCTGCTTTGCGGGCGGCCCATGTCTCGATGGCACCGACCAGCGCCGCCGATATCAGCCAGAATGCCGCCGACCTGCTGTTCCAGGGCGATGCCTTGCGGCCGGTGACACTCGCCATTGCCATCGCCAAGACAACCGAGAGATTGATGCGCCAGAACCTGGCGCTTGCCATCGTCTACAATGTGGCCGCGATCCCGCTGGCGATCGGCGGTGCGGTCACGCCGCTGGTGGCAGCGATCTCAATGTCGACATCATCGATCCTTGTTGTACTCAATTCCCTGCGCCTCAATGCCAAGAGACGCCGGCAGAACCCATCGCAGGAGGGGGCATGACCATCTTGCTCTATCTCATCCCAACCGCTTTGACCTTGGGCGGTCTGGCGCTCGCCGGTTTTCTCTGGGCGTTGAAATCCGGCCAGTTCGACGATCTCGACGGTGCCGCCCAGCGCATCCTGTTCGACGATCCTGCCGATACGCCACCGAAGCGCTAACGCCGACTCCACATGCTGCTGAATGAGAGCGTGTATCGCTCAGCACGATACGCGCGCAGATGATCACGCCGTCTCGTTGAACAGCTCCCGGCCAATCAGCATGCGGCGGATTTCGCTGGTGCCGGCGCCAATCTCGTAAAGCTTGGCATCCCGCAACAGGCGGCCGGTGGGATAATCATTGATATAGCCGTTACCGCCTAGGCACTGGATCGCTTCCGAAGCCATCCAGGTTGCTTTCTCGGCGCAATAGAGGATGGCGCCGGCGGCGTCCTTGCGGGTGGTCTCGCCGCGATCACAGGCTTGCGCCACGGCATAGCAATAAGCACGGCAGGCCGAGAGCGTCGTATACATATCGGCGAGCTTGCCCTGCATCAGCTGGAAGGTGCCGATCGGCTGGCCGAATTGCTGGCGATGGTGCACATAGGGAAGCACCACATCCATCGCCGCCTGCATGATACCGATCGGGCCACCGGCGAGCACGGCGCGCTCGTAATCGAGACCGCTCATCAGCACCTTCAGCCCCGCTCCCTCGTCGCGCAGGATATTCTCTTCCGGCACCTCGCAATCCTCGAAGACGAGCTCGCCGGTATTGGAGCCGCGCATGCCGAGCTTGTCGAGCTTCTGTGCCACCGAGAAACCTTTGGCCGCTGTCTCGAAGATGAAAGCCGTCACGCCCTTGGTGCCGGCGCTGGCATCGCTGCGGGCATAAAGCACGATGACATCGGCGTCCGGCCCGTTGGTGATCCACATCTTGGTGCCGTTCAGGATGAAGCGATCGCCACGCTTCTCTGCCCGCAGGCGCAACGACGCCACATCCGAGCCGGAGCCCGTCTCGCTCATGGCGAGGGCGCCGACATGCTCGCCGGAGATCAATTTCGGCAGATATTTCTGCTTTTGCGCCGGCGTACCGTTGCGGCGGATCTGGTTGACGCAGAGATTGGAATGCGCGCCATAAGAGAGGCCGACACTGGCCGAGGCCCGGCTGATCTCCTCCATCGCCACGACGTGATCGACATAGCTCATGCCGGAGCCGCCGAATTCCTCCTCGACGGTGATGCCAAGCAGGCCAAGCGCACCCATCTTGCGCCACAGATCGGCCGGAAACTCGTTGTCACGATCGATGGCAGCGGCGCGCGGCGCGATCTCCGCCTCGGCAAAACTGCGGACCGTCTCCCGCAGCGCCTGGGTCGCTTCGCCGAGATTGAAACCGAGTTGCGGATAATCCATGCCTCGCCTCCCTGCCATACCGGATGCCGCACGGCTGCGGCATCTTGCGCCGTTCGGATATGTCGCATCATACCGCTATTGGCGATCAAACGGGTCATATCATGACGCCGCTTTGAGCGCGTCACAAAGAAAAAGGTGAGCGGCATCGCTGCCACTCACCTTGACCTCTCCATCACGCGAACCTGTCGGTGCCGCGGTGGTCTGTTACTTCTTGTTGTTGTAGCGGGCGATCGCGTCGACGATCAGCTTCTTCGCTTCATCGGCATCGCCCCAGCCGACCATCTTCACCCATTTGCCGGATTCGAGATCCTTGTAGTGGGTGAAGAAATGTTCGATCTGATGCAGGGTGATTTCCGGCAGATCGGAATAGTTCTTCACCTTGGCATAACGCTGGGTCAGCTTCGGCGAGGGAACGGCGAGAATCTTCTCGTCGCCGCCGGCCTCGTCTTCCATCTTGAGGACGCCGATCGGACGCACATTGATGATGGCGCCGGGCACGATCGGGCGGGTATTGGCGATCAGCACGTCGATCGGGTCGCCGTCATCCGATAGCGTGTGGGGCACGAAGCCGTAATTGCCCGGATAGCGCATCGGCGTATAGAGGAAACGGTCAACCACCAGCGCGCCGGCATCCTTGTCCAGCTCGTACTTGATGGGTTCGCCGCCGATCTGAACTTCGACAACGACATTGACGTCTTCCGGCGGATTCTTGCCGATGGCAATGGCTTCAAGCCTCATGATGCTCTCCGTGTTCGCGACCGGGTGCCTGCGGGCGGCTTCCGGCGAAAAGATATATGACTAAAAAGTGTCGGTCGTCCGGCCGGTGATGGCCGAAAAAGCGGCCCTTCTATAGGGCGGCAGGGGCAATTTGTCGATTGGCGATGTCGTGAACAACGCCAGTACCCGGACCAGCCCAGCCCGGTCTTCTCGCACATTACCTGCGGGAGAACGGGCTTCCGGGGAAAAAGCCGGCCCGGTAAACCTTTACCAGACCGGCTGCGGCAATTTTACGCAAGCCTTAGCAGCAATATCCTAGGGCGCCGCCAATGGCCTAAGGACCAGCCACCAGGGATCAGCCGCCAGGACTCAACCGATGGTCATCAGGCTGGCATTGCCGCCGGCGGCGGCGGTATTGGTGCTGACCGCATGTTCCGAGACCAGCCATTCCAGGGCGTAATCCGCACTGCCATCCGCCAGAGCCGCGCGGTCCAGGCCGAAAATCGGCACCACTGACCCGTCCCGGACGGCGAGCTTCTGGGCTGTCCGCTGCAGAGCATCGCTGTCACCTTCGAACAGGGCAAGATCGGCTGCGGCTCCCTCGTCATCGGCAATCGCGATCACCCGGCGCAAATCAGCCGGCAGGGCCGTCAGGGCGGCGCGCGCGTCTTCCGCCGCCACCACGACGGCGTGGTTACCGGTGGCCAAGGCAGCACCGATCTGCAGCAGCAAACCGGTTTCGCTTTGCGCCAAGCACATGACCTTGCCGCGTGCGGTCAGGCCATAGAGATTGCGCTCGCCCACCGGGCCCGGCAGTTCGATAACCGTCTCATAGGGTGAGGCCGCGAGATAAGCGCGGCAGCGCGCCGCGATCAGCGCCTTGCCCTGCTTTTCCAGCCAGGCAACGTAGCTCTCGGCGACAGCCGGTTGCTTGCCCTTGGTGAGCGCACCGTCGAGCTTGGGTGCCGAAGACAAGAGACGCCGCAGATAAAGCGGACCGCCGGCCTTCGGACCGGTCCCGGACAGGCCATGCCCGCCGAAGGGCTGCACGCCGACCACGGCACCGACGATGTTGCGGTTCACATAGATATTGCCGGCCGAAATCCGGTCGGTGACATGGGCAATGGTTTCATCGATCCGGGTATGGACACCAAAGGTGAGGCCATAGCCGGTGGCGTTGATCTCAGCAATCAACTGGTCGAGCTGGTCGCGCGGATAGCGCAGGACATGCAGGACCGGGCCAAACACCTCGCGTTCCAGCTGGTTGATACTGCCGATCTCGATCAAGGTTGGCGGCACGAAAGTGCCGAAACGGCAGTTCTCCGCCAAAGGCAATTGCTCAACGGCATGGCCGGCACTGCGCATCTTATCGATGTGACGGGTGATATTGCGCCGCGCTTCATCGGTAATGACTGGCCCGATATCGATGGCGAGGCGATCGGGATTGCCCACCGTCAACTCGGCCATCGCCCCCTTCAACATGGCGAGCACACGCTCGGCGACATCCTCCTGCAGGCAAAGGATGCGCAAAGCCGAACAGCGCTGGCCGGCTGAATCGAAGGCCGAGTTCAGCACGTCGAGCACGACCTGTTCCGGCAAGGCGGAGGAATCGACGATCATCGCATTCTGGCCACCGGTCTCGGCAATCAGCGGCACCGGCCGGCCATCGGGATTGAGCCGCTGTGCCAACTGCCGCTGGATCAAGCGTGCAACCTCGGTCGAGCCGGTGAACATGACACCGCGTACACGGGCATCACCCACCAAGGCAGCACCGACCTCGCCGGCACCCGGCAGCAATTGTACCGCACCCATCGGCACGCCGGCCTCGTGCAGGATCTGCACTGCCGCCATGGCAATCAGCGGCGTCTCCTCGGCCGGCTTGGCGAGCACGGTATTGCCGGCTGCTAAGGCAGCGGCCACCTGGCCGGTGAAGATCGCCAGCGGGAAGTTCCACGGGCTGATGCAGACCACAGGGCCCAGCGGCCGATGCGTATCGTTGGAGAAATGATCGCGCACTTCCGTCGCGTAATAGCGCAGGAAGTCGACCGCCTCACGCACTTCGGCAATGGCATTGGGCAATGACTTGCCGGCCTCGCGCACGATGACACCCATCAGGCTCGGCATGCGCTGTTCCATCAGATCAGCCGCACGCAACAGGTCGGCGGCACGATCGGCCGGTGGTGTCGCCTGCCAGATCGGCGCCGTCGCCACGGCATGGGCGATCGCCGCATCGACCTGTGCTACCGAGGCATCGATGCAAAGCCCGACCAGATCGCGCTGATGGGCGGGATTGCGGATCTCGCGGGTCGGTCCTTCCTGCTCGCCATCTGCCAGCAACGGCACTGCCCGCCATGCCCCATCGGCACCGGACAGCAAGGCCGAAGACAAGGAGGCCAAACGCTGTTCGTTGGAAAGATCGAGACCGGCGGAATTCGCACGCTTGCCATTAAAGAGATCGCGTGGCAAGGCGATGGCCGCATGCGGCGCACCGATCGGCAGACTGATCCGTACCTGCTCTACCGGATCCTTGATCAGTTCATCGACCGGCACCTTGGCATCGGCGATGCGATTGACGAAGGAAGTATTGGCGCCGTTTTCCAGCAGGCGGCGCACCAGATAGGCGAGCAGCGTCTCATGGGTCCCGACCGGCGCATAGATGCGGCAAGGCCGGTTGAGCTTGTCGCGGCCGACCACCTCTTCATAAAGCGGCTCGCCCATGCCATGTAGGCACTGGAACTCATATTGCCCGACATAGAAGTTCTCGCCCGCCATCGCGTGGATGGTGGCCAGGGTCTGGGCATTATGTGTCGCGAATTGCGGGAAGATGGCATCCGGCGCGCCCAGCAATTTGCGGGCACAGGCAATATAGGAAACGTCGGTATGGACCTTGCGGGTATAGACCGGGAAGCCTTCCAGCCCGTCGACCTGGGCGCGCTTGATCTCGCTGTCCCAGTAAGCACCCTTGACCAGGCGCACCATCAGGCGATGGCCGCTGCGGCGGGCGAGATCGATGACGTAATCGAGCACGAAGGGCGCGCGCTTCTGATAGGCCTGGACGACGAAACCGATGCCGTTCCAGCCGGCGAGCTCCGGCGCGAAACACAGCGCTTCCAGGAGATCGAGCGAGATTTCCAGCCGGTCGGCTTCCTCGGCATCAATATTGAGGCCGATATCATAGCTCCGCGCCAACACCGCCAGTGACTTCAGTCGCGGCAGCAACTCGCCCATGACGCGGTCGAATTGTGCCCGCGAATAGCGCGGATGCAGGGCCGAGAGCTTGATCGAGATGCCCGGGCCTTCATAGATGCCGCGCCGGCCGGAGGCCTTGCCGATGGCATGGATCGCCTGTTCGTAATCGCGGAGATAGCGTTCGGCATCGGCGGCGGTGGTCGCCGCCTCGCCCAGCATGTCATAGGAGTAGCGGAAGCCCTTTACTTCCATCTTGCGGCTGTTTGCCAGCGCTTCCGAAATGGTCTGACCGGTGACGAATTGCTCGCCCATCATGCGCATGGCGATATCGACGCCGCGCCGGATCAGCGGTTCGCCGCCGCGCCCGATCAGCCGGGTCAGCGCCGAAGACAGTCCGGATTCACTGGTGGTCGAGGTCAGGCGCCCGGTGACGACCAGGCCCCAGGTGGCGGCATTGACGAACAGCGAGGGGCTGCGGCCGACATGGGATTCCCAGTCACCTTCGCTGATCTTGTCGCGGATAAGGGCGTCGCGGGTGGCCTTGTCGGGGATACGCAACAAGGCCTCGGCGAGGCACATCAGCGCAACCCCTTCCTGGCTGGACAGGGCATATTCCTGGATCAGGCTCTCGACACCGCCCCGCTGGCCCTTGGCGCGCAGGGATTCCACCAGGGTCCGCGCCTGGCGGCGGGCGGCCTCGATGATCGGCTTCGTCAGGCTTGCCTCGCTGACCAGGTAGGGCAGGCATTCCTGCTCCGGCCGACGATAGGCCGAGGTGATCTTGGCGCGCAGAACGGTCTGTGGCTGGACGGTCTGGGCGAATTCCAGAAAGGGCTGCGGCAGGTCACCACCAGCTCCGGCGCCGTCCTCGATATCGAGGCCATGGCGGTCATCGCCGCCGGCAATGTCCTCGCCCCGTTCCAGGCGTTCCAGCACGGTGACAATGGCTTGCTTGATCAGCCAATGTGCCGACTTGCCCTGACGTTCCGCGGCAGCTTTCAGGCGGGCCCGAAGGTTGTCATCGATCTTTACGCCGATCGTCGTTGTCGCCATCCGATGCCCCTGGGTTGCGATCATTCTTCTAAAAGGTTGCGACGATATTATCCGTCCTCTATCGAGATCGCAACCCGAACCAGCCCAGCCATTAAAGCTTCAGATCACGTATCAAGAAAGAGCTTTATAATCAATAAGCTGTAAATCCACCCTCTCGGCAAGCGGCCCATTCGCGCCCAACGGCATCATAAATCCCGATCATCCACACAACGAGCTGAAATTAAAACACTTTTTACCCGTCACTGTTGGGGTGCGGTGCCATCCTGGCTCCCGGGCGGCAGCTTGAAGA
>Ga0310811_10013021_pt1 | contig 10820 bp, 10 predicted proteins | sample YCmetagenome_FD_207642 | JGI IMG/M metagenome (GOLD analysis project Ga0310811, IMG submission 207642) | Soil microbial communities from experimental microcosm in Duke University, North Carolina, United States - YC | ecosystem: Engineered > Artificial ecosystem > Soil microcosm > Unclassified ...
CGCGTCAAGCTCGAGCTCGGCAACTCCACGCCTGTGATCGTCGCCGCGGACGCGGACGTCGACGCGGCGGCGGCGAAGCTCGCCGCCAATGCCTTCGCGTTCGCGGGACAGAGCTGCATCTCGGTGCAACGGATCTATGTCGAGCAGCCCGCCTTCGACGCGTTCGTCGAGGCCTTCCTGCCGAAGGTCGAGGCGCTGAAGGTCGGCGACCCGAGCGACGACGCGACCGACGTCGGGCCCGTGATCGACGAGGGCGCGCGAGCCCGGATCGGCGCCTGGATCGACGAGGCGCGTGCGAGCGGAGCGAAGGTGCTCGCCGGTGGCGAGACCGGCGAGCTCCTGAAGCCTACGGTGATCGCGGAGGTCGGCGACGACCAGAAGGTGAGCTGCGAGGAAATCTTCGGCCCGGTCGTGATCGTCAACCCTGCCGGATCGGTGGACGAGGCGATCGAGCGCGCGAACAGCACGCGCTTCGGGCTCCAGGCGGGGGTGTTCACGTCGTCGCTCGACACCGCGCTTCGCGCCGCCGAGGGCCTCGAGTTCGGCGGAGTCACGGTGAACGAAGCGCCGACGTTCCGGAGCGACCAGATGCCCTACGGCGGCATCAAGGCCTCCGGCAACACGAAAGAGGGGCCCGCCTGGGCGGTGCGCGAGATGACCGAGGAGCGACTGGTCGTCATCCAGCGCTGAGCCGCCGGCGTTTCCGGGCGGCGACCCCGGGGAAGGTGGTCTCGATGATCGGAATCGCAATCGCATTGATCGTGATCGGCGTCCTGTTCGGGTTCTTCCTCCCGTTCGGCTGGGTCGTGGGCATCGTCGGGCTCGTTCTCGCCGTCCTCTATTTCGCGGGCTTCGGCCGCCGAGCCGCCCGAGGCGAGCAACCCACCCGACCGGGCCCATAGTTAGAGTCGGCGGCGATGCGCTTTCGCCGCGCGCCCGCGAACGAGGAGGCTGCGCCTCCGCCGCCGACGCCGCGTGCCGTCCGGCGCGCGCTGCCGCCTGCCGGCCAGCTCCGGCGTGAACGCCGGCTGCTGCTCGTCGCCCGCGAGGAGAAGCTGCGCGACCTCGGCGGGCTGATGCTCGAGATGTACCGCCGCGACCAGTTCCGGCAGGATTTGCTCGTCGACCGGTGCGCCGACCTCCAGCAGGTCGAGGAGCGGCTCGCCGAGCTCGATGCGCTACTCGCGGCAGCGATGTCGCGCGGCCGGACGCGACCGTCGGCCCGCTGCGAGTGCGGAGCGCCGATCTTCTGGGGCTCGAAGTTCTGCGCGCAATGCGGTCGCCCCGTCGGCGCCGCGCCGCCGCTGCCGGCACAGGAGCCATGACTCGCGCGAGCCCCGACTACTGCCCACGCTGCGGCGTCGCGTACGAGCCGCTGCAGGAGTACTGCCTGGAGTGCGGGACGCGGCTGCCGACGAACCGCGGCGTCGTCGGCGTGCTCGCCTCGTCCTGGCAGCGCCGCTTCGCGTGGTATCCGGGCGACTGGATCTGGCCCGTGCTGCTCTTCCTCGTCCTGACGATCGTCGCGACCGCCGCGGCGCTCGCCGCCAACGCGGCCCGCAGCGACAGCTCGCGGACGCTCGTCGCCACCGGTCCGACCGTCACCGTGGGGCCGGGCTCGCCGCCCTCCACGGTGGCGCCGACGATCACGAGCACGCTGCCCGGCGCGCCGGCGCCGACGATTACGACCGGGCCGCTCCCGACCGCGCCCGGAACGGGCCCGCGAGGAGGCTCGACGACGCCGCCGCCCACCAACCCGAACGCGCTCGCGGTCTGGCCGGCCGGCCAGAGCGGCTACACGGAGGTGCTCGAGTCGCTGCCGGTCGCGAACGGCCGCGCCGCCGCGGTCGCCCGCGCCCGGCGGGCCAAGCGGGCCGGGCTGAAGGACGTCGGGGTGATCTCCTCGGCCCAGTACTCGAGCCTCCATCCGGGCTACTTCGTCGTCTTTGCGGGCATCTTCCGCACGGCGGCCGAGGCCTCGGCCGGGCTCTCGGATGCCCATGCCAAGGGCTTCCCGGACGCCTATCAGACGCGGGTCACGCGGTAGTCTGGCAGGTGTAAACCGGCCCGGATCCGGAAACGGCCCTGATGGCGGGCGGAGTGCGTGTTCACTGGCTTGGCAACATAGCGCCGGACTTTGTGACATGGCTCTGAACCGTGTAGGATCGCCCTACTGGAGGCGGGACGCTGCCCGGTTAACCCGCTGTTAACAAAGCTTTGGCCGGAACTTCATAGGAGCTGACGAGACTGTGATCGAAGAGCTGACCCTCCAGTTGCAACACTGCATGTATCAGTACTCGCGAGCGATATATCGATCCGTCAAGGACATGATCGATCCGTACGGCGATCGCGAATCCCAGCTCGAGTCGCGGCGGGCGGTGCTGACGGCCTGCGAGCAGACGATGGAGCGGCTCGCAAACGACCCTCTCTACTTCTCGAAGCCCGACCGCGCGCTCTTCCAGGACATCCGCCGTCACTTCCCGATCACCTGCCAGGCGGAGGTGGCCTGGGCGGTGCAGCAGGGAGTGAGCGCGGCGGCGCAGTTCATCGAGGATCAGATCGAGGCCGGTGCACTCGACGGCGGCGTCGCACGCTGCCGCGCGACGACGCGCAAGGGAAAGCCGTGTCAGCGCACGCCGCTGCCCGAGCGCGACTACTGCCCGTCGCACCAGCATCTCGAAGCCAAGGCCGCCGCGTAGCAGGCGGTCGTCCCCAGGTTTTCCCCGTGCCTTCCACAGGCGCGCGAGTGTAGGGTGAGCCAGGGGTGTCACACGATACGGACAAGCTGATCCGCCAGCTCTCGCTGGTTGCGTTCCTGATGGCGGAACGCCGTCCGATCACGGCACGGGAAGTGAAGTCGAACGTCGAGGGCTACTCGGAGATGTCCGACGAGGCGTTCGCCCGCCGCTTCTACTCGGACCGCGCCGAGCTCCTGTCGCTCGGTGTCGCGCTGCAGTCGCAGCGGGACGAGTTCACGGGCGAGGAGCTGTACACGCTTCGCTCGGAGCAGTACTTCCTCCCCGAGCTCGAGCTCGAGAACGAGGAGCTGGCCGCGCTTCAAACCGCGCTCTATCTCCTCGAGGGCAAGTTCGCCTACGCGGAGCCGTTGCGGCTCGCGCTCCAGAACCTCGCGCTCGGGCGGCCCGGGTTCGCGGACGCGAGAAGCGACACCGCGCTTCGCGTCGAGGTGCTCGATCCCGACTACTCACCCGAGATGCCCGGACGGCTCGCGAAGCTCGAGGGTGCGATCTCGAAGCAGCGCACCGTCAAGTTCGAGTACTGGTCGATCTCGCGGGACCACGAGTCCGAGCGGACGCTCAACCCCTACGCGCTGATGCCGGACAACGGCATCTGGTACGTCGTCGGCTTCGACCTCGATCGCGACGACATCCGCACGTTCCGGGTCTCGCGGGTTCGCGGCGAGATCAAGTTCGCGACGCGTCGCGAGCGCGACTTCAGGGTCCCTGCCGACTTCGACATCGAGCAGTTCCGCGGCCGGCCTCCGTGGCAGGTCGGGGACATCCTCGGCGAGGCCCGCATCGAGGTGCGCGGCGACACGGCCTGGTGGGTGCAGCGCGCCTACGGAGCAACCGGCCGCCTCGAGGACGGCGTCTTCGTCACCGACTACTCGTCGCTCGCCCAGCTCGCCTCCTGGGTCCTGCGCCAGGACGGCCGCGCGGTGCCTCTCGAGCCGGAGGAGCTGCGGCGCGAGGTCGCTGCGTCGCTCCGGCGCGTCCGCGACGGCCACGAGGGCAAGGCGCCGGAGCCGGCGCGCGAGTCGGCGCCGAAGCGAAGCGCCCCCGTCGCCGAGCGGCCCGCCGGGCCGGTCGCGCCCGAGCGGTTCGCCGTGCTCCAGGCGCTGCTCGCGTACCTCCTCGCGGCCTGCGGCGAGGAGAAGGACGCCGTGATCCCCGCTGCGGAGCTGCTGGCGCGCTTCCCGTCCGTTCCGCCGGAGGAGCTCGAGGAGCATCTGTCGCTTCTCAACCTCGTCAACTTCGGCGGCGGCTGCTACACGGTCTACGCGGAGCTCTCCGACGGCGCCGTCCACGTCGACAAGGAGCTCTGGGGAGACACGTTCCGGTCGTCGCCGCGCCTGACACCCTTGGAGGCCCGTGCGATCCGCCTCGCGCTCGAGTACGTCGGCCCGATGATCGCCGCCGACGCGCACACCCCGCTCGGCAAGGTGCGGCAGAAGCTCGAGGACACGTTCGGCGTCTTCGAGCTGACGCGCACTCCGGAGCCGTACGGCGACCGGGCGGAGGAAGACCTCATCTCGACGCTGGCACGCGGCGTGGGCGAGCGCCGGCTCGTCGAGATCGAGTACCAGAAGGAGGTCGACTCGCAGCCGTCGACCCGGCTCGTCGAGGCGTACACGTTCGAGCGTGCGATGCCTTTCTGGTACGTGCACACGTGGGACCGCACGAGCGACGGCGAGCGCTCGTTCCGGCTCGACCGGATGCGCAGCGCGAAGCTCCTGCGCGAGAAGTTCGAGCCGCGGGAGGGCTTCGAGCCCACCCGGCTGCGCGGGGCGCGCACCGCGCGCGTCCTCTACACGCCGCAGATCGCCCGCTACGAGATCGAGCGCGGAGCGCGCAGGCTGGTCGGCGGCGGCGCGATTCGCGAGATCCCGGTCGGCAGTGACGAATGGCTCGAGAGCGACATCCTCTCGAAGCGGGGCGAGGCGATCGTGCTCGAGCCGGCCGAGCTGCGCTCGCGCATCGGCGTGCGCGCACGCGAGCTCGCCAAGGACCTCGGGGTCGAGCGCCTGCGCGTCAAGGTCTAGCCGACCGGCAGCGTGAGCGTGAACGTCGCGCCGGCGTCCGGGCGCGAGCTCACCTCGAGCTTCCCGCCGTGCGCCTCGGCGATCGAGCGGGCGATGAAGAGACCGAGGCCGGTGCCCGGCTTCGAGCCCGGCACGTCCGCGCGCCCGAACTTCTCGAAGATCAGTCGCTGCTGGTCCTCGGGGATGCCCGGTCCCCGATCCCTGACCGAGATCCGGACGGCGCCGTTCTCGGGCCGGGCCTCGACCTCCACCTCGTCGCCCGCGGGCGAGTACTTCACCGCATTGTCGATCAGGTTCGTGAGCACCTGGCGGAGCCGCTCGCGGTCGCCGCGGATGGGGGGCAGCGTCCCGAGCACGCGCGCCCGGACGTGCACCTCGTCCTGCCCGACGGCGGCGGTCGCGACCGTGTCCTCGACGAGGCGGGTCAGGTCGACGTCCGAGAACGTGAACGAGAACGTGCCGGCCTCGATCCGCGAGGTGTCGAGCACGTCCCCGATCAACGCGGCGAGCCTGTTCGTCTCGTCGGCGATCAGGGCGAGAAACGCCTCACGCTGGCCCGAGCTCAGGATGCGCCAGCGGTCGTGGAGCGTCCGCGCCGCGCCGATCACCGCGGCCATCGGGCTGCGAAGCTCGTGCGAGACGAGCGACACGAAGTCGGCGCGGAGAGCCGAGAGCCGGCGGAGCTCCTCGACGGTCTGGCGCTCGGCCTCGTAGGAGCGGATGTTCTGCACTGCGGTCGCGGCGAGGCGGCCGAGCAGCGCGATCAGCTCCACCTCTTCGTCCGCGAACGCGTCCGCCTCCTCGCGCGACAGGGACACCATGCCGATCGGTCGTGCGCCGAGGACGAGCGGTGCAATCAGCTCACTGTGGAGCCCGAGCTCGACGAGGCGCCGGTCCTCGGGGAACTCGTCGTCTGCGAGCTCGCGGCGGACGACGACCTCGCCGCCGAGCACCCGCTCGAGCACCGAGCCGCGAAGCGGGCCGACACTTCCGGGCGGGAACACCTCGGTCGCCCCCCGCCCGGCGGTCGCGATCGTGCGGGCCGAGTCGCCTTCGACGAGCACGATCGCCGTCCGCTCGAACGGCACGAGGCCGCGCACCTCGCGGATGAACGCGCCGAAGGCATGCTCCAGCTCGAGCGACGAGCCGAGTGCGCGGGCGCACCGGTTCGCGGCCTCGAGCACGTCGACGCGCCGCCCGAGCGCGTCGCGAAGCCGTTCCGCCTCGGCCGCACGCTCGCCGCTTCGGCGCACCTCGAAGTCGAGCCGCCGCACGAGCCAGCCGACGATCAGCCCGGTCAAGAAGAGCAGGCCGACAGGGAAGCTGACGCGGTCCCACAGAAACCCCGGGCCGCCGGAGAGCTTGTGCACCCGCCACCACTCGATGAACCAGTAGACCGGAAACAGGACGGCCGGCATGACGGCGCCGCCTGCGAGGCCGTAGCGCAGCGCCGCCTCGACGACGACGGCGACGAGCGCGAAGCGCGTCTGGTTGCCGTACTCGTACGAAAAGACGATGCCGTACGCGGCGACGACGGCGGCGTCGAAGACGAGCGCCGCGAAGCCGACGATGCCGAGCCGCCGGTCGGAGGCGGCGCGGGCGAGCCAGAAGAGCAGCATCGCGCCGACCGCATACGCGATCGTCAGGGCCCAGGCGGCGTCGAGATAGCCGGGAGGGAAGCGAGCCGTGAAGACTCCGATCTCGAGCACGGCGAAGACGAGGCCCCCCATGCGAAGCCACGCGATCCATCGCTCGATCTCGCGCCGGCGCACCGCCTCAGACATCGCGCGCCTCGATGCTCGCGAGCGCCCACTCGGCCTGCTCGCGCAACAGCTGGTCGTCGGCGTCGGCGTATCGGGCGACGGCGGCACGCTCCGCCTCTCCACCGACGTTCCCCGCGGCGACGAGCGCGTTGCGCCGCAGCCAGCGGCCGTCGTTCCGGGGGACGAAGAGCCGGTCGTAGCGCTCGCGAAGCTCGTCCTCGCCGGCGCTGAGCCACTCGACCAGCGAGACGTGCGCCTCGCCGGCCGGTGCGTCGGCCCGGCGGCGCTCGACACCGCGGTTCCAGGGACAGACGTCCTGGCAGATGTCGCAGCCGTAGACCTGCGCGCCGAGCTCGGCCCGGTACTCCGACGGAACAGGCGCCGCCGCCTGCGTCCAGTACGAGAGGCAGCGGGTCGCGTCGACCGTGCCCGGCTCGTCGAGCGCGCCCGTCGGGCACGCGTCGATGCAGAGGCGGCACTCGCCGCAGTCGAGGTCGAGCGGCGGCGTCGGCGCTAGCTCGAGGTCGGTGACGAGCGTGCCGAGCACGACCCACGAACCGTGACGGCGGGTGATCAGAAGCGTGTTCTTCCCGTAGAAGCCGACCCCGGCACGGGCCGCCGCCTCGCGGTCGACGTGGTCGTTCTCGTCGACGAGCACGCGGTAGGCGCCGCCGAGCCGCCGCCCGAGCCGGTCGAGCTTCTCGCGCAGCTCCGCGTAGGCGTCCGTCCACGTGTAGCGCGGCAGCCGGCCGTGGCCGGCCGGGCGCGGCGGCTCCGGCGCGTAGTAGCAGAGCGCAGCGGAGATCACCGTCCGCGCGCCCGGCAGCAGCCTCTCGGGATGGCACGAGCGCTCCGGCTGAGCCATCGTGAACCGCATGTCCGCAAAGAGCCCGCGCGCGCGACGCTCGCGGATGTGACGCTCGGTGTCTTCGTACGGCGTCGCCGGAGCCGCGCCCAGCACGTCGAGCCCGAGCTCGGCGCCGAGTCGCCCGAGGTCGATGTCAGCCACGTGGATAGTGTGCCGCCCGTGCTGGCGGTTCGTATCCACGAGGACGGCGGCCCCGAGGTGCTCGTCCTCGAGGAGGTTCCCGACGCGCAGCCGGCGCCGGGCGAGGTGCTCGTCCGGCTCCGCGCCTCGGCGCTCAACCACCTCGACGTCTGGATCCGGAAAGGGCTGCCCTCCGTTCCGAAGCCGCGGATCCTCGGCGCCGACGGCGCGGGCGTCGTCGCAGCTCTCGGCGCGGGCGTCACGGGCTTCGAGCTCGGTCAGCCGGTCGTGATCAATCCCGGCGTCGAAGCCGGAAACGGCTCGATCCACGTGATCGGCGAGCACGGCGACGGAACGAACGCTCAGCTGATTGCCGTCCCGGCCGCGAACGTCTACCCCATTCCCGGCGACCTCTCGTTCGAGGAGGCAGCCGCGTTCCCGCTCGTCTTCGAGACCGCCTACCGGATGCTCGTGACGCGCGCGAAGCTGCAGCCCGACGAGTGGGTGCTGCTGTGGGGGATCGGGAGCGGCGTCTCGACGGCGGGGCTCGCGATCGCGAAGGCGCTCGGCGCCCGGACGATCGTCACCTCCTCGAGCGACGCCAAGCTCGCGCGGGCCGCCGGCCTCGGTGCGGACGCGACCGTCAACCATCGAGACGGCGACGTGAAGGCGGCGGTGCTCGAGGCGACCGGCGGGCGGGGCGCGGACGTGGTCGTCGAGCACGTCGGCGAGGCGACGTGGCGGACGTCACTCGACGTCGCCGCTCGCGAGGGGCGGATCGCGGTCTGCGGCGCCACGTCGGGGCCGAATCCCCCGGCGGCGCTCCACCGTGTCTGGTGGAAGCAGCTGACGATCCTCGGCTCGACGATGGGGACGCGCGCCGACTTCGAGGGTGCCTACTCGCTGATCGCAGCCGGCCGCGCGCGTCCGGTCGTGGACGAGGTGGTGCCGCTCGAGCAGATCCAGGCCGCGCACGCCCGGCTCGAGGCGGGCGAGCAGCTCGGGAAGATCGTGCTCGCGATCCCGGAGTAGCTGCTAGCCGAAGCCGAGGATGAACTTCGCGTCGTCCGACATGCGGTCGGGCGTCCACGGCGGGTCGAAGGTCAGCTCCAGCTCGACCTCCTCGACGCCGGGCACCTCGAGCGCCGTCCGGTCGATGTCCTGCGCGATCAGCGGCCCGGCCGGGCAGCCCATCGACGTGAGGCTGTAGAGCACCTTCGCCTTCGGCCCCTCCATCTCGACCTCGTAGACGAGACCGAGGTCGACGATGTCCATCCCGAGCTCGGGATCCTCGACCTGCCGGAGCGCCTCCAGAACGTCGTTCTTGCTGGCCATGGGCCAAGTGTAGACGCGGCACGCGGGACGGCCGGTGGCAACCTCAACGTGCGCTCGCCAGCGCCTCGTCCTCGGCGGCATAGTCGACGACGAGGGTGCCGGGAAGGTTCTCGCGCTCCCAGGCAACGGTCGCGGCGAGCCCCTCGTCCTCGCCGATCACCTCCGTGTAGCCGAGCTCGCGCCGGAGCCTGGAGGAATCGACGACGAAGTCCTGCCGGTAGTCGTGCGGCGTCCGAAGCTGCACCGGAAGCTTCTCGGCCGGCAGGGCTACGACCTCGCCTTCCCACCCGATGACGCGCGCGATGCGGCGGATCCACGCAGCCTCGCTCTCTACGCGCAGAGACGAGACGTTGTAGACCCGACCGGCCGCCCGTTCGTCCTCGACCGCGGCGACGATCGCCGCCGCCACGTTGTCGACGTAGCCGCGGGACCAGCGCCAGCTCGCGCGCGCGCTGTCGATGAGGATTGCCGGCCGACCGTCGAGCATGCGCTTGACGTATGCCGCCGGCCGGTGCTGCGGATCGCCCGGCCCGTGCGTCGGGGGCAAACGGAGAACCGTCGCACGCAGCTCGCGCTCAGCGGCGACGGCGACCTCCACCTCGACGTTGTCGTAGCCGTCGCCGTGCTCGGGCGCGGGCTTCTCGCGAAGCGGGGAATCCTCGGTGAGGGGCACGGGGTCGGGCGGGCCCGGCTCGCTCCGCCAGAGACGTCCGAAGGCGCGATAGACATCGCCGCTCGTGACGACGACGCCGCGGTCGACCACACCGCGGAAATGGAGGATGCCGTGGCCCTGCTTGTCCAGGTACGGCACCATGTCGAGGACGAGCTCCGGCCGAGTCGACGTGAGCCGCTCGAGCCGATCGGAAAGCTCTGCGAAGGGCAGCAGGACCTGCCGAACGGTGGCAGGAGCTTCGAAGCTCGTCGTCCCGCGGTGGACGACGGTGACCTCGTGGTCGTGCCGGGCGAGAAGCCGCGTGACCCGCGAGCCGATGAAGCCGGTGCCGCCGAGCACGAGCACACGCACGGCGCGCAGTATCGCGGAGCGGCGCTAGAAGCCGAGCAGCCGCACCTCCTCGCGCCGCTCCCGGGCGAAGAAGTGGATCCCGTCGACGAAGCGCACCCAGTTGCACCGGGTGCACATGAGGAGCGAGTGCGTCCGCGCGCTGTCCGCGAGGAAGCGGACGCCGCGCAGGAGGTCGCCGTTCGAGACGCCGGTCGCGGCGACGATCATCTCGCCCGGCGCCAGGTCCTCGGTCGTGTAGATCCGCGTGTAGTCCTCGATCCCGACCTCGCGCAGCTGGTCGATCTCGCCGCGCGACGTCGGCCAGAACTGGGCCTGCAGCTCGCCGCCGAGACAGCGCAGCGCGGCCGCCGACAGCACCGCCTGGCGCGTCCCGCCGATCCCGATCGCGAGGTGGTCGTTCGTGCCGCGGATCGCGGCGGAGATCGAGGCGGTCACGTCACCGTCCTGGATCAGCTTGATGCGGGCGCCGGCGTTGCGGATCTCCTCGATCAGATCGTGATGACGCGGACGGTCGAGCACGATCGTCGTCACGTCGTTGACACGCCGGCCGAACGCGTCGGCGATCGCCTCGATGTTCTCCACGATCGGCCGCAGGAGGTCGATCGAGCCGCGAGCGCGGGGGCCGACCGCGAGCTTGCGCATGTACATGTCGGGGAGCGTGAGCAACCTGCCGGGCTCGCCGACGGCGATCATCGACATCGCGCCGTTGCCTCCGCGCGCCACGACGCCGCGCCCTTCCAGCGGGTCGAGTGCAAGATCGACTTCGACCTCACCGGCGCCGATCAGCGTCCCGGGCGTCAGGCCGCCCTCGTCGCCGACGGAGCCGAAGACGACTCGACCGCGGATCGGAAGCTGGTCGAGCGACTTCCGCATCCCGGCCGCCGCAGCCTCCTCCGCCCCTTCCTGGTCGGCCCGCCCGAGCCAGCG
>Ga0310811_10013022_pt1 | contig 10819 bp, 8 predicted proteins | sample YCmetagenome_FD_207642 | JGI IMG/M metagenome (GOLD analysis project Ga0310811, IMG submission 207642) | Soil microbial communities from experimental microcosm in Duke University, North Carolina, United States - YC | ecosystem: Engineered > Artificial ecosystem > Soil microcosm > Unclassified ...
GCGCCCCCGGTCGATATCGTTCATTGCCGAAGAGGACATGCCGCGGACCGCGACCGGAAAAATCCTGCATCGCGTCCTGCGCACGAAATACACGCCAACGGGAGTGAGTTCATGAGCAAGCCCGCGGTTCAGTCGCAAGATCTCAATGCGGATCAGCAGTCCTGCGCGGCCTGGATTGCACGCTTCCTAAAGGCGCGAGGCATCGACCGGATCTTCGGGCTGCAGGGCGGGCATATCCAGCCAATCTGGGATCACGTCGCCCGTCAGGGAATCCGGATCATTGACGTGCGCGACGAAGGGGCCGCGGTTCACATGGCCCACGCCCATGCCGAGCTCATGGGCAATTTCGGCGTTGCGATGGTGACCGCCGGCCCGGGCGTGACAAATACCGTAACGGCCATCGCGAATGCATCGCTTGCCCGGATTCCAGTCCTCCTGATCGGCGGCTGCACGTCGCGCCCGCAAGCCAATATGGGACCGCTGCAGGATATTCCGCATGTCGACATTCTGCGCCCGGTGACACGCACCGCGCGCACCGCGCGCGTGCCGGACCAGGTCATTCGCGAGCTCGACGAAGCCGTGGCGCGCGCCATGGGCGACAATGGCGAGCCAGGTCCCGTCTACCTGGAAGTGCCGACCGATGTGCTGCGCACGCATGTGCCGCCGCAACTGGTGCTCGATGAATGGATCAACCCGAAGCCGCCGCGCGCCATCCCTCCCGATCCCGCTGCGGTGAAAGAGGCGGTGGACGTGTTCTGGTCGGCGAGGCGTCCTGTCGTCGTTACCGGACGCGGCGCACGGCAAGCCGGGCCCGCGCTCGTGCGGCTGCTCGAAGCAACCGGCGCGCTTTATCTGGATACGCAGGAAAGCCGCGGGCTTGTTCCGGCCGACCACCCATCGACCGTGGCCGCCGTCCGCGCGGCTGCAATGACCGACGCTGACGTCATTTTGCTGATCGGGCGCAAGCTCGACTACCAGGTCGGCTACGGTTCACCGGCCGTGTTTCCAAACGCGCGCTTTATCCGACTATCCGACAGTCCTGGTGAGCTGATCGACAATCGGCGCGGCCAGCCGGAACTCCTCGCCTCGCCTCACCTTGCGCTGGACGCCATGGTCACGGCCGCCGGCAATCGTGAAAGCGGCAGCGACAAGGCTTGGGCCGATGGCCTGCGCAAGCGGCATCGCGATCGCATTGCCGCCGCGCAATCCGCGAAAGACAAGCCGGCGACGGGCGGCGACGGCAAAATTCATCCGCGCGTGATTTTCGACGCCATCGCCGCCACGGCCGCGAAGGATTACATCGCGATTGCGGATGGCGGCGACCTACTGAGCTTTGCCCGCACCGGACTGACCGCCAGCACCTACATGGATGCCGGTGCATTCGGCTGCCTCGGCGTCGGCGTGCCTTTCGCTGTCGCAGCGGCGCTTGCCATGCCGGACCGCCAGGTCATCTCCGTCAATGGCGACGGCGCATTCGGCATCAACGCCATGGAAATCGACACCGCCGTCAGGCATGGCGCGAAAGTAGTCTTCATCGTATCGAACAACGCCGCCTGGAACATCGAGCGCCTTGATCAGGAAATGAATTATGGCGGACGCGTCGTCGGCACGACCTTGCGCCACTCGGATTATGCCGGCATGGCCCGCGCGCTCGGCGCGCATGGCGAGCGCGTCGAAAAACCGTCGGAGCTGGAAGGCGCGATGCGTCGGGCGCTGAAGAACGCGCCGGCGCTGGTCGATGTGGTCACATCCCAATCAGTCCTGTCGACGGATGCCCAGAAAGGGCTCGGCTTTGTGCCTGATTTTCAGGCTTTGACCGCGTGGGATGACGCGGAAAGAAAGCGTCGCGAGCCACGTTAACTTAAAGATATTTGGCAGCACTTGGCGCCGCCTTTGCATTCCTCTAAACGGCAGGCCGGGTTTTGAGGATGCCGATGAAACTTCCGCGCCAATTCTATGCCCCGCTCGCCATCGGAGCTCCAGCGCCGTTGCGCGAATTGCCGGTGCGGCTGGAGCGCATGATTCATTTTGTGCCGCCGCACATCGAGAAAGTGCGGGCCAAGGTGCCGGAACTCTTGCGACAAGTCGACGTCGTACTCGGCAATCTCGAAGATGCCGTTCCGGTCGATGCCAAGAAGGCGGCGCGCGACGGTTTCATCGCGATGGCGCGTGCGACCGATTTCGGATCGACCGGGCTGTGGACGCGAATCAACGCCCTCAATTCGCCATGGGCGCTCGACGACGTCACCGAGATCGTCGCGGCCACCGGCAGCAAGCTCGACGTGATCATGCTGCCCAAGGTCGACGGCCCGTGGGACATCCACTACCTCGACCAACTGCTTGCGCAGCTTGAGGCCCGGTACCAGCTGAAGAAACCGATCATGATCCACGCGATCCTCGAGACCGCGCAGGGCGTCAACAATGTGGAGGCGATCGCGACCGCCTCCCCGCGCATGCACGGCATGAGTCTCGGCCCGGCCGACCTCGCCGCCTCGCGCGCGATGAAGACGACGCGCGTCGGCGGAGGTCATCCCGACTACAAGGTGCTCGCCGACGCGCAAGGCGATGCGCCGCGCGCGTCATCGCAGCAGGATCTATGGCACTACACGATCGCAAAGATGGTCGACGCCTGCGCCGCCGCCGGCATCAAGCCGTTCTATGGCCCGTTCGGCGACTTCGCCGATCCCGCCGGCTGCGAGACGCAGTTCCGCAACGCATTCCTGATGGGATGCGTCGGCGCCTGGTCGCTGCATCCGTCGCAGATCGACATCGCGAAAAATGTCTTCTCTCCCGATCCGGCCGAGGTCGCCTTCGCACAGAAAATCGTCGCCGCCATGCCGGATGGCGCCGGTGCAGTCATGATTGACGGCAAGATGCAGGACGACGCGACCTGGAAGCAGGCGAAAGTTCTCCTCGATCTGGCGAAGCTTGTTGCAGCCAAAGATCCTGACGCGAAAAGACGCTACGCCTTCTGAGCGAAACGGAACGCCTGATGGAAAAGATGCGCGAAGCGAAATTCAAGATCGGTCAGGTGGTGAAACACCGCGTGCATCCGTTCCGCGGCGTCATCTTCGACATCGATCCGGTATTCAACAATACCGAGGAATGGCTGCAGTCGATTCCCGCCGAGATCCGGCCGCACAAGGATCAGCCCTTCTATCACCTCTTCGCCGAAAACTCGGAAACCGAATATATCGCCTACGTATCAGAACAGAACCTGCTGCCTGATACATCAGGCAAGCCGATCCGGCACCCCGACGTTGCCGAGGTCTTCGTCCGCGACGAAAGCGGCGCGTACCGTCCGCGCAATTCGCAGGTTCATTAATTCGAGCGCTCAAACGAAAAAAAGGCGCGGCCCAGGGCCGCGCCTTTAATTGCACGAGCGTGACGTGCGCTACTTCTTTTGTGCCGGGGCTGGAGCCGGCGCCGGCGCGCCTGGGGCCTGGCTCTGCTGGCCTTCCAGTTTCTTGCGCGCCTCTTCGGCTTTCTTCTGAAGCTCTTCCTGGAGCTTGCGCTGTTGCTCCTCGAAGGCTTTCGGATCGGTGGGCGGCCCGTCATAGGCCTTGGCAAAATCGTTCAGCGGCAGCGGCAGGCTGATCGGCGTGCCCTGCATGTTGATCGCCTGCACGACGATGTTCTGCCCCTTCTTCATCTTGGTGATCATGTCGTCGGTGACGGGATAATCCGCCATGCATCCGACGGGGAAGCAGATCTTGTAGGGCTGCTGCGAAGGCTGCTGCTGGTCGATGATCAGCCGTGTGCCGTGTGCGAGCTGCATTCCGAGCGGAACGGTGACCCGCAGGACCTTGGCCTCGCCTTCCGGCTCGAACAATTGAACGATGGCGACCGGCATTCCGTTTTCGAGACGGCCGTCTTTGGTGATGACGCAAACCTTCTTGTTGCCCGTGTCCTGCCCCTGGCCACACACTTTCATCCATGGCGAATACATCAGCTGCGGCTGGTCAGCGGCCTGCTGCTGCGGCTGGGCCGGTTGCAAAGGCTGTGCCGGTTGTGCCGGTTGTGCCTTCGGCGCCGCCTTTGGCGCCGCCTTGGGCTGCGATTGCTGCGCAAAGACGGGACCCGCGAACAGCGTCGCTGCGAAAGTCATGACCATGGTGGCGGTCAACGCCCGGCCCCACGGCCGGACCGATACGGTCCGATGATCCATTGTAACTGTTCCCTTGTTATTTCTTTCCGCGGCAAATGACGCCCCCAGAATTGCCGCTGGTTGCCCGGCTCTGTCCGGGTCAAATACGGCGGGAGCGTGACGCCTGATAGCCGAATTCTCTCCTGCAATAAAGCCACGAATGCGCTGAAAATGCGGCCCGTCCTGGCCCTGCCGCCTTATGATAAATTCCCTCAAAACCGGACCGAATCGCATTCGCCCGACACTCACGCCGCCCTCAACTGCCATTGCGGGGACCTGCTTGCGTCCGTCGCGACGTGTCGTCGTGCTCGGCGCGTTGTCTGCAGCGACCGCGTTCGGTTTGCGGCCGGCGCATGCCCAGCGAGCGGCTCACGCCATCGCAATGCACGGCGAACCCGCGTGGGGGCCGGACTTCACCCATCCGACTTACGCCAATCCACAAGCGCCGAAAGGCGGCCATCTCACCCACGGCGTGCTCGGCACCTTCGACTGCCTCAACCCATTCATTGTGAAAGGACTGCCGGCTGCCAATATGAGGGGCTACATCGTCGAAAGCCTCCTCGCCCGCGGTTACGACGAGCCGTTCACCCTCTACGGCCTGCTGGCCGACCGCATCACGACCGACGCCGCGCGCACCTACGTCAGTTTCAGAATCAATCCGGCAGCCCGTTTCGCCGACGGCAAACCGGTGACGCCGGCCGACGTGATTTTTTCCTGGGAGATATTGCGCGACAAAGGCCGGCCGAATTTCCGTACCTACTACATCAAGGCCACCAAAGCGGAAGCGATCGATGCCCGCACGGTTCGCTTCGACCTTAGCGGCGCCGACGACCGCGAATTGCCGCTCATTATCGGACTGATGCCGGTTCTGGCAAAGCACGCCGTCAACGCCGATACATTCGAGGACACCAGCTTCAACCCGCTGCTTGGCAGCGGGCCCTATACTGTGAGCAATGTGAAACCCGGCGAGAGCGTCACCTTCACACGCGACAAGAACTACTGGGGACGCGATCTCGCCATTAATCGCGGTATCTGGAATTTCGACACGATTCGTTACGACTATTATCGCGACGGCAACACGCATTTCGAGGCATTCAAGAAGGGACTTTACGATCTGCGGGTCGAGACTGATCCAGGGCGGTGGCAGACCGCTTACGACTTTCCCGCAATGCGCGATGGCCGCGTGATCAAGGAAGACCTGCCTTATGGATTGCCCAAAGGCATGCAAGGTCTGGTGTTCAATACGCGGCGAGCGGTTTTCTCGGATGTCCGTGTACGTGAGGCGATCCTGCAGTTGTTCGACTTCGAGTGGCTCAACCGCACTTACTTCTTCAGTCTCTACAAAAGGACGGCGAGCTATTTCGATGGCTGCGACCTCTCGGCGCATGGTGTGCCGGCCAATGCGCGTGAGCGCGAGTTGCTGGCGCCATTCCCGGGCGTCGTGCGGGCGGACATCATGGACGGCGCCTGGTCTCCGCCTGTCACCGACGGCTCAGGACAGGACCGTTCCATGCTCCGCCGTGCTTTCGCGCTGTTCAAGGCCGCCGGTTACGAGCTCAAGGGCACCCAGCTGCTACATGCCGCGACTGGCCGGCCGCTGTCGTTCGAGATCCTCACCACCACGCGCGATCAGGAACGCGTCGCGCTTGCCTTTGTTCGCAATCTCAAGCGCGCCGGCATCGAGGCACGCGTGCGCAACGTCGATGCCACACAATACGAACGCCGCCGGATCGCCTTTGATTTCGACATGATCGAATACCGCTGGGAGCAATCTTTGTCGCCCGGCAACGAACAGCTGTTCTACTGGGGCTCTGCCGCGGCAGATCAACAGGGCAGCCGCAACTACATGGGTGTCAGATCCAAGGCCGTCGACGCCATGATCGGCGCGATGCTCGGCGCGATAAGCCGCGAGAATTTCGTCGCCGCCACCCGCGCGCTCGATCGGGTGCTGCTGTCGGGCTTCTACGTGGTGCCGCTTTATTTCCCGCCCGTGCAATGGGTGGCGCGCTGGGCGCGAATCGCGCATCCCTCACGAACGTCGCTATTCGGCTATTTGCCGGAAACGTGGTGGCAGAAGGACCTCAGGCCTTGAGGCACTGGCGATGATCCTCGGCGAGACCAACCGGGCATCTGGCATCACCACAACGCTTGACGATCTCTTTCGTCGGGCCGGCGTGCGTCATCCGGATGCACCCGCGCTTGCTGATCCCCCGAACCGCACGAGCTTCACCGATGGCGCTCCGCGTACCCTGAGTTACGCGCAAGCCGATCACGCAATCTCCGCTGTCGCGGCCCGCCTGCGTTCTTCCGGTTTGCCGACCGACGCCATCGTGGCGATGCAGCTGCCCAACACGGTCGACAGCATTGTCGCGTTTCTCGGAATTCTGCGCGCCGGCATGATTGCCGCGCCCGTGCCGCTGCTCTGGCGCCGCCGCGACATGGTAGACGCGCTGGGCCGCGTCGGCGCCAAAGCGATCGTGACATGTGGCCGCGCCGGCGGCGTTGCCCACGCGGACATCGCCATGCATACGGCGGCGGCCCTGTTTCCGGTCCGTCATATCTTTGGCTTCGGCAGGGATTTGCCCGATGGGATTGTGCCACTCGACGACGCCTTCGCTTCGGATGGCGTCGACATCTCTGCCACGTCCGTTCGCCCGGATGCCGCGGCCGCACATGTCGCAGCCATCACATTTGGGGTTGATGCGCGCAGTGCCATTCCGATGGCGCGCAATCATGTTGAACTCATCAGCGGTGGACTCGCCGTTGTGCTGGAAGGCGGAATTGCGTCCGATGCGCGCCTGCTATCGACGGTCCCGATCAGTTCATTTGCTGGTCTCGCGCTCGCGCTCATGCCTTGGCTTCTGTCCGGCGGCGCGTTGCATCTGCATCATGCATTCGAGCCGGTCACGTTTGGCGCGCAGCGCGACGCGACAGACTTTGACGCAATGATGTTGCCGGCGGCTGCAGTGCCCACAATGGCGGCGGCGGGCCTTCTGGGCGGCGAATCCTGCACGCTTATCGCGCTATGGCGGGCGCCAGAACGGATGATGGCTGCGAAGGCCTGTGAGAACGTCCGGACCGTGGTCGATGTGGCGAGTTTCGGAGAGGTCGGAATCGTCGCTGCCCGGCGAAACGCGAACGGGTCTGCGCTCGCGATACCGCACGGCGTCATCAGCGTGCCGCGCGGCGCGATTGGAGCGATGACGGTCATCGAGACGGCGCGCGGCGGCTCAGGCACGCTATTGCTGCGCGGCCCCATGGTCCCGGCCGCGGCATTCCCCTCCGGCGCGGACGCGCTGCATCTTTCGCCGGATCGCGCCGGATATTTTGACACCGGATATGCCTGCAGACTGGATGCATCGAACCAGGCACTCGCAATCAACGTGCCGCCTCCCAACATTGTCAGCGTGGGCGGCTATCGCGTACGGCAAAACGACCTCGACGCCTGTCTTGAAAAAATAGCGCCCGGCGCAACGGTCGTCGCACTTCCCGATCGCATGCTCGGACAGCGGCTCGCCGGAGCCGCTGAGGACAAAAAAGCGGTCGCCCACGCGCTGGAGGCGCAAGGCGCCAATGTGCTGATATCAGGAGCATTTCGCCAGCGCGCCGGCGCTGACGCCGCGTAGTTTCGACTGTTCGTTGACGGGGTATTAACAGCGCTCGACTAGAGTCGTGGCGCCCACAAACTGCGCGTGCGCCCGGATGTCGCTGCAAGGTCCGCTGATCGTGGTCGCCGAACAACCGGCGACCGAGCTGGTGGAGGCGCTGAGCACTGCTGGGGCGTTTCCAATCGTCGAATCCAAATGGGCCGATGCGCCGGCTGCCTTCGTCACCGTAAAGCCCTCCGCAATCGTCATCGCCGAGCCGGGCGCGCCGGCCAATATCGCTTCGGCCCGCATGCTGTGCCTGCAAGTCGCCACCGTGAACGGCCCGATCGTGCCGGTCATCGCCCGCGTGTGCGGCGATGAGGACGCAGCCGTGCCGATCGCACTGCCGGCCGACGCCACACTGCCTGTCGAGCGCCTGCTGGCACGCCTGCAGTTCGCGATGCGGGTGCGCGCGCTGCATGCCACTGTGCTGCGCCGGATCGAGCTCTTCACTTCGCATGACGGCAAGTTGCCCGCGTTGCCGATCGGTGACGCGCTCGTCGACGCGACTGTCCTGATTGCCGGCCGCGGGCCCCTTTACCCGACGCTGAGCGTCGCCATGGGCGAGCGCGTGAAGGTTGCCGGTGCTCTGAGCGTGGAAGCAGCCGCGCGCCATCTCAACATGCGCGACATTGACGGCATCGTCGTCGGCGACGGTTTTTCTACGCGAATGGTGGAGGCATTCCTGACCGTGCTGGCGCAGGAGCCGCGTTTCCGCGATATCCCGGTCGCGGTGATCGGTGAAACGCCGCCCGAGTTTGCGGATGCCCTGCCGAACATCGAGCATGTCGCCGCCGACCCAGGGCGGCTTGTCGCGCGGATCATTCCGCTGGTTCGCGTGCGCGCCTTCGAGGCGCGGCTCAAGCGCATGCTCAAATCGCTCGACACCGATGGCGTGTTCGACCCGCAAAGCGGCCTCCTCACCCGGGAATCATTTTGGCATGACTTGAAGATGGCGATCAGCGAAGCGGCTGACCGCAGCATGCCGCTTTCCGTCGCGCGCTTCTCATTCGGGAAGGACCTCGACGAGAGCGCCAGTCTCGATGCAGCGCGGCTGATGTCACGGCTGATCCGCAATATCGACTTTGCGACGCGTGACGAGGAAGGCGCCATTCTGGTCGCCTTCACGCAAACCGGTCTGCGCAACACCCACGTGACCGTCCGCCGTCTTGCGACCTCGCTGAAGCGGATGATCCTTGCGCCACGCGGCGAAGAACCGCCGGCAGCGAACGTCACCCTGGCGACGCTGAAAGCCGGCGACACCCTCGATACGCTGATGATGCGGGTCGTGGGCAGCCGCATGGTTGCGGCCGAATAGACAGCGGCCTAGGCTCCCCGACAAAGGGAGCCCCCAATGCCCAGTCAACCGGTCCGTATCGACGTTGTTTCCGACGTGGTTTGCCCGTGGTGCTTCATCGGAAAGCGCAGGCTTGAGAAGGCAATCGCGCTCAATCCCGACATTCCGGTCGAAGTGCATTACCGCCCCTATTTTCTCAACGACTGGATCCCGCGCGCAGGCATCTCACGCGAGGAGTATCTGACCACCAAATTCGGCTCTCCCGAGCGCTACAACGGCATTGCGCAACGCGTCCGCGCGGCGGCGGCGTCCGAAGGGTTGACCTACGCCATCGACAAGATCAGCCGGCAGCCCAACACGCTCGATGCCCATCGCTTGATCCGCTGGGCGGAAGGTATCGGCAAGGCCGCCGATATGAAGCAAAAGTTGATGGACCTTTATTTTACCGAGGGTGCCGATCTCACCAACCACGCCGTGCTGGTGCAGGCCGCCGCCGACATCGGCCTTGACGCCGAGGATATCCGCGAGGCGCTCGCCAGCGACAAGGATGTCGCTGAGGTCGAGCGTGAGGCGCTTTCCGCCAAGGAGGCCGGGATCCAGGGCGTTCCCTGCTTCATCCTTGGTGGAAAGTTTGCGATTTCGGGCGCGCAGGCGCCGGAAGATCTCGCCGAGGCCATAGCGCGCCTGTCCGAGTCGGCCGACGCCGCCGAGTAGTCCAGGACCGCTCATGAAGATCACCGCTGCCGTGGTGCATGAGCGCTCCGGGCCGTTTAACGTCGAGCAGCTCGATCTCTGCGATCCGCGCAACGACGAGTTGCTGGTCGAAGTCGTGGCCAGCGGCATGTGCGCCACCGACTTGCACGGCCGCGACGCCTACTATCCAACCAAGTTTCCCAAGGTTTTCGGTCACGAGGGCGCCGGGATCGTCCGCGTGGTCGGCAATGCGGTCAAAAAGTTCAGGCCCGGCGACCATGTGGTGATGGCCTATCCCTGGTGCGGCGAGTGCCCGAATTGCAGATCGCAACGGCCGAGCTACTGCTTGCATGCATTCGATCTGAAGATGAACGGCACACGCGCCGACGGCTCGACGCTGCATTCGAAGGACGGCAAGCCGGTCTACAGCGCCTTCTTCCAGCAGTCTTCGTTCGGCAATTTCACCATCGCCAACGAACGCTATGCGGTGAAAGTCCGCAATGATGCGCCGATCGAGCACGTTTGCGCACTCGCCTGCGGCGGACAGACCGGCGCCGGCGCGGTTCTCAACGTGATGAAGCCGCGTGCGGGCGACAGTTTTGTCGTGTTCGGCGTCGGCGCCGTGGGCCTGTCGGGCCTGATGTCAGCCAAGATTGCCGGCTGCGACCCGATCATTGCAGTCGACGTGCACGAGCATCGCCTGGCGCTTGCCCGCGCGCTCGGGGCAACACACACCATCAATCACTCGAATCGCACCGATGTCACCGACGAGATCCGGAAGATAACCGGGCTTGGCTCACGCTATTCACTGGAGACCTCGGCGCTTCCGTCCGTTTTCCGCGAGGCGGTTGATTGCCTGATGCCAGCCGGCACCTGCATCTTGCTCGGCAGCGCGCGCAAGGGCACCCAGACATCATTTGAGATGCCGTTCCTGCAGAACGGCCGCACCGTGCGCGGCGTGATCCAGGGCGACAGCGTGCCGCAGGAGTTCATCCCGTTGCTCGTCGACCACATCGTCGCCGGCCGTTTCCCGGT
>Ga0310811_10013023_pt1 | contig 10819 bp, 5 predicted proteins | sample YCmetagenome_FD_207642 | JGI IMG/M metagenome (GOLD analysis project Ga0310811, IMG submission 207642) | Soil microbial communities from experimental microcosm in Duke University, North Carolina, United States - YC | ecosystem: Engineered > Artificial ecosystem > Soil microcosm > Unclassified ...
GCATTTCAAGATACCGCTCACGACTGTGGAGAGGAACATTAAAGTACTGATCCGGCTCGCCAGGCTGTGAGAGAAAGAATGGAATGTGTTGAAAGACAACTATGTCTTCTCTTCTTATCTTATCGGTCTGGGCTAACTCAAGTTGCTGTTCCAGCCATGCCAGTTGCGCTGAATCGGCTCCTTCGTTGCCCTTGGTGCCCATCAAGCTCGAATTAAGGACAATAGCGACAAGGTTGCGGGAGCGAAAGGTGTAATAATCCGAGCCGAATCCGGCCCGATAGGCTTCCAGTTTGGTTGCGGTAGGAGCGTTGCCCACATCGTGATTTCCTGCAGCGAGGTGAAGCGGGATGCTCGGATCAAGCCTTGCGATAGAAGCTCGAAAGGCAGCAATCTCCTGCGTATCTCCGCCCTTGTTGACAAGATCACCGCATATGATGACGAATGCTGGATGAAGACGGTTTGCAGTGGCAACCGCGAAGTCCAGATTTGCGGTCTCCTGCGCCGATCCGGTGTCTTTTTCAAACATGCCCATCTGCGGATCGGCGAGTACCATGAAGAAGCCGGTGTCGGTCGACTGAGCATGCGCGAGTGCATTGCCGACAACGAGGAGCGCTATCGCTGCAAGCACCTTGTTCTTCACGCTCATGCAAATCCACCTGCGGAAGGGTCGAATCCGGATAGTTCTTCGATGTCGCGTCACTTCCAGGCTCCGGCGGAAGTTGCAAAACTCTCAACACGCTTCGCCCTCACGGCTTTCCCGGCAGCACCGGCGAGTCGCAGATACCAATCAGAAGGCAGCTTGCATCCATCTGCGTCCATTGACACAAAGGAAGGTGAGTTCGGCAGCTCTTGTTGGACGGGGACGATCTTGAACATAGCAGTTCCTTCATCTACCTCATCAAACATAGCGTTGAAAACCATCGTGCTGCCGGCATTCACGACATTGTGAACCTGACGCCAATAAAATCGGCCACAGTCGCGGGAAATTTGGTTAAGAGGCCTGTCGCCATCTCCGCGCGCTTCAGAGAGGTTGTGCCAGCTAAATCCTGGGAAGATAACTGGCAAGTACTCTATGTGAAGCTGCCGGGTCAGCATAAGATCGGGTTCAACGAAGTTCTTGCGAAAGGTATCCGCTTCAGCCTGTGTGCGATAGTGTCCGACGGTCCACGGACTGATAACATCCATTTCGCGGTACACGCTCGCCCAGGAAACTGTACCTGCGTCATTCGAAAGCGTTCGCCATCCGGCTGGAACACCGCCGATCAAGGTGATTCCACCATAGGGTTTACTCACCTCGCGGAGCTTATCGATCAGTTTCTTCGACAAAGCGCTCGACAAATACTTGCCATGAAATCCAATGCCGAACACAGCCAGGACGGGTCGGCCTCCGTGCCGCTGGTAGGCGGCACTCTGCGGCAGGCCGGCCTTCTCTTGCGTAGCCCAATCTTCGATCACGGTATTAACGCTTTGTTCGTCCTGAACACCCGTCACGTCGTATTCGAGGTAGAAGCTCCGGCCGTGCATCTCAGCACCGTTCTTCACATTTCGCAACAGGGTGTCGAGTTGACCTCTGCGTGGCGGAGCGTTTAGCTCCTGGGCAAAGCGCTGGAGAGCAACCGTCTCAATGCCATACTGCTGCATCCAGGCAAAGTGTCTGTCGACGGTGGCTGAATTTTGGGACGAAAACAGATAAATCTGCTTGCCGTCACGACCGATCCAGGGGGTGACACACAGTTCGGTCTTATCAAGTTCTGATACGTCGGGCAACATGTCTACCGTTACGCGGTTCTCCCTAAACCAGTGGCGCCATTCTTCACTGCGAGAATCTTTCGGACAGGAAAACCAGCCCTGGTATCCAACTACTAGCTTGCCGGTCAGCGTTTCATGATCCACAACCAGTAGATTGGGGGAGCCTGTCTGACCTTCTACTCGAACTGCAACTCCGAGCATAATCAGCGAGGAAAGGAGCGCCGCGATCGCCTTCTTCCCACACCTCTCGCTAACACTCTTGTTGGCATCGAAACTCCTGTTAATCATCATCATCTTTCCGCGTGCTCTTATGCTTCATCAACAGCCAGTACGGGATCGGCTGACCACCCATCGCATCCTTCCAAAGGATGACGTTCAGCAATTGGGTATCTGCGCGATCAGCATAGGTGAAGTCCATTCTTGAGCTTTGCCTGGCGTCCACCGCTTTCGCTGTATTTGTCCGGAAGATAAGACCGTTATCACCGTTGCGGTAACCCACCTACTTTATTTTGTTGACCGCACAACGCCTATCTTGCCCTTAATCGTGCGGCATATTTCTACGACGCCGTGGATGCCCTTATGAAACCAGCCGGAATCCGGGCGTAACTCCTAACTTGCTAGCAGATTCGACAAATTAAACCTCTTCCATGGTGTCCGATCTGCGTTCGCGAAATAGGTAATCTCCACCTCATTGTGATTGCCAACCGCTACCGAGGAGTACCCGCAGAAATCTGCATATTCGTAGAAACGGATGAAGGGCTTCTCCGCTTCGAGGATTGCCCGGCGCACTTCAAAAGAAGAAGGAGTGAAGCTGGGTTCCAGCTTCACGAGATCAGCGTTGTAGGCATCAAGCCCCGTCAGATGGTTCTTGATCGGAGCATCCAGTCCCGGAACGACACTGCCAAGGCCAACCTGCACAAAGTTGCCACTGGGAGTGTTCCGAACGACCACGCTCGTCTTGTGGAGATGGCCGCTCAGCACGATCGCCTTGTGAGCTCCAAGCAGGTTTAGCAGTTCCTCGCGCTGTTTTGCTTGCTCTGGATGCACATAAATCATCCAGTTGGAACGCGCATCATAAGGCACCACCGGGATATGGGTGCAAAAGAACAGCACTTCATCCGGCTTGTGATCGCGGATGACACCGCGAAACCATGCCAGACTCTCTGCTTCCGTGAAGCAATCGAACAGGATGAAACGCGCCTTATTGTGCACATATACGTTATTGGCCGAATTGACGGCCATCTTCAACTCTTTGCTCTGCCAAGGCAGTACGACATCCTTATAGACTTCTTTGGCGCCGGTTCCCGTGATGTCATGATTCCCCTTGATCGCCAGGAAAGGAAGCCCGAACTGCTGTTGATCGACATACGCGATGAGGTCTTGCGTCTGCTGTTCAGCAAGTTCCTTAGAGCCGCAAAGTCCTTCGACGAAATCTCCGATTTGCAGGAAGAACCTGGAATCAGTCTCTTTGGCGCGGGCCTTTGAAGCTTCCATAAGACTCGAGAGATTCTCTCGTGTGATCCTGGAGTAATTCTGAATCTGACCGATGTCATGAGGGTACTTGGTCTTCAGGTATTCGGGGTCGTGATAGCTCAGTTTGTCGAAATGAATGTCGCCCAGGAACATGAACGAAAAGGCCCGTGCATCCTGCGGCGTCAGAGACAAGCCTCGCGTAGAAAAGCCGGCGCTCAAGACCGAGAGCAACTGCAGCACCTTGCGGCGCGTAAGTATGCCTGTTTTTGTCATCGTAATTCTCTCCCAGCGGCGTGGCGCCTGAAAAGTTGGCCGGCCCAGACAAGCGGCCGGCCTGGGTTTAGAAGTCGAAACGAACCGCGAATTGCGACTGACGCATCGGTTTGCTGATTGCCGTGATGGAAGCGGCTGTGCTGTCCGAGATGTTCATATCGGGCGTGCCCCAGTTAGGGTGATTCAGCGCGTTGAACAAGTTCATCTCCGCCGTGATCCGCATTGTGTCGTGCAACCTGAACGCCTTGCGCAGAGCGAAGTCGACAGTATCCAGCCCCGGACCAATCACGGTATTGCGGGGGGCATTTCCGAAGCGTGGCAGGTCGGTAGCAGGGTCAAGCAGAGGTGCGGGCACGAAAGCTGCTGCATTAAACCAATGCTCCTTTGTCCTCTGGCTCCGCGGCAGATTGGGGCTGACACCCGGAACCACGTCTGGACGAGTATTCGATAATCCCCCCTCGGAGGTCGTCGTAGGCGTCAAAAAGAGCCCAGTGTTCCAATGCCAGATTCCACTCACCAACCACCCCCCGAACAGAGAATCGGCCCATGGCGAGAGGTGCGATCCAAACGCCAGCCCACGCCCAAATGGAATCTGGTAAGTGCCATTAACGTTGATCTGGTGCCGGCGAGCATACGCGCTGTTTCCACGGTCCTTGCCAGGTGAGACGGCATCCAACCCGGCCGCCTGAGGATTGAGATCGAGATCGTCAATGGCTTTGGCCCAAGTCCAGTTCGCTTGCAGGTTCAGGCCTCGTACAGCACGGCGCCTATACTCCAGAGTCATCGCGTTGTAAGTGGAATTGCCATCACTATGACGAACTAATGTTGAGGTAGTTCCGAAGTTCGCGCTGAGAGGTTGTGTGACGGCTCCTGTTATCGGGTCGACTCGAGGTTGATTCGCGTCGAACGAACGGAACAGGTGACTGCCCTTGTTTCCGACATACCTGATGCTCACAACATTGGTGGTATGAATGCTGTGCTCTGCGGTCAGGTTCCACTGCTGGTTGTTGGGGAGATCGAAATTCCGCGCGATACCCAGCGGCGTGACAGTCACGGTGCCAGTTGCAGCATAGGGGGCGTCAAAGGTCAGGGCTGCTTTGCCCGACGTAATCTTTTGTGAGAACGGGAATGTTCCTGCGAACGGCGGGTTCACGAGTGCGGTCTGAAGGAAGTATTGAATTGGATAGCGGCTATAGACAATGCCGTAGCCGGCATGAATCGAGTAGAGGCCAGAGCCCGTTGGGTCCCATACCAAACCCACACGCGGACCCAAATTCTTGTCCCCACTCTTCACCAGGTTTTCGGCGTTATAGCCAACCGAGCTGCCGCATACAACTGGGAACGGGAACTGCCCGGATTTGTTCACAAGCTTGGAAACGACGCTCGGCAGGAATTGATCCGTCGGTAGATTTCCGTTCTTACAGGCCACGACGAAACCGCCGCCTGGCAGGTCCGGATCGAAGATAGCGAGTCGATCATGCTGTTCGGTCGGGCTTGGCGAAAGCTCATACCGCAATCCCAGATCGACCGTCAGACGCGAGGTAAACCGCCAGTTGTCCTCAACAAATCCGGCATACTCATTCTGGATCAGAAGCCCCTTGGGCTTGATCGCCACCTGCTGGGTGGACGATGGTAGGCCCATCAGCAGATTGGCCAGCGAATAGCCGGACGAAGTCGTACTGGTCGCAGAGCCTGTGAATGTCATTGAGCCGCGCGCAGTAGATTGCTGCAGGACATTGAAGTAATTCCGGCGCCCCTCAAAGCCAAACTTGAATACATGACGCCCCTTGCTGATCGTATAGGTATCCGCCAGCGTCCAGATGTTAGCGGTCATAGACAGAGCGGCTTCGCCGTAGCCATTCGTTGGTCCAGACTTGATCGTGGTGAAGGCATCGGTTCCGGAGAACGTGACTTTGGGAAAGAGCGGGATTGAATTATCACCGAGTTCGAACCCCTGAAGTCCCAGAGAGGTCACTGTAGGCGCATTGCCGGCGGTATAGCTGGCGATGTCGGAGTAGTTCATGCCGGCGAAGCGGAGTTCGTTCACCTGATTGTTTCCGAGGGGCACCGTCCAAGTCACCGCCCCGTTGCGGCTGTCCTTCGGTTCGGTTAATCCGACTCCTCCGTAGCCAAGGAAGTTCGGCTGGAATCCCCCGGTGTTCGAATAAATGTAACGCACCGAAAGCAGCTCGTTCTTCGGTAGGTTCTGGTCAAGGCGCACCGTGAACTGATCGGCAGTCACCGTTTCGGATGGGAACTGGACTGAATTATTGGTCGTTCCACTCTGGTTTGGATCCGGGAAGAAAGCTCTCAACTGTTGCGCTTTCGGATCGATTAGAGATCCACCTTTATAAAGATCGAGACGATTGCCAGGAATGTTTGGCCGGCCCGTTGTGAAGGGGTCCTTCAACTGGATTTTGCGGGCAAGAAGGGCGGAGAAATCACCCGTCCAGAAGGCCGGCACCGGTACTGTATCCACCCGGGTTGCGGTGTCGGATTGGCGGGTTCCCTCGTAATCAAAGAAGAAGAAGGTCTTGTGAGCACGGCCATCGTAGTGAGGCAGAAGAACCGGCCCTCCAAGCGAACCACCGAACTGATTGCGGAGGAAGGTCTCCTTGGCCGATAGGTTGTCGAATGGGTTCTGCGAGAGTAACTGGTTTCCGCGGAAGTACTCGATGAGGCGCCCATGAAGCGCGTTGGTTCCGCTTTTCGTGATTGCGCTGATTGCGGTGGCGCTATGACCGTATTCCGCCGTTGGAACACCCGATACGATCTTGAATTGTTGAATCGCATCGACCGAGAGAGGTGCCGCAGATGTGCCCTGGAAGGGGTTATCGTTGGTTACGCCGTCGACGAGATACTCGTTTGCAAACGCTTGGTTGCCTGAGAGCGCATAGGAGCCGAAGGCTAGGTTCAAGCCCGTAGCGACGGTGTTATCGGTTGCTCCTGGTGCCAACAGCACGAGCTGATTGAAATCACGGCCATTCAGAGGCAGCGTCGTCAACTGATTCTCGGTGATCGTCGTCTCCACCGAGATGTTCTGTTGAAGCGGTGGGGCATCGGCCGCCGATACGGAGACCTCTGTCGAGGCCGACCCGACTGAAAGATGGAAATTCTTCTTGATTGCTGCATTGACGTCCACAGCGACATCGCGGACCATGGATGACCCGAAGCCGGGCTTCTCTACAGAGATGTCATAGTTGCCAGGCTCAATCGGGAATACGACATACTCGCCCGAAGCTCCAGCCGTCGCTCTCACGCGGTTTCCGGTGTCTCGATTCGTCACTGTTACGGTCGCCCCTGGCAGCGTAGCGCCGGAAGGGTCACTAACACTGCCGGACAGCCGTCCAGCCACGCTCTGCGCATTCAGTGTCGCGCCGAACCCGAGCATCCCCACAACCACTGCTGAAGAGATTGCAAGCGTCACAAGAGAGATTCTGAAGACGCTCCTGGCAACTCGCCCATGAAAGCCACGAGGGCAGAGCAGTCGATCGAAGTATCCTGGCATCTTCCAGGCTTGTATTCGTGGGGAAGCGTTCGATACGCCCTTCTGTTTGTGTTGATCCGGGGTCCTGGGTTTGATCTGCATCAAAGTATTCCTCGATCTTTGGGTCTTTCGACATGTCGAGCGGAGCTGGGGATGGACTCGAGATGGCCTTTGTTCACAAACTATCGAGGCCGTCAGAGTCAGACACAGTCAATTCGCAGCAACACCCACGTTAAGAGGGAGAAGCGTCCTATTTTCTGCAATTTATCGAGTATTCACGAACTACGTTAAAGACACAGCAAGGGCAGCAAGAGCCCTTCTCAAACACTACGGCTGGCCTATTGACTAGCCATTAACGTCCGTTCTGTTTACTTGTTGTGAACGAGAATGATTCAACATGCCTCAACCGATCTTCGAAGCTGAAGTGACCGGCTCCCTCAGCGCGGATCCGAGGTGGCAGCTTGTTGAGCGCATCGTGGCTTCCCAGGTCTTTGCCAGGTCGGACCGCCTGTGCACGTTTTTGTCCTACATCTGCGAGCTCTCGCTCAACGGGCAGGAGGACGAAATCAATGAAGTGAATATCGGGATTCGTCTATTCGGACGTCCCGACTTCGATCCATCCGTGGATGGCATCGTTCGCTCACATGCCAGCCGCATGCGGCAAAGGTTGGAACAGTACTTCGAAGAGGCTGGAGCCTCGGAATCGATCCGCCTCACCATTCCAAAGGGTAGCTATGTCCCCCTTTGGGAGACCATTGCTGATGTCCCGAAGCCTGAACCAGAACCGCCCCAGCTTGCCAGCCCAATCTCTCCGCCACAGGCGCCAGAGCACTCGGAGCGTGCAGGAAGAGCTCTATGGATTCTGAGCGCGGCGCTCTCGCTCGCGTCTTTGACGATTGTCATACTTCTGATGCTTCTGCATCACAAATCTGCAGCGGATGCTGCTCCGACGGTGCGGCATCCGCTGTGGACGATGATCTTTGGTCATGGTCGCCTTGCGACCGTCGTTTGTTCAGACACTAGCGTCGCGGTACAACAGGATCTCACCGGCAAACAGGTCACTCTCACCGAATACATGACCGGCAGCTATCGCATGAATTCTTCTACTCCGGACGTAACAACCTCAGACGTTCTTCGAGATCTCTCTTCAAGGCGCTACACCGCTGTCGCGGACGTGGGAATCCTCTTGCGGTTCTACAAGCTTCCGGGGCTTGCACCTGACCGCATACAGTTCCGTTATGCACGAGACTTGAATGCCGACGTCATAAAAGATGGGTCTACCGTACTGATCGGGTCCGTCTACAGTGACCCCTGGGTGGGCCCGTTTGAATCGCGTATGAACTTCATCTTCCGCGACGATCCGCTGAAACGTCGATCCTCAATCGTCAATCGATCGCCAAAACCGGGTGAACTTGTAGAGTATGACTACAGCCGGTCGGATCGCTCACAGCAGGTCTACGCTGTTGTCGCGCTGCAACCGAATCTTCGGCGGTCAGGAAATGTTTTGATCCTTGAAGGGACGTCCATGGCAGGCACCGAAGCTGCAGCGGATTTTGTCTTCGACGACGCTCTCCTGTTGCCGTTTCTGAAGAAGATCGCCAACGAGAATGGGTCGATTCCGTACTTCGAGGTTCTGCTGCAATCAACGAGCATGGATGGAAGTGCATCTCAGCTCCAGGTCTTGGCCTACCGCGTTTATCCAGGCTGAAACACGACTCAGCATGCGGCGTGGAGAGTCGCTCCGCCTCTCTGTTCTGTCACTTCGGCAGAATGTCCGCGCCCGCGTCTACAGTTCCTGTTTTGCCGCTGAGGGCATCGCGCATCACGATCCGTAAACGGTTTGCTTTTGCCGGAACCGGAACCTCCAGCCGAAATATGGCCTGAACAGACTGACTTGTGCTTTCGGACGCCTGTTCTCTCTTTATCGTGGAAACGGCCTCCGTCTCGAGGCTGGAAAGCATCTTGCCGCTTGAAGCAAAGGTCGAGACGACCAGATAAACACTCGCGTGGCGATCGCCGGCAGAGTCGGTTTCGTAAGAAAGCGCGCCTCCGTTGGCGCTGACCACGCAAAGAACCGTGCCAGGCTTCTGGCCGTGCACAACACTGTCGAAATGGAGCGGGATGCCACTATATGGCAAGGACGTACTGGCCGCCTGCCACAGATCAAGCGACAACTCGCCTTTCGCTATGGCTACCGGAAGGCCCGCGTCCGGATAATAGCCGTGCTTGGTCTGGACCGTGAGAGCAGCGCGGTCGACTGCAACTCGAACATGGCGGTAGGCCATAGGCGCCGCGGCTTCGATAACATCAGAAGGGCTGTAGGCCAGAGTGTAGAAAATACGTCCCTGATCCACAGTCTGAGCGATCTCCCGATCAAGGTCGTTTCGAGCGAAATAGAGTTTTCCGCCTGTCTGCACCACGACAGCATTGAAGCTTACGCCTTCAGAATAGGGGTCTGGCCCTTGGTCACTGAAACCGTAGGGATCAGACGCAACGTTGGTTGTTGTGGCGGTCGGATCTATTTTCGTTATGGCGATCCTCGCATCGAGTAACATGTTCACTGTCTGACGCAGGACATGCTCGGTCGACTGTTCCTCCGCTACAGAGATATTCGCGGAGATTACATTTGGGAATCCTCGGCCGATCCAGACAACATTCTTCCTCTGCTGCTCACTGCGAGTGGATAGAGCGATCTGCTGAAGAAAAGACATGGTCTCAGCGAGACGCTCTTCGCCAAATCCCCGTGCCGCCTTGTATGGGTATTCGCTGCTGTAGCTATCAAGCGATTTGAGCAGTGTCGGACCATCTACGGTATAGCCGCTGATCAGCTTGAGTCCATCGTTCGATGCGGCAACCAGCATCATTGGCTCGCGCAGCTTGCCTCCGGGCTGTGCGAGCAGAAACTTCCGCAGGCAGGCACGCGCAAAGGAAATCTCCGTGACATCGGCATTCAGTTCATCGAGAACCACGATTGTGCGGCTATCTGGATTCGTGGGCGGATCGGCTTCTTCATGCGTCTCAAACGCCTTGATCTGCCGCTGCTTTCCGTCCTCGAAGATGGTGAAATTCGCTCGAGTCAGTCCCTGAACTGGATCACCTTTGCGATCGGTGACCAGCACGTCAAGCACCACAAGGTTGCTGGTCACCTTTAATGTCTGTGTGGAAGGCGTGTGTTGAGATTCCGCTATCAGGCCCGGAAAAAACATCCAACGAAGCAATAGAAAGACCAGAGCAGATTTGCAGAAGCCGGCATTTTTCATTTGGTTTCTAAACGATCTCCGTAAACACCATACAAAGAACAGATTTCTGTCTATCGTGGCTTCCGAACGGTAGTCCACAGCGAGTCCTGACAATCAACCAGCAGGAAGCGGGCAAACATCTCACAGGATCTTCGCCTCTAGATTCTGCAGCTTGAAATTCTTAGGTTCTTGCTTGAAAGTCCTCCAAAGGTCCAATAGGAAATGCACTGCACTCCGTAGGGATGGAAGTCGGGGCAGATAAGACCAGTTTTTGCCATCAAAATGCTACGCGGGCCAGGAGAAAACTTCTTCTCGGAGACATGAGGCCGGAAGGGGGAGATCCCGCAAGTTCCGTATGGTCGAGCATTCGAAAGTTGAGCCCCATCGACGGGCAAATTGAAGCCAAATCACCAATGCGCTCGAGTAGGCTTGAACAAGTGCATTGCCCTGATATCACTAGCCAAGTGTTCACGGTGTTGCCTTACCTGTTTGAAAAAAAATACAGGCGCCATCAATCTCTATGAAAAGCTCGGCTTCTCGTATCGCAGAAGCTTTGTTCTGGGTGTACTTGAGCAACAGAACGAGGCTGAGATCGCCC
>Ga0310811_10013025_pt1 | contig 10818 bp, 9 predicted proteins | sample YCmetagenome_FD_207642 | JGI IMG/M metagenome (GOLD analysis project Ga0310811, IMG submission 207642) | Soil microbial communities from experimental microcosm in Duke University, North Carolina, United States - YC | ecosystem: Engineered > Artificial ecosystem > Soil microcosm > Unclassified ...
GTGGCGGACGACGAAGTGCTCACGCGACCCGACACGCCGTATGCAAGTCTGCGCACGCTGATCTCGCAGCAAGTGTTGATCAATCTGTTCGTCGGCATCGCGCAGGGCGCGCTCGAGGAAGCGCGCGCCTATGTGAACGAACACGGCCGGCCATGGGTCAATGCCGGCGTCGCGAAGGCTACCGACGATCCCTATCTGCTTCAGCGTTTCGGCGAAATGCGCGTGCAAACGGTCAGCGCCGAAGCGCTCGCATTGCGTGCCGCGAATGTACTCGACGACGCGTGGCAGCGCGGCCCGTCGCTCGATGCCGAAACGCGCGCCCAGGTTGCGCTGGCGACATCGGAAGCGAAGATCGTCGCGCATCGGGCGGCGCTCGATGTCGGCGAAAAGCTGTTCGATGCCTGCGGTGCCCGCGCGACGCATGCGGCGCTCGCGCTCGATCGCTTCTGGCGCAACGCGCGCGTGCACACGTTGCACGATCCACTCGACTATCGTGTGCGCGACGTCGGCCGCTACGCGCTATGCGGGACATTGCCCGAGGTGTCTTTGTACACTTGAGGCGGCTCGCGACCGCCCGCCCACGGCGTCGCGTCGATTCCCCTCAAGAGACTTCCGGCTTGCTGTTCAAATCCGACGTACTCTGGTCGGGTGCCTATAAGATGCAGGCCAGGATTCGCAACCTGATACGGTTGTACTCGGGAAAAGACAAGCACATTTTCGGGAGAAGGGTCGAGACGATCGTTCTGCGGAGCGGGGTTTAAAAGCGGGGCTTTAAGTCAGGTATGTAGCGCGCTTTCTGTGACGAAGTGTGTTCGAACCCAATGGTTGGCGAAGGCACCCAGCAGCAGTAGGCCGCCAGTGACGAAAAACACCTCGCGAAGTCCTACGTGCGCTCCGATTTGCGCACCAAGGAGCGGACCCACCACCTGTCCGCTGAACTGCGCGGACTGCAGGTATCCAAGCGTCTTGCCGGAATTGCTTTCTTTTACCGAGTGACGTACCAGCTTTGCTATCGACGGTAGCAGACCAGCGATCGTCATGCCCATTAGCCCGCGGAGAATCGCCAGTTGCCACCACTCGGTCACGAAGGCCTGCGGAAGCATGACTAGACCGGTCGCGAAGAGACACCAAACGATCACCTTCCATGCGCCAATACGGTCGGCGAGCGCCCCAAGTCGCGGCGCTGTCAGCATGCTGCCGAACGCGGAACATGCCATGACGATGCCGGCCACTCGCGCGAGGTAAGCGTGACCGACGCCCAGTTGACCGATATAGACGGTGATGATCGGTTCGATCGACATGTTTGCAAGGAGGACCATCATTGCCGTGAAGAGCAGGGCAGGAATGATGAAAGGAGACGAGGCCGATTTCTTCTCAGCTGTCTTCATTGCTTTAGTCTTCACGTCGACATCCGGATCGAAGTCTTCCCGCACGAGGGCGATTGTCGCAATCGCGGCGATCGCGATAATTCCTCCACCGACAAAAAAGGTTCCGCGAATACCTACCAGGCCCGGGAGGAAACCTCCGACTAGCGGTCCTATCAGATTGCCGGCAAGCGCACCAGTCGACAGGACGCCTAGCGCCCAGCCAGCGCGGTCACGAGGTGCTTGAGTGCCGACCATCACAATAGAGGCCGAGGCGTATCCGCCCACCAACCCAGCCACGAGCCTGAGCACCACGAGATCCGTAACGTTACGCGCGACGCCAATCAGGGACATTGTGATAGCCATCCCGATCGCCGCCCGGATGAGCATCGGCTTCCGGCCATATCTGTCTGCAAGCTTGCCCCACAACGGCGCGGTAATCGCAGTGCCGAAGAAGGTTGCCCCGAACGCGATGCCGGACCATTGGACCAAATCGGCTTGTGTCTTCACACCTAGCTGGCCTACGTACAGCGGGAGAAACGGCAGCAACATGCTCAGGCTGATCAGCGTCGTAAACGAGCCAAAGACGCAGACAGCCAGATTTCGCTTCCAGTACGGCAGGTTCCTCTCTGAATAGCTTGGAACATCTGAAACGGCGAGCTGCGCCGGGCGAGGGTTTGCTTCCGAAGCGGGATTGAGGGTTGTCATATCGGTTACTCGTAGTCCACCGGCTTGTCAGGCGGTGTCTTTTCTCTAATGAATTCGGAAAGGGTACGTGTGATATTCAAACTTGAGAACTGAAGTGATTTGATACCATCAATCTCGTTTGGAGATAGCTGTGGAGTTCAGCAATTAATGTCGTTTGTGACAAGATCCCATATACGGATCGTCGGAGACGTTTGACCCTACTGCCGCTGAGCTTCCTACCGATCCCGCTGCTCCGCGCGCGCTCGCTGGCGGCCGTCCGGTATCACCGGAGATTGAATTTCGCGTCACTGATCCGCAGAGCGGTGAATTGCTCGCAGACGGGTAGCAGGGGGGACAGACTCCGTTGAAATGCGCGCTGATCCGGGGCGAGATGAACCCCGGCGCTACACTCACTCTCGCCAAAACTAATAACGGAGGCCGCCATGTTCTCCCGTCCGTCACCCAGCGACATGGCGGCATAGGCTCAAGCGATCGGCTCTATTCTTGCGATCGCGTGTTCGGTAGCCGATGATCGACGCGGCCCTATTGCTTGCGATATTCATCTCAACGATGCTCGTCGCTGTCCATCCTGCCATTGGTAGTCGGCGCAAACGACATCGAGGGCATTGCCGCGCCTGCGCGCTCGCTCTATGCCGCGGCGTGGGAGGCCAGGCGCAACGGCCCTTGCGTGAAGCTTCTGTTATTCGCGCTCACGCCTACGGTAACTCCTGGCAATCCTGCTGCCAGTTCGACGACGCGATCGGCAGCAGGTATAACTCTGTCGATTTTTCCTACTCCTTGCCCCGCGTATAGCGAAAGCTTTTGCGCCATTCGAGGTTTGTCGATTGCGCGGGCGCCGCCCCCGATCAGGCGGAGAAGGTTCCATTTGTCGCGGTTCGGAATGACCCGGTGCGGTGTTCCGTATTTCCATCCGAATGAATATCCGGTGCGGTACTCCGTGTCATCCACCGTCGCATCAACGATCTTTTGTCGATATAGCGGGTGCGCGTTCGATTCCTCGGTGGCGACAAACGCGGTACCGACGAGAACGCCTGCGGCTCCAAGGCCCATGACCGCGCGGACGTCGTCGCGATCGACAATCCCCCCGGCTCCCAGGACCGGGCGTCCATCCGCGACATCGAGGATCGACGCGAGCAATGGCATCAGGCCGATCGTGCCGCGATTCAGGTGGCCGCCGCTTTCGCTGCCTTGTGCCGCGACGATGTCGGCGCCTCGTTTAAATGCGAGCCGAGCCAGTTCGAGGGATCCGACCTGTACCATGACGATGAGGCCCGCATCCTTGGCCCGCGTAATCATGTCCGGATAGTCTTCAGCGTAGAACAGTGACAGCATCCGGGGGCGTTCCTGCAGGATGACTTTAAATTGGGCCTCGAATACCTCCGGACCGCCGAAGGACGGTACGAGATTTACGCCAAAGGGCCGCTCCGTCAGATCACGGGTTTCCTGTATCCATTTCCGCAGTGTTAGCGGTGGCAGGCGCAGTCCACCGATCGTTCCCATACCGCCCGCATTCGCTACTGCCGAGACGAGCTTCGGGCCCGAGATAGCCGCCATGCCGCCGAGGAAAACCGGATAGTCGATCCCGCACAATTGTGTGACCTGATTCCCGGGAAAATATGGTTTGACTATGCTCATGGTTTCAAAGCTCCACACGTTTGCCAAGCATGCGTCTCAGTGCATCATTCCTAAGAACGAGATGATTTTTGAGAGCGCCGAAAATGTGTAATGCGAGGCCTGCCAGAAACGCGGTCGTCCCTGCGTTGAACAGGAAGTTGGCTACTGCATGCGCCGACGGGTTGGTGGGCAGGATGGGGGGGATCGAGAGTCCGCCTGGCAGCTCGGTGGCTTCCCCAGCAGTTGCTCTGACAAGCCACGCGGCAACCGGCAGCAATACCATCGCCAGAGCCAGTGCGGCTGCTACCGTTCTGCTGACGATGACTTCGACGGGGTTCGGCGTGCCCAGGGGCAGCGGGTGCCACGAGGAGATTCTTTGCCAGAACCGGTAGATCGAGACAGTGAATAGCACGATACCGAGCAGGTTTTGTGTGCGAGTTAGCGTCAAATGTCGCGCTGGATCTGCGGTTGTTGACAGGGCGATCGCCAGCATGATGATCGACAGCACAAGTACAGCGATAATCCAGTGCAGCGCAATGGTGATCGGCGAGAATCCGAGACCGTTATCTCTCAGCTGCATGTTTTCCTCCTTCGGGTGTTTCCGCTTTAGAAAGTGATCTTCGTCGCGAGCGGTACATCGTTGCCGCAACGCGAGCTAGTGGACGATTGGCTGGGTTGCTCCTATTCCAGTCTGTGCGCGAACAAACTGGTCGTCGAATCCGGCGCGGTCGTGTTCGGCACGACGGCTTCCGTCTGTGATCGAACCAAGCCAGCAGAACACAAAGGCAGTACTTGTCGAAATGATGGCCGGATAGTCGTACGGAAAAATCGCATGAGTGTGGCCGAGTATCTTGACCCAAACGGCGGGGGAAAGGGCTACCAGGCCCACGGAGCTGACCAGACCCGCCAGGCCACCGATCAATGCGCCCCGTGTCGTTAGTCCTTTCCAGTACATCGACAGTGTAAGGATCGGGAAATTGACAGAAGCGGCAATGCCGAAGGTCAAGGCCACGAGAAACGCAATGTTTTGCCCTTTGAAGAGGATGCCCAGCACGACGGCGACGATGCCGATGAATGTCGACGCCCACCGCGATACGCGCTTTTCGCTCGCGGGGTCTGTGCGATTTTTCTTGAGAACCATCGCGTAAAGGTCGTGCGAGATCGCCGAGGTGCCCGCCATCGTCAGGCCGGAGACGACGGCGAGGATCGTGGCAAATGCGATGGCGGAAAGAAAGCCCAGAAACAAATTGCCGCCCACGGCTTTCGCGAGATACATCACCGGCATGTTGTTTCCGCCGATGAGCTTTCCGCCTATCTGGCCCGCCTCATAGAACACTGGGTCCCGGCCTACGATGACGATCGCAGAGAGGCCCAGCACGGCGATGACGAGAAAGAAAAAGCCGATAAACCCCGTCGCGACGAACACGGACTTGCGTGCTTCCCGCGCATCCGGAACGGTGAAGAATCGCATCAGGATGTGCGGAAGGCCGGCCGTGCCGAAAACCAGGCCGACAGACAGCGACAACATCGCCATCGGATCGGCGGTAAGCTTGCTGGGCAGCAGAATATCGGGTCCACCCGGATGCACTGCGCTGGCCTGCCTGAAAAGCTCGTCGATCGAAAAGCCAAACCGGCTCATCGACAGGATAGCGAGCAGGGTTCCGCCAAACAGCATGAGCACGGCCTTGATGATCTGGACCCAGGTGGTCGCGACCATGCCACCGAAGGTCACGTAGACGGCCATCAATACGCCGACCGCAATTACAGCGTAGTGATATGGGAGACCGAACAGCAACTCGATTAGCTGACCGGCCCCCACCATCTGCACGACCAGATAGAAGCACACGACGGTCAATGACCCGAAGGCCAACAGGGTACGGATACGGCTGTGGTCAAGCCGGCAGGCTGCGATGTCGGCGAGCGTGATCCGTCCAAGATTGCGAATCCGCTCGGCGAAGAGGAATAGCAGCAGTGGCCATGCGATGAAGAAGCTAACGGCGTAAATCATGCCGTCATAGCCGCTGAAGAAAATCATACTGGTGAGTCCCAGCAGGGCTGCCGCCGACATATAGTCACCCGCCAGCGCGAGGCCGTTCTGGAATCCGGTGATTTTGCCACCGGCCGTGTAGAAATCGCTCATCGACCGCGTTTTCGATGCGGCCCAATAGGTAATGCCCAGCGTAGCGGCCACGAACACGAGAAACATGATGATCGCTTCGACATTGGTCCGCTGGGTTGGCGCCGCCGCGGTCGTCACGGACGCTGCAAACGCGGTGAGGGTCGTCGCCATCATGCCGACGAACGCCACTAGTTTCGGTACGGGGGTCATCTTGCGGCCCCCGTTCCAATCTTTCTGACCAATTCGTCGAATTCCCCGTTCGCGTAGCGAATGTAGAGCCCCGTCAATATCCACGTACCCACGATCAACACGAGGCCGGCTGCCCAGCCAGCTGTGACGACACTGCTCGCATTGAATGTCATCGCGAGCAGCGTCGGCTTATAGGCCGCTATGAAAATAAAGACGTAATACGGACCGAGCGTGGCAGCCGTCAGCCACGTGACGATCTTTCTGCGTCGTCTGACCAAAGTCGCGAACGCTGAATCGCTCCTGATTGCAGAGCATGAAGCTGTCTCCATTTAGTTGTCTCCATTTATATGAACTGTTTCGCTCAGGCCTCCAACTCGCCCGCGCAGGTGTCGCGAGATGTGCCTTCTTTTGTTACCTAGACGATAGATTCCTCGAGCCTTCACCACAAATGATGTTTGATGATGGATGCCATCGCCACTGATGAAGTTGAAGCCCGTCGTGGTGTGGTCAGGTGATCATTCGCGGTGAATTTAACTATCACTAATAGTAATTTTACGAAAAGGACGGCATCGAATAGCTTCGGCTATCTGAATGATCTGCACCACGCGAGACGTTGCGTCGGGTCGTTTGCGCAGTTTTTCGAAGCGTTCTGGAATGCGGTGGATCGGGACTTTCCCGCAACAGATTTCGATTGGCTTGCGGGACGCCATTGCGACTGGCGTTGGCATAAAGGCTCTTTCCGATTGGATTGCGCGGCGAGAATCCAATAATCCGGTTTTTCCATACGAGGTACATCAATGTCCGATCTGACTGAGAAGCAGCAACGAATCAAGGACGAATTCATCAAGGTAAGAGGAACATGGGCGCCTCAATGGGAAAGCATCCTGCGCCAGGACGCCGATTTTCTGGAAGCCTATCTGCACCTTTCCGCACTACCGCAAAAAAAGAACTTTCTCGAAGATAAGGTCAAGGAGTTCATCTACATCGCGATCAATGCTTCGTCGACGCATCTATTCGTGCCGGGCATTCAGATGCATCTGAATGCCGCCATAGATTGCGGCGCGACACGAGAAGAACTGATGGAGGTGCTGGAATTGACCAGCACCGTTGGCGTGCATGCGGTAAATGTCAGCGTGCCGATTTTGCGCGAAGTCCTGGAGGAGGCGGGGCAGTTAGAAGCTGCTCAAGCCTTCGACGAGAGGCAGAAGCGATGCAGAGACCAGTTCATTCGAGAGCAGGGAACGTGGGATGCTACGTGGGAAGCGTTGCTGAGCGTCGACCCTGACCTGTTCGAAAGATACGCGGAATTTGCCGCGGTTCCGTTTCGGTCAGGTCATCTCTCGCCCAAAGTGCGCGAATTCGTTCTTTGTGCGCTCGACGCGGCGGCCACTCATCTGTACAAGCCTGGTATCAAGCGTCACATGCACAACGCGGTCCGGCATGGTGCGACGGCGCAGGAACTAATGGAAGTACTGGAAATCGTCAGCGTGATCGGAATTCACGGCGCACTCGTCGCTGTTCCCATGCTGGAAAGCTGTTTTGAGTCGCGGGCGTGACACACCGCCGCTGAGCCGCGAGTGTATTGGATGCCCAGGCCGCAAGTAGTTCCATCCGATCGGCTCGGGTAGACACTGCGGCTGAGAGTGGATGCGCAGGAACGCCCGCGGCCCCGTTGACTCCGATTTCCTTGGTGTCGGTGCGGGAACTCTGCGTCGCTCGGGGCTAAACGGAGCCTCCCGCGTCTACGCCGGCGGCAATCGTATCCGGTCGTTTCTATCGGCGGACGAAGGACGGAAGGAGCGGTACCCAACGCGGCGCTCGCCGCGCGTCAAAACGATCTGCCATAACTGACCTTGACGGGAGCGAAAGAAGCCTGCACAGCACAACAAATAGTATTTCCACATCAAATAAAAGCGTCGGTCGTATCTGCCTTGCAGCGCTGGCCACGCTTTCTCAAACCGCTCCCACCACGCCATCAGTGTGCGGTCATAGTCCATTCCGAAGTTGTGCCAGTCCTCGACGATGAACCAGGGTTCCAGCGCATCCGTGATCTCACGTGCGGACGGCAGCTTGCCGTTCGGGAAGATGTAGCGGTCGATCCACTGATCGGTGCCCGCACTGGTTCGTGCAACGCCGATGTTATGAAGCAAAAAGATGCCATTCGCTTTGAGGAGACGGTGGACGGTTTTGAAGTACGTATCGTAGTTTTTCGGCCCAACGTGCTCGAACATGCCGACCGAAACTATCTTGTCGAACTGCCCTTGCAGATCGCGATAGTCCTGGAGCAGAAGGTTGATCGGAAGCCCCTTGCAGCGCTCCCGGGCCAGTGCCAATTGTTCCTTCGAGACCGTGACGCCCGTTACTTTGACCCCGTAACGTTCCGCGGCGAATCGTGCGAGGCCGCCCCATCCGCATCCGATGTCGAGCAGAGTCTCGCCTGAGCGAAGCTGAAGCTTTTGACAGATCATGTCGAGCTTGTCGACCTGGGCCTGCTCAAGGTCGTCGGCATGTTCCCAGTACCCGCACGAATAGATCATGCTGCTATCCAGCATCGCCTCAAAGACGTCGTTGCCCGCGTCGTAATGCTGCTCGCCGACCTGAAAGGCGCGCCGCGCGGACTGCAAGTTGAACAGTTTGTGGCGCAAATGTGCTGCGGTAAGACGAAGCCTCGCAAACCCGGTCGCCGCTTCGTCGAGATTCGTCTGCAGCAGTCGCGTAAACAATTCGTCGAGCCGATCGCAGTCCCAAAGGCCGTCCATGTAGGCTTCTCCGAACCCCAACGACCAGCTTGTCAGGATCCGGCGATAAACCTCCCGATTAAATACCCGGATGTCCCAGGGACGATCGCCATTGATCGCCACGTCGGCGCTGGCCAGCAGGTTGCCGAGCGTTGCCGGCGCGGCGACCGGGACGAGTGGCTGGGCATGGGCCGCAGTGTCACGCTGTTGCATGGAGAAACTCATTCGTGGTTGTGAGTAGGAGGCAGGCCGATCGCAAGGAACGCCGCCAGTAACAGAGTGCCGGTCGCCGCGAGCAGCGATCCGGTAAAGGAATGGCTGCTGGCATACAACGCGTTGGCCGCGAGCGGCCCTACGATCTGGCCTATGCCGTAGGCTGCGGTCATGCCTGCGATCATGCTGAAGCGCACCGCATGCGCGACACGGCGCGCAGCGGGCATTGCAATCGTGACGGTTCCCATGAACGTCCCGCCGACGAGTAGCGCGCTTGTCAGGTACGACAGCGCCGAATGATCGAGCGCGGGAAGCGCGACGCCGATTGCTTGCACGGTGAGATTCATCACGAGGCTGACGCGCGTGCCGTAGCGAATGTGCAGCGTGTGCCAGAGAAAACAGGACGGCACCGCGCCGAGACCGAATACGGCCCAGACCTGGATAGGATTCACGGAGGCTAGCGCGCCCTTAATCAGTAGCGGCAGATAGGTCGCGGTGATGATGTAGCCGAATCCGGCGAGACCATAGATGGCGATCAAACGGACCGCGTCTGGCGTCGAACCGCTGCTGGCGCGTGCATGAGTGGCGGCGTCGCGCCCAAAATGCAATTCGGGTTTCGGCTGGGCGTTCAGGGCGGGCAATGCCGCGACCATGATGGTCGCGCTGATGATTGCGAGGAGCAGCCAGATCGAGGCGCTGCCCAGTCCGGAACTGTGGCCCCCTGCAATCAGTTCGGCGGACAGCACGATGCCGACGCCGACGCCGGAATATAGTAGCGGTGCGCCATGTGCATGGCCCATGTGCTGAAGCAGCCACAGTGAAGCGGCGATCATCGAGATCGCGCTGACGACGCCGGCTAGCCCTCGAATGGCGACGATACTCCAGGGCGCGTGAACCCATGTCAACACAGCCATGCAGACGATGCTGACGATAGCCGTCGCAATGGACAGCCCGCGAGCGTCCGCTGGTTTGGCCCCCGCGACCAGCAGCGCGCCGATCAGATAGCCGGCATAGTTTGCCGACGCGGCTAACGTTCCGCTATGGACGGTCAGAACACCGTCGCTGATCATCAGCGGATATAGGCCGGTGAAGGCGAAGCGCCCGAATCCCATGCCGATTGCGAGGATTGCGGCGGCGGCTAGCGAAGGCCCTACCGCATAGCGCTGCGCAAAGGCGGATGGCGTGGTACTCATTCCGTTTCTCCAGTGAGGTGGTCACCCAGCGCTTTGCGCAGTGCGTCGAGCGCGGGGGTTTCATAGCCGTGGCGCCAAAGGAGCCATGTGTCGACGGTTTCTATCGCTTGCAGCTCTAGCGTCGCGTCGTCGCGCGACAGTCCGATCAAGCTGCGCGGAATGAAACTGATGCACGACCCGGACGCGACGCAGGCGAGCATCGCGTGGTACGAGCCCACTTCCTGGACGTCGATCGAGGTATCGGTCAGTTGCGAGCGCAGCCAGTCTTCTCCTATTGCCCGGTAGGTGCAGCCCAGTTTGAACGCCGCGACGGAACGAACCTCAAGATCGGACGGCTGTTGCACCGGGGCGTGGTCGGGGGGCAAGACGAGGACCAGTTGCTCGCTGAAAACCCGGCATCCCGCCAATCCCAGTTCGGGGAGATCTTCGGGCGTCTCGCCCGTCGGCAGCGGCAGCGCCGCGAACGCACAGTCAAGGGCGCGATCTTTAAGCGCATCGACCAGTTGACGGGACGGGGCTGTGCTCAACCGAAGCTGCACGCGAGGCCACGTTCGATGAAAGTGAGCGAGCGGACCAGGCAGGCGGCTTGCGACCGTGCTTTCCATCGCGCCCACGCGAAGCACGCCCTCCGGTTGTCCCAGGTGGAGTACCTGACGCGCTTCTTCGGCCAGGGCCAATAT
>Ga0310811_10013026_pt1 | contig 10817 bp, 12 predicted proteins | sample YCmetagenome_FD_207642 | JGI IMG/M metagenome (GOLD analysis project Ga0310811, IMG submission 207642) | Soil microbial communities from experimental microcosm in Duke University, North Carolina, United States - YC | ecosystem: Engineered > Artificial ecosystem > Soil microcosm > Unclassified ...
TTTTCCAAGCCCACTTCCTTCCATCTGACACCAAATGATTAATTTTGGTTCTATCTGACCATATGACACTTTTCCAGTCATACACTATCCATTGGTACTAACTCATAGCAAAGTCTGGTGTTGCTCTCCTATGACACTTGGAGAGAGGAGGGTGTTTTGCTTGACTACAGCCTTCATACTAGATTTCCTTGAGTAGTGGTGTGTTGTCTGAGAGGACATGGGCTTGTTCTTGATGTCCAGAAGTGCTCTTGCAACTTCAGTAGTATTTTCAGTCTTACCTGTACTGACTAGCCAAATAATATATTAAACACCACAGGAGGAAACAGTAGAAGGACAACTACCAGAGGACTTTTAAAGGTCAAAATGAAGTTTAAAGTCAACTCTGCTAGTGTTACTATGGTATACACCAGTATCATGTGAGACCTCCCTTGTATATTGATTAAAATCAAGGTGAAAATGGATTTGGTTGATTTTGTCAGCAGAGAGGATTTTTATGATGATGAATGTTGAAAAAGTTCAACATTTGGCTTTGTTTATGTTATGTTGACCCTTTTACATGTCACATGACATGATAAGACATAATAAATATCACAACTGATGTCTACTGATAGGATTTTTCTATTTAAAAATATCAGCAACAAAACTGTTGCAATGCATACCCTGTCATAAATTGCTTATATCTTTTTATGGAAGTTGTTTCACACCTTCATTATAGTATGACTATTGTAGCCTGGATGTAGGGCTACAATATTGCTCTTATCCACATTTTTATAGCAGGAATCCCCGCAATAATATAGCCAGAATAATCAAATTCATGCAAACATTGCAACAGTTTTGTTGCTTACTGTAGCATATATCATGTCCCGAAACTCAAGTTCCAGACATTGAGTCCTGAAGCCCGAGTGCCAGATATCCAGTCGTTCCTGATTTTATCGAGTTCCAGATATCATGTCCCAAAATCCAAGTTTCAGATATCGAGTCCTGAATTCTTTGTCTGTCTGTTGAGTGCCAGATATCAAGTCCTGGCACCCGAGTTCCAGACATTGAGTCCCACATCTCATATGCCAAATATCGAGTTCCAGATATCAAGTCCTGAAACCCGAGTTCCAGGTAGGCCGAATATCGAGTTCCAGATATTGAGTCCCAAATCCCATATGCTGAATATTGAGTCCAGAAGCCATTGTCTGGCTATCGAGTTCCAGATATCAAGTCCTGAAACCTGAGTTTCAGATATCAAGTCCCGAATTCCTTGTCTGTCTGTCAAGTGCCAGATATCAAGTGCTGGCACCCGAGTTCCAGATATTAAGTCCCACATCCCATATGCCGAATATTGGGTTCCAGATATCAAGTCCTGAAACCCAAGTTCCAGGTAGGCTGAATATCGAGTTCCAGATATTAAGTCCCAAATCCCATATGCCGAATATTGAGTTCCAGATATTAAGTCCTGAAACCCGAGTTCCAGGTAGGCTGAATATCGAGTTCCCAATATTAAGTCCTGAAACCTGAGTACCAGATATTGAGTCCCAATTCCCATATGACAAATATTGAGATCCAGATATTAAGTCCCAAAGCCCGAGTGCCAGAGATTCAGTTTGAATCCCATATGCTGAATATCGAATCCCAAATCCCTATTGAGTTCCAGATATTAAGTCCTGAAACCCGAGTTCCAGGCATCAAGTCCTGATTCCTATATGCCGAATATCGAGTTCCAGATATTAAGTCCCGAAACCCGAGTTCCAGGTAGGCCTAATATCGAGTTCCCAATATTAAGTGCCAAAGCCTGAGTTCCAGATATTGAGTCCCAATTCCCATATGATGAATATCGAGTTCCAGATATTAAGTCCCAAATCCCTTGTCTGGCCATTGGGTTCCAGAAATCTAGTCCTGAAACCTGAGTTTCAGATATGATGTCCCAAATCCTATATGCCGACTATTGAGTCCAGAAGCCCTTGTCTGGCTATCGAGTTCCGGATATCAAGTCCCGATACCTGAGTGCCAGATATCAGGATCAAGTCATGACACCCATGTTCCAGGTATGGAGTCCTGCAGCTGAGTTCCCAATTTCGAGTTTCGATGCCCGAGTTCTGGCTATCGAGGTCCATTCCCATATCCCAAGTGTCTAGTCCTGATTCCTGTGATCTGGATATTATGCCCCGGATATCATGTTCTGAATTTGGAGTCCTGCATCCCATATTGAGAGCTGGACATTGAGCTCGGAATATTGAGTTCTGGACATCGACTATCCTGTTCTGGACAGGTTGGTGCTAGATGCTTTATTACTGGTATTCCTGAGTAAGTCCTAACAAGTGTAACTACACTTTCTACTTGTTTTATCATTTACACCTTGGTGAATGTGTCACATTGACCCTAGCCCATCCACATGGGGGAACCCTGGCATAAATATGAACAGAGTCCCTCATATACCATGCCCATGCAATCTGATCCCCTTCCACTTCATGAACCCCATGTCTCACAATCCTTCCAGAAAATTCAATCATGCATCTGGAATTATATCCAAACTCCAGCCAAAGGCTTGGCATACTCATCTGGGCATGAGAATAATTCCCCATGCTCATGAGAATATCGAAGCATTCAGGAATGGATAAATGATCTCGATGATTGGGGGTTTGCCAATTGGAAATGATGGAGAGGGTGTTAAACACCGATGCCCAGTACTGGAGGGTCTCTGACATCTTTGGCAGTTCCTTGCCTTCTCCCTTTTGTCCGAGGCTTGCAACCCTGCCCAGTACTGCTCTGGATGCATCACCCTGAGTGCCGCTGATGCAATGGCTGCTGGCCTTGCTATAGATTTGAGGATTTTCTTGGAGGATGGTCCCTTCAACAATGCATATACTTCCGGATCCAACAGGTTCTATGGAATTGGTGAGTTTAATTACCGACATCACCATTTCATCAGATCCTACCTCGTGCCCCTGTTGATACCATGCCAGAGATAAATTGATGCATCTGGGAGTTATGCCTACATGTTCTGAGCTTTGTTTGAACCACTCTTGACTTGTTCGCCAATTGCTATCAACCTTTACACTTTTTTCAAGACTTGGAGAAAGAAAATCAGAGGCTGCCCAAATTTCCTTCTGTTGGTACCATTTGATATTCAATATCCATCAAGTCAAAATATAATTTACACACCTGGGTGGCATTGGTCAGGGTGTCTGGGAGGTACCATGCAATGATGGCACCATATACATCAACAATTGTGGCTGGTTTATCAATCAACATTGTACCCTCATGGCCAGGAGGACACCTCTGAAGCAAATTCTCCTCTCTTTCTTCATTATGCCCGGTGTCCTTCGGGGATATCAATTTGCTATATCTTGCAATATCAACCTGCATCTGAACTGTGATGAAGGAATTTGAATGATCACATCAATTTTCTGATTCTGCAGGAAGACTCACTGGGATTTTTATATGCCTTTATGAGTACATTGGCCAGTCAATCACATGCCATCACCAGTTCAGTGTCTAGGTTGGGAGAAGGTATAACTGGGTCTCCTCCTGTTTTCTCTGCATTGAACTTCTGTTCAGTATATTCACATGCCTCATGAGTGACAGTCAGGGCCCAAGTTCTTCATAAGGTTATTTGATCATCAGAAGAGGAAGACACAGTCATGATGGAGTTGATTTTGGCAAATCAGACCCTGAATGCTGGATGTCCAGACTTTGGTGTTAAAGTGGGTGGAGATAGTGAGGATCAGATAAGGGAGCCGTTGAATGATGTTAGCTTTCAATTTGCATCGATGATATCTAGGAAAACGCGCATGTCTGGTAAACGCACTAAGTGCCGCACATATGGCGCATTATGCACTGTTCGCATTATTTGCGTGCCTGCCGCATCTACTTGGTGCATTCTTTCATTGAGAAGTGTTACTCCAAACAAGTATGTGCGATCAACCCAATCCTCATGGTCATCATCTTCCTCTGGATTGTTCTCTGCAGGAGGTCTTCTTGAAAGACCGTCAATGCCTGCATGCTTCGCAGCGGGTACATGGACAAGATTGAATTGAAACAGGAGGATCCCCACAATCCATCTGTTGATTGTCATGTTTGGTTGCAAGTCAGGGTTATTGATCATGCCCTTGATGTACTTCGTGTCAACTTCAACCATGAGATTTGTGATGCCAAAGATGTAAACACAAACTGCGCACAAAGCGCGAAAAAGACCATAAAGTTCTAGCTTGGCCTGAGAGTAGCAGCTCTCAACTTCGCTAAGCGCGATTGATCCGAAGCAGTTTGGATAGCATTTTCCATCTTCACCTAACTGAAGCAGGATAAATCCTACTGTGACTACTGACGTGTCTACTGCAAGGATAACTTCGTGATCGCATTCGTAATCCAAGCGTCTCAATGCGGGGGATTCTAATATTGAGTCCTTCAGTGTTTGCACCGCTTCACGATGCTCGCCTCCAAACTCGAAAGGTACATCTTTCTTGGTGAGGTTGATTAGCAGGCGCGCGATACATGAAAAATTGCGGATGAAAATGTGAAGCACTCCGCATGTCCCCAGGAACCTGTGCACATGCATGGCATTCTTGGGTTCAGGCCAATCTCGAATCTTCTGCACTTTGGAGTCTTCGGGTACTCAGCCTTCGAATGTGCACTTGTGGCCTACAATGATCACAGTTGGCGCGGCCAGTACAAACTTGGTCGCGGATACTGTAGCTCCTATGTTTTCTAGGTGCTGTAAAATGTGATTGAGTATGATGCAGTGTTCCCATATAAAGTGCTGGATGCCTGGGTTTGTGGGTATAGTTTCATAAAAACCGTCCGCGCACTGATAGCGCATTTTCACTGATTTGACGGGCATGTTGTCAACAAAGGGTGACGTATAGTCTGGAATCTCATGCTGAAGGATGAAGGCAGTATCGCCTTGATAGACTTGCACTGTGTTTGCGTGTCCTTGGGGCAAAGTCATCAATCTATGGGGACCTAGCGGCGTACCAAAGGTTGTCAAGTTGCGTGACTCCTTGTGGAGCGCACGCTGGTCATATCCTGAGTATAGATCCATCATCCCATACACTGTGTACCCCGCAAATGATTCTGCGAGATGTTCGACGAATGGTGGTACAGACGCTGTATGTATCACAACTTGGCTAGGCACTAGCTATAATAATGCAAAACCAGTATAAGTGAGTCTCAGCTCTACCTAGCTGCTATACTCGCAGAAGCAAGAGCGTTCGACCCTAAAGGGGATGCAAGGAAAGCAAAGATCCACAAGTGAGTGCTAATCAACCCTAATCGAATGCGATGAAACGCAAAGTAAACATGAAGAAACACGATGGAATGCAGTAAAACGCGAAGAAATGCGAAATGTGCTGAAGGCGCGTGTGGGAAAGCGAAATGCGATGGTCGTGCGAAGCGTGGGAAAGTAGTGTGCAAAGTGTGCAAGTGTAGAGAGGGTGTATAAATGATGCTGGGATGTGAATTGAGACAAGGAGGATGGATGCTGGACGGATAATAGACGGATATTGTGATTGCCACTAGCTATAGATGGATGCTAGGGACTACAATGACAGATACATGCACTGCATAGAACTAACTGGTGATAGATGGTGACTGCCAGAAGCTAAGTTGTAAAAACAGACATGGCAACCCTAAGTCGCACATAAGTGCCTTCCCAGGGCTCGGAAGCGAATCGGGAGCGCTCTAAGTATGTAAGTGAGGTAAAGTAAGGGTCCATAACGAAATAATAATCGTACGATGCCAAACATAGTCAGATATGGTAATAAATGGAATGCAATGCACCAAGGAACTGGCTGGACAATGGATGGATGCTCCTGCGATGATGCACACTAAATTGTGATGGAACGCAAAGATGCGTGATAGAATGCGAAGATGCACGATGGAATGCAAAGATGTGTGGTGAAACACGAAGATGTGCCATGGAATGCGAAGATGCGCACTTAAGATGTGTGGTGGAATGCGAAGATGCACGATGAAATGCAAAGATGCGTGAGAATGTGAAGATGCGTGAGAACACAAAGATGCATGATAGAACGTGATGATGCGCGATGAAATGCGAAGATGCGCAAGCGCGGGAATGCATTGCACGAGTGTGGGAAAGTGTCTTGAGTCTGGTGCGTTATTGCAGGGAAGCTGCGCATAATATGTGGAATCGCTCTACACATGATGGTGATGTTGTGCTGTGAAGCCCAGTTGTCATGAGCCGTAAAATAGGCCAATACCAGCCTGTAGAGAATCGAGTCTCTACAATGCATTGCAAATTGTAACCATATTTAGCGGCTGCAAGTTGTGCACTAAGTGTAGCGATTTTCCATCTTTCTTGACGACACAAAACCAGTGCGAGTGATATGCTGTGGTTGAGGGTTTGTAAACCCCCGAGGAGATCTTCTCCTTAATAATGCATATAACTTCGCCAAGCGTTGCGGGTGGAATAGGAATATTCCACTGAGACCAGGGGGTGTGTGGTACAGTCGGAATCTTATAAGGCAGAAAATAGGTCTCATTGAGGCAACCGCATTCAGAGGCGCACCACACGAAAGCGTGTTCATGGACATGCACAAGCCATCTTATGAGTTTTAGCTCTTCTGGCCAAAGCCAGTTTGCGGGATCTAAATTGAGCTTATTCACGTGGTTGCGTGTAAAGCATGATCCAGGAATGAATTTGGGTGGGTGTGTAGGCAGTTCTGGCATGCTGGCCAACAGGTCTTCTGGTAACTGGTGCACTACTCTATACTCTGCAGGCATAGTGGTGGGCACAGTGCGCACTTTCTTCGCGACTGGTTTATAAACCAGAGTGTGGCGCGAATGATCATATGAATACACAGATAAAAAGGCATTAATAGCCTCATGGTCTAAAACAGAGCAGGTGGACGATAAATGCACATAATGCGCCAATAATTGCGGATGTGAAACGGATTGGAGGGGGAACAGGAATATGAAAGTACAGAGACTGATGGACTATCGCTTGTTAAAAGCGGCTGGTGCGAATGACTAGTGTGCATTTTGCAAATTTTGTGAATTTTGCGTGATGACACGGAGAGGAGGAAAAACTATGTGCCTTTATGGGACGGAAATGAGTACTCGGGTGAGGTGATATAAGACGTATAAGGGTCTCCTCACGAAGCTTGCGGATCATCAAATCTTAAAAATCCTTCTCCTCCGTTTCTTCCTCTAAGCACGGTTTTGGCGCGTGTTGCGGACATGGCAGTCCGCTCACACAGTGACCACAGCGTTTTACCCATTGCTGAGTAGGGAGGTGCAACTCCTTGCGTGTATTCAGGTCAGTTAGAAGAATATCTTGATCGCCATTTGGGAGATCAAAGGTCTTGCAAGCGGTGAGTTTGAAGAATGGTCACCCCAACAGGATTTTGAAGTTCGCGCGTTCTGTGACTTGTACCTGGAAGAACATGGGTCCCGCACCAAAATCAAGTGGCACATTCTCAACAACTCCTAGCATCGCATCTTTCATTGTGTTGACTGACTCCATATTGAGAGTGTGGTCTGCGCATAATCCTACACCAAGCGATCTCCAGACCTCTTTAGGCATCACAACTACTTCAGCGCCTTGATCTAGGATGCAAGTTAAAATGCGACCTCCAATTGTCACCGTGCGAATACAGCGCAAGGGTGCGAAGTGATCCACAACCACTTTGCCATCGTCGCTTCGCAGCCGATCTTGGTCAAATGCGCGCATAAACTCTTCTGTTGTTTGCTGGCTGGATAGCTCGTTGACCGACACTGTACCTACAGTGATGCATTTTGTGGTGGTCAGGTTGCGAAATTGTTTGCGGACATCTGGAGACACAGCGAATAATTTGCGAACTGGCATGTTGATATTGCATTCCAAAAGGCGTTGCACTATGTGTTTATTGGCGTCTTTGTCTTCAAGTGCGAATGAATATCTATATTGCATGGAGGAGGATGAAGACGAGGTTGCAGTGGATGATGCTGATTCTATAGTTGATGCAACTGAAGGCGCTTTGGCTGCCTCTTTGGACTTGCTTGCTGAGGTAGTGGACGCGGAGGGCACTTTGTGATTTCTGGCACTTTCCCCTTCGCTGACGTCACTTGGACTGCTGGAGAAACAATCTCCTCTGCATCCACAAGCTGGCACGATGCGGGGCCTGGGCGTGTTCGCGAACCACTGCTCATGTCCACGCCATCAAAACGCATATTGTGGCCTTTGGATGAACTTGCGCTACCTGCCTTCTTCTGATTGCGTTTTGCAGTCGCTAACACGAGTGCTTGAACTGTGTGCTCTACTTCTAGCTCATCTTCATCTACCTCTGAGCTTGCATCCACGATGGTATGGACAAATGCAGATGAGTCCACCTCTACAATCGCACCTACTTCAGGTTCGGCATGAACAAAAATTCCTGCTGTCACACTTGTACTTGGTAGCACTACGTTCGCCTGCTGATTTGTATGATAGTGATCCAAGTGCTCCTTCAGCGATCCTTCTTGCAGCTTCCCAGGGATCCATCTGCTGTCTGGTTGCACTAGCTTCAGAGTGTGTTCGTTCACCTTACATTTGCCAGCTTTGATGTACACGATTTTGTCGCAACAGCAACTGAGGTAATGCTCCTTGCTACTGCAAAACATGCATCCTTGCGCAGAATATGTACCACTTCAATTCATGTGGTATTCTTGCTTGACAACTGCGCCACCCGTGGGCTGTTGATAAATGGGGGCCTGTGGCACGATATTGCAGGGCGAAGGCAATGGGCCTTGCGCTTGTGCACTAGTTGGGAGTGGAACTACTGAAGAATTTCCCGGTAATAGAAAGCGTGCAGCTGCACACACATCCTTGATGGGATATGGGTCCTCTGGGTGGTGGTCAGGGAACTTGATCATCATGCGCGTGCGGATCTGCTCTTGCACATCAGAGGGGAATCCTTCTAGATACAGCCTGTTCAACTCCACTTTACCAACGCGGTGTAAGGAATCATAATTCTGTGGGCATGAAAAGGCCATATTTACATGAGCTGTCATTTGATCATTCGCACTATGGAGTTGCATGACACTTCCCTGTATAGCGCGCCAAAGGCGCACGCTTTCCCGCGCTTATGCGCTCCCCGTGCCTATGCCTTCTCGCGCCTGCGCTTAGCATGTGTTCCCGTGCTCTATCGCCTATCATCCAGGAGGACCAATCCATGTCCAAGCACCCCTCTAGTACGTCATACTACATGTTGCACGAGTGTAACGAGGACTGCAGTGCTATTACATGTCATTACATACTATCGCGCATGTTCTCCCTATCCCTTCCGCGTCCGATGAGATCTTACTTAGTATAAAGCCTGATGGTAGCGCTACTATTCATTACTCCCCTAGCGTTTGGGTTTTACTTTAGAGTAGTAGTCACCATTAGGGCGCGCGCCCTGTGGTTATCACGTTTTGGCTTAGATTAGATTGCCTAATCTAGCCTTGCTTCTTGCCTGCTTTGCCTTTGCTCTTGCTTTTCATCGCGCTCGCTTTCACTCATGTCACTTCACACTCATTACGAATCCCTACACCGCTCCTTGCCTTCCGCATCACTTGCGCGCTTTCACGCGCCCACGCGCACCATAGGCGCACGCCTTCTCGCGCTTCGCTTACCTTAGCGCGTGCTTCCCGCACTCTGCTTATTGCGCATTTCTCATTGCGCGCTTCACGCCTTTATATATCCTTGTGTGCGTCCCCTGTCTACTTGAGTCATCTCTTATTTCTGGTTCTGTGTGTGGTAGCAGTCCCCTTTAGGGTCGAACGTGTCTGTCTCAGGCATAGCAGCCTAGGCGCAGCAAGACCCAACATACTGCCTCACCAGCAGTGTTGTTGATCTCACATCTAGAGATTGATTGCGCACGCCGCAGTCAGACTTAGTTCCTTCAGCAGTCTTTTGCGGTGAGTGGTATTGACACTTTTGTGAACTCGCGATAGTACTCTCCTTCTGCCTCGACGCTTGTCATGGGCTTGCAGCTGCAATTTTGCGAAACTGTTTGCAAGTCATTCACTGTGTAGCACTTGTTGCTTTCGCATCCAGGGTACATGTCTTTGACCACCATGATAAACGCGGCGTAGTCGCTCGCATTTGCTTCGGGTATTCCAGCCCATAGGCTGCGGTCTTGGGTGGGGACATATTTGATGAGGCCCTTTATGTGATCTGCATTCTGCAGCTGCGCTTGATCTGCGAGGTCTTTGTAATCATCTATGAAGATGAGCAGACTTTCATCCTTCCCATCAAACTTGGGCACCTTATCAGTTGCATGCCCAGGCATTCTAAAAGGTACAGCTGACATGTTTGTTTGCGGGGTGTTGGATGATGCGGGGTGAATGGGTGGGATGTTAGTAGCTGGCGCATTGTCATGCATGGTATGCACTCCATACCATGACATATATGATAAGGAATATAGAAGGAGATGATTAGGGAAGTATACTAGGATATATTTCTCACTATCATAAGCTTAGTTTCCTATTCTGATTCATTTATTTACTTGTATTTGTAGTTTTCTATCAGTTTCCAGTCTCTTTCTATTTTTCAGCCACTTGATTACATCAGAGAGCCACTCAGATATGTTTGTAAGCATGTCATGTGACTGGTAATAATCTGATTTGTAAGATTTTTCCATGACTCATCATATTTGGTCATGATTCGTCATGCTTTGTAAGATTTTACTCATGTACTTTAGTAAGCAGCTGATTCAGCACACCAAAAGGCTTGGTTTGTAAGCACATTCTTACCAATCCAGTGATGACTCATTGCTTAGTAAGGATGGTTTCCAAAATGTATATAAGGACTCCATTCTCACACAATAATTAAGTTTTCCCTTTTCCATTCTTCTCTCAAACCATGTGAGAGT
>Ga0310811_10013027_pt1 | contig 10817 bp, 10 predicted proteins | sample YCmetagenome_FD_207642 | JGI IMG/M metagenome (GOLD analysis project Ga0310811, IMG submission 207642) | Soil microbial communities from experimental microcosm in Duke University, North Carolina, United States - YC | ecosystem: Engineered > Artificial ecosystem > Soil microcosm > Unclassified ...
CGGCGGCTGCGTCGGCGAGCTGGTCGGCACCGCCGAGCAGAAGGGCATGTCGCAGATGTTCCTGATGATGAACTTCGCGCGCATCGGCGTGGGGCTCCAGGGACTCGCGCTCGCGTCGTCGGCGTATCTCAACGCGCTCGAGTACACGCGCGAGCGCAAGCAGGGCTCGAGCATCAAGCAGTGGAAGAACGCCGACGCGCCGCGCGTCGCGATCATCGAGCACCCCGACGTGCGCCGCATGCTCCTCGACATGAAGGCGCGCGTCGAAGGCATCCGCGCGCTGGTCGTGAAGCTCACGACCCACATCGATCGCGCGCGCATCATCGGTGAAGAGAAGCCCGAGGCGCAGTACGACCTCGGCCAGGTCGATCTCCTGGTGCCGCTGCTCAAGGCGTACGGCAGCGATCAGTCGTTCCAGATCTGCGCGACCGCGATCCAGACCTACGGCGGCGCCGGCTACTTGAAGGATCATCCCGTCGAGCAGTACTGCCGCGACGCGAAGATCTTCTCGATCTACGAGGGCACCAACCACATCCAGGCGCTCGATCTCGTCGGCCGCAAGCTCGCGCAGAAGGGCGGCGCGAACGTGCAGGCCTTCGCGAAGGACGTCGGCACGTTCGTCGCGACGCACAAGGAGCACGCGTCGCTGAAGGAGCCGATCGGGATCCTCGCGCAGGCGATGGAGTCCTTGACCGGCACCGCGATGCGCTTCCTCGGCTGGTCCAACGGCGGCAAGATGGAGCTCGTCCCGCTCGCGGCGAATCGCTTCCTCGAGATGATGAGCGAGACCGTGGTCGGCTGGCTCCTCCTCGACGCGGCGGTGATCGCGGAGCAGGCCGCCGCGAAGCTCCCCGCCGATCATCCGGACCGCGCGTTCTATACCGGCAAGGTGTTCGCGGCGAAGTACTTCGCGCAGAACGTCCTCGCGACGGTGCCGGTCAAGGCGCAGCAGATCGCGAAGGAGGACCGCCTCCCGATGGAGATCCCCGACGCCGCGTTCGCGACCCTCTGATACATTGGAGGGATGAGGGGAGCTGCGCTGGTCTTGGCGTTGGGTGTCGTCGCGTGCGGTGGCAAGGGCGCGACGCTGTTCGATGCGCCGCAGGGCGACGCCGCCGGCGCGGATGCGTCGGTCGCGGCGGACGCGCCGCCGCCGACGATCGACGCGACACCGCCCGCGCCCGATGCGGCGCCGGATCCGCGCATCGGACTGGACGATCCGGCGCCGGGGGTCGATACGACCGGCGCGAACGGCGGCTCGGGCTGCCCGACCAGCACCGAGACCACCTTCACGATCGACGCGGGCACCGCGACGTCGTGGCACTTCGCGGGCACGGTGACCGGCGCGGTCGGCGACGGCACGTTCTGGGTGAAGGGCCCGAACGGCGAGATCGTCGGCGGCGCGCTCGAGACCGACGCGGGCGGCAACTACGGCAAGACCGTCCCGATCTTCTGCGGCGACAACGAGGTGAAGCTGGTGTGGAACAACGGCACGTGCCCGCTCGTGCTCGTCTACGACCTCACGCACTCGGGCTGCACGCCGTCGGACTTCACGATCACCGTGCAGTGGGACGCGATCGGCCGCGACTGGGAGCTCCACCTGATCAGGCCCGGCGGCAAGATCAACGACAACGCGACCGACTGCACGTGGACGAGCTGCATCGGATCGTCGCCGGACTGGGGCGTCGTCGGCGACGCGACCGACGACCCGCACAAGGACATCGACAACACCGGCGCGTACGGGCCCGAGAACGTCTGGCTCTCGAAGCCCGAGACCGGCACGTACACCGTGATGGTCGAGCACTGGAACGGCGGCGGCGATCCGAGCTCCGACGGCTTCGTCACGCTGAACATCGCCGGCACGCCGCACACGATCGCGATCCAGGACCTCGCGCCGTATCGCGTGTGGACCGCGGCGACGATCGATTGGCCCGGCGGCGCGGTGCACACGACGCAGGACGTCCACGACTGCAGCGCGAACTGGTCGAGCGGCTGCCGCGACCCGATCCCCTAGTATCATCGCGGCATGAGCGACGACATCGTCTTCACGGGTGACGGACAGGCGACGACCAACGGCGCCATCTGGTTCCTGATCGTGATCGGCATCGTCGGCGCGCTGACCGCCATGTGCGTCGCGATCGCGCTGCCGATCGGGCCGTGGTGGATGTGGCTCCTCGCGATCGTGCCGTTCGTCTTGCTCGCGCGCTGGGAGCTGCGGCGCTCGTCGGTCGCGATCGAATTCGTGAAGCGCGGCGGCGAGCTGCGCGTGCGCGTGAACGGCGGCGGCCTGAAGATCGACGAGCCGGTCGATCGCTACGATCACTGGGCGACCGGCGAGCGGGTGCCGGTGCGCTTGGGCGGCGGCGTGATGATGAACTTCAGCGTGCTCGTGATCGCGGGGCGCGGGCGTCGCATCGGGTTCCGCCAGATGGGCGGCAAGGACGCGCGCGGCTGGCCGGAGCGCAAGCCGCGCCTCTACGACGGCAGCGACGTCTTCTCGGTGTTGAACATCCACGGCATCGAGAAGGCGCTCGCCGCTCACGCGGCTTCGCGCGACGCGCTCGCGTAGTGCGCGCGCGCCCAGGCGAGCGTCGCGGGCACCGCGACCTCGAGCGGCGTCGGCTTGGCGCCGAAGCGCGCGCGATACGCGGTGTCGTCGAGGACGAACGGCGCGCGCCACTGGTACATCATCTCGGGCAGCTCGCCGGCCTCGCGGATGAAGATGCCCGCGAGGCGGAGCAAGAGCGGCGACAGCCGCATGAAGCGCGGCTCGACGCCCGCCGCCTGCGCGAAGCGGTTGATCCACGTGCGCGTCGATTCGGCGGGCAGGGCCGGCGCGTGCCAGACGCGGCCGTAGACGTCGCGATCGGTCGTCGGATCGGCGAGGCCGATCGTGACGAGCGCGTCGGCGACGTCGGGGCCGTACGAGTACGTGTGCGGTTGATCGACGTCGCCCATCGTCTCGACCGCCTTGCCCGCGAACAGCTTCTGCCAGAAGCGATCGCCGAAGATCGAGCGCGTGCAGCTCGGGCCGAAGAAGTCCGCGGCGCGGACGATCGCGACCGGCGCCTCGCCGCGCGCATCGGCGTCGAGCATCGCGGCGGCGGCCTCGGCGCGCAGCGCGCCCTTCTTCGAGACCGGCGCGACCTTGGTGTCGGGGGCGAGCCGGCCGTCGCCGGCGAGCTCGTACATGTAGAGGTTGTCGAGCGCGACCAGGCGCGCGCCGTTGGCCGCGGCGCCGGCGGTGATGCCCTTCGCGAGCGGGACCAGCTCCTCGGGCCACTTGTTGTAGCGCGGGTTCGCGCAGTGATAGACGACCGACGCGCCGCGCAGCGCCTCGGCGGCCTCGCGCGGATCGCTGACGTTGGCCGACAGCGTCTCGACGCCGACGGGCGCGTCGCCGAACGCGCCGCGCTTGATCATGCGGACGCGCAGGCCGCGCGCGATCAGGCGCTCGGCGACCAGCGGGCCGATCTGACCGGCGCCGGCGATGACGTGGAGGGGCTTGTTGCCGTTCGCGTTGCTGCTGTTCGCGTTGTTCATGGGTCCATTCATGCGCCTTGCGCTAATGCATCGCAACGCCCGTAGTTGCAATGGTACCTTGCACGGATGCAAGCCATCGAAACCTTGGACTGGGACCAGGTTCGCGTGTTCCTGGCGGTCGCGCGGGCCGGGCAGCTCGCGGGCGCGGCGGCCCGGCTCGGACTCGACGTCTCGACGGTGAGCCGCCGCCTCGACCGCCTCGAGACCGACCTCGGCGTGCACCTGTTCGATCGCACGCGCGAGGGCACGGTGCCGACCGCCGCCGCGGAGGCGATGTTGCCCGCCGCCGAGGACATGGAGCGCGGGCTCGCGCAGTTCGCGGCCGCGGTCGACGCGGTCGAGACCACCGCCGAGGGCGTCGTGCGCTTGACCGCGCCGCCCGGCGTCGCCGACGCGTTCATCGCGCCGCTGCTCGCGCGCTTCCGCGAGCGGTTCCCGAAAGTCTCGGTCGAGCTCGACGCGTCGATCGGTTACGCGGATCTCACGAGGCGCGAGGCGGACCTCGCGCTGCGCGCGTTCCGGCCCAAGAGCGGCGATCTGATCGCGACCAAGATCATCTCGACGCGATCGATCCCGATGACCTCGCCCGAGTACGCGGAAGAGCTCGGGCGGTTGAAGCGATGGAGCGACGCGCGCTGGATCACGTGGGCGCCCGATCTCGCGCACATCCCGACCGGGCGATGGATGACCGAGCACGTCGCCGGCGTCGAGCCGATCCTGCGCACGTCGCACTTCGCGAGTCAGCTGGTCGCGGCGTCGCACGGGCTCGGCGTCGTGCTCGCGTCCGAGCCGTTCCGCTACGTGCATCGCCTGGTGCCGGTGACGATCGCGAAGAGCTTGCAGCCGTCGTGGGACGCCTTGCCCCTCGAGGATCTGTGGCTCGTCGGCCATCGCGCGCTGCGCACGGTGCCGCGCATCGCGGCGCTCTGGGACTTCATCGCCGAGCACATGAGCGACGCCTCGCGCGCGGCCGAGCTGCATCGCCGCTAGAATCGGCGCATGCGCTACGCGTTGCTCGTGCTGATCGTCGCGTGCTCGTCCGGAGGATCGCAGCCCGCGGCGCAAGCGCCGCCGATCCCGTCATCGATCGATGCGACCCCGGTCGTGATGGTCGATGCGCCGGCGCAGCAAGAAGCGCAGCCGCCCGCGGTCTCGCCGCCCGACGCCGCCGTCGCGCAAGCGCCGCCGCCGAAGCCGCCGAAGCCCGGCCCCGAGTGCACCGCGAGCAGCGACTGCGTGATCCATTGCTCCACCGCGAAGGGCTGCTGCAGCTCCGCGTGCGGGTGTCGCACCGCGATCCCCGCCGCGCGCGTCGCCGCCGCCGACGCCGAGTTCGCGCGCACCTGCGAGAAGGCCACGCGCTGCCCGATCGAAGACTGCAAGTACATCGAGACCCACGCCGCCTGCGAGAACGGCCGCTGCGTCGCCAAGGCCGGCTTCGGCGTCGACCTCTGATCGGCATACCCCTCGCGCAGAACCGTATCGACAACTCGATATTATCGACAACTCGATATTATCGAGATCTCGATTAGCGTCGCGCGAAGGGTATGTCGCATCGGGGCCGGCCGAACACGGCGCCACTCTCGATCACGCCGGGGACGAGGACCGATCGCCGCGCAGCTTCGCGTTGACCCGATCGAGGTCGAGCGCGTTGCACCAGCGCGCGACGACGAGGGTCGCGATGCCGTTGCCGCAGACGTTGGTGAGCGCGCGCGCTTCGCTCATGAAGCGATCGATGCCGAGGATGATCGCGAGGCCGGCGAGCGGTACGTCGCCGACCACCGAGAGCGTCGAGGCGAGCACGATGAAGCCGGAGCCGCTGACGCCGGCCGCGCCCTTCGACGTGAGCAAGAGGACGCCGACCAGCGCGAGCTGGTGCCACAGATCGATCGGGATGTCGGTCGCCTGCGCGACGAAGATCGCCGCCATCGTCAGGTAGATCGCCGTGCCGTCGAGGTTGAACGAGTAGCCGGCCGGGATCACGAGATCGACGACGCGCTTGTCGGCGCCGAGGTCGTCGAGCTTCGTCATCATCCGCGGCAGCACGGACTCGGACGAAGACGTCCCGAGCACGATCAAGAGCTCGCTGCGGATGTACGCGATGAAGCGCCACGCGCTGAAGCCGTGCACGCGCGCGACCCCCTCGAGCACGCCGAACAGGAAGATCAGGCACGTCGCGTAGAAGCACGCCATGAGCTCGAGCAGGTAGACGAGCTTGTCGGCGCCGAAGGTCCCGACGGTGAACGCCATCGCGCCGAACGCGCCGATCGGCGCCGCGCGCAAGATGATCGCGACCACGCCGAACATCACGTGCCCGATCCGATCGATCAGCTCGAGCACCGGCTTGCCGCGCTCGCCCGACTTCCCGAGCGCGAACGCGAACAGGAGCGCGATCACGAGGACCGGCAGCAGGTCGCCGCGCGTGAACGCGCCGACGAACGTGTCGGGGATGATGTCGAGCAGGAAGTCCTTCACGCCGTGCAGCTTGTCGGCCGACGTGAACTTCGCGACCTTCGCGAGATCCGACTGCGGGATCTTGGCGGGATCGATGTGCATCCCGGCGCCGGGCTTGACGACGTTCACGACGACGAGCCCGATCACGAGCGCGATCGTCGAGACGATCTCGAAGTAGAGGATCGCGAGGCCGCCGGCCTTGCCCGCCGACTTCACGTCCTTCATGCCCGCGATCCCGACGACGACCGTGCAGAAGATCAGCGGCGCGATCACCATGCGCACGAGCTTGATGAAGCCCTCGCTGAGCGGCTGCATCTGCGCGGCGACGTCGGGCGCCGCGACCCCGACGACGATGCCGGCGACGATCGCGACCAGCACCCAGAAGTACAAGGAGCGGAGCATCAGTGGATCCGCGCGCGCACCGGCAGCGCGGCGAGGATCGCGGCCTCGCGCGCGGCGAGCTCGGCCAACCGCGGCGCGTGGTCCGGAGACACGCCGGCCGCGAGCTCGAGGAACGTGTCGCGGTGCCGCTCCTCGGCGGTCGCCAACGACTTGTACAGAGAGGCGGTCGCCGGATCCGGAATCGCGGCGCCCAGGATCGCGAGCCGCTCCGCGCTGCGCGCCTCGATCAGCGCGAACACGAGCAGCCGATCCAACAGCCGATGCGGCTCTTGCTTGCGCACGAGCTCGCGCAAGCCCGCGGCGTACTCGTCGCCGAGGTCGTACACCGGCGTCACGCCGCGCTTCGCGAGCAGCTGCGAGACCTGCACGACGTGCGCGGTCTCCTCGTGCGCGAGGCGCGACACCGCGGCGACCAGCTCCGCGCGTTCCGGATAGCTGCGCACGAGCGACAGCGCCGACTGCGCGGCCTTGCGCTCGCAGTGCAGGTGATCGCGGTGGACCGCGTCGAGATCGGCGAGCGCGACCTCGACCCACGTCGGATCGGTGGGCGCCAGCGTGAGCATGCTCGCCATGTACCACGTGCGCGCGCCGGCGTGCTAAGACCGACGAGGATGCGGAAGCCTCCGGAGACGCTCTTCCTCGAGCAGTGCCGCGAGGGCCTCGAGCGGGCGCGCGCGACGCTGGGCGAGATGCTCGCGGCGACCGGGCGCACCGCGGTCGAGACGCTCGACGCGTACAACGCGATCCTCGTCGGCGCGGGCAACAGCGGCAACCTCGCCGGCTTGATGGCCGAGGTCCACCCCGACGATCCGATCCGCGACGCGGCGCGCACCGTCGAGCAGGAAGTCTCGACCTTCGTCAGCGAGCTGCACCTGAACGGCGACCTGTATCGCGCGCTGGCCGCGCTCGATGTGAGCAACGAGGACGCGGTCACGCGCCGCTTCGTCGAGCACACGCTGCGCGACTTCCGCCGCGCCGGCGTCGATCGCGACGACGCGACGCGCGCGCGCATCCAGGCGATCGACGAGGAGCTGACGCGCCTCGGCCAGCTGTTCTCCAAGAACCTCGCCGAGGACGTCCGCGCGATCACCGCGACACGCGATCGCCTCGGCGGGCTGCCGCAGGATTGGATCGACGCGCACCCCGCGGGTGAAGACGGCCTCGTCAAGATCACGACCGACTACCCCGACTACAACCCGTTCATGGCGTACGCGGAGGACGACGACCTCCGCCGCCGGCTCTACATCGAGAACCGTTCGCGCGGCGGCGACGCCAACGAGCGCCTGCTCCGCGACATCCTCGCGCTGCGCGCCGAGAAGTCGAAGCTGCTCGGGTTCACGAGCTGGGCCGACTACGTCACCGAGGACAAGATGATCAAGTCGGCCGCGCGCGCCGGCGAGTTCATCGATCGCGTGTGGCAGCTCGCGCGCGATCGCGCGCACCGCGACTACGACGAGCTGCTCGCGGAGCTCCGCGAGCACGACCCTGATGCGACGGCGGTGAACGACTGGCAGAAGGTCTGGCTCGAGACGCAGGTCAAGAAGAAGAAGTACAAGGTCGACGCCGAGAAGGTGCGCGAGTACTTCCCGTACGACGAGGTCCTCGCGGGCCTGCTCGACATCACCGCGACGATCTACGAGATCAGCTACGTGCCGGCGCGCGGCGTCGACGTGTGGCACCCCGACGTGCGCGTGTTCGACGTGATGCGCGCGGGCGCGAAGCTCGGCCGCATCTACCTCGACATGCATCCGCGCGAGGGCAAGTACAAGCACGCGGCGCAGTTCAACCTGCGCGACGGCGTCGTCGGCGCGCAGCTGCCCGAGGGCGTGCTCGTGTGCAACTTCCCGCGCCCCGACGCACACAGCCCGGGCCTGCTCGAGCACGACGACGTCGTGACGATGTTCCACGAGTTCGGCCACCTGATGCACCACGTGCTCGGCGGTCATCATCGGTGGGTGCGGCAGTCGGGGGTCGCGACGGAGATGGACTTCGTCGAGGCGCCCTCGCAGATGTTCGAGGAGTGGGCGTGGAGCTGGGACACGCTCGCGCGCTTCGCGAAGCACTACAAGACGGGTGAGGTGATCCCGCGCGATCTCGTGAGCGACATGCGCCGCGCCGACAAGCTCGGCATCGGCGTGCAGACCGTGCAGCAGATGTTCTACGCGGCGCTCTCGCTCGGCTTCCACATCGCGGATCCGGCGACGCTCGATCAGCTCGAGGAGATGAAGCGCCTGCAGGCGAAGTACACGCCGTTCGCGTACGTGCCGGGCACGCGCTTCCACGCGGGCTTCGGTCATCTCGTCGGCTACTCGGCGATGTACTACACGTATATGTGGTCGCTCGTGATCGCGAAGGACATGTTGTCCGCGTTCGAGCAGCGCGGCTTGATGGACACGTCGACGACCGGCCGCTATCGCGACGCGGTGCTCGGCGCCGGCGGCACCAAGGACGCGGCGGAGCTCGTGCGCGACTTCCTCGGGCGCGAGTACAGCTTCGACGCGTTCGAGAGGTACTTGTCCGAATGAAGCGAGCCTTGCTGGTCGTGTTGTTGGCGTCGTGCAAGCACGAGCCCGCGACGTGCAAGCAGCTCGCGCCCGCGATCCTCGCGTGGGGTCGCGAGGAGGTCGCGAGCGAGAAGCTGACCGGCGAGGCCGCGCAGAAGCGGCAGTCGCTGTTCGAGATGACCGCCGACCTCTATCCGAAAGTGTGCGAGCAGTCGAAGTGGTCCGGCGAGGCGATCGACTGCTTGATCGCGGCGAAGACCGAGGAAGACGCGCAGCAGTGTCCGCTGACGAAGGATCAGCGCGAGGATCTGCAGAAGGCGCTGATGGACGCGCTGACGGCGAAGCCGAAGTGAAGCGCGTCGTCTTCTCGATCTTGCTCGCGGCCTGCGGCTCGAAGAGGGCCGCGCCGCCGTGCGAGGACCTGCGCCCGATGGTCGATCGCATGTTCACGATCGAGTTCCGCGAGCTGCGCGGCGGCATGTCGCCCGGCGAGGAGCAGCGCGTGAAGGAGGTCGGCGAGCAGACCGCGCCCGCGATGAAGGACGCGATCGTCAGCGCGTGTCGCGCCGACGCGTGGCCCGCCGACGTGGTCGCGTGCATGGCGGCCGCGCGCAGCGAGACCGCGCTCGACGAGTGCGAGGCGCGCTTGCCGAAGCCGGCGCGCGATCGCGTCGAGGCGGCGATGGCGGAGGTCGTGACCAACATCGCGCCGCCCGACGAGGGCGCGGCGGCCGACGACGAGGACTTCGGCAAGGGCGAGAGCGGCGTGCCCGAGTGCGACGCGTACGCGGCCGCGATGGAGAAGTACGTCGATTGCGACGAGATCGCAGAGCCGGTGAAGGACTCGGCGAAGAAGGGGCTCGTCGCGCTGCGCCAGACGTGGCCGATGCTGCGCGATCCGTCGACGCCCGCGTCGGCGAAGGCGGCCGCGCGCGATGCGTGCGCGCGCGCGCGCGAGGAGCTCGAGGCGAGCGCGAAGGCGCAGGGCTGCAAGGACGAGGCGCCCGAGCACGGCGACTGCAGCGTGATGGGCCCGATGATCGCGTCGATCCTCGCGCAGCAGCTGCACGACGTGCCCGCCGACAAGCAGGCCGCCGCCGCGGCGCAGGCGAAGGCGCTCGCCGATCCGCTCGAGAGGTCGCTCGTCGAGACGTGCACGACCGGACGCTGGTCCGCCGAGGCGACCGCGTGCTTCGGCAAGGCGCACGACGCCAAGGCGCTGGTCGCGTGCGAGGCGATGCTCACGCCCGATCAAGCGACCTCGCTCGCCAATGCGATGGAGCAGGTCACCGGCCAGCTCACGGGCTCCGCGGCGCCGTCGACCGCGTGCGACGACTACCTCGCCGCGGTCAACAAGCTGCTCGCGTGCGACAAGCTGCCCGCCGACGATCGCGCGCGCATGCAGCGCTCGACCGCGCTCGTGATCGACGGCCTGAAGAAGCTGCCGTCGTCGCGCGAGCTCGGCGCGACCTGCGCCAAGGCCCTCGACGCCACGACCGCGCTGTCCAAGAAGCTCGGCTGCTAGTCGCCGACGGAGCCGCCGTAGGAGAAGCCGGCGCCGAGGAAGAAGATCGAGCCTTCGGCGGGGCCGTCGGGGAGCGCGAAGGTCGACGAGGACAGCGTGGCTTCGACGCGGAAGCCGAAGTACATGCCTTCGGCGCGGCCGCTGAGCTCGAGGCCGGCGCCGATCTCGAGGCCGCGGCCGTCGTAGCTCGGCGTCTCGGTCCAGGTGCCGGCGATGCAGGTGCGGGTCTGGTGGCACGAGCGCACCACGGTCGCATCGCCGACGACGCGCTCGGCGTGCGCGCCCGCGAGCACGTACGGCGCGAACAGGCCGCGCAGCGGATAGAGACGCACGTCGGCGTTGGCGCCGAGCGAGACCAGCTCGGCGCCGTCGCGTAGCGTGTTGGTCGA
>Ga0310811_10013029_pt1 | contig 10816 bp, 23 predicted proteins | sample YCmetagenome_FD_207642 | JGI IMG/M metagenome (GOLD analysis project Ga0310811, IMG submission 207642) | Soil microbial communities from experimental microcosm in Duke University, North Carolina, United States - YC | ecosystem: Engineered > Artificial ecosystem > Soil microcosm > Unclassified ...
AAAGCTATTGACAACAGGAAAAATATTTGATAAAATACATAAAATGCAATATGCAATTTTATTATAAAAAAAAGGAAAAATAAAAATGTTTAATGAAAAAAATGAGAATGATCACAACCGTCTCACCTGCTATGATCCGAATTGTCCAATTTGTATGGAAGATAGAGAAACACTTTATAATGATGGACCTTTTGCTGAAGGAAATATTATTATTGGTTTTTCTTCTTCTCAAGAAGAAAAACAAGTTGGAAAAAGGTAATAATGGAGAAAACCAGAAAGATAAATTATCTTTCTGGTTTTCTTGTCAAAAAATGTAAAATAACTTTATTGTCTTATTTTTCTTGTTATATTATACTTCTATTAGGGTGATTGAAGTTCTTTTCGGAATATATAGGAACAAGGGGAATACAATCTTTCATATGATATACTATATCCGAAAGAAAGATTGTGGCACATCATTAAGCAAGAGAAGTGTGTTTAAAGAAATTCTCTTGCTTTTTTTTATGCAAAAATGTATACTTCATGAAAGAAAGTGTCGCATGCCAGCGCCACGAGAAGTAAAAAAAGACAGGTTTTTGTTCCTGTCTTTTTTTTATTTTTAAAATATTTCTGAAAATTGGCACAAAAACTATTGACATTTAATTAAAAATATGTTATAATTAATTATAAGAAAAAATAATTAATATGGATTATTTTTAGGAGGATAGCCTATAAGGAGCTTAAAAATTATGAAAACTATTCACTACAGAACTATCACCATTTCTCTTATTGAAGATGACAATGAAGCAAATGCAATTACAATATGTAATGCACTAATTGATAACAAGATCATTAATAGTGGCATGTTTCGCCACACTATAGAAAAACATATTGAAAATGTTATTAAAGAAACAAAAAAAGTTATTCCTATGAGTGCTATTGCAAGTGATGTTCTTTTGACATTATGTTTACGTGCGATGAGTGAGCATTTAGATATGCTCATTTAATATTTGGAAGGGATATAAGAAATGTATAATGCAACAGTTTTTGAAGTTTCAAACAATCAAATCATTTCTGCGTTTGTTGCAGAAGTAAATGATAATTTTAAAATTCTGCGATCTAACTGGATCTCTTGTACAGGATATGATGGTACTGAGGCATATGATATGTATCTTCGTTTCAAAGCACAAAAAAAAGATACAAAATTGTATGTCCAGCTCGATAATAAGTTGGGATATATAAACGCTTTTAAGCGAAATTTTCCTACTATGGAGCAACTTAAAAACCCTCGCACGAATATAATTGAGGATTTGGGAAATGGCTATTGGCTTCAAAGGCAAGATAATCATATTTATGCCTGGAAGAATAGTCAACTTCTTGTAAAAGCAAATGGAAAAGTTGCGAAATATCCAGACACAAATGCAAATAAAGAGAAAGCAAGAAATTTATGCTTGAGAGGAAAGTAAAATGAAATTGTTTCATGTTTCTGGTTGGGACTATCTAAAAGAAGTGTCGGTTGGAGATTGTTTTACTCTCAAATCTGGAACGCAGTGCGCTGAAGGAATTGGCGTCTATTTTTCTGAAGGTACACCACGATTTAGTGCTGCTGAAGGTGCTCACAATGATATTATTGCTACTATTGTGATTGATGCTGAACTGAGCGATGCATCATGGTATCGTTCAAAAAGTTTCAAGGCTCGTAAACCTGGTAAACCTCGTACCTGGCATACGAATGGTAAAAATGTTTTGTGCATTGTTAAAAATATTGATGAATATAAGCAAATACATTGCTTATATCAATTTAAAAAATAAATTAAATATTTTATAGTAAGGAGAAAAAAGATGATTAATGAAATTAGGAATACAATTCAGCATCCAGAACATGTTATTACTAGTGGTAGGAAGCTTGGCGCAAGGCAGGCTGAACTAGATTTTGACGACATCATTGCTCTTGAGAAAGAGCCAACTCTTGCGTCATTATTAAATGAAGGAAAACAATATGGGAGTTTTCTTTTTGCCGAAGGATATCGAGCCGGGTATATTGAAAAGCTAATAGATATGGATGAAGGATTTAATGATTGGCTCGATACTCTAATCGAGGACGACTTGGAGAAAAGTAATGGAGCCAGTAGTTGATTTTGTAGAACGTTGCTTTTCTTCTATCTCTCAAGAAGAAAAGCAAGAGGCATTTAAATCTGCCTATGATCTGGCAATAATTTTACGGAAATTAGAGTTTTCAAACGACGATTTAATTGTTTCTCTTCTTGACTCTGATGAACACCTTTCTGAAAGTCAGAAGATCATTATTCGTCTTCGTGTTAAAGAAATTTTTGAGGAGAAAAAATAATGCAAAAATATCCTGATCCAGAGCGACATCAACAAAAGTATATTGATGATGCGGCTAAAAAATATGTTTTGAATATGCAAGAGTTAGAGATGGAACCAACGCCAATAATTACAAAAAAATATGCAGAACGTGTTGCGCAAGAAGCAGAAAAAGATTATCTGAAAAAATTTCAAAGCGTCTCTTCAAACAATATAGAACAAATTATGCTTAGACATAATAAAGAAATGAAGAGGTTGGATAGAGAAGGAAGAAACTCGGCTCGTATTTTTTCTCCGATTGCAATACTGTTGTTTCTTGCTTGTACCTTTTATTCTCTTGAAAAGAACGATATTGTTTTTACCATCGTCTACGGTATTGCTGTTTTAATTTTCTTGATTATGTGGATTATTGTTGAGGTCAAAGCACGATGAAAGATGATAACGAAGATCTTCTTTCTATGTTTTTCGAAGAACAAGGTAAACAAATCGAAAAACAGTTTAAAGAATGGCAAAGATGGAGAAAAAACTTTTTGCTAACGGTGTATCTCACTCTTGGCCCACTTCTTTTTATTCTTCTTTCTTGCGGAATCTATATAGCTTGGAAAGAGCAAGTAGTATTCATGTGTTTTGTGTTTTTTGTGGTAATTATTGTTTTTCTTTTAACTGCATGGTACCAGTTAAAATAGGAAGGTGTAAAAAGTGTTTGCAAACAAAAATAATTTCATGGAGTTGTTTCTTCATGAAGCCAAAGATTATAAAGGCAATTCAGATTTTCTTGCTTTCAAGAAACAAGTGGAAAAACTGGAAAGCATTGAGCATATTGTTAGTTTCCTCGATACGTTGCAACATGGTTCTCAAGAAGTAAATCGTTTTGCGCAGCAGTGGTATCCATATGCGTCACTTGAATATCTTTATGAAGCTTGTCCCGAAAACAGCTTTATTATGATCGTAAAAATGGGAGCTAAACAACATAAAGGCACCTGGGAGCGTCATTATAGAGTTTTCGCACCACATAGCAAAGATGGTGCGCTCCATATACGCGACATTACATATGGTTGTGCTTTTGCAATTAGTCGTTCTGGCTATCAAAGCTGGACAAGCGAAGCAAATAATTTTAACCACACTTTGCATTCAGCTAATTTCGCTAACGATTCGGATGTTGCTAATGAATTATCCAAAGCTTTATATGGTGATAAAAATAAATTGAGATTAGATTAAGGAGGTTTTTATGGTTTGGTTTTTTGAAAGGTTTATCAGAACTCAAGAACAGAGTTCACCTTGTCCTAAATGCGAGCAATATGTGTGTACGTATTGTGGAGAATGCCACAATCCCAATTGCAAGAAATATGTCAAAATATGCGATGATTTTTTAATTGTCCAAAATAATTCAGAAAATTGACACAAAAACTATTGACATTTATTTATTTTTATGTTATAATATATTTGTAAGGTAAAAATAAATAAATATTTCTGAGGAGAAAAAACAATGGAAAAAGATTTAAAAGAATTAATTGGTCGAACTTTTGGTTTTTATGGCGTTGATAATAATAAAATCAAGTTGGACGAAGAAGTGCTGGAAGTGTTGGAGGATGAAGAGGATGGATATCGTTCTTCTTTGGGATATGTGCGTGTGTGTGAATTTGATCCTTCTGATATCTTTTTCCAGACTTCAATTGCAAATGTTCGTGTAGATTATGTGGAGGAGGAAGTAACGGTAAATGGTGGATGTGAAATTTACCGTTTGGTGGATGTGTTTGATGGTCATGTGTGGGTAGAGTTTGGAACTGATTGGGTGGATGACTATTATCCAATGTTCGTTTTTAGATATGAAGCAAAAGAAGTAAATAATTTTTATGAAAATTTATTGGAGGTTGAAGAAGTATGAAAACAATAGTATTCGCAGCAACGCCTACCAAAAGTCTAATAGCGTTGCAAACACTCAAGAGAATGCTTGGGGACAATATTCCAGAGCGTTCTCTTTTTGAAATCTGTAGACCAGAAACATCCTGGTTTTTAAGACCAGATTATATTCATGATATTCACGGTATGAATCACGAAGCACGTGTTATGGTGTGGGCAGAAATTTTGGGTAGGCTTGAAAAAAGCAAGCATACTGATGCTTTGCGTTGGGCAGCAGCAACCCATGATCTTCGTCGAAAAGATAATGGAACAGATGCCAAACATGGAAAACGAGCGGCAAAATGGGTTTATGAAAATGATGAAAAATTTAATTTTGACCCTTTGACGAAAAAATATGTTTTATACCTTGATTGTTGGCATGCAACTAAAGATAAAGATATTCCAAAAATGTTGCCAGAACTGGCGATTTTTAAAGATGCTGATGCTTTAGATAGAGTACGATTCTATGGTCTTGATACAAGTTATCTTCGCTACGAAGTAAGTCGTACTGTTCTTTGTTATCTAGCAGAACAATTGTATAAAATAAGTGAAGACTTGTATTGGGATGAAGGAATGCCTATATGGGAATGTGTGATGGAGGCAGGTATTCGAATGGGGATTATTAACAACAATAGTATTTTATGAGTTTAAAAGACAATTGATATATAAAACTCACTGGTATCCATCGAGTAAAACATGTTCTGATTGAAGCAAGAACCAAACCGCAAATATGGCTTGTCCATAAATGTCTCAGTTTTGGATATCGGGATTATTAAGTCAAAGGATTAAAAGATGCTAAATTTGCATGAATGGACTATAGAATTATATCCAGAAAAAAAGAAAGAACAACATACTGTAACCATTCCTAAATATTGGTTTGCTGAAGGTGAGGGATATAAAGAAATTGAAACAGAAATAACCATATATGGTACAGCCAATGTTTCGCACGAAATTCCTAATCAGAATTTTGCGACTTCGTGTAAGCTTGAATACGGTATTGTTATCTATAAAAATCAAAAAATTACTGTTATTGCGCCTTTTCCAGAAGTAACTACTTCATGGAGATATTATGGTTATCCCTGGTAGATTTTCTATGATCACAAAAGAATTACCAAAATCATTTTTGCCTCAATTAGTAACACGTCTTGGTATACCAATACCAACATTTTATTATCGAGGCAATATTGATCTTCTGAAAGAACCAATTATTACTATTATAGGTACAAGAAATCCAAACATCTACGGAAAGAAAATTGGCGAAGCAATTACGCAGGCATTTCTTGATATGGGGCATGTTACTCTTGCTGGTGGTGCATATGGTTGCGATACCATCGTTCACACCGTTAATCCTGGTCGAACAATTGTCATTCTTGGTACACCGCTTTCGCGTATGTATCCTGAAGAAAATAAAGATTTGTTTCAAGATATTCTTGATAAAGGTGGACTTATTCTCAGTCAATATAAAGAAGAAGTTTCCTGGTCTTTATCAGAAAAAGAACGTAAACGACAAAATCAATTTCGTTTTGTAGAACGTGATTGGTGGCAAGGACGATTTGCTGCTGGTATCTGTTTAATTCAATCAAGTATCAATGGTGGTAGTCATCATGCAGTAGATGAAATGTTTAAAATTGGAAGAATGGTGATGGTTGCAATGCCTATTGAGAAGGATGCAGAGAAAAAACCAGAATTGTATGGAGCTATCTATCATTATGCTTCGCGTGGAGCATATGTTATTAAATCGAAAGATGATTATCCAGAATTAGATATTATGCTACGATTTAATTATCGTTAAATGGAAAGAGAAAAATAATATGATTGTCATCAGTAATTACTTAATTTATATCACGATTGTCTATATTGTAATCGTTATGCCATTTCTTATTTATTTGATTTATAAGAATAAAAAGACAAAATAATTTTTAAGAAATTAAAGAGGAAATAATGGAATATCAATTTGAATTTGTATTACGTACCGATCTTCCGCTTTTTGAAATGGAAGAAGAAATAGAAAAACGAGCTGATGAAATCATCGATGGCTTTATAGCGACTTGTAAATTACAAAAAGAATACCCTGATGCTGACTACACCCTTTCCGATAGAAAACTTCTCCTAACGACGATGCATATTCACTACGGTTTTAAGTATGATATCGAAGCTTCTTCTATTGAACAAGCGGAGAAAAATATACCGGAAACTATTAAGAGTTTGCTTGAAGGTAGTGAACTTGCACAACAAAAATATACTATAGAAAGTCATCTTTCTGATGAGCAACCCGGTTTAGAAGACATTTTGGAAAATGTTGATTCGTACCTACCGTTTGTGATACAAGTTGAAAATGAATTGTATCATCCTGCTTGTGCTGAAGAAATTTATGGCGAAATAAGAATGAGAAAAGCTGAACATCATAGAGATGACGAGATTACTGCTGTCTATGGTTGGGATTGGAAAAATCAGGTGCGAAATGCTTTTGCCAACAAAGAAGAGTTATATTTTCTTTGTTCTCATTGTGATGGATCTTTATATGACAACCCGAAACATGAGGAAGAATAATGAATTCTGACGACATACAATTTTCGAATCGTACAGCAACATATGATGAAATCATGAAGCTTTTAAAAGAAAAACGTGATCATTTATTTTTTGCTACGTTTGAAAATTCGTATGAACAAGAGATGCGAACAATTGAATATCTTTTTCGTCGAGGATGTTTTCAAGAAGGTTATCTAATTTGGGAAAAAATCAGAAGGAGGCAAATTGTACAATCTTGATGACTACATTCGCGTTTTTGAAGCTGGTGATTTTGAAGAAATGCTCTTAATTTTAGAACAAGCTGAAACGGATCAAACATTGGAAGACCAAATTTTTGCATTTCATAAAGAATTAAGTGAGCAAGAAAAATTTGAAATCGATCCTCAACGTCTTGCTAATTTTCAAGCAAGCATTTTAAACATTATTGATTTTTTTGATTTGCATAAAGATATTCAACATTTTTTGGAGCAACAACGGTGAAAAATATAACCACACTTGGCTATAGTGAAGATTATGCGGAAGATATTCTCCGTATACTTCTTGAAGATGGCTGGTTGCTAATTGATATTCGAATGTCTCCTTATGCTTCTCCTTTTTATAATTTTTGGCATGGCGAAGCATTAAAAAAAGAATTTCCTGGCAAATATTGGCATTTGCCACAACTTGGCAATAAAAATTACAAAAAAGAAGATCGTCACAAAGGAATAGAAATTTCGAATTTGGAAGACGGCATTAGGAAAATTCAAATACTCTTAAATCATGGCTACAAATTAATTCTTCTTTGTGGTTGTAAAGATTATCATAAGTGTCATCGTGAGAAAGTATACGAGGCAATTGAAAAATATTGCCACGAATAAGAAAGAATTAATAATATGTTAAATCAAAAAGATTGGAAAGAATTTGAGCAACTTGTTGATGGAGAATACATGACGCAAGTGGATGATTCTGGTTTTGCTTCAGCATTAGACGGTGTTAAGCTGGCAATCGCAGTAATACGAAAAAATGAGAAATTGCAAGAACAAGCAATCGCTTATCTTGCAAAATACGGAAATTGGCAAGATATACCACTACCAAAAGAAATCAAGCGAGAACTTTATATTCGCAATTATGGCGAAGAAGAAGTAGTTGCAATGGAAGAACTTGGAGAAATTAATTATTAAAAATAATTAATTCTTATTAAATGTTAAGAGGGAAAAAAATAAATAATGAGATTGTATAATGAGCTTACCAACAAAGTAGTCGAAAGCACAGATGAAGATTACTTTGAAGAAGAAAAGCAAGGGATAGCCACAGTCAACAGGGTTGAAGTCAAATTTACCGTAGAGTATGAAGATGATCCTTTTCGCTATGGTTATATCTCAAAAGAAGAAGCTGCAAAAATTCCTGAGTTACCAGAACGTATGATAAAATTTTATATTACGAATCAGTTCTATGGCGGGAATATTCATCTTATTGAAGAAGCAGCTAAAGCTTGTAATGTGCAGCTTATAGCAGTGCGTGGATATGCTCTAGAGGATTATCCTGGTAATAAAGAGTATGTGTATGGTTCTGCTAATTATATCTTTCTTCTGGAAAGAAAGACGGAAGATGAAGCATTTAATACTATAGATTTTGAAATTCGTCAAAAAATGAGAGAACTTTATCCTAAATATTATAAGAAAGAGGAATTATGAGTACAAAGGTTTACAATTTTTATCGCTATGTACCAAATGACATTTTTCAACTTTATGAATGGCTAAAAGAACTTCGTGTTTTGCATACTGAATATGTTCTAGACGAGTTACAAACATTTGCTCCTATTAAAGATAATACAGTTGATTTTGAAAAATTATTGAAACGCATAGAACATGATACAAAAACAGGTCTTCGTTCTCCTTACAACATTGATGGGAGTGCGTGCATCTACTTGCACGAAGATCAGATTTATGTTCATTTCTTTGCAAATGAGACTTTTTTGGATGAGCATATTAAAGATGATGGTATACTTATTGATTGCCATTACCAAAATCAATCAGACCAATCTGAGGATGTTTCTGATGAAGAATGGCAAAAAAGAAGAGAACTTGTGAAAGCAATTGGTATTCTTGATCAAGCACCATCACGAGTTGGTATGATTTTTGTCCTGGCTGATGAGAATGATGCTTCTTCTTTCGCCTGGAATATTCGAATACAATCGTTAGTCAGTTAGGAAATTTTTCGAGAATATCCGAAAATAGATTTATCTCACATTTTGAAAGGCAGGGTAAAGTCATAGGCTATACACATTACGTTTACAGAAAATCAGAACTTGATTTAGAAAAATTTGCTGCATTGGTACAAGATTGTAAATGGTTTTGGGAGCATTTACCGGATCATAGTGAATCAGCAGGAGGATATTACAAAGAATATCCTATTCGCTTACGTGGTGGAAATGGAACAGGTGAGCCAGAATTTTCTAATGATCTTATCGCTTATAATGGGGATGATGAAACTGGTAATGATCTTGCTCACGAAACATTTTACTTCGAACGTGTTATTGATAAAGAAGATCATTATAGACGTGATGATCCACCTGAAGATGATCTTTGGTTTGAGTGCTGTAAGACAGCACGTAAGCCCTATGATTTGTTTGTGTGCGCCAATTTAATTGCAATTAAATATCATTTTCCTGAAACAAAGATTTCCAGTGATGGTGGATATGCTGATTGGAAACCAGCGGTAGACTGGTATGTTTCAGTGTTTCCAGATCGTGACAAAACACATCTTCCATTCTCTGATGAAGAGGAAGAAGAAATAACAAACGAAGAGATTGTTAGTACCTCTATTCAGGATACAAGCAATATGCTATAATACAAAAACGATTGGGACGAAAACGCTTCAAAATAGGAACGCTTCAGAAATATAAAAGTTTCTGAAGCTTTTTTTGTTTGCAGAAAATATTTCAATGAATAATTAAAAATAATAATTAATTATATTGTTGGAGTATTTTATGGGTTTTGTAAAATCTGTTCTTGGTTCAGTTATTGGCGCATTTTTACCTGATAAGGCTTATTGGGCTGTAAAACTTTCTAATGATAAATGGTGTAGTGAAATTGATCAACGTTTTGAACCACGTAATGGACTTATTCGTCCATTTGACTGGTCACTCGATCTTGTTGATACAGGCGATATTGCTAATGTGAAAGAATTATGGCTTTTTTGTCCTCCAAATATACATAATCCACTTGGAAGTACTGCGCGTTTACCTATTGTTGAGCCAAACACTGCATTCCAATTTAAAATAGGGAATAGCTATGCATTTGGAGCTGATGGAAGGGAATTACAAAGTCAAATTATTGGTCGTGTTGTTGATAAAGAAACGGGTGATTGCGAATTTTTTGCCTGGGATGCACCTTTAAAAGTTATGTCTTCTCCTATGAAAAATAATATTTATAATTTTACGAGTTGGCGTCCTGGTATTGCTAATCTTGGAGAACTTTCTCTTGATGTGCTCGGAGTGAAATTGTGAGTTATTCTAGTGTTATTTTATCTGATAATCCTCAAGCGTATTACCATTTCGATGAAACATCCGGTACATCAGCTATTGATAGTTCTGGGAATGGGTATAATGGTACATATAATGGTGTTACTCTTGGTTCTTCAGGCGCAATAACACAAGCGGGAAACAAATCAGTTCATTTTGATGGAATATCCGGTTATACCGATTTACCTTCTGGTTTAAATACTTCAGGATGGTCTGGATTAACTGTCGAACTTTGGTTTAAATTAGATAATAATACTTTTTCAAATTATCCTGGTCTTGTTGAAAATGATCGTACTGATAATACTAGTCTCGGTTTTGATTTAATTCTTGCTCCAAATAGTGACGGTTATGGTGTTGCTTATGGTGGTATAGGCAACGGAACTTCTTCTTCTGTATTTTCTTTTGGTACAATCAATTATAATCCCTGGCAAGCAAATATATGGTATCATCTTGTATTGACTTATGATGGAACTCATACCAAAGGATACATTAACGGTATTTTAAATGGTAGTGAAGATTATGTCACAAGCGGTGCTATTGCTAGTACAAGTAATACAATTACTATTGGTAGATATATTGATT
>Ga0310811_10013030_pt1 | contig 10816 bp, 4 predicted proteins | sample YCmetagenome_FD_207642 | JGI IMG/M metagenome (GOLD analysis project Ga0310811, IMG submission 207642) | Soil microbial communities from experimental microcosm in Duke University, North Carolina, United States - YC | ecosystem: Engineered > Artificial ecosystem > Soil microcosm > Unclassified ...
TGGAGCAGCAAATTGGTGCTCTTGGTGTCGTTGGTGACGCGCACGCCGCCGCTCAGCGTCAGCTGATCGGTGAGGTCGTAGCTCGCCTGGCCGAACGCCGCCCAGCTGGTGTTGATGTTGTGCAGGAGGACGAAGTTCTTCGGGTTCGGCGTCGTGCCGAGCGAATTGTTGGTCAGGAAGAACGAGCGCTGGTCGAACTCGGTATTGTCGCGCGCATCGAAATAGATGCCGCCGACCTGCCACTTGAAGCGGCCGGTATTCGGGCTGGCGAGGCGGAGTTCCTCGGTCCACTGATCCAGGCCGCGCAGCCGGCCCTGTGACTCGCCGCATCCGGCAGCGCAGATGTTCGGCGTGACGCCGCCGAAATTCGCCGCCGCGCCGCCATCGGTATCGCCACGGCTATAGCCTGAGGCGTGTTCCCACGCGGTGATCGAGGTCAAGGTGGCGCCGCCGAAATCGTAATCGGCCTTCAGCGACACGCCCTGATTCTTGTATGCCTGCGGGTTGTTCTGCGCTTCGTCGTACGACACGACCGAGCGGTCGAACGAGGCAGGCACGGCGTTGGTGCCGCGGACGATCGAGCCGCGATAGAAGATCGATGCGGTGCCGGTATAGTCGCGGACATGGCCTGACAGGCGGACGCTGAGCGCGTCGCTCGGCTTGAACAGCAACTGCAGGCGCACGTCCTTCTCGTCGAAGCCGCCCATCACGTTGTGGCCGGGGACGGTGCCGTCGTCGGACGGGCCGGTATAGGTGTTGCTGATCCAGTCGTCGCGATGCTGGTACAGGCCCGACAGGCGGAAGCTGATCGTGCCGTCCTTGGTCAGCGGGCCGCCCACGCCGAGATCGGCATTGACGCTGTTATAGCTGCCATAGCTGAGCGAGCCCTGACCCTGCCAGTTCGCGCTCGGCTGCGCGCTGTCGAACTTGACGATACCCGCGGTCGTGTTGCGGCCGAACAGCGATCCCTGCGGGCCTTTCAGCACTTCGACCTGCGCGATGTCGAACGCCGGGTTCGACTTGAGCACGACATGCTCTTTGACCACGTCGTCCTGGATGATCGACACCGGCTGCGAGGCGCCGAGATAGAAGTCGATATTGCCGAGGCCGCGAATGTAGAAGCGCGGGAAGATGCGGCCGGTGGTCGATTCGACATACAGGCCCGGCACCTTGCCCGACAGCGACAGCAGGGTATCGGCGCCCGCCGCCTGGAAGTCGTGGAGCGCGTCTGGCGCGATCGTCGACACGGCCACCGGCACGTTCATCGTGCTTTCCGAGCGGCGCTGCGCGGTGACGATGATGTCGCCATCGTTGCTCGACACATCTGCCGGACCGTCGGCTGCCGGCGTGGCGGTCTGCGCGCTGGCGAATGGAATCGTCGCGACGCTGGCGGTGCCGACGAGAAGCAATGCAACAAACTTCTGATATTTCATGATGATAGCCCTTTTTTGCGGCGTCTTGCTGGTTTTTATCGCCGCTTGTGGCCGCGCACTGACCGCGAATTGTGACGACAGTGCGTCAGAGGGCGAGATTGCGGAAAGATGCCTGCGGCCCTGCGCGGCCCAAAATCCGGCGCCTCGCGTGACTTGCGGCAAGAGCGTCGACGGCCAGTATTTCCGCGATTGGCCGTTGCGCCAAGTTAGCGCTCTCCTCTCTGGGAAAGGTTATGGTTTCTTCTCCGTAGATTAGTTGAGGCGCAGCGGTTATCGAATGGCATGGATAACAATATGTTAGATAGATTGCGCCGGTTGCATGAGGACATATTGGCGAAGCTCGACGAACTGGATGCGCTGACCAGCCTGCCGCAACCGCCGATGGATCGACTCCCCGCGCTCCGGCAGGCGCTGACCCGCAGCAGCAGGGCGCGAACGATCCTGTTGGAAGGCGCCTATGACCAGCTGATTGCTGGGGCTCCTCCGGGAAAGAAAGCCGCCCTTGAGACGCTCAAGGCGGACGGCAAGGCCAACATGATCACCTCGACCCGGCATATCGGCTCGTGGACCTTGCAGGAAATCGGCGAGCGTTGGCCTGATTATTGTTCCGCCTCGGCCACGATGCGGGCGGAGATGCGCAAGCGGATCCGGAGCGAGAAGGAATTGATCTATCCCCTGCTCGCCGAACGGCAGGGCGGCTGATCGCCGGACTTTCGCCAGGCGCGTCGCTGACATAGAGATATCGGATGCTGGATCGTCGAGCCGCGTTGATTGGCGGCAGTGCCCTTTTGCTTACTGGCGCGTCGCGACCGTTAGCGGTCGATATGGCGGCAAGGGTCGCCGACCTCAGAGCGCTGGAACGGCGCGCACAGGGCCGGCTGGGCGCCTATGTTCTCGACCCGGCTCGTCGTGTCTGGTTCGGCTGGCGGGCAAACGAGCGCTTCGCGCATTGCAGTTCGTTCAAAATGTCGCTCGCGGCGATGCTGCTCGCCAAGGCCGACCGGAAAGAGGTCGATCTCGCGGAAGTGCTGCATTGGACCAAGGCTGACATGCTGGGCGTCAGTCCGGTCACCGAGACCAGGATCGACGCCGGTCTTGCCGTAGAGGATCTGGCGCGAGCAATCGTGGTTACCAGCGATAATACGGCGGCCAATGTCCTCTTGCGCCGGTTCGGCGGGCCGGAGCAGCTGACCCGCTTCTGGCGGTCGATCGGCGACAGTGTCAGTCGCCTCGACCGGGACGAGCCCGAATTGAACGTGACGCCCCCAGGCACCGAACTCGATACCACGACGCCCGCGGCGATGGCCGCCACCACGGCCGCATTGGTGCACGGCAAGACCCTTTCCCCCGCCAGCCGCGCCAAGCTCAAGGCGTGGATGAGGGAAGTGAGAACCGGGCGGGACCGCATCCGGTCGGGCTTCCCCGCCGGATGGGATTCCGGCGACAAGACCGGCACGGGCATCGGCAAGACCAAACACACCTATGTCGATCTGGCCTTTGGCGGCCCCGTAGGTCGGACGCCGCTGATCGTTGCCGCTTTTTTCGAGCCGGCGCGGCTGGTGGAGCCGATGGATCCGGTCGCAACCGGAGCGCTCGCTGAAGTCGGACGCATCGCGGTCGCGAGTTTGTCCGGGGTTTAGTTCGGGCCATCACGGGTCCGACCGCCCGAGCAATACAGGGCGCCGCCGGCAAATGGCCAGCCGCTGCCGCCGTCCTATATGGGCGGTACCATGGTGGTCCGTGATCGGGCCTCGCGTCGAGTCGGAGGCGGTCGATGACTGTTCGAGCGAAAGAACCAGGGCGACACCGCGTCGTTGTCGTCGGGGCGGGATTTGGCGGTCTGTGGGCGGTGAAAAGCCTCAAGGGCGCACCGGTCGACATCACCCTCGTCGATCAGCGCAACCACCATCTGTTCCAGCCGCTGCTCTACCAGGTCGCGACAGCATCGCTCGCACCGTCCGAAATAGCGTGGCCGATTCGATCTATTCTGTACGATCGCCGCGACGTCACGACGATCCTCGCGGCCGTCACAGGCGTGGATGTGGCAGGCCGCGCCGTGCAACTCGCGGATGGTAGCCAGATAGCCTATGACACTCTCATCCTCGCGACCGGCGCGCGGCACGGCTATTTCGGCCATGAAGAGTGGGAAGAGTTCGCTCCCGGCCTCAAAACGATCGAGGACGCTACTGCCATCCGGGGCCGCATCCTTGCGGCGTTCGAGGCGGCGGAGCGCGAAACCGATCCCGTTCGACAGCAGGCCTTGCTGACCTTCGCGATCATCGGCGCCGGCCCCACCGGCGTAGAACTCGCCGGCACGATCGCCGATCTCGCCCATGACACGCTCCCGCGCGACTTCCGCGCGGTCGACACGCACCGGACGAAAGTGCTGTTGGTGGAAGCTGGGCCGAAGGTGCTCAACGGCTATCCCGACGCGCTTTCGAGCTACGCAAAGAACGCGCTGGAAAAGCTCGGCGTCGAAGTCTGCCTGGGCGCACCGGTGACGCAGATCGAGCGAGGCGCCATCACCTTCGGCGAGCGGCGTGTCGAGACGCGGACGATCGTCTGGGCCGCGGGCGTGCGCGCCTCGCCTGCCGCGCAATGGCTGGGAGCGGCGGCCGACCGCAACGGCCGGATAATCGTCGAACCCGACCTCACCGTGCCCAGTCATCCCGAGATTTTCGCGATAGGTGATACAGTCTCGGTCACGGCGCCCAATGGCTCGCCGGTGCCGGGGATCGCGCCGGCGGCGAAACAGGAAGGGGCCTTTGTCGGCGAAACGATCCGGCGGCGGCTCACTGGAAAAGCCGACGCTACGCCCTTTCGCTACCATCACCAGGGCAGCCTGGCGCAGATCGGCAAGGGCAAGGCTGTGATCGATTTCGGCCGGATCAGGCTACGCGGCGCGATCGCCTGGTGGCTGTGGGGAATCGCTCATATCTATTTTCTGGTCGGCGTGCGTGCGCGGCTCAGCGTGGCGCTCAATTGGCTGTGGATTTATACGCGGAATCAGCGTGCTGCCCGGCTGATCACTCAGCCGAACGGCGAAGCCGCGATCGATTGATGCCGCTTTCATACTAGACTTCCCCCTAACCTTCGATACCCTCCGCCCGGCTCACCAAAAGCCACGACAGAAGGGGGATGTATGAAGCTCGCGGCCCGTCTCGCGATCCTTGCGCTGGCGCTGTCACCGGCGCTCGCATTCGGCGACAATTCCCCGCACATCACCGTCGCCACGCCGGGCGTCGGCAACGGCTCGATCGAGCGTTTCACCGCGCGGTTCAGCCAGCCGATGGTGGCGCTGGGCGATCCGCGCGCGCCGTCTCCGTTCGACGTTACCTGCGCGGTCAGCGGGCAGGGGCGCTGGGCCGATCAGCAGACCTTTGTCTGGGAATTCACCAATCCGCTGCCGGGCGGCACCAAATGCGAGTTCAAGGTCAAGGCCGGGACCAAGAGCGTGTCGGGCTATGCGCTCAACGACAGCAACACTTACACGGTCGATGCCGGCGGGCCGATGGCCAAGGCGATCCTGCCGGGCGAGAATAGCGATGAGATCGAGGAGGGTCAGGTCTTCCTGGTCGCCGCCAACCTGCCGGCGACGCCTCAATCGGTCGGCGCCAATGCCTATTGCTCGGTCGCCGGGCTGGGCGAGAAGATCCCGGTCGACGTCCTGCCCCCCGATACCGCGGGCAAGCTGATCGCCGAGATGGGCACCGACGACAATTATGCGGTGCAGAGCTTCCTGGAAAGCGGCGGCCTGCCCGCGACCGTCCCGGCGAGCGAGGCGGACCGGGCCAAGGCCTATGAAAGCGTGACCGCACTGCGCTGCCGCCGGCCCCTGCCGCCGGGGCACGACATGTCGCTGATCTGGTCGGGCAAGATCGCTAGCGCGAGCGGCAAGCCCGCCGGCACCGACCAGCGCTTCGACTTCACCGTGCGCAAGCCGTTCGCGGCGCGCTTCGAATGCAGCCGCACCAATGCCCAGGCCGGCTGCAACCCGGTCGAAAAAGCCTATCTGCGCTTCACCGCGCCGATCCCGATGTCGCTCGCCAGACAGGTGAAGATCACCACCGCCGACGGTACGGTGATCACGCCGGTATTCGACAAGGACGAGCAGAAATCGGCGACGATCAGCGACATCAAGTTCGCAGCACCAATGCCCTATGCGACCACCGCCAAGGTCTCGATCCCGGCGGACGTGAAGGACGAAAGCGGACGGCCGCTGACCAATGCCGAGCGCTTTCCGCTCGATATCCGTATCGACCAGGCGCCGCCTTTGGTGAAGTTCGCCGCCGGCTTCGGTATATTGGAAGCCAAAGAAGGCGGCGTGCTGCCGGTCACGGTACGCAATGTCGAACCTTCGCTGCAGGGCCAGAACCTCAATATCGGCGGACAGACGCTGCGGGTTGAGGGTTCAGACGGCAAGATCGCCGAGTGGCTGCGCACGGTGAACTCCGCCGACGACACCAATATCGAGGATATCAAGAAGGGCGACGAGGTCGTCGGCCATATCCAGAATACCGGCGCGACCCCGATCCTGACCGGCGCCAATGCCGGCGCGTCGATGAAGATCGGCCTGCCGGGCAAGGGCAAGGATTTCGAGGTGGTCGGCATCCCGCTGACCAAGCCCGGATTCTATGTCGTCGAACTGGCCAGCCCGGTGCTGGGCCAGGCCCTGCTCGGTCGCAAGGCGCCGCGCTACGTCGCGACCGCCGCGCTCGTCACCAACATGGCGGTCCATTTCAAATGGGGGCGTGAAAAGAGCCTGGCCTGGGTCACCAATCTCGATAGCGGACGCCCGGTCGCCAATGCCGCGGTCGCGGTGACCGACAGCTGCACCGGGCAATTGCTCGCCAACGGCACCACCGACAAATCGGGCGCGGTGTTCATTCCCGCCGGTCTGCCGCAGCCGGAGACTTATGGCGGCTGCGACAGCGATTATCAGAATCATCCGCTGATGGTGTCGGCCCGCGCCGGCGATGATTTCAGCTTCACCCTGACCGATTGGGGCGAGGGCATCCGACCCTACGATTTCGACCTGCCTTATGGCTATTCGGCGCAGGGCGACGTGTTCCACACCGTGTTCGACCGCGCCCTCGTCCGCCAGGGCGAGACGATCCACATGAAGCATATCCTGCGCCAGCCCAACGGCGCCGGGTTCGCGCTGGCGCCGGGTTTCACGGGCACGCTCAGGCTGTCGCATCGCGGGTCGGACACCAATTTCGACCTGCCGCTGACGATCGACGCCAATGGCATCGGCGAGACCGAATGGACCGCGCCGCAGGGCGCGCCGATGGGCGATTACGACATTTCGGTGATCGACGGCGACAAGACGCTGTCGACCAATCAGTCGTTCAAGGTCGACGAATATAAATTGCCGACGATGCGCGCGACGGTGACCGGGCCCAAGGAAGCGGCGATCCGGCCCAAGTCGCTGCCGCTCGATCTGTTCGTCGGCTATCTGGCGGGCGGCGGCGCATCGAACCTGCCGGTCGAAATGCGGGTCGGCTATTTCGGCCGCTCGGCCACGCCCGAAGGCTATGACGGCTATACGTTCGGCGGGACCGACGTCCAGGAAGGCACCAAGCCGCTCAACGGCGACGGCGAGGAGGAAAGCGCGCCGCTGCCGCCGACCCAGACCCTGCCCGCGACCCTGGGCGGCGACGGCACGACGCGAACCACGGTCGACGTGCCCCAGGTCGACCAGGCGACCGACATGCTGGTCGAGATGGATTATCAGGACGCCAATGGCGAAGTGCTGACCGCGTCGAAGCGCATCCCGATCTTCCCCTCGGCAGTGCAATTGGGCGCCAAGACCGACGGCTGGCTGATGAAGCAGGACGATCTGCGCCTGAGCTTCGTCGCGCTCGATACCGACAACAAGCCGAAAAAGGGCCAGGCGATCAGCGTGGCGCTCTACAGTCGCCAGGTGCTGACCGCGCGGCGGCGGCTGATCGGTGGCTTCTACGCCTATGACAACCAGATGAAGACGACCAAGCTCGGCGGATCGTGCAGCACGACCACCGACACGCTCGGGCTCGCCAAATGCACGATCGATCCCGGCGTGTCGGGCGAAGTCTATATCGTCGCGACCACGCGCGACGCCGACGGCAATGTCGCGCGCGCGGTGCGCTCGGTATGGCTGGCGGGCGATGACGATTGGTGGTTCGGCGGCGACAATGGCGACCGGATGGACGTCGTCCCCGAGCAGCAGACTTACAAGGCCGGAGAGACCGCGCGCTTCCAGGTGCGCATGCCGTTCCGCGAGGCCGAGGCGCTGGTCACGGTCGAGCGCGAAGGCGTGTTGTCGAGCTTCGTGACCAAATTGTCGGGCGCCAATCCGGTGGTCGAGGTCAAGATGCCGGGCAGCTATGCGCCGGACGTGTTCGTCTCGGTGATGGCGGTGCGCGGGCGCGCGCAGCCTGGCGTGTGGAGCTGGTTCCAGGGGATCGGCAAGGCCCTGGGCTTCACCAGCGCGCCGAGCGAGGCGCAAGAACCGACCGCGTTGGTCGACCTCGCCAAGCCGAGCTATCGCCTGGGCATCGCCAAGGTGAAGGTCGGCTGGGAAGCGCATCAATTGGGCGTGACGGTCAAGGCCAACAAGGAACGCTATGCCGCGCGCGACACCGCGACGGTCGACGTCTCGATCAAGGATCCCGACGGCAAGCCCGCCAGGACCGCCGACGTCGCGTTCGCCGCGGTCGACCAGGCGCTGTTGCAATTGGCGCCCAATGACAGCTGGAACGTGCTCGACGCGATGATGGGCGACCGGCCCTTGTCGGTGCTCACCGCGACCGCGCAGACCCAGGTGGTGGGCAAGCGCCATTACGGCAAGAAAGCGGTCGAAGCCGGCGGTGGCGGCGGCGGCGATCTGTCGGGATTGAACCGCGAGAATTTCCAGCCGGTCTTGCTGTGGAAGGGCCGCGTGGCGCTCGACGCCAATGGCCATGCCCAGGTGCCGGTCCCGCTCAACGATGCGCTGACCAGCTTCAGGCTGGTGGCGATCGCGACCGACGGCGCGCAATTGTTCGGCACCGGCAGCACCGATATCCGCACCGCGCAGGATCTGTCGGTCTATGCCGGCCTGCCCAGCCTGGTCCGCACCGGCGACCAATATGCCGCCGGCTTCACGCTCCGGAACGGCTCCGACAAGCCGATGACGGTGACCGCGACCGTCGCGCTCGAACCGCAGATCGCCAAGGGCAATCCGATCACGGTGACGATCCCGGCCGGCGGCGCCGCGCCGATCGCCTGGAACCTGACCGCGCCGGGGCAGGCCGGCCAGCTCAAATGGACGGTCAGCGCCAAGTCGTCGGACGGCAAGGCGGTCGACAAGATGACCACGGTGCAGGACGTCGTGCCGGCGGTGCCGACCGAAGTGTGGGCGGCGACGCTCGCGCGGGTCGGGCCCAATACGTCGATATCGATCACGCCGCCCAAGGGCGCGCTCCCCGGCTTCGGCGTGGTCGATATCAAGCTCGACGATAGCCTCGCCCCACCGCTCGAAGGCGTGCGTCGCTTCATGGCGGCCTATCCCTATGATTGTTTCGAGCAGCGGCTGAGCCGGATCGTCGCGCTGGGCGACGGCGCGGGCTGGAACCAGCTCGCGGGCGAAATCCCGACCTATCAGGCGGATGACGGCCTGTTGCGCTATTGGCCGCAGGCATCGCTCAAGGGCTCGGAAGCGCTGACCTCCTATGTCCTCGAACTGACCAGCGATGCCGGCCTACCGATTCCCGATGCCGCCAAGACCAGGATGGTCGAGGGGCTGAAGGCCGTGCTCGACGGGCGCTTGCGGCATGAGGATTACGGCGACGTCCGCCTGCAGCGCTTGAACGCGTTCAACGCGCTGGCCCGGGCTGGCGCGGCGACACCGGCGATGCTTGGCCAGATCGGCATCACCCCGCAGGAAATGCCGACTTCGATGCTGTCGGACTATATGGTCGCGCTCGACAAGGTGTCGGGGCTGGCCAATGCCAATGCCTTGCGCGGGACGGCCGAGAACGTGCTGCGCACGCGATTGGTCTATGAAGGGACGCGGCTCGATCTCTCGGATCAGTCGAACGCGCCATGGTGGCTGATGTCGTCGGGCGACGAAGGCGCGATCAAGGCGGTCATCGCGACGCTCGGTCGGCCCGGCTGGAACGACGATGCGCCCAAGATGATGGTCGGCGTGTCGCTGCGCCAGCAGCGCGGGCGTTGGGATACCACCACCGCCAATGCCTGGGGCACGATCGCGGCGAAGAAGTTCGGCGGGCTCTACCCGGCGAGCGCGATCATGGGCACGACCAGCTTGAGCCTCGGCCAGCAATCGGTGCTGAAGTCCTGGCCGCTCGCCGCCGATGCGCGCAAGGCGAGCTTCGCGCTGCCGGCCGCGCAGACACCGCTGCTGCTCCGGCAATCGGCCGGTGCGGGGCCATGGGCGACGGTCCAGGTCTCGGCCGCGGTGCCGCTGACCCAGCCGCTGTTCGCCGGCTATCGCGTATCGAAAAAGGTCGAGCCGGTCAGCCAGCGGGTGAAGGGCCAATATAGCCGCGGCGACGTGCTCAAGGTGACCTTGCTGGTCGAGGCGACCGCCGAGCGCAATTGGGTGGTGGTCAACGACCCGATCCCGGCCGGCGCGACCCTGGTCAGCGACCTCGGCGGCCAGTCGCAGATGCTGGCCGGGCAGGAGGAAGCGGGCGGCGGGTCGCGGTTCAGCGTGACCGACAAGGACGGCAAGGTGTGGGACGTCCAGGCCGGCGTATCGCCCGCCTATATCGAGCGGCGGCGCGATTCGTGGCGCGGCTTTTTCGACTGGGTCCCGCGCGGCAATTTCGCGGTCGTCTATCTGATGCGGCTCAACGGCGCCGGCACGTTCAGCATGCCGTCGACGCGGGTCGAGGCGATGTATTCGCCGTCGATCAATGCGCAGCTGCCCAATGCGTCGATGACCATCGCGCAGAAGTGATGGTCGACATTCAGACTAATCCTCCCCCGCAAGGGGGAGGTGGCAGGCGCAGCCTGACGGAAGGGGAGGAAGCACGACGGCAAGCGAGTCGCCGCCCGCCCCCTCCGTCGCCTTCGGCGCCACCTCCCCCTGGCGGGGGAGGATTTAAAGTCGGCTGCAACGCCCAGTTCGGCGTCTCCGGAGTGGGGTCATGCGGATAGGCGAATTGTTCGCCGGGCTCTGGCGTCGTTTTCGGGCTATCGAAACACGAGTCGACGACACCATCGCGGCAACCGGCCGCTGGCTGGTCGACCACCGGCCGCGGACCCGCGCGCACTGGATCGTCACCTCGCTCGGCCTGTTCGTCGTCGCGCTCGGCGTGATCGACTATCTCACCCTGCCGCCGCCGATCCCGAGCTATCGCGACACCCGCGCCGGCTGGAAATCGTCCGAGGCG
>Ga0310811_10013031_pt1 | contig 10816 bp, 10 predicted proteins | sample YCmetagenome_FD_207642 | JGI IMG/M metagenome (GOLD analysis project Ga0310811, IMG submission 207642) | Soil microbial communities from experimental microcosm in Duke University, North Carolina, United States - YC | ecosystem: Engineered > Artificial ecosystem > Soil microcosm > Unclassified ...
GGTCCCGCAAAGTGCGGATCCGATGGCCGTGTATAGCGTGCGGATCGACGTGCTGCGCTTTGAATCCGTGCTCGGCGACGCAGCCACGGTCGACGTGTTGTGGTCGGTGAGGCCGCCCCACGGGGCGGCGGTATTGATGGGCCGCACGGTTGCGCGCGAACCGGTGACCGACAAGGACTATGGTGCGCTGGTGGCCGCGCATGGTCGTGCATTGGTGACCGTGAGCCGCGACATTGCCGCGGCGATCCGCCAAACGAGCGCCCAGTGAAGCATCGATGGCGCGCACGTTAGTGCAAAACAACAAGTTCGTCGTTCATGCTACGATTCCTGGAAAATCACGACGGAGTCTCAGTTGCAAGCCCAGAACATGAAACAGGATCGCGAGCGAACGCAAACGTACACCCCGGAGTTCACCGAGACCGAAGACGGCAAGTTCTCGTGCCGTCTTCGCTATCACCTTGAGGGCGATCCACCGGACGCCGATGTACTTTACGACATCGGGATTTTCGAAACCCGAGAAGCGGGGTATGTAGCAATAATGAAGTATCGCCGCGAGCACCTTTCAACGAACACATAGGGTCTGCGGAGGTCATCGGTCGATTTTCCGAAACTCCACCACCCACACCCACGGATTGACCGTCCACGCGTAGCCGCGCTCGGCGTTGAGGCTGTCCCATAGGCGGTGGTAAAGCGTCCTTGCGGTTTGCGCCTGATCACTATCGGGCACATTCCGCAGAAAATTCACGCCTTCAGCTTCTGCATCCGCCTCACTGATGTCCCGCAGTCGTTCGACCCGCACGGCTATCACTTCGAGCGTGATGCGGGAGGCAGCGCGCGGCATAAAGATCGCGGGTCGCGTGTGCCACGTCGGCACGGTACTAGCGCGGCGACGCGCCTCTGCGTCGGCGCCATCAAATCGATAGGCGAACCCCGCGTCCATCGTCAAGTCCACGAAGTGCCACGCGTCGCGGCACTTCTCGGCGCTGAAGCGGGATTCCCATCGCCCGAACGCCACGTACGTTTCACGTACCCATAGCCGGTCACCGGGTCGGCCGTAGGGGCATGCGATCCGACTTGTAATCGAAGCATCGTGGTCGATTCCGCTATGTTTGGTAATCGCGACACGCCGCGTCTGCGACTTGCGGCCGTCGAAAATCGCTCGCACCATCGCGCCGGAAAAAAGAATCGGCAGATTACGCATGAGTTCGTTCCGTCATCGCGACCTGCTGTCGCTGGGGCGCGATGCATCTTGACGCACGCGTTCCCATGACGCGCGACCCTCTGTCGCCGACGCACTGCATCCGTCACCGGTTGCGCCACTCATTTCTCGGACGTGACATAAAATGACGCCTTTCTTTGCCGACAACGGGAAACAGGATGACCTCATTCGCCGATTTGTGTGTTGCGTTCTCTAAACATGAAGAAAGAAAAGTGGAGTTTTTCCAAAGCCTTTTTTCGCAAGTGGGTGAATTTCAGGCCGGCTTGCACAAATATATCGATGCCCCGGATGAGTTGGTCGAAGAGGGCGATGGCAGCAAGCGGCCCTATGTACGCCTGCTTAGGGCGAACGATGACGGTGCGATCTCGTCATTCGCCGATATGGGTCCGCTCGATCATGAACTGACCGTTTGGTTCAGAATCGGTGTCGTCCTTGAACGTGAGGCGAACGGCGTCTCGATGCAACTGTACTCCACCAAGGTGGGACTCAGGTGGTTAGCCGATGCCATGGACGTCTTTTTGCCGGAATTCGATGAGGCGATTACCTGCCCGCGGCATGAGTCACAGGCTGACTACACACCAGCATTCGACACCATCGTGACAGCGCTCAAGACTAAGCTGGAATTCGATCCGTTCAACCCGGCGTGACGTCCCGGTAGCTGCCGGCGCAACGTGCTGCATTACGCTGGGCGGCCACCACATAGACCGTTATTTCACAGAAAATCAAGCATGAAAACCAGCCAACCTACTAACATTAGTCTTCAACAAAGTCGGGTCGTCGTGGCCGGGGGTACGTCAGGGATCGGTTTTGCGGTGGCGGAAGCTGCGGCGCACTCAGGAGCCGAAGTCATCATCGCCTCGAGCAGGCCGGAGCGTGTCGCGGCCGCACTGGAGCGACTACCCCAAGGCACGCGCGGCGAGGCGCTCGACTTTACCGACGAGGGGCAAGTACGCGCGTTTTTCGCGCGCGTTGGTGCGCTCGATCATCTCGTCTACACGGCCGGCGAATCGCTGTTATTGCAAACCCTTTCCGAAGTCAGCATCGAAGCCGCGCAGCGCGCCTTCGAGGTGCGTTACTGGGGTGCGCTCAAGGCCGTCAAATATGCGGCCCCCCAAATACGCGCGGGCGGTTCCATCACCCTCACGAGCGGCGTGGCGTCGTCGCGTCCCCTCGCTGCCTGGACCATCCCCTCCAGTATCCTGGGCGCGATGGAATCCCTTACGCGGGCGTTGGCCATCGAGCTTGCGCCGCTGCGCGTGAATGCCGTGGCGCCCGGTGTCCTGCGGACCGCCCTGTGGGACAACATGAGTGAAGCTGACCGCACGGGGCTCTACGACTATATCGCCGAAAAGATGCCCGTGCGGCGCGTCGGAGAGGCCAGCGACGTCGCCCAAACGTATCTTTACCTGATGCAGCAGGGCTTTAGCACAGGGCAGGTGATCGTTGTTGACGGCGGTCACGTGCTAGTTTAGCGCGCGACAACGCGACGGCACTGGCGCGTGCGCCCGGAATGGCACAGGCTGAAACTGAAAGTTGATCGCGCGAAGCGGCATTTTTCAACGGTAAAGAGTCTGTAACTTAAGGCGCGAGGAATGTGCCTATCATCAGGCAATCGACGTTTCCTGAGACGGAACAAAAAATGAAGACGAACACTACCGTACGCATTAGCTTGTCTCTCGGCTTGCTTGGTATTGCCCTTGCGGGTTGCACGGTATTGCCGCCAAACGGACCCAGCGTGGTCGCGTTGCCGTCGCGTGACAAGCCGCTGCAGCAGTTCCAGCAAGAAGACTATGCGTGCCGCGACTATGCGTTCCGCTCTTCGGATGCGAACGCAGCGGCGCAGGGCGCGACGACGAACAGCATCGGCAGTGCGGCGCTGGGCACGCTGGGCGGGGCTGCCGCGGGCGCGTTAATCGGCGCCGCCGCCGGCAACCCGGCTGCGGGCGCCGCTATCGGGGCTGGCGGCGGGTTGCTGGTAGGCAGCGCGGCCGGCGCCAACGGCGCTCAATATTCGTCGGCAAACCTTCAGGCTCGCTACGACACCGCCTACGCGCAATGCATGGTGTCGAAGGGCAACTCAATCGCGCCGCAAGCACCGACGGTCTATGCGACGCCGCCCGTTTATGCTGCACCGCCGGTTGTTTACGCCAGGCCGCGAGTGGTCTACGCGGCGCCATACTATTGATTCATCGGTGCTATTGATTCACCGGTGCGGGGCGCGGCCAAGGCGCCGTGTCCGCGCACGGTCATTCGACCTGCGGCACGGGAAGGCGCCTGCCTTCAGTTCCCCGTGTTCGCGAATTAAACTGTCAGGAAGGCAATCAATCACGCCAAGGTCCGGCGTGCCGGTCAACGATACCGTTCTCCCACTTCCTGACGGAGCACTGCGATGAGAAAATACCGCGATCATCTTCCGCAGTTAAATGATCAGTTGTTCATAACAGATGGCGGACTTGAAACCACGTTGATTTTTCACGAAGGCATCGACCTGCCGCATTTCGCCGCATTCGATCTGCTCAAGGATCATTCAGGCACCGCGGTGTTGGAACGCTATTTCAAGCGCTATGCGGAAATGGCGCGCCACCACGGCCTCGGGCTCGTGTTGGAAGCGCCTACGTGGCGAGCCAATCCGGATTGGGCGCAGCGGCTGGGCTATTCCGACACTGCGCTAGCCGACGCCCACCGCAAAGCAATCGCGCTGCTGGCGCGCGTCCGTGCCGAGTACGAGATGCCGACCACGCCCATCGTCATCAGTGGCAATCTCGGTCCGCGTGGTGACGGATACCGTGTCGATGCACGCATGACGGCTGACGAAGCATCTCGCTACCATTTGAAGCAAGTCGAGACGTTCGCCGAGACCGAGGCTGACATGGTCGCCGCTTTCACGATCAACTATGCGGATGAAGGTATTGGCATAGCCGATGCCGCGAAAGCATGCAACATGCCGGTCGCCATTTCGTTCACCCTGGAAACGGATGGCCGCCTGCCATCGGGCGAAGGGTTGCGGGAAGCGCTCGACCGAACCGACGCCGCAACCAGCCGCTATGTCTCGTATTACATGATCAATTGCGCTCACCCGTCGCACTTTGAGGAGGTACTGCGTGACGCGTCCGGCGGATTTCAACGCATTCGTGGCCTGAGGGCCAACGCGTCGCGGCGTAGTCACGCGGAACTCGACGAAGCAATCGATTTGGACGACGGCGATCCGAGCGAATTGGGCCGGCAATACGGCGCGCTTCACTCGCTCTTGCCGCGCATGACGGTGGTCGGCGGTTGCTGCGGCACCGACCATCGCCACCTCGAAGAGATATGCCGCACCATGAAAGAGGTGCGTCAAATCGAAGCGCTTGCGCGAAACCAAGGCGATTAATCCCCTGCGTCGTGCAGGATGGCAGGGCCGATCGACCATCGTTCGCAACCCTTAGCGATAGCCGGTTGCGTCGCCAGGCCCAGCCGCAAGCCGCACGTGGCCGGTGCACGCATCGTTCAGCGATAAATTGCCGTCACGGTGGCTTCGCCAATCCGCGCGAAGCCGCGATACATGCCCTCGGTGTTGAAAGGCAGTGCCACGTTACCGTGGACATCGACGGCAATCAGTCCGCCGCGACCATCGATGCGTGGCAGTTTGTTCATCACGACGTCGGCGGCCGCCTCTTCGAGCGACACGCCGCGGTATTCGATTTGCGCCGCTACGTCGTACGCCGCCACCATGCGCATGAACATCTCGCCGGAGCCCGTGGTCGAGACCGCGCAGACCGCGTTGGCGTAGCAGCCCGCGCCAACCAGTGGCGTGTCGCCGACCCGGCCGATTTGCTTGTTGGTGATTCCGCCGGTTGACGTCGCCGCTGCTAGGCGCCCCTGGGCATCGAGCGCGACTGCGCCGACCGTGCCGAATTTCCGATTGGGGTCGATCGGCTCCTGCGACAGATGATTGGCCGGCGGCGCATTTCCCGTAGCGTGGAGGGCGCTCAACGTCGCGGCGTCGTGATCGAGCATGCGTGTCGATTGTTCCCGCGCTTGCATCCATTGACGATAGCGGGCCTCGGTGTAAAAGTATGACGGCTCGACCAGCGCGAGGCCTTGCGCTGCGGCGAAGGCTTCGGCGCCCGCGCCCGCAAACATCACGTGCTCGCTGCAATCGAGCACGCGCCGCGCCGCTAGCACCGGGTTGCGGATACGCTTGACGCAGCATACCGCTCCCGCGGCGAGCGTACTGCCGTCCATGATCGACGCGTCGAGTTCGTGCGTGCCGTCCGCGGCGAAGACCGCCCCGTGACCGGCATTGAACAGCGGGCAGTCTTCCAGCCGGCGCACCGCCTCGCTCACCGCGTCGAGCGCGCTGCCGCCGGCAGCGAGGAGGCGCTTGGCTGCGTTCAGTACATCATGCAGCGCGGAGTGATGAGCCTGTTCGGCTTCGCTGTTCATCGCGGCACGCAGAATCGTGCCCGCACCGCCATGGATCGCGATAACTGGAGAAGGATTCATCTTTTTTCGGATGCGGGGAAGGCCGGTAGCCCAAGCAGCAACCGGCGCGGTTCGCTCAACGTGACGACGCCGTATCTATTTTGTCAGCTTCGGCCGGTTCGGTCATGCCCCGCGGCAGTGTAGAAGGCCAATGCATGGAGCGTTTTAGCGCCGTATCCGACTTGCTGGTATGCTTCTCGGCTGTTAACCGTCTTGTATACATGATGCCCGGCGCATTGGATTCGACGAAATCCGGCGCATCCGGTTTACATCAATGCGAGTCGGCAGGTTCGGTAGATTGATTGAAACGAGGATACATGTTCGCTGAATTCCGGAATCCGACGCGGGGCACACACGGTATGGCGGTCGCCCCGCACGCGCTGGCATCGCAAAGCGCGCTGGCTGTCATGCGCGAAGGCGGCAACGCGGTGGAGGCGATGATCGCCGCGGCCGCCACGATCGCGGTCGTTTATCCGCACATGAACAGCATCGGAGGCGATGGCTTCTGGCTGATTTCCCGGCCGGGCGAAGAGCCCGTCGGTATTGAGGCATGCGGTGCCGCGGCAATGGCCGCATCGATCGATGTCTACAAGGCACATGGCCTGACGTCGATTCCGTTTCGTGGCCCACTCGCTGCGAACACCGTCGCGGGCACGGTATCGGGCTGGGATTTGGCGCATCGCTGGTCGACGGAAACGCTTGGCGGCAGGCTCCCGATTTCGCGCCTGTTGGGCGATGCCATCGCCTATGCGAAAGACGGCATTCCGGTCACGCGCAGCCAGTCGAATTGCATTGCGTCGAAGCGGGCGGAACTCGAGGCCGTACCCGGTTTTGCCGACACGTTCCTGGTCGGGCAAGATGCCGCTCACGCCGCTCGCGCCACCCCGGCGGCCGGCGATCTGTTTGCGCAGCCGCGCCTGGCCCGGACGCTGCAGCAACTGGCCGACGCCGGTCTCGACGATTTTTATCGCGGCGACCTGTCACGCAGTATCGCGAGCGATCTACAGTCGCTGACAAGCCCGGTGTCGCTGGCCGACCTCGAACAGCATCGCGCACGCTTGCGCACGCCGCTAGCGCTCGCGCATTCGCTTGGCACCGTCTACAACATGCCGCCGCCGACGCAGGGACTCGTGTCGCTGTTGATCCTCGGCTTGCTCGATCGAGTGCTAACCGCCGACATGGATCCTCTCGGCCCTGATTACGTGCATGCGTGTGTCGAGGCTACCAAGCTCGCGTTCGCGGTGCGTGACAAGCACATCACCGATCCCGATTACATGGACATCGATCCGCAGTCTCTGCTCGCACCGGAGGCGCTCGATGCGATGGCGGCACGTATTTCGATGTCCGTCGCGGCACCCTGGGGTCGCGGCCTCGGACCGGCCGATACGGTATGGCTGGGCGCGATCGACCAGAACGGCGTCGCGGTGAGCTATATCCAAAGCATCTACCATGAATTCGGCAGTGGCATCGTGCTGCCCGCGTCGGGCATCAATTGGCAGAACCGCGGCTGCAGCTTCTCGCTCGATCCCAAGTCGCGTAATCCGCTGATGCCGGGACGCCGGCCGTATCACACGCTGAACCCGCCGCTGGCGCGGCTCGCCGATGGGCGCACGATGGTGTACGGCAACATGGGGGGCGACGGCCAGCCGCAATCGCAAAGCGCGGTGTTTTCGCGGATTACGCGTTTTGGCTGGAATCCGCAAGCCGCCGTCGATGCGCCGCGCTGGCTGCTCGGCCGAACCTGGGGGCAGACCAATGAAAGCCTCAAGCTCGAGTCGCGTTTTCCCGCCGAAACGTTCGACGCGCTGCGCCGTCGCGGTCACGACGTCGAACAGATGCAAGCGTACGATGAAGCGATGGGCCACGCCGGCGCGATCGTGCGGTACGACAACGGTTGCTTCGAAGCCGGTTTCGATCCGCGTAGCGACGGCGCCGCCGCCGGCTGGTAAGCGGGGGTTGCCGGAAGCGCCCGCGGCGGCGTGCCGCCTTTGGCGCTGACGGGCTCGCGTAGCCTGGGTGCTTGATGGCCGGTCGACAATCCCGATTTAGACGGATTGAAGGCCGGACGGATGGCGTGGGGGCGGTCGCGCGGCGAGATCCGCCTCGCCAGGCTGCCGTCGCCCTTTTGTCGCGTGTCGGGCGATCGGGACTCGACACGAACCGCTATCGGCGGTCGCTTTCACGGGGTAACATCGGGCGCTGGACTTCTGCCGGAGTCGACCGATGATCGTCATCATTTACGCGCATCCGTATCCGCGGCACTCCCGAATCAACAAAGCCTTGCTTGGAGCGGTGCACGATCTGCCCGATGTGCGCGTTCGCACGCTTTACGAGCTGTATCCGGACTTTTCGATCGACGTGGCGCGCGAGCAGGAGGCGCTGGCGGCCGCGGACCTGATCGTTTGGCAGCATCCGATGCAATGGTATGGCGTGCCCGCACTCATGAAGCTGTGGATCGACAAGGTGCTGGCGCACGGCTGGGCATATGGCCAGCGCGGCACCGCGCTGCGCGACAAGCACTGTTTGTGGTCGGTGACCACCGGCGGCGATGAAGGCAGCTTTGCGCCGGACGGTGCAGCCGGGTTCGAGGCACTTGCCATGCCGCTGAGGAACACCGTCGTGTACTGCGGGATGCAATGGGCCGAGCCGTTCGCCGTGCACGGGGCTCCCGGCATCGACGACGCGCTTTTATGCGCTACCGCGAGCCGTTACCGCGAGCACCTGGCGGACTGGCAGCGCGTTGCGTCAGCGAGGACCTGACGATGGAAGAGCGCCTGCTGCACGAGGGACTGACTTATCTATTCGCGACGGTGATCTTCGTACCGCTGGCCATGCGTATCGGGCTTGGGTCGGTGCTGGGGTACCTGATCGCCGGCTGCGTCATCGGACCATGGGGACTGCGCCTGATTGCGGACCCGCAAGCGATCCTGCACTTCGCGGAGATCGGCGTGGTACTGATGCTGTTCCTGATCGGCCTGGAACTCGACCCGCAGCGGCTCTGGACCATGCGGGCGTCCGTCTTCGCCGGCGGCGCCCTGCAGGCGCTCTCGTGCGGCGCGCTACTGTTCGGCTTGTGCCGCTGGCTCGGGCTTGCGCTTCCGGTCGCCGGGCTGGTGGCACTGACGCTGGCCTTATCGTCCACGGCGATCGCCATGCAGGCGATGGCCGAGCGCCATCAGCAGCAAACCCCGCTTGGGCACGTCGCATTTGCGATTCTGCTGTTTCAGGATATCGCCGCCATCCCGCTAGTCGCCCTGATTCCGCTACTTAGCGGCCCCGGTGGCACGACCGGCGTGAACCCCTTGGTGGGCGTAGCGAAGGTGGTCGGCGCGTTGGGCGCCATGGTGTTGATTGGACGCTATTTGGCGCGGCCGCTATTGCGTAGCGTCGCGAAGTCAGGCTTGCGCGAAGCGTTTAGCGCGGTCGCCCTGTTGCTCGTATTCGGCATGGGCGAGTTGCTCGCGAAGGCGGGGTTGTCGTTGGCGATGGGCGCCTTTCTCGCGGGCGTGCTGCTGGCCAGCTCCGAATACCGGCATGCGCTCGAAACCGACTTGCAGCCGTTCAAGGGCCTGCTGCTCGGGCTGTTTTTCATCGGCGTCGGCATGTCCATCGACTTTGGCACCTTGGTCGATCAGACGTTTCGTGTGCTGGCGCTGCTGGCTGGCTTCATGGTGCTGAAATGCGCAGCGCTGGCTGCAATCGCCCCTTGGCTGCGTGTACCGCGCGGCGAACGCTGGCGGTTCATGGTGTTGCTTGGACAGGGCAGCGAGTTTGCGTTCGTGGTGTTTGGCGCCGCGCGGCTTGCCGGCCTGCTGCCGGACGATTGGGCGCGTGTCTTGACGCTGACGGTCGCGCTGTCGATGATGATGACACCGCTATTGCTGGTCGCGATTGATGCGTTCTACGCGCGAGCCGCCACGCGGGAGGAGCGCCAACCGGACGTGATCGACGAGCACGACCCGGAGGTCATCGTCGCCGGTTTCGGCCGGTTTGGCCAGGTGGCCGGCCGCGTGCTACTCGCCAACGGCTTCCGGGTGGTCGTGCTGGACCACGATCCGGACAATATCGAAACATTGCGGCAATTCGGCGCGAAGGTTTTCTACGGCGACGCCACGCGGGTCGAATTGCTGGAGTCGGCAGGTGCTGCGCGGGCCCGGATCTTGGTCAACGCCATCGACGACGTCGACGACAACCTCGCGGTCGCCGAGCTTGCGATCAAGCATTTTCCGAATTTGAGGATCGTCGCGCGAGCGCGCAACCTCGATCATTACTTCCAGTTGCGAACATTGGGAATCGAGTACGTCGAACGCGAAACCTTCGAATCGGCATTGCTGGCGGGCCGGCACGCGATGCGACTTCTGGGGCTGGGTGCATACGAAGCGCGCGAACTGGCCGACATGTTCCGGCGCGAGAATCTGGCGATGGTGGCCGAGGCGCTGCCGCGCCACGAGGATTTCGGCTGGCGCGTCGCCGTCGCGCAACGCGCGCGTGATCAGTTGGCCCAATCGATTGCACGTGACCGCGAGCGTGTACGCCGCAGACGCGACCTCGGCTGGCAGGGCGTGAACTTCGACGACGCGGCTGCTGACGGCGCCGGGGAGGCCGACGACGTTCGTCCTCTTGGCGAATTGCCGGCGACTCGCGAGGCCGGCCATGGCGGATCATCGCCAGCCGCCGCGGCGCACGCAGGCGCACCGGACGCGCCGGATACAGGCGCACTGAAAGCAAGTACACCGGAAGCTGGCGCCGGCGAAAAGGGTCGATAGATCGGCGCACGCGTCGCGCGTTCGCGTCGTTGGGCTGCCACGTCTGCGCTGCGCCCTCTGCGGTAGTCAACGCGGGCCGCCGCGCCGCGTCGGCACTATGAAACAGCTATCTGTTCGGATAGGTTTCGCGCGGCTTGTTACATGCGAAGATTGTTCTCACCGCAGCAGGGAGAATCTTAGTGACCAAGCCTCGATGATATTTCTAATTGTTTTCGTATTGAATCGGATGTTGCCGTTGATTTATGGAGAGCATAGCCTGGAATTTACCCGTGCTATACCAAGTAATAAATAGGATATCGCTTTATGGTTTCGCATATTTTTATGATACGACACCGTTTCAACAACTACGAAACCAAACAATTTATCA
>Ga0310811_10013033_pt1 | contig 10814 bp, 8 predicted proteins | sample YCmetagenome_FD_207642 | JGI IMG/M metagenome (GOLD analysis project Ga0310811, IMG submission 207642) | Soil microbial communities from experimental microcosm in Duke University, North Carolina, United States - YC | ecosystem: Engineered > Artificial ecosystem > Soil microcosm > Unclassified ...
TCCTGAAGGAGATCGGCTATCTGCTGCCGGAGCCGGGAAATTTCCAGGTCGATACCGACCGGGTGGATGACGAGATCGCCACCATCGCCGGGCCGCAGCTGGTGGTGCCGGTGAACAACGCCCGCTATGCGCTCAATGCCGCCAATGCCCGCTGGGGCAGCCTCTACGACGCGCTGTACGGCACCGACGCGATCCCCGATGACGGCGACGCCAAGCGGGGCGCCGGCTTCAATAAGGTGCGCGCGCAGATGGTCGTGGCCCGCGGCCGCGCCTTTCTCGACGCCTGCTTCCCGCTCAGCCAGGGCAGCCACAAGGACGCCCAAGCCTATCGCGTGAAGAACGGGCATCTCTCCGTGGCGCTGCCGAGCGGCGAGACCGGACTCAAGGACGGCGCGAAGTTCGCCGGCTACAATGGCGAGGCCGCGCACCCGACCGCGATCCTGCTCAAGAACCACAAGCTCCATGTCGAGCTGGTGATCGACCCGGCCAGCCCGATCGGCAAGAACGATGCCGCCGGCGTGGCCGACATCATTCTCGAATCCGCCATCAGCACCATCATGGACTGCGAGGACAGCGTCGCCGCCGTGGACGCCGCCGACAAGGCGGAGGTGTATCGCTGCTGGCTCGGCCTGATGAAGGGCACGCTGGAAGCGCCGGTCGAGAAGAACGGCAAGGTCTTCACCCGCAAGCTGAACCCGGACCGCACCTATACCGCGCCGGACGGCAAGGGGAAGGTGACCCTGCACGGCCGTTCGCTCATGCTGGTGCGCAATGTCGGCCATCATATGCTGACCGATGTGATCCTCGACGCCGCTGGCCAGGAAATGCCGGAGACGGTGATCGATGCCGTGATCACCTCGCTGATCGCCATGCACGACCTGAAGTCACGCGCCAACTCGCGCAAGGGCTCGGTCTATATCGTCAAGCCGAAGCTGCACGGGCCGGAAGAGGTGGCGCTGGCCAACGATCTGTTCGGCGCGGTGGAGACACTGCTGAAGCTGCCGGCGAACACGCTGAAAATGGGCATCATGGATGAGGAGCGCCGCACCAGCGCCAACCTCAAAGCCTGCATCCAGGCGGCGAAGTCGCGCGTGGTGTTCATCAATACCGGCTTCCTCGACCGCACCGGCGACGAGATCCACACCTCGATCGAGGCCGGCCCGTTCATCCGCAAGGCGGACATCAAGAACACGCCGTGGATCAAGGCCTATGAGGATCGCAATGTCGATTTTGGCCTGGTTTGCGGGCTGCAGGGCAAGGCGCAGATCGGCAAGGGCATGTGGGCGGCCCCCGACCAGATGGCGGCGATGCTGGAACAGAAGATTGCCCATCCCAAGGCCGGCGCCAACACCGCCTGGGTGCCGTCGCCCACCGCCGCGACGCTGCATGCCACGCATTACCACGCCGTCGACGTCGCCGCGCGCCAGGAGGAACTGAAATCCCGCCCCGTGGCGAAGCTCGAAGACCTGCTCACCATCCCGCTCGCCGACCGGCCGAACTGGAACCCGGCGGAAATTCAGCAGGAGCTGGACAATAACTGCCAGGGCCTGCTCGGCTATGTGGTGCGCTGGATCGACCAGGGCGTGGGCTGCTCCAAAGTGCCGGACATCCACGACGTCGGGCTGATGGAAGACCGCGCGACGCTGCGCATCTCCTCGCAGCATATCGCGAACTGGCTGCTTCAGGGCATCGTCACCAAGCAGCAGGTGGAAGAAACCCTGAAGCGCATGGCCGTGGTGGTGGACAAGCAGAACGCGGGCGATGCGGCCTACAAGCCGATGGCGCCGGACTTTAAGGGCCCGGCCTTCGCCGCGGCGCGCGACCTGGTGTTCGAAGGCCGTACCCAGCCGAACGGCTACACCGAGTTCATCCTCACCCGCCGCCGCCGCGAGGCGAAGGCAGCGGCCTAACAAAAAGGGCGGCAGACTGATTGTCTGCCGCCCTTTTTATTGAAGAAAGAGGCCGCTTTTTGAAAAAAGCGGCGCAAAAACTTTTTCGACTTTGGGCCTGAGGCGTTGAAACCGCACGGCCCCAATTAACAAAGTTTTTTTGCTACTTTTTGTTCACAAAAAGTAGCGCTTCCTTTCTTTCTTTCCTTGTCAGGCGGCCTTCTTGCCGTCTGTCGGGACCAGCTTCCACACCATGTGGACCCGGCCGGAGGAATCGCGGCGCCAGCTTGCGACGACGCGGCGGCGCGGCGGGATTTCGGCGTAGACGACCTCCTGCAAAGCGGGGATGGAGGCGAGGCGAGTTTTGTTGCGGCGAAAGATCATATCGATCCCTCCTGCTCAGTCAGCGTTGGTGCGGACCCGGGAGGGATGGTGGGGATCAGCGGCTCGTGCGCACTGCTCCGAACATTCCGGCCCGGGCGATGATCCAGACGGCGGCAAGGTCAGCGGGCGCGAAACGCCGACTGTCACTCTCCGAGGTCTGGCTGGTAGATCGGGGCTTCATGTGTTCCTGTGGGGTTAAGAAAAGCCGCGCATAGTGCGGCCGTGGCCGCCCTATACGCCTGCGCCGAAGAAGATCAAGAGGAATATACATAAAAAACGGGACATCTGGAGGGATGTCAGCTCTCATGGTCCCGACCTTCAGCTGAGCGCGCCATCTGGGCGCTCAGCTCCTGATGCATCTGGTGCAGCTCGGTCACCATCGCTTGGATATTCGCCATCGTCTGCATCACGGCCTCGTATTGATCACGAACCTGGGTGTCGGTGGAGCGCGCGGACAGGATGGTGCCGACGCCGATGAGCGGCAGGGCCACGAGTTGCAGCACACCGGAGCTCGCATATTGCACGAACGGCATGGTGGCGGGCCAGCAGACCGGGATGAGCGTGAAGATCAGGCAGGCCCAAAAGAACCCCATGGTCGCGAAAACCCGGGTGGAGCGGATGGCCAGCTGATTGTTGAAGGCGGCGAGATGGCGTCTCAGGGGTGAGAATGTCATGCGGGACTCCAGGGCGCTAAAGGAAAAGGAAGTGGCCGCTTTTTGAAAAAAGCGGCGCAAAAACTTTTTTGAGTTGGGCCTGAGGCGCTGAAACAGCGCGGGCCCAAACGACCAAAGTTTTTTTGCTTCTTTTTGTTCACAAAAAGAAGCCTTCCTTTTTTGTAAGCTAGCGGACCGGAATGTTAACCGGACGCAGCACGCCAACTTCGCGCTGGAGCGGCGGCGGTTCGCGGCGGCAGCAGATGATCCAGTAAGGCAGGACCACGAGCAGGGTCCAGGCGAAGTTGAAGCCGAGTTCGCCATGTGCCTCGATCGGCCATTGGCAGGGGAACACGGCCAAGTCGAGCAGCCAGGCGGTGCGCCAGAACAGCCCCGTGGCGCGCACGGCCGGCAAGGCGTTCTCATGCCTGGGCGCGCGGGCTTCGTGCACCTGAATTTGGATGAAGGTGATGATGACCATGATGCCGAGGCAGAGCATGTCCTCGTAGAAATTGACGCTGGGGAAATGGTCGAAACGGTGCAGCCAGATCACCCCGACGCCGGCGCCGAGCACGGTGCAGACCCGGGCGATTAGATGTAAGGGAAGGCCAAGATACCAATGCGCGACATTGATCCCGGGTTGCAGGGCGCGGTCTATGATGAAATCATCGACGGCTTTCGCAAAGGTTATCAGCCTGCCGGCCACGCTCTATGTCCTTCTGCTCCGCTCGTTCAGTGCCCGCCGCAGCGAGCCGCTGGTCTGCGCGAGACGTTGCGCCGCCTCCTCGGGCGAGAGCGCCAGCAACAGCATCACCACAGCCGTTTTCACATGCATCCCGCAGGCTTGAAGTGCAAGAAGTGCGGCGGGTTCTGACACGTTTGCAATTTTTGCAGTCATGCGGATGGCCCGGTGGCGCAGCTTCTCATTGGTGGCGCGGACATCGACCATATAAGGGCCGTAGGTTTTGCCGAGACGGATCATCACCGTCGAGGAGAGGATGTTCAGCGCGATTTTCTGCGTGCTGCCGGCGGAAAGGCGGGTGGAGCCGGCGATGATTTCCGCACCGGAGGCGATCGGCACGGCGATTTGCGCGGCCTCACCTAACTTTCCGCCGGGATTGTTGAGGATCGCGCCGGTCAGCGCGCCGAGGGCAGCGGCGTGCCGGATGGCGGCGAGCGTGAAGGGCGTGCCGCCCGAGGCGGCGATGCCCACCAGCGCGTCGGCGGCGGAAAGTCCATGGGCGCTGAGCGCGGCGATGGCGGCTTCCTCATCATCCTCGGCGCCTTCGGCGGCACGCAGAAAGGCCATCTCGCCCCCGGCCAGGATCGGCACGATGAGCCCCTCCGGAACGCCGAAGGTGGGGCCGCATTCCACCGCGTCCAGCAGGCCGAGCCGGCCGGACGTGCCGGCGCCGACATAAAACAGCCGCCCGCCGGCGCGCAGACGCGCCGCCACGCCATCAGCGAGGGCGGCGAGGGCAGGGGCGGCGGCGGCCAGTGCGCGTTGCGCGGCCACCTCCTGGGCGAGGAACAGGCTGACGATTTCCGTCGTGGGCCGCTCGTCGAGGTCCAAAAGGTCGTCGCGGGCGGTTTCGGTGCCGCGGCTTAAGCCAATGGACCCCATGGCCGGCGCGCCGCTGCCGGCCCAGACCTGACGGACGGAAAAATCCTCTCCCCACCAGACCAGATCGGCGATCGCCCCCGGCGCCAGCCGGCCGCGATCGGCCAGGCCGAGCGCCTCCGCCGGGCGCGCGGTGGCGGCGGCAAGGGCCACTTCCGGCGCCACCCCGGCGGCGATCAGCCGCCTGACCCCTTCATCCAGCGTGATGCCGGCGCCGGCCATCGTGCCATCCGCGCGCAAGCCGACCCCGTTTGGCCCGAGCCGGACCGGCGCGCCGCCGAAATCTTGCGTAGCCCCCGGTTCAAGGCCCGCGATGAGAAGCGAATCGGTGACCGCGACCGCGCGGGGGCAGGCGGCGAAGGCGATCTGCAGCACTTCCGGGGCGACATGCACGCCGTCGGCGATCAGGCAGGGGAACAGGCGCGGATCGGTCAGGGCCACACCGGGCGCGCCGGGGGCGCGATGGTGCAGCGGCGACTGCGCGTTGAACACATGGGTGACCAGGCGCGCTCCGGCAGCGGCGGCCTCGCGCATCTGCGCCGCATCGGCTTCCGTATGGCCGAGCGCGACGGTGATGCCGGCGGCGACCAGCCGGCGGATGGCGGCCAGCGCGCCGGGCCGTTCCGGCGCCAGCGTGATCAGGCGCAGAATGCGCCGCAGGGTTTCGTGGTTCAGCAGCGTATCCAGGGCCGCCTCGTCCGGGTCGCGCACCCAGTCCGCCCGGTGCGCCCCGCGCCTGGTGGGGGCCAGAAACGGGCCCTCCAGATGCAGGCCAAGCACGGCGTCATGCCGTGCCATCGCCGCCGCCACATTGTCCGCCGCCGCGCATAAATCGGGCAGCGGCGCGGTGATGATGGTGGGCAGCACGGAGGTGACGCCGTGCGCGCGCAGCCCGGCGACAAACCGGTCCCAGTCCTGCGGCTGTGCCGTGGCGCAATCGACGCCGAACGCCCCGTTATTGTGCAGGTCGATCAGGCCAGGGGTGAGAAAGCCATGATCGAGGCGGATGTCCGCCGCGACCGACCCGGAGAGAACTTCCACAATTCGCCCGTGCGCGACGCGCACCGCGCCCGGCCCGCTGAAGGCGCCGTGCAGGAACAGTCTGGGGGCGGAAATGAGCATCGCCTTCAGCCGGCCTGGCGCCGCGGCGGCGGTTGGATGAAGGCGGCGACGCCAAGCCAGATGAGGCCGAGCACGGCGCAGACCAGGAACACCGCTTCATCGCCATAGCTGGCGGCGAGGCCCCCTATGGCCCCGCCGGCGAACAGGCCGAGCGATTGCGCGGTGTTATAGACGCCCATCGCCAACCCCTTGCGGGCCGGCGGGGCCAGGCGGGAGGCCAGCGACGGCAGCAGCGCTTCCAGCAGGTTGAAGGCGATGAAAAAGCCGAACAAAGCGAGGATCAGCCCCAGCTCGTGGCGGTATCCTGCGGCAAAGCCCAGCATCGAGACGATGAGCAGGGCGATTGTGGCCAGCAGGATCGGCCGCATCAGCCCCCGCGTTTCGGCCCAGATGATGCCGGGCACGGCAATGATGAAGCCAGCTACCGCCAGCGGCAGATAGACCATCCAGTGATGTTGGACGGCGATGCCCGCATGGTCCACGAGCGCCAGCGGCACGACGAGGAACAGCGAGACCTGCATGAAATTCAGGGCGAAAATCGAGAAATGCAGGCGCAGAAAGGCGGGTGAGAGCACGCTCGCGCCAGGCTCGGCGGCCAGGGCAGGCGCATGGATGGCGATGTCGGGCACGATGAATTTGACCACCAGGATCGCGATGATGGCCAGAATGCCGGTGACGATGAACATGCCGGGCACGCCGATGGCCCGATAAAGCGCCGGACCGGCGATCAGAGAGATGATGAAGCTGGCGCCGATCGTCATGCCGACCCGGGCCATGGCTTTGGTGCGATGCTGTTCGCGCGTGGCGTCGGCGATCATGGCGGAGATGGCGGCGGAAATGGCGCCGGCCCCCTGCACGGCGCGGCCGAGGGTGATGAGCGGTAGCGTATGGGCGAGCCCCGCGAGGAACGAGCCCAAGGCGAAAATCAGCAGCCCGAGCATCATCACCGGCTTGCGGCCCCAGCGATCGCTGGCGAGGCCGAACGGGATTTGCAGGAGCGCCTGGGTGAGGCCGTATATGCCCAGCGCCAGCCCGACCAGCCTGTGGTTGGTGCCGCCGGGCAAGGTGCGGGCGTAGAGCGCAAAGACCGGCAGGACCAGGAACAAGCCCAGCATGCGCAGGCCGTAGATCGACGCCAGCGTCGAACTGGCGCGGCGCTCCAGCGCGGTCATTTTATCCCGCTGGGCGGCGGCCTTGGCCTGGCCGTTTTTGGGGAGAGAGCTTGGACGCGTTGTGTTGCCGATCATATGACCTCGGTGCTGACAGGCCCGACATAAGCGGACGGACGGTTTGGTGTTCTCCCTACGGTGAACGCGCGAGATTGTGATGGCTATAGGTCTTGGCTTGACGCCAGGGCAAGATGCGCGGCGCGCTCCATGGCGTGGAGCCGTGCCCTCTGCACCGTGGACAGGGCGCCCGCCAGACCCCAGCTCTAAGGTACCATGTGCAATGACTATGAGCGGAACGTCACCTGGGCGCAGTACCGCGCGGCGATGCGGGCAGCTGGCATCTCCATGGACGAGCGCCAAAGCGAGCTGGACCTGCCGCAGGCGGCTGATGTCCGGATCGGTGACATGGCGCCCATCGCACGCCAATCTGGCGAGCTGGTTGAACTGGCGCCAATGCGGTTTGGCATGCCTCCGACCAACCCGCGTGGTGGGCCTGTGTTCAATTTCCGCTCGGAGGGCCGGCACTTTGCCAATAGCGGCCGCTGTCTGGTCATCGCCTCCGCGTTTTATGAGTTCAAGGGCACCAGTTATCCAAAGACGAAGTACCGGTTCGCGCTCAACGGTGTCGATCTCATGGCGATTGCCGGCATCTGGAGGGCAGGGGGCGGCAACCAGCCGGATGCGTTTGCCATGCTGACGACGGCACCGAGCGCGGACGTGGCGCCGATCCATAACCGCCAGGTCGCCGTGCTGCTGCCCGAGACATGGCGCGCTTGGCTGGAGCTCAGCCTGCCCGAACCGGAGTTGCTGCGACCGTTGCCGGCTGGCTCCCTTAGCGTGGAGGTGGTGCGCCGCGGACGCGAGGGGGAACCGCTCCTGATCTAGGCTTTTGTCTGCTGTCCGCTGATCGGAAACGTTGATGCGTTCAGAGCTGATCCCTGAATACAGGCATAACATCGCTGAGCTATAAGCTAACCTGCCGGCGATACGACCAACGCGCCTGGGTGCGCGCAGGGGCGCAGAGCAGAACCGCCCAGCAAGACTTTCCTTGATGAAGGGGCACTGAGAACCGCCGGATTGCCGGGCCCAAGGGTGACAGCGCGTGTCTCAACGGCTAAACTAACCCCTGCCTTGAACGAAAAAATGGACCTCGCCTTGCGCCGCCTTGCTTTGCCCTTTTTCCTGTTCCCGGGACTCTTTCCTCTGGCCCTCGCCGGATGCAGCGAGAGCTACTCCCCTAACACCTATGCCGCCGATGCCGCACAGCAGGAGGCGACGGTGCAGCGTGGGGTGATTGTCGGCGTGCGGCCGGTGCTGATCAGCGCGAGTGGCACGATCGGTACGGCCGCCGGTGGCGCTGCCGGTGGCGTGGTTGGCGCACAGGTGGGGGGCAGCCCCGTGGCTACCGCCTTTGGCGCGATCGGGGGCGCCTTGGTGGGGGGCGTTGGAGGCGCAGCGGCCGAGCGGGCGGTCGCCGATGCCAAGGGCTGGGAATACATCGTCCAGGTGACCGGCTCAAAGCTGGTTTCCATCACCCAGACGAGCAAGACGGCGCTCTCGGTCGGGCTGCACGTCCTGGTCATCGCCGGCAAGGATCAGGCTCGGATTGTGCCTGACTACACCGTCGCGACGGTGCAAGACTCGGCGGCCGAGAACGCGAAGCCTGCGGCGAGCAAGGCGACCTCGCGCCCGGCATCTGCCGATCCCGCTGCGACGCCCCTGGTACCAGTAGCCGTCGCCGTGGCGGGTGCTCCCAAAGTCCCGTCGGCGGCGAGTCCGGCATCGGCCGATCCCGCCGCGACGCCCCCGGCACCAGCCCTCGTCGCGGTGGCGGGTACTCCCACAGCCCCGTCGGCGCCGAGACCGGCATCTGCCGATCCCGCCGCGACACCCCGGGCACCAGGCCCCGTCGCCGTGGCGGGCGCCCCCACAATTCCGTCGGCGCCGAGACGGGCATCCGCCGATCGCGCTGCGATGCCCCTGGTACCCGAGGCTGCAACACCCGAAGCCGTAAGCAACGGGCGTTCGGCTACGGGAACGCCTTCTGCCCGATCCGCGGCCACGTCTCTCCAGATCGGACCAGGTGTGTCGATTTCCATTCCGCCGGTGAGTTCCTCCTCTACGGCCAGGCCCTGAAACCTTCTCCGTGGCGCCGGTAGTTGGAGCCTTGGTGCTGTTAGAGGGCGATTCCGACGACTTAAAGTCATCGCGCTCTAGCGCCGTGACTGCCGCCCGTTCCCATGGATCTCGGGGGCGATGGAACCATGGTTGAGCACCGAGACCATGACCACGCCGCCGATAATGTTGCCGCATAGTGTTGGCAGCAGGAAGTGCGAAAGATAGGCCGCTAATGTCGCCTGGCCTGACAGGACGTCGTACGCCGCCTCGGTCGAGCCGGCGATAATATGCGACAGGTGCCCCAGCGCGACGACATAGGTGATGATGATCACGGTCAGCAGCCGTGCCGATTGCGCGCTCGGCAGAATCCACACCATCAGGGCGATCAGCCAGCCGGCAAAGAAGGCGCGCAGCAGCGTCGCGCCAAAAGCTGGGGGAATGGCCTGCCGCGCCAGAGTCGTCATCGCCTCGGTGACATCGTCAGGAAACACGCCGTGCACATGGACCAGCACGGCGAAGAGCCAGGTGCCGAGCAGATTCGCCGCGAGCACAATCACCCATAGCCGGAGTGCCGCCGCGGCGGTCTTCATGTCGCGCCGGGTAATCACGGGTAACATCGCCGTCAGCGTGCTCTCCGTGAAAAGCTGTTGGCGTGCCATCACCACGATCACGAAGCCCATGCTGTAACCAAACGCCGCCAGCGTGCGCCGCCAAACCACGTCGGGCAGCCCGGCCTGCAGCATCGCCTGGGTCAGAAAGGAAAATCCCATCGACAGGCCCGCCGCCAAACCGGACAGCGCCAGCGCCATATTGGTGCGCGCCAGTTCGCTCTCGCCCTGGTCGCGGATGATCTCGTGAATAATGAGCGCATCCGGGGCGGCATGACGAGACGCAAGCATCTGGTCTTCCCGGCCCAGATGCTTCGAGCCTTCGCTCATATCATGGCTGTCTTCGATATCCGGCATTTCAGCTCCCGAAGCCTGTGCAGATGCCGAGATAACGGTGCATTTCTCCCCCCTTTCAAGGGGAGGAAGGTTTTCAGGGAGGAAGGCTGTATTCCTGTGCAGTTAACTTGGGTTCGAAGCGGCCTGAGGTTGGGAGGCTAGGGGTGGCTCGCGGCCAGCCAATGGGGCCGGAAAAATGAAGCCTATGGTCCGGCGCAGAAGCCGTAGGAGCGGCTTGCGTAGCGGATCAAACAAGAGACCCAGGCCAAAGGAAACAGCGAACGAAACCAGGTAGATCGTCGCGATATAGCCGGTTCCACCGGTCACCCCTTGCCTCCAGAGCATGGCTTTGACGAAATAGCCGACCGGATAGTGGAACAGGTAGATGCCGAAGCTCGCATCCGCAAGCACGGAAACTAACGTTACGAGCGGCTTGGTGACATCGGTGATCGACCTCGAAAGCAGCATGAAGCCGTAGAGGTTCATCCCGAGGATCAGGCCCAGGAGATAGCTCTTCGGAAGAAAATCCACAACCCACGTCCGTCGAGCGACGGCGGCAATCGTCGGAAACGCGCCTTCCAGCCGCGCCGATACGCCAAACGAGAAGAACGCGACGAGCAAGCCGAGAGAGGTGCACCAAACCAAGGCACCCGTGACCGGAGCGGTCGATCGCCGATCGACAGGAAGCGCCTTCAGCACGGTGACGCCAATGAACCAGATCGGAAAGGTAGCCACGATCTTGGGACCTGCGACAAGAAGGGCGGCGATCACGATGAAGACGCGGCGGCGACCGGTCAAATAGAACCCGGCTCCGAAGATGGCATAATACCAGAACTCGTAGGCGATCGACCAAAACGGCCCGTTGGTCCCTGGCCAGATACTGAAGGACCAGAATTGGTTCAGAAAGGCCCCGT
>Ga0310811_10013034_pt1 | contig 10814 bp, 5 predicted proteins | sample YCmetagenome_FD_207642 | JGI IMG/M metagenome (GOLD analysis project Ga0310811, IMG submission 207642) | Soil microbial communities from experimental microcosm in Duke University, North Carolina, United States - YC | ecosystem: Engineered > Artificial ecosystem > Soil microcosm > Unclassified ...
CGGCCTGCCCCGCGGCGAGGAACATCATGTTCTGATACGAATAGTGTGAGCGAAACGGGGCCTCGGGCTTGAGGAACCGCACACGGTGCAGCACTTCATCGCGCGACAGGCCGGAACCGAGCCAGAGCAGCTCACCGCGCGCGATGCCGCTGCGATGGGAGAGCGCATCGCGCAGCGTCACCTCGGCGTTGGCCACCGGATCGTACATCCTGAAATCCGGGAGATAGTCGGTGAGGTGTGCGTCGTAGCGCATCTTGCCGTCTGACACGAGCATGGCGACGAGCGTCGCCGTGAAGGCCTTGGAGCTCGAGCCGATCTCGAACAGGGTTTGGTCGTTCACCGGTGTGGTGCCGCCGGTGGCAAGGACGCCGAAGCCCTTGGTGTAGAGCACCGAGTCGTGACGGACGATGGCGATGGCGATGCCCGGCACCTTCCACGTCTGCATGGCCTTCGTGACGTAGGCGTCGAGTCCGGGAAACGGCTCCTGCGCCGGCGCGGTGTTCGGCGCGGCGACGAGGGCGCACGCGAGCGCGCCCACGAGGATTGCGCGACGGCGACCGAGTAAGCTTCTCATGATCACTTCGGAATGTTCGGATTGTTGACGCGCTCGACGTCCGGAAGCGGGAAGCACGTCTGCGTGCCGTACGTGCCGCCGCCGCCGGGATAGGGAGTGCCCGACGCCGGCAAGAGCGGAATCCCGTATCGGCGTACATCGCCGAGTCGGTGGCCCTCGAGGAACAGCTCGCGGCGGCGCTCTTCGATGAGCGTCGCCTTGACGCTGTCCGCGGTCTGCCCGGTCAATGAGTACTGCGGCAAACCGGCATGCGTGGCGCGCGCTGCATTGATCGCGGCTGCCGCGCCGGCCAGATCACCCGCCGCGAGCCGCGCGTCGGCGATGATGAGCTGCGCCTCGGCGTAGCGGGCGATCGGTATCGGCGTGCCAAGCGCCGGGTACTTGTCGGCCGTCCACACCTGGGTGCCCGCGGTCGAACCCGCTTTGCCCGTGTTCGTCACCGCCACGCGCGGGTCAGGCGCGCCGCCGATCGTCAGACCGCGCGCCGACGGCTCGATGGTCGAATAGGCGTTCTGGTTGATCTGGAGAAAGACGAAGTTCTCCCGACGGACGTTCACGATGTCGGTCGTCATGTTGACCGCGAATCCGGCCGGGATCTTGAGGGCGTCTTTTTCGGCGTTCGCGGGATCCTTGAGATCGAGCAACGTGCGCGCCCGCCCGAGCGTCGCGAGGTTGAGCGTCGATGCGTCGTTGGCTGCGGTTGCCGCAACGATCGCCGAGTCGAACCTGATTTTGGCCTCCGCAAAGAGGTCTGCGGGCTGGAGCTCGGGTCCGACATTGAGTGCCGCGCTGCACATCCCCTCACCGAGCAACACCAAACTGTATCCGGCGTATGCCGCCGCCTGGCCAATCAGCTTTGTGCGGTTCACGCTCGCCGGCATCTCGGCATCGGTCCAGCCGCGGAGCTTGGCCAGCACCGTATCGTTCGACGCCCGCGCCGTCGACAACGTGGTATAGATTGGCGGCTGCTGGTTGTTCCCGCACGTGCCCGTTCCGTAGGATCCGTTGGTCGCCAGCGTTCGGCGATCGAAATCGAAGTTCGTCGGGTTGGAGATCGCGTCCGACATCTCGTCGGTGAACAGACCGGAGCCGGCGACGTATCGTGAAAAGGCGCATTCGAAATCCCCGATCGCGCCGTTGACGAGTATCTGTGCATTGTCCGGCGTGTAGAGCGTCGCCGCCGAAAGCGAGCCGGGGTTCGATTGTTCCAGCGTCGTCACCTCGCGGCATGCGACACCGGCGGCCAGGGGCAGGAGTACGTACAGCGCTCCACGCCAAGGAGAGGTTCGCATGATTACCACCGGAAGTTGAGGGTCGCGATGATGCGATTGAGCGGCGGCGTGACCGCCTGGTCGTTGGGATTTGTCGTGCCGCTATTCGAGACGATGAACGCCTCCGGGTCGATGCCGTTGTAGCTGGTCCAGGTGTGAAGTTCGCGGGCCGCGATCGTGAATGACGCGCCCTTCACTCCACGCAACCAATGTTCGGGGATCGTGTAGCTCGCCGAGACTTCGCGGAGCTTGGCGAACGATCCGCTCGTCGCGTACTGATCGACGTAGTTCCCCAGGAATGCCGCCGGCGTCGCCTCGGCCACGTATTTGATCGGGTACTCGTTCGGGTAGTAGTTCGCGCGACAGAGCCCGGCCGCGAGGACGAGCCCCGCGCATCGGACCAGGTCGACGCTGCTGAGCACTGTATTCCCGGTCTTGAAGTCGACGAGCGCATACAGGCGCAGGCGCCCGCGAATCATCACGGTGTTGGCCACGGCGCCCGTTACCCTGGGCGTGGGCGTGCCGAGATACTGGAACGGGGCCCTGCTGCAGGGAATGCCAGTGCCGGCGCTGTCGCAGAGGACGTTTTTCGCCAGACCGGTGGTTGGATCCCGGTCGGCCGAAAAGATCTTGCGCGAAAAGATGCCGCTGATCGGGTGCCCGACCTGGTTGCTGGCGCCGTACGACGAGATGAGCGCGGGCACCGCGCCCAGCTTCCTGATGACGTCCTTGTTGGTTCCGACGTTCGCGGCGATTTCCCAGCTCAGATTGCGCCGCGTGATCGCCTGCAACGTCGCTTGCGTTTCAATGCCCGAGTTGTCGACGCGCCCGAGATTCACCGCGCGCGTGCCGGGGAAACCGGCTGACGGAGCAACGGTCTGATTCACGATCTCGTCGCTCGTGTGCCGCGAGAAATACGTGAACTGGAGCGCCAACCGATCCAGGAATCCGGCTTCCGCACCGACTTCGAGCTCGTTGCTTCGCTCGGGCTTGAGCAACGGATTCCCGAGCGTACCGGGCGTCACGCCGTTCCCGCCGTTGTAGCCGGTCACCGGAGTGAAGGTGCGCAGCGCCGAGAACGCGCTGGGTGAACGCCCCGATTGGCCGTACGCGGCGCGCAGACGGAACGAGTTCATCGTGCGCCAATGCCACCACGGTTCTTCGTTGACCACCCACGACACGCTGGCCTTTGGGTACGTGACCCACTTGAAGTCCTGACCGAACGCGCTGTTGTTGTCGACACGCAATGCCCCCGTCAGGAACACCCGATCGCGCCAGCCGAACTGCTGCTGCCCGTACGCGCCAATGGTCGTGTTGATGGTCTGGGACTGCGTAGCCGCGTTCTGCTGCGCGACGGCGGACACCAGCTCGACGCCAGGCGCGGGAAAACCGATTCCGCTGAGGAAGGTCGAGTTGGTCTCGGTGTTGTAATACTGTCCGCCCACGGAGGTCGTCGACTGCAGCGTCGGGTGGATGTTGAACTTCACCGATCCATTGTAGTCCGCCGTAATGATCGTGTTGTGCTGAAGGGTCTGGCCGATTCGGCCGCCGGCTTGACCAGCCGAAAGAAACGGCTGGAGCTCCGGCGGCGCGTATCGCTCCAGCGCCCGCGCGTCCTCGCCGGTGTAGTCGATGCCCACGACGGCGCGTTGCGTGAACCAATCAGTCGGTCGGTTGTTGACCGTCACGCTGCCCGTGAACCGATTGATACCATCCGCGTTGTCATAAAGCGTCTGCGGAACCGCGGGCGGAAAGTTCGCGTAAAAGCCGCCCGACTTGGGGAACACGAGCGCGTGTCCGTACTCGGTTCCGATCAGCGGCGACACGCCCTGGTCGGCGCCGAGATGCGCCGAGAGATCGACGAAATTGAGACTGGTCGTGACGTCGCTGTTCCCGCCGAGTTGTGTCGTCAAGTTCGCGTGCGACGTGAACTGGCGCAGCGAGTTGTTTGGCTCGATACCGTAATCATTCTCGTAACCAGCGGCGGCGTAGTACCGAAGCACGTCGCGCCCTCCCGCGATCGAGCCGTTGTACTGGCGCGTGAGACCGGTCTTGAATACCGGACGGCCGCTGTCGGCTTCCTGCTGCACGCCATTCCACGCCACGATGTTGCCGGACTTGTCCTTGGCATAGTTCGTCGGGACGCGGCCCGCGGCGTCGCGGAAGTACAGTGAACCTTCTTCCATTCGAAACGCGACCTGCGGCGCGCTGGCAGCCTGGCCGCGCTTCGTGATGATCTGGATCACGCCGCCCGCCGCCTCGGTGCCGTAGATCGTGGCCGCCGCCGGGCCGTTGATCACCTCGATGCTCTCGATGTCGTCGGGATTGATGTCGTTGAGGCGGCCGCCCACCTGCGACCCTTGTCCGCCCAGACCGCCCGTGGCCCCGACCGGTCCACTTCCCGACGAGGATGTCACCCGCACGCCGTCGATGTAGATGAGCGGGCTGTTGGCCAGCGAAAGGCTGTTGCGACCGCGAATTTGTATCGCCGGTCCGGCGCCAAGACGCCCGGTCGTAGGCTGCACGCTCAGCCCGGGCGCCCGCGCGTTCAGCAAACTCGAAAGATTGGTCGCGGCGGATTTCGCCAGTTGATCGCCCGCGTCGACGGTCGCGACCGCGTTGCCAAGCGTTCGACGCAGCTGGCCGCCCGCCGTGCCCGTGACGACGATCTGATCGAGGGATACCGCCGCCTGCTCCAATGAGAATTCGACCGTCGCGTCGCCGCCCGGCGCAACGGTCACGGGTTTGCGCACGACGGCGTAGCCGATTCGGCGCGCGGCCACGGTATGGTTGCCGGCACTGACGCCGGAGATCCGGTACTGGCCGTCGGCTCCGGTCATCGCGCCCAGTCGCGCGCCCTCGACCGTGACCGAGACCTGCGCGAGCGGACCGCCCGACCGAGCGTCGGTCACGCGTCCGACGACGGTGCCGCGCGCCTCCTGCGCGGTCGCTGCCGGCACGGCCATGACGAGCAACGCGACAACCAGCGTAGCGGCAAACGATGACCCGATGCTACGACACGGTGGATGCATCAGTGAGCTCCGTGGGTGGAGGTTCGACGGTGAGCGGGTGCCGACGCATGCGCATCCGCCAGGCGAAGAAGATCGGAATGCCGAGCGCGACCACCGCGAGGCCGATCAGCGCCTCGCGCGTCTGCGTGGCGAGGGTGTTCGCGACGAGCAGAGCGGCGGCGATCGCGAACAGCGCGGGCGTCACCGGATAGAACGGCGTCAGGAAGGGGCGCGGACGCTCGGGATACTTGCGGCGCGAGCCGAACACGCTCAGCGCGCCCAGCGCATAGAAGATCCACCCCGCGAACACGACGTAGGTCAACAGCTGCTGGAATGTTCCCGTCACCGCGAGCACCGCCGACCAAACCGCATACAGCACGATCGCCGCGACCGGGGTTCCGAAGCGCGCGTTGACCCGCGCCAGGCGGGCGAAGAACAGCCCGTCGCGCGCCATCGCGTAATACATGCGCGGCGCACCGAGCGTGATCCCGTTCGCGGCGCTGAAGATCGACACCAGCACGAGCACGACGAGCGCCGTGCCGGAGGCCGGACCGAAGACGGCGCGCATCGCGTCGGCCGCGACGTGGTCGCTCGTCGCCGCTCCATGCAAGCCCAACGCGGCGACGTAGCCGACATTCGCCAGCACGTACAGTACGATGAGCGCGCCGGTCGCCAGCGCGATCGCGCGCGGGAACACGCGCTGCGGATCGCGAGTCTCCCCGGCGGCGAACGTGACGTACTGCCAGCCCTCGTACGCCCAGAGCACGCCGATCATCGCCGCGCCGGCGCCCGCGAACGGCGACAGCCCGGTGCCGCCGGCAGCCGGCGTGGCGGGCACGGACGTGAACGAGCCGCGGCCAACGGCAACGAGCACGATGCTGAGCACGAGCAGCGCGCCGACCTTGGCGCCAGTGGCCCAGTTCTCGACGGTCGAGCTTCGGCGCGCACCGATCACGTTGATCGTCGCCACGACGCCAACCACCAGCACGGACACGAGCCGCGCACCGACGGCGCCGAGCGGAACGAGTTGCGTGAGATAATTCGAGAATGCGACGGCGAGCGCGGCGCACGAGCCGCTGGCGATGACGAGGAAGCTCGTCCAGCCATACAGGAATGCGGGCAGCGGACCGAACGCGTCGCGGATGTACGAGTACAAGCCACCGGCATCGGGCCGCGACGCCCCCAGCTCCGCGTAGGTGAGCGCGCCGAGGAACGACACCACGCCACCCACGGCCCACACAGCCATGGCGAGATCGAAACGTTCTCCGGTCTGGCGCAGCACGATGGCGGGGACGAGGAAGATTCCCGAACCGATCACGGTCCCGAGCGTCAGCATCACGAGATCCGTGAAGCCGAGCGTGCGAAGAAGGCTCCCGCCTGACGCGCGCGACGTCATTGGCTCGCCATCGCCGATTGCCGGGCGGTGAGGATCTCGACCCGCGTCGTCAACGATTCAATGAAGTCCGCATCGACGGCCACGCCGAGGCCAGGTGTCTCGCGCGGCACGCGCACCATGCCGTCGGCGTCCATCGTCCACTCCGGCTCCACGATGTCGCGCGCCCAGTAGCGCGCGCTCGGCGACAGATCACCGGGGAGCGTGAAGTTCGGCAGCGACGCGAGCGCGACGTTGTAGGCGCGCCCGATCCCCGTCTCGAGCATCCCGCCGCACCATACCGGAACGCCGGCGTCGCGGCAGACGTCGTGGATGGCTCTCGAGACGGCAAATCCGCCGACGCGGCCCGGCTTGATGTTGATGATCCTTCCGCTGCCGAGCGCGATCATGTCGCGCGCGCGCTGGAGGTCGGTGATGGACTCGTCGAGGCAGAGCGGCGTGGTCATGCGCCGCTGCAGCTCGGCGAGCTGCAGCAATGCGTCGGCGCCGAACGGCTGCTCGAGCATGAGCATGCCGAACGCGTCGAGTGTGACCAGGTGGTCGGCGTCGGCGATGGTGTACGCGGCGTTTGCGTCCGCCATGATCTCGACGCCGGCGCCGAGGACATCGCGAACGGCGGCGACGTACGCGACATCCTGTCGGGGTTGAATCTTCAGCTTGATCTTGCGGTACCCCGCCTCGACCGCGGCGACGGCGCGCTCGACGAGCAACGCCGGCGTGGGCTGGATGCCGAGCGAGATGCCGGTCGGCACACGCTCGTGCGTGCCGCCGAGCAGGCGCGCGAGCGGAACGCCCTCGATGGTCGCCTGGAGTCCCCAGCAGCCCATTTCCAGCGCGGCCTTCGCCATGTTGTGGCCGCGGATGTCGCGCTCGAGGATCTCATGGACGGCGTACGCGCCGGGAATGGCACGATCGAGGAGCCGCGGGGCGAGCCATTCGCGGATGGCGAGCCAGGCGGTGTCGATGGTCTCGGCCGTGTAGATGGGCCGCTGAAAGGCCACGCATTCGGCCCACGCCGCCGCGCCCTCGGCATCCTCGAGCTCGAGCAGGAGGATGCGCCGCTCGGCCTGGACGCCCGACGAGATGCGGAACGGCTCCTTGAGCGGGAGCAGGATTTCGCGGAGGGTGATGCGGTCGAGACAGACCATGCCGGGTGGACGCGGTGTGGCGGCAGGCGGGTGAGCGGGTGGGCGGACCGGCCCCCAACGTAACGCTTGGCGCTCCGGAGCGATAGACCATTCTGGTATACCATTCTCGTCGCCGTCGTGCGCCGCTTGCTCCGATCCGGTTCGCGTCGTAGGTTGGCAGACGTGCCGCCCCCCTCCCCGACACCCACCCGCGCCCATCCGCAGTCAGCGGGCCACCGCGCGCGCGCCACGGAGCACGCGCCGATCGACAACGTCTCGCGCGTCTACCACGAGCTGAGGACGCTGATCATCTCCGGCCAGCTTCCGCCGGGCGCGCGCATCGCCGAACGCGCCGTGGTGGCGCGCATGGGCACGAGCCGGACGCCCGTGCGCAGCGCGCTCCATCGGCTGCATCAGGAGGGATTCGTTGCTTCCGTCGGCCGCGCGGGCGACCAGCGGTTGATCGTCACGCCGCTCACGCGCGACGACGGGCGCGAGGTGTTCATGGTCATTGGACATCTCGAGGGATTGGCCGCGCGACAGGCGGCGGGACTTCCGCCCGATCGCCGGAGAACGCTCGTCCGGGAGCTCCGGGCCGTGAACCGCGAGCTGGCCCGGGCGTCGCGCGCCAAGGCCGCGCCCTCGCGGCTGTTCGATCTCGACCTGCAGTTCCATCAGACGTACGTGGAGGGAGTGGCCGGTCCGCGCGTCGTCGCGCTGCACCGGGCCATCAAGCCGCAGAGCGAGCGGTACGCGCGGCTGTACGTCAACGTGCTGCTCGACGAGCTGCCGACGTCGGTCAAGGAGCACGAGGCGATCGCGGCGGCGATCGCCAAGGGTGATCCGCGCGCCGCGCAGCACGCCGTCGAAACGAACTGGCACAACGCCGCGACTCGACTCTCCGCCGTGATCGAGGAATTCGGCGAGCGCGGCATCTGGCATCTGTGGGACGGCGACGCGCCGTCCAACGGCGGCACCCACCGCCGCACCGCTCACTAGCACGACCATCGGCCCGAACGCGCACTCGGCCGCCACGCGCGGTATACCGCGACGGTGTGCCGTTCTTTCCTCGGAGGAATTCCGCATGGCCCGCCGCAGCCTCGTCGCTCTCGCGCTGCTCTCGCTGCCCCTTGGCATCTCTTCGTCGCTCGGCGCACAGGGCGCCCAGGGCGCGCGGCTCCTCAGGCATCCGGACATTCATGGCGACGCGATCGTGTTCGCGCACGGCGGCGACCTGTGGGTCACGACGCGGGCCGGCGGCGCGGCGCGGCGACTGACCGCGACACCCGACGTGGAGAACGATCCGCACTTCTCGCCCGACGGGTCGCTGATCGCGTTCAGCCGGACGACGGCGGGCAACACGGACGTGTACCTGGTGCCGGCCGCCGGCGGCGAGCCGCGCCGGCTCACCTTTCATCCGCAGATCGATCGCGTGAAGGGTTGGACGCGCGACGGCAAATCGGTCGTGTTCGCGTCGGATCGCGCCGCCGTGCCGCAGTCGTCGTACATGCGACTCTGGACCGTGAGCATCGACGGCGGCCTCGAACGGCAGCTCCCCATGCCGCGCGCGTTCAGCGGATCCTATTCACCCGATGCGCGCCGCTTCGTCTACGACGAGCTGCCGCTCGCGTTTACCCCCGATTGGTACGAGGCCAGCTTCTGGCGCCACTATCGCGGCGGGCGCACCCACCCGATCCGCGTCTTCGATCTGTCGAGCAACACCGTCGAGAACCTGCCGTGGAGGGACAGTAACGACCACGATCCACTGTGGATCGGCAGCAGCGTGTACTTCCTGTCCGACCGTGGCGGCACGATCAACCTGTACGCGTACAGCCCCGACACCAAAGAGGTAAAACCGGTCACGCATCACGACGATTTCGACGTGATGAACGCCTCGGGCGATGGCGATGGGATCGTGTACGAGCAGGCCGGGTACATTCACCTGCTCGACCTCAAGTCGGGGCAATCGCGCCAGTTGGCGATCAACGTGACGGGCGATTTTCCCTGGGCGCGCGCGCAATTCAAGCGCGTCGCGAGCATGATTCGCGATGCGGCGCTGTCGCCGACCGGCGTGCGCGCGGCGTTCGAGGCGCGCGGCGACATCTTCACCGTGCCCGCCGACAAGGGCGATTGGCGCGATCTCTCCAGGACGCCCGGCGCGCACGACGCGAACCCCGCCTGGTCGCCCGACGGGCGCGAACTCGCCTGGACCTCCGATGCGAGCGGCGAATGGCAAATCATGATCGGCGACCAGGCCGGCTTGACCAAACCGCGCGCGATCGATCTGCCGGTGCCCGGCTACTACTCCAACCTCGAGTGGTCGCCGAACGGAAAGCTCCTGCTCGCCGCCGACAATCACCTGAACCTCTGGACGATCGACGTCGCATCGGGACGCGCGACGAAGCTCGACACGGACGAGTTCAACACGCCGGGCCGCGACTTCGACGCGGTGTGGTCGCCGGACTCGCGCTGGGTCGCGTACACGAGGAGTCTCGACAATCATCTGCGCGCCGTCTTTATGCGCTCGCTGGCCGATGCCAAGCCGCTGCAGCTCACCGACGGATTGGCCGACGCGGTGTCGCCAGCGTTCGACGCGAGCGGCAAGTACCTCTACTTCCTGGCCAGCACCGATTATGGGCCGCGCACCGGATGGGTCGAGATGAGCGCCGTCGACCGCCCGGTTCGCCGCGCGATCTATCTCGCCGTGCTCAGCGCCACAGAGCCATCGCCGCTCTTGCCGGAGAGCGGCGACGAAGCAGCCGAAGCCGCGGCGCCGCGCACGCGCGCCGATTCAGTCCTCCGCGTCGACCCGGGTCTGAGCGCGCGCATAATCAGTCTCGACGTACCGGCCGCTGACTACTCGAGTCTGAGCGCCGGCCCCGCGGGTTCGCTCTTTTATCTCGAACCGGCGGCTGGCCCGGGCGGTGCGCAGCGGCTGCAGCGCTATCAGTTGCGCGAACGTACCGCGACGACGTTCCTCGACGGCGTTCGGTCGTACACCGTGTCAGCCGATCGAAAGAAGCTGCTCTACTCGGCGGGCGCGGGCGCCAACGCGCGATGGGGAGTCGTCGCCACCGACAAGCCGGCGCGCGTTGGCGATGGCGCGATCAACGTCGCACAGCTCGAGGCCTGGGTGGACCCGCGCGTCGAGTGGGCGGAGATCTTCCGCGAAGGGTGGCGAGACCAGCGCGACTTCTTCTACGACGCCAGGATGCACGGCGCCGATTGGCAAGCGATCTGGAAAAAGTACAGCCCGATGCTCACCGCGGTGGACCACCGCGCGGATCTCTCCTATCTCATGGCGCAGACCGGTGGCGAGCTGACGGTCGGCCATTCGTACTTGCTCGGCCCAGGCGACGTGCCGAGCGATCCGGCGACTCCGGTCGGACTCCTCGGCGCTGACTACGCGATCGAGAACGGGCATTACCGCATCACGCA